>Ga0007834_1000605_pt1 | contig 10799 bp, 11 predicted proteins | sample CryBogCBE06Nov07_FD_71233 | JGI IMG/M metagenome (GOLD analysis project Ga0007834, IMG submission 71233) | Freshwater microbial communities from Crystal Bog, Wisconsin, USA - CBE06Nov07 | ecosystem: Environmental > Aquatic > Freshwater > Lake | place: Crystal Bog, Wisconsin, USA | collected...
GAGGAGCTCTGCTCAGTGCTTCTACAGCCCCTGCTCGTATTTGTATATTATTGCATACAACAAACACGGAGTGAATTGAAGTACAGGCGGATGTAGCGCGATTGTATAGGATAAGGGCGAAGTGTGTAGGTAGGGGGTGGGGCGCAAGGCTACCGAGCAGCGCAGCGATTGAGGCTGCAGCGTCGTTGGCCCCGAAGGCCAAATCGTGAAACTCGGCGACACTATCAATCCCGACTGTAACCATGACCTTAGGATTCTGATTCTGAATGAAACAAGTGAACAGGAGTGTGGATGAGTAGAGGATGAACAGACTATATAGAGCACATAAAGCAGAACTTTCGAGAGACAGATTTTCATTAGTGGAAGAATGCCAATTAGTAAGATTAGGTATGTATTATTTCAGGGTGTTGGATGTATGTCGAGCGTAGATACCAGAGTTCCAAGGGAGCCCCATACGGACTGACCGCCAACTGGAAGGCATCTTGGCTCTCTACGACAAAATATATTTTAACAACATGGATGTGGAGCAAGCAGTAGAATCGAAGATCAATAGTTATAAATGCTCGTTGGGACGTAAATAGCATAGCGTCAGATATTTGAACCAACTCATTAATTTTGTCAAGTATTTATTCGATAGAAGTATGACCTGTATCCAAGTAGGTTCTTCCATTCCAAACAGCGCTTGGACGTGATGCCTTCACCACCCATATAATACGTGAATTCAGCGTTATTCAACCTCGAAGAATCGAAACCTAAAGCTATATTTTCATTACAATATCTTGGAAACAGTCTCGGAGTTAGATACGTGTTAGAATGGAACGAATGTTTACCTTTCGAGTTTTTCTGACTCTGTCATATCGGCTCGAACTATTGGAAAGCTGAAAAAAAATATTATCAATTTAAATATGACGCTATTTGGACATACGCAAATGACTGATAAGCTATTCCATTGCCTCTAGAATTCCACTTATAATCTGCATTGATGGTGAATCTAGATTGTGTAGTGCCTGTTCCTTGAGGGCTTACTACGTCCACTGAGTAATCCCCGAAAGGCGCAGATGACCATGACGCTTCATCGTCAACAATTATTATTCCAGCTAACTTATCGTTGATTTTGATACTGTTAATAATTGTTGAATTGAAATATTTCCCAGGCATCACAACAACGAAAGCTATAGCTATTTTTCTTGCAGATATTACGTCTGAGAGGGTTCGAATCGCATACAAAGCACCAGAGGATCCTCTCCTTGACGGAGTTCTGCAACCTATATCACCTTCGTTTGAGAAAAGACGAACGCAAGGTTTTTCATTAATAAAGTCAGCGGAGCTGCCCTTAAAATTTTCTCCATCAAAATATGAATCAGATTCTTGAATTAAACATAGAATAATTGAAAGACATATCGGAAATTTCACTATGCTCATCTCCTATTTTCTCCAGACCAACATTATCATCTTAAAATAAAAATTTCATATGGATTATTCCACGTTGGCAGCCAAAAATCGCTACGGGCGTCTCCCCATGATACGTTTTCCGTTGGAAGGATTTCTGTCGAATGGACTGAGGCTGAGACAACGACTAAGACCGCCTTTTTTAAAACCTATGTCATTATTAGGGGGCAACCAAGATGACTTATGTCATGGAAGCAACAAGAGAAGGAGAACAGATGATGGGTCTGGAGAGTTATCTGACGGAGAAGAGGGCGACAATATGGACGGTCCTATCCCGGTCCCTTTGGGAACGCGGGATGTCGTTGGGGAAGTGGTTAACCCATTGGATCCCTTTGCTAATGGACTCCAAATTGTATATCCTCAAGTTTTCAATTTAAGAAAGCACCAAATATCCTTAGGCTGGAACCATAGCAACTTGAGTCAGCTACAAAAAGGACTGGAGCTTTTAGAGCGGTGTCACCATATTACGCAGATCGTACCACCAAACGGAAAGAACGAACCTCCAAAGTCTTATCGTGTCAGAATATGTAGGAGATGTACCGGCAATGTGAGTGAAATAGTACTTGATTTCGACAATGCATGTATTTAGCTTCTCTCCACACCTCTGTCGAATCAGGATAATGTACTTGATCTCGGAACTTACCTAGGTCAAGAATCGGCCATTCTGGTAAGAGCCAATAAGGTCCTCCCAAATTTCGAGCCTGATTCATAAGCAATCCATTGAAAGGTTCATGATGCTCACGAGATTCTTAATGGACGTTACGAGAAGTTATTGGTTCTGACTCCTCAGGATAAACCCTTCCTCAACCTACTTGTAGCGAAAGCCTGCGCTAGGAGAAAGCAAGTAATATTTTACAGTGATTCGTTTTTCACAACTGCAATCTAACACCATTCGTTCACTTTCTATCTCTAGTCGGGTGTACAGCACATTCCCGATGTCATCGAATGGCGGACGCGACGCAACTCTCAAACATCACAAATACAAATGTCAGCAATTAATGCGGCTAACAATATGCAGCTCAGCGCAAAAGCCACAGCGCCGCTGGAGCACAAAAATATCTACAGACCAATCGGAGAGAAACCGCTCTATCTCGCATCTGCTACGATGTCATCCACCGCCCTGGCTAGCTTTGTAGCCGATAAAGTGTCTGGTCTATTGTTGCCCATGTCTGAAATCTCCGCGTTTTCCTACAATTCGTCTAATAGAGAGTGGTTTCAAGAAGGATTCCAGCATGTGCTCGCGAAAGCTCTATCCAGTCCGATGCCATCCCCTACCAGTTCCGGATCTCCTGAGAAAGTGTTAGCTGCCAAGAGCGTGTTATTGCTCAGCTCGTTTCTGTCGCACCGAAGTATTGAAATGACAAACCTATTGTCTCGAATCGCCTCTCAGAGTCAAGGCTGTGAGACGAGCCCGTTGTTTAGTAGGGTACTCATTGCCCTCTCTAGGATCCACAAAGACTCGGGACAAATGCACCAGGTCGGTGTCTTGTGTCAACACTGTTTGTTTTCTCGCTGTACATGATGGCATGACATCTTCCTCTTTCTCCCTCAACAGGTCCTCAAACTGACGTCGGAATACATTAGCGACGTGGAGAGTTATTTCTGGACGATGATGCATTTGGACAAACACCCGTGTGAGCAGGACACGGGAACGAAGTCCGTGTCCGAGATCTTAATTGCCACGCAACACTTTATGAGCGAATCCCACCGCTTAGTACAGATGCTTGCCCGCATGCTCGAGCTCATTATGTCCTTGAGTGCATTCATTACGGACGCCCACCCCGAGTGCTCTCGATGGAGACGTGTGGTGTACGAACTGCGAATGTTCAATGCCGTGCTTAGCGACCTCCTTACACAGTGCTGCATTCGTCTAACAGACTTTAAGAAGAGGTGAGATAGAGCATGGGCGAGCCGTTAGGTATCATCGATCCCTGTTAATCCGTCTGGAGTTGTATGAGTGATTAATGAACACCATCGCCCACCCTAACACCTACGTAACGCTTTGCCTTGTGATGCTCCTTTCAGTTTGGAATTCATGGAGCTGAGTACAATCATCACAATCCCCTCCTCAGACTTCCTGGGCTTTCTCCCGCCCATACATAAGTTTATTGGAAGCTATTCTCGACTGGAGGCTGAAGAGCTGAAGATGCGGCAATTAATGGAAGCGGACGGACTCTTTCTCCCGTCGCCAAAGAACCCGCTTTTCCTGCAACTGCTCTTAGCCGCCGCCGGAGCGCTGGGTTGCATTCCCTCTCCGCCCACACTGCCCGGTCGCCAGAAGCTAAACGACAGCTGCACGTTGCTGCAATTACGCATGCTCACCCATGTGGGCGTCCTCTCCTTTGCCTTTATGTACGGCTTCCACATCCAGCTGCCCCAGAATCTGACTGTTTCAGACGTATTTTACCAGTTACACGAGACTCTTCTATCGTTGGACCCTATGATTTCTCTGGATGAGAAACATTTCTTGTTTTCCTGTCAGTTTCGTTCGCTATTTCGCATCGCCAACATTTGTCGAGACGCTGTGAAATGTTCGGTATTAGACATTCAGTCCGGGGCTGAAATCGCTCGACTGGCTCTATCGTTGCTGCAGAGGTCGACTGTACGATTTGATTTAGCTGAATGCTACTTGTTCTGGACGAGCCAATTCGTATCTGAACTCAATAATTTGGAACACGAGGCGGTAAACCCTCCTGTGACTGTGATGGGCAATAGCGGCGCCGGTGGTAATCTGTCCGTTGCCCGAGCCCGACACTCCTTCGGCACTGTGCCGTTGACCTACACGGCGGTTTCGGCGATGGGCGGAGGAGCGGAAGGGCATCAGAATCAAAGCCAAAGCCACAACCATTTCCTGCTCCATAGTCAGGGAAACCAGCAGCATGGCAGTCTTGACCACGACGGTCATATTTCGGAAGGACAGGTACTGCTCGCTCACTTCCGATTCTTGTTCTTGTTATCGGCTGGGCTGCTTCTTTTTGACCTCTTCTGCTGGTTTACTTTACGTTAGGCTACTGTAGCGCCGAGCGGTTTGTCCTCCCCGCCCAGATGTGGAGACGACGTGCCGATAGCGAGTGATGGAGGTGCTGATGACGTGGGCACAACGGGATCTAGAATCGAAATGCATGAATCTGACCTTTCACGAGGTGACTCTGCGGCTTCGACCGATCCAGACGTGTGGCGACATCGCTTAGAGTATGGGGCCGACGTGGGAGGGAATGGGCATCATGATTCGCTAGAACTCGCTGGCAGCGCGGCGGAACAAGTTTAGGATTGCTGAGTAACGAGGGCACAGCGCCCTCCCTTCTGGTGAAGCACTGTCCTTTCTAGCGAGACTCAATGATTTGATTAACATGGAAAAGCGTGAATGGTTCGAAATATCTGACTTCGGTTACCTGTAGTGAAAGAGTTTGGCAACATGGAAAATAGTAGTATTACTCGAATTTTAACCAAATCATAATCGTCTTACTTTTTATCTGAGTGTACTAGACCTGCCCGTTCAAGACCATGCATGCCCTCTACGATACGGATTACATTTATCGCCGAAAGTAGAGAATCAATATTGGTATTGCTGAATGTTCGCTGACCAAAAATATTGTCAAAACCAAAAAATATTGGGAACAGTTAGAAATAGTAGTATAGGATAGTTCTACTTACTAAAAAAATCAACATGTCTTAGTTGTGTAACTCATCTTCATGTTTAGTATCCAAAAGATTTTCAGGGAAACAAACAACAAAACCACTTGCTTGTGGTGCACCAATACAGCCAAGTGTCAAAACGGTCCAAATGATAGCACTATGCATAATTCCATCGGATGTCGTATATAGTGGAAGTGGTTGGTAGTGGCTAACAACCACATAAATACTTCGTAGAAATTCAGATAAAGGGACACGAAGTGGCCATAAACACCCTAACGATCTCCGAAGTGGGAAAATTGTGGTTGTGAACACTTATGCTAAGTGAAATACAAAAACCATAACATTTCTCTAAGAATTACCGCCCAGATCACAGAATCATTGTTAGGAATTCATGCCTTGATCTATTGTCGTCCCGGATCTGTCCTGACAGACTCCAACAATAACAGGGGAGCAACCTCGATTCAGGGGCCCAGGTAAATTTCCGGAGTTTGTCCTATGAGCCTCTCATAGCAGCCGAGTCCCAGTTTGATTCTTCTCCCACCAAGGTCTCCTTACCATGCACACATCAGGCGAGCTTTGTGTCCAGGAGTTCCGTGGTCTCGAAGTTCTTGTCTGTCCGGCTGCGCTCCTAGATCAAGTGCGAGGAGGCAAACTGGACTGCACCGTCTCGTCCTGGCCGAGAAGATTATCACCCAGTCGATGAAAAATGCCTCCTCTAGGGCCTTTATGATCTAGCGACGGAATCTGCCATGCACATTTATCCCCAAGCTCAAGATGACTACTTAATTTATTCCAGGGAGATGTCTCAGTGCCGTGGCAGTCTGTCATAGATCCTTTGTGGACTGCGGTATTTGTGTTCGTAAAGGAAGTATGGCTGGAGTCGTTCTCCGACAATAACATTCACTCATGCCAGGAGTGTTTTGCGCTCGGCATACACCACTTTACGCCCGCCCTCTCGTACCGCCTGGGAGGATCACTACTTCCGTAAGCGTAGACGTACTCCACACGGTACTACTAGTGAGAGTACCCCCTCTCACTAGTTGCCCTTTTCATCCGGTGTGCGCTACAGAGTGCAGTACGCCGAGGCCAGTGCTATACTGCAAACAATACCTACTCATCCCCTTCCACCTGAAGCATTGCCATTTCAGTTTTCAGGCATCTCGATACCGGCCTGCATTGTAAGCATTCCAATCACTCTTGGCGAGACAAGGTCCATACTGGTCAATTGTTTGATATTGTGTACGTACGTACATACAGTACCAATATCGCTACCACACAACTATTGAATGAGATCATAAAATCTTGACTACGATAGCGTGTTCGATGCAGCATTGCAAGAGCTACTGGGGGATATAAATTTTCAGTAGAACTTCACGTTTTACCTATAAGTTACGCGTCAGAAACGTGGTCTACTAGTAAGTACAAAATTTGCTCTTAATAGTATATTCAGCATGAAATATTCAACAAATCCTCTATATAAAATTGCTCAGCTAAGTGAACTGAATCCAAAAAGTACAATATATGCTATATAACTGTAGTTTCATCGAAAGTGGGAGAGAAGCTAACCCTAACTTGTACACGTAACTAGTGTAGCTACGTTCGCACGTTTCATCCCCGTTCTCGCGACCTACCATGAGACTTTCAACAAAATATATATAGAAGTGCTCAGCTAAGTGAGCTGAATTCAAAGAGTATAATATATGCTATATAAGTTTTATTTTTTGAAAGTTATGTATTGGTACCGGTTTTTTGAGAAATACCAGCAAACTGAAGTGAGAATGCTTTTGGTTGGGATGTCGTTGAATACTCAAACCCTCCCTAGGGGAGGAATTTCCCTTGCCGTCGGGCATGAGGCCTTCTCCTCTTGCCCCTACTCGGTCACGGAACTTGCCGTTGGGTACATAGGGGTACTCATTTACTTCATGTTGTAATGTTGCAGTCTCGACCCTTCCGGATGACTTAACATTCCTTTGCCCTTTGCAATAAATAACTACTGAATTTTCGGCAAATATCTCAAAGAAAGTTCAAATTGCGCACGTTAGAAAACAAGAAGATTACTCTATTGATATCAAAAATTTTAAAACATTAAAATTTCGCGGTCCGACCGCCTCTTGATCATAGTCTTCTGTTTTTTTCCAACGATTTCGAGTTTTATTTTTGCCAGGAAGATGTGGCGCTGGCAACAATAATCCCGTTCTTAGTGGTGTAGCTATAGTTTCTTTGAGTGTCAGGTCGCATGAGCGAGCCCCTATGTGGACGAACTTCAAGGGAGTGCAGGGTTTTCCAAAAAGAAGTAAGGATTTTGCTAAGAAGAGTGAGCACTGCAAATCGTTCCAGATGACCACCCAGATCATTTAGAGAATATTCAATATTCGCCAAAAGTGTGTTTCTCAAGGGAACAGGGAAGCGGTGCAGTAGTCTAATTGAGATCTTACGCCTAAACAAGCACCAGTTACGAGTCAAGTTGTACTCCACAGGGCTCATCAAGAGCGTCTTGTTCTAAAATTGTGCTTCAAGAGCCCCTTCTGTCGTGCAATCAGGATGTGGGGAGGATGGAGCAAGATTAGTAACTCGTTGGATCCGTGTTAGTATGTAGTTTAAACCAAAATCGAATATTTTGAAATCACGGCTCAGCCCTACTCGTCGGTGAGAGTAGCGAGTATTAAAGCAAGCACGAAATTGTAGAGTGATATAAAAAGATTTGTTAGTATATCAAGTAGTAGTTCAGCCGCTGTGACCCAGCTCCTGTGCTTTTTACCCACTTACAATTGTGCTGGAGTGTGGTAACAATACGGTAGAAGCAGGATGAGACGCTCCATCGATGAGGCGTACGCCGAATTTCGTCGGTAAAACACGGAGAGATATAGCAAACCACTTTGACTTTAAGTTTCTGTTAGAAAATCAGAGTTCAATGCTATCTTCTTAGGGCTTTTGAAGGTATTGCAAATACTCAAAGTTTGGTCCTGTAAAACTTTCCCAACAGTTCCCATTCAGCGAAAGGATAGTCGGTATATCCAGCTGACTGGGCAGCTCACTCTTTCACGTATCAGATTTCAGGCCATTCTTGCGACAAATACCGGACCTTCTTTATTATCTCCAGCTGCTCGTAGAATGTTTCTCGTTTTGACGTTTTCCCTCCCAGCGGGGATAACTTTCCTCCTACATCGTACAGACCTAGGCAACTCTCGCGATTGAATATAAGTTCAGGCACCGATATGGTGTTGTTGTGTCTCATGGGTGGAAATTATGAACATGTTCTGAATTGAAATTCTTCTACTCATGGGGATATTCCCAGCAATAATGCTTCGTCTAGTCTACGCCAGCTACACCAAAATTTCCCCGGCGGACATAGTGGCATCGGTCAGATGCAATTTCCCTTATTCCTCTCTCTGGATTTCATCGGGATTTCAACACCAGCTTGCGTTCCACGGCGGTCTATGCGGCCCTTAAGATGACTTCATTTTCCTTGATGTACGCTGATATAGCCATTGTTGTTTTGATCCCACCATTCTCTGACGGATAGAAGCTGTCACCGTAGCCCAGCACTCTCTCACGGCAAGCATTTCTTCGTTAAGTGGTAAGGTGTTACCCCAAGAACCCCTTTTAGTAATCCCATACCACTTATAGGGGATGTCGTTGCGTACTCCGCACTCAAACCGGTGGAGACAATTTTCTTCTACGACGTCGCTGGCCTCCTCCCTGACCCGTTCAGTCCCGGGACCTGCCACCAGTAGGCGCATGGGAGATGCTTAATTAGTAGACCGATTAACTGAGAACAGATTTTTCAGAATCTTAATTGGCATAGTTAGCCAAGTAAAACAACTACTAATTAAAGATGTCAACTAATTAAGATCCAGCACGCCAAATCACAAAACTCGCCAATAAAAGCATCACTATCATCTTCATGATAATATTTTACCGTGTTTGCTGCTGTGCGACCAAGCGAACATCAAGGCGAGTGGGGAAGGGGGAGGAGACCACAGCGGAGAAAAGACCTCCTCCAGGGCTGGTTAGTACGCAACAACTTCCCCAACTGAGAGATTTTGTCCTATGGCCTTTAGATTATCGATGTCTAAGCCATTAAAAGTGCACGGTGTGGTATCGCCCCCGGTTTTTAGCACTTGCCGAAAAATTAAAAATTGTGCAACGCCCAGTTCCCTTCATCTGTAGAGGCTACAACTATCCTGGCAATTCACTTGCTTTATTAAAATGTTCTTCTTAGGATTAGCTGAGTGTACAGAAGTGTACTGACGTCATAAGCAAATTGCTAGGGATGTAAATACACATACGCGCTGTATACTTATGTGCATGTACGTACACCCCAATATTATATATTTCTGAAAGCTTTCACTATTCTATAAAAGCAAGCAATATACGATCTCAACAGGTCACCAAGCAAGCCTGATATGGTCATAGGTCGGTCGGTAGGGACGCACGTAGTTACCTCCTGTGTATATTCTATGTGTGTACCTGCACCCGTATATTTATTATATTCCTTGAAGCTTCCCAAGTACCGATATTTCTATGAATACTTACTGTTTGGCTTCTAAATATGCCATTTTTTAGGCGGTCTAAGCCTCACATATGTAGGTGTGTACTTTTATTTTTGTGTACACTCTATTTAGGGACCTACACCCAAAAATATACCTATATGAAATATACCTATATGCTTTCTAAGTAGTGATATGTATCTATTAAGACAAGCTGTTTACGATCTCAACGTGATATATTGCCTCAGTCTGACGTTCATAACTCAGTCGCTGGGGCCGTACATGACATATGTATATGTACTCCATATAGTATAATGTACCTTGACACCCCAATAAAAGAAATATGTATGAACGCTTTCTAAGTACTTATACATCTATAAAAACGTGAGAATAGTAATCTCGACAGGTTACCGACCCAACATGACATTGGGCCGTACATATGAACTTATTATTATGTGCCAATTTTAAATTTTCATAACTTCTTGACACTGAACTTGTAGAGGTTGGAGTGCCCTAGTGAGTTGAGGTGGCAGTGTGCTGTTCTCCTACTACTCTCAAGTAGGCTTGGAGCGTATTATAGCACCGGCTCAAATGGTGCCACAAATAATACTGGAAAGGCGACAACAAAGTAGTTAGACTCTGTTCTGCATGCCTAGCATACTCAAGATAATATTTGCCAGGTGTTTATTTTGTGCAAGAACTGGAAAAAAAAGGGTAGTGCTGGACAATAGCAAGAGCGCAAGGGACGGCCAAGCCAGGTTGAACAAGCAAGGAAAATAAAGTAAGGAAGCCTCAAAAAATTTCAGGTGTCAAATTATGATCGAGGAGACGCGAACAGATGAGGTGACAGGAACTAAAATGGCAACTTTTATGAGAGTTCATAACCACTTTGTTGTTGAAGTATGGGATTTACACGTAAACTAGGGTAAACTAGGAGAGGATCTGCTATTTTGCGCCACATGCTTTGGGAATCATTCATAAAAATACTACGACGCGAAAGGTTTAAGTCGAAGAGAGGAAGGAAATAGATAACCTTGGCTGTCCTCCTAATAGGGCAGGCTTTTGTTATAATGTGAATTTATTGTGAGTTCGTACGGTTGTAGATTGGTCAGGCAAATATGGCTACTCAGATGAGAATACAATTCTAGCATCTGTAGGAGTACAAAGCAACCATATTCACCATTACTACCACTTTTATCTGAAATGGTGAATTTTCCCGCTCCA
>Ga0007834_1000613_pt1 | contig 10687 bp, 12 predicted proteins | sample CryBogCBE06Nov07_FD_71233 | JGI IMG/M metagenome (GOLD analysis project Ga0007834, IMG submission 71233) | Freshwater microbial communities from Crystal Bog, Wisconsin, USA - CBE06Nov07 | ecosystem: Environmental > Aquatic > Freshwater > Lake | place: Crystal Bog, Wisconsin, USA | collected...
ATAATTGGTTATGATCGTATCTCTCAAAGTCGCTTTGATAACAGGCAGTGTATTTGGAACATTCATTTCGCGGGCACTGTTGGAGGATCATATACAATCGAAATTCTGACAGCTTGGATGAATGCTAATATTAACGACGAACTTGTTGCTGCAGAACCTTCGTCAATATCAAAGTTTAACATTATGAATCTTGGCGGGATTGGTAACAAGAGAAATATATCGGGAGAGCCACCTAATGTTTTGGATATTAGATTGAACAACGGCGACGAAGAAAGAGCTGCAGCTCATGTGTACGGTTCTCCTTTTAATATAACAATTGCAGTGGAATCCAACCTCAGAAATGCGAATGCTAGCATGTCTCCCGATTTACCAACCCCTATGTGTAAGAGCGGTGATAGAACGGGGAGATGGACATATGAACCGTCGTGCGCTACATATAACAAATATATGGGTGCTATCCCAGCTGGTCATAAGTGCTGGCAAACTGACCACGCTCGCCAAGGACACAACGTCCCAGTGAAAATATCGAATCGAAATTTGAATATGATATGGAAACCGAACGGTTGCAGGCTGCGGTACTTCGACGAAGCAGCAACGCTAAACTCACCATCTTCCGCAACTAAATGTTTAGTGGAATCTAAGATCGGAATAATGGCAGGGTTTGGAGATAGCCTGGGAGATGAACAGGGCCATAACATGAGAGCATTATTGGGAGGGGGGACGTGGTCGCATCCATCAGATTTCGTAGGCCGTGAAAAAGGGTACCTCGTTTGCGATCATTGGAGATACAAGTATCACTTGCTCGAGGATCAGATCAATTTGATTGCCTGTATGAGGAAACATATTCATGAAAAAATAATTGCCACCAACTCGAGCATGAAAAATGTAGTTCTCGTCACCAACTTCAACATCCACCACGCCTTCTTCAACTTGTCTCTAGCCAGTGCAGTTGAGCATATGCGTGCTCAACAACTACAATACCAATTATTTCAAGAGGAATTAAAAGAAAATGGATGTCACCTTCGTCTGATATGGATGTCGGGCGTGGCGGTGCACGGGTTCAGAGAGCCAGGAATGACTCCGGGGCTAACGCTTCCAAGACAGGAGTGGATCAATGCGCAGGGAAGGAGGATCTTCGTCGAAAATGGAGGTTGGGAACTTCTAGATGTCTTGAAACGATTGATCAGTATCTTGACATAACCGGTGTAGAAAAAATGCGTACCTTAGGATTTAGTTTAACGTAAATTTTAATCAAGCCGAATCACCCAGAACGGGTTTACTGTCGTCTGCGAAATAATTCTTTTAACAAACTCCACAAGCGAATTTGTAGCGGACACAAAGCAGTCATCCTCCAGAAGGTACTAGTGTACTTCGGATAAAGGGGTTCGGGCCGGCAGGCTTGTCCCAGCAATTTGAGCTACAAAATGATGGCGACGCCCGAAAAGTTTCTTTGTACGTCGAAGAGAGATGGCTATGTAGCTTTTACGTCGACGTTTCCGTTACCATTCCTCATCGTGCCGAGGAACTCCGTACCCTTGATATCCGGATGTGCCCCGCAGCGTTGCTTCTTGCAAAAGTTCGTGAACATGCACTCGCACTCAGGTCTTTCCGATATGCAGTACAACCATTCTTGTTTGTTCGCTGCGACATATTGCTGCCCAGCAACCTGGTCAGCACTTTCGTGGCCTCCTCCTAGGGCACTTCCCTCTCGACATGGTTCAAAAGATTGATTGCTTGTTCCCTGGTCCGGTTGAACTTAATCCGGCGCTCATTGATCCGCTCTGAGCAGAAATTATACAGCGCGCTGGAGACGCTTGTCCTCAGGACATGGTCCCCAGCGAAGAGTGTCGTCCACTTTTTACTCCGGTCGTGACGCCAGCCAGTCGCAACACCCGACCCCAGGGTGGAACAAGAGTGTCGTCGGTACGCTTCGCGCAACGCGCCTCTCCAGCCTCTGTCCGATTGCCACGACATCGGTGCACCTTTTGCCTCCTGTAGCAATCCATTCTGTAGCATTTTCAGGAAAACCTTTCTTTATTCCAGATTCATTTGGTGCTTTCATAAAAGCATCTTTAGAAATTCATGCGCTGATAACATCACCATCTTACAGATTTGGCATCGCCATGTGCAGTATGGTGCTGCAAAAGTAACAAATTGAAAACGTTAAGCATCCACCTTTCATCTGGTTGCAAAATGAAGCACCCATCTGCATCGCAATCTTTCTGTTTTAGACTTAAAAGATTTTTATTTTTTTATATTTTTATTTATTTTTTATATATTATTATGGCGGAAAAAGGTGCACCGATGGACGCCCCCGCAGCAAGCGGAGACCTCACAACACTTACATATTGGTAGATGTATCCCTGCACTATTCATTTTCTACTCTCTCATTCGGAAAAGGCGCTTCTCGTCTTCTCCGAAAGCGCATCAGTTTGCTTTTACTCTCGTGTTTGTGCTCCCGTTCCTGATGCTACCTTCCTGGGTAGAGCTTTTGGTTCATTAGCTACTCGTCCCCTTTTACCTCGTTGAGAGGAACATCGTCGTCGCGTATTAGTAACCCTCTGCGGGGGCGGTGGAATGTCGTGGCCCTTATTTAACTTAGCACGATAGAGATGTGTTGGTTTTTACCCTGTTTTCACCATTATCTGAGTAAATAACTGCCGCTGGATAATCTGCAAAACAACACTCCTACTATTCTACCAAACTTATTAACAATCCAAATTTACTTCTAAGACCCACCTACCAGCTCCTATATTAGTAATAGCAACGTTGGTAAATGATTGCGGTGATTCTTTTTGGAACTCTTGCCTCTTGATGAGCGTAAGGACGGCAGCAGTAACTGCTTCAGGCAGGGTTGGATTCAGTTGCAGATATCGAAGATTCTCGCAATAAGTTGTAACAATCGTATTACAGTTATCCAATTAAAATTTAAATGACTACTCCCGCTAATTCAGTGTGAGGATTCCCAACATGTATTTGAGCAGTACTCCTCTCCGCACATCCTTCGAGGGCGACTTCAACGGACAACGTTTATGTTCGCACATAAATGAACAAGCGCTCATATTTGCATTCATTTCCCTACCCCTGCAGAGATCGCCTCCACCTGTGGCCCGATGCAACGCTAATGGTGGTGATCTGCCGCGGTAGATAATGTGATCCAAACCCCGAGTACTGCAAAGACGACTCCAGAGAGCAGAAGGACACCATTGGCAGCCTCCACGCCACGGTTGACAGGGAGTCCACTCCTCTTCTTCCTCTGCTCATTTCTGAGCGCCAACACAGCGGGAATGACGTAGGCTGTTCCACAACCAAGGAGCGAGCCAACAATACCTAATACGAGTGACACGTCTTCCTCTGCACACTGGAACGCGATACTTGTAATGGCCGACACCGCTACTACAATTGCCTCTGAGCGGTACAGTTTATTTTCTCGAATCACAGTCGGCATGAGACTGAACAGGGAGGCCTTCAGACCAGCGAACATCAGAGGATACGCGAACACAATTGCTGCTCCAGTGGCGACTCGAGCGATGGTCGCTAACAGATCTTGGCTACGATGGAAATTGTTCAAGATGAGCGGCTGCGCTGCAGTGCCAAAAATTTCGTAGCCTAGAAACATCATGGACAGAAATACGATAAATGCAGTTCCAAAACCCAGCCCCATCGCCAGAGAGTATCTCTGAGGAGAGGCATTCTTCAGTTCTCGATAATAGTTGATTGCATTGTAATGAGCTAAAAAGGCCACGCAAAGCATATTCACAAGCACCAACGTCCCGGTGTTCGCCCTCGTCAACGAGTAACGGGTTTCTGGCCACACGGGTTTTAGTTTCTCTGTTATTGTCTGGAGGTAGATCCCTCGATCTGAATAGGAATAGGTTCCCTGCACGTAGGAAATGATGTGAAAAAGTACAGTATAGGCAACCCCTCCCACTCCGAGAAGAGAGGAGAACTGCAGAGAGGATAAGTCTTCAGTAAGACATAATGGGAGGATAATTAGCGAAGATATGAATGCGAGTACTGCTGTTCTAGAACCGAATGGACCCTTGATCCCCAGAGTGGCTGCAAGTGTGCCAAATATGTCTCCAACGAAAGCAGAGTAAAATACGCAGCAACCAAAGCACAAGGAAAATACAGATAAGTCAGCAATCCATTTAGTATTCTGAGATACGAGTGTGGACCAAAGTTCGCCTATATCAGATGATTTAAGTTCTGCCGCCATGCCTGCAACTGATGTCATGGTATAGGCGCTGAATATTCCAAATATAAGCATAAGCGGCACGGCAACTAAGATACCCGTAGGACCTCCCTGCGCAAAGCCATAAGCTAATGGGAGCATTCCATGCGGACATAAATCCGCCACAACATTTATAACCAAGCTAAATATCGATATTCCGTGCGGTTCAATAACACCACTATTGCTTGCCTTAATTTCTATCTTGTTATTTATGCTAGTGAGCTTCTTATTGGTATGATGCTCGAACGAAGTGATAACTGGAGAATTTGATGAAAAACGAGAAATAGACTCACAAAGTCTTGCCGAACCAAAGATCGTAATGTATGCAATCAAAAAAATCCTCCCCATGTTAGAACGATTAATTTATTCGAATAATGTTATGGTATTATGCGAAATGAAAGGAGGAATAACAAGGAATCGTAAAACCAAATCTTCAAAATCTAAACTCGATTTGAAAACGTGATATGCCAAGTGCACTTTACGATATATACTGTCTGTTTGTGGGTGGTCGATTGAAATCTATGGTGGACAACACACTGAAAAATTAAAACATGGTAAGTTAATCAAAGTGAATTAGAACGCTTCATGAGTCATGCGCTTATGATTGCTCATTCTTTTAAAATAGGGACCTAAAGTGCAGCAGAAGACCAAGGAGCAGAAATTAGCTGCGGCCTTGGCCGGCGGAAAGTCCAGGAAGAAGGTTGGTAAAATTTCAACTTATACGGTAGACGTCGTCGTAAAGATTGCTTTCATGTGCGCTGCTGAGTAGAAGTGGAATAAGGGAAAGATGAGGGAGAAGATGAATGCCAAGGTTTTGTTTGATGAAGATGGCTGGAATAGGCTGCTTGCCGAGGTTCCTAAGGTAACTACAATTTAAAGTCTCTCTTTGAGGTTGTTTAATCATGATTCGGCGATTAGATGAAACTTGTCACTCCTTCTGCTTTGGTGGAACGGTTGAAGATTAATGGTGCCCTAGCCCGTGCTGCTTGTAGATATCTCGCTGAGGTAATTGAATTCATCGCATCATGCATTAGAATTGACGATGTTTAACCATTCGTCCCGTTTCAGGAGGGTAAAATTACTGCCGTTGAATTGCACCACAAACAATTAATATATACAAGGGTAACAGCATAATCATTCATTTTATACTTTGTTGTCGGCACGAACTGTTGACGGCGCCTATTATTAGTGTGTAAAATATATTGATATTGATAGAAAATATTTTCTAATACCCGCGGGAGGTGTTAGTAGATAGAAGTCTACATACACACCGTCCATTCAAAATATGGCATTAGTTGAAAATTCAAAATCAAACACAAAGAGACTCGCGGATACTAGCGTGTCCGCTACACGATGTTCGTGGAGTCGTTAGCCGAGGCGAACTAGCACTAAGTAATGACGAGAGGTTAATAGTAACCCTAGTAGGAAAGCTCTTGCAACAACATACTTGAACAGCCAGCGATATGAAGTGGTTGAGGAGTGCAGGTGTTCGTTCCATACTGGGTTGGTGCATGCCTCGCTGTGGAAAACGAATATCGTGACATCTGGAGCTTGCTTGTCCTCCCTCCTCTTCCTCATCGTAAGCAATAACCCCGCCACCGCCCACCATTAAGAAATTTACACACCCTCCTGCCTGTCAAGACGAAGTGCCATTCCTCACTACCCCGATTTCTCTAATTCGAATGTACAAGATCATTTACGAAATAGCAAACAATATTGAAGAATTATTAGTCGTTTTTAGTTTCATCGGTGCACCAAAATCCATGTCATATTTATCCAATCCATTTGTAACGCACAACAAAAAAGCAATCGTATTTTGTATTTTCGAGCAAGATTAATCCGGATTGACTTTTTAAACATATCTAGTCGCCATATATATCTGAACCACAAAAATACAAGTGAAGAAAGTGTATTTAGCAGTTACTAGCCTCCTGGTGACAGAAATTTTTACTGTAGTGGCCAGTTCTTGGAGATCAAAATTTATGAATATCCTTTGGTGAGAGTGAGAGCGAACAGCCTTGTTGTTGCACGTAAGTTAGTAACGCCTTCGTATTAGGCGCCATGGCGGTAAGGCGGAAGATCTTAAGAACTTTCTTGTGGAGGACGCCGGTGTTCGGTTAAGAACCCTCCTCCCGCATGATTACGCTGCTAATTAGACTAAGTCTTGATGACTATGAGGCAGCACCGGACTGTTTCACTGCTCATTAGGTCTACAACGACTGCGCAATACACAATGCTGATATACCTTGACATATCATCATACTAATATCCGCTACAGCTACTGATATACCTTGACATATCATCATACTAATATCCTCTACCATTGAAGCTAGAACAGACATTTTCATAGTAGAGAACAAACAGTTGAATTAGAAACCAGAGCGACATTCACACTACCTCCCCGACGCGAGATGAGTTTAAAAATAGGATTTTGTCGTAGTGCCGCTGTACTATGACGACTTCAACATCTTGCGCAAGAGGTGTTTTTGAAGTTTCCCCGTCACGGTCTTGGGCAGGCTATCCACGAAGACTATTTTCTTCGGTGTTTTGAACCCTGCCAGCTTCCCCCTACTCCATCGAATCAGAGACACTTCGGTAACCTCATCCTGTGGCCATGGCTCACCAGTCGATTCATGGTCTGTCTTGACTTGTTTTTTAAGCACGACAAACGCACATGGTACTTCCCCCCATTTCTCATCCAGAGCTGCTACTACCGCTACATCCTCCACGTCTGGATGACACAACAACGCGTTCTCTACTTCAATGGAACTGATATTTTCTCCTCCCGATATAATGATGTCTTTCGACCTGTCCTTCAATTCGAACCGCCCATGTCCATGACTTACTCCCAAGTCACCCGAATGAAACCAACCATTTTTAAACGCCTCCTTGGTCGCGTCCTCGTTGCCTAGGTAGCCTTTCATTACCACATTGCCCCGGATCATCACTTCGCCTAATGTAACCCCGTCAGGAGGAACTTCAACCATCGTGTCAGGGTCCATGACACGGATATCCTCCGTGGCAATGCCTCGTGACAGCCAGATATGACGCGTGTCCATAGATGGATCGCTGGGTGACCTATGACCACCTGAAATAGCAGTACATGTACTGTCATCGAAGCATTTATAACTAAATGAAAGTAGAGTCGTAGGCAGAGACAGGCGCTCAGCTTTCGGTTTAAAAATTGTGAGATTCTCCATGACATATTGATACATATAATGGATCTAGTCGAATAGAAGGTAACCAATTGGGAGGAGTGGAAAGTAGGAAGTAAGTGATCACACCAGGACAGTAATCCCCCCACGCCCCCCCACCTCACCTCCCACCCTCAGTGCCGAGCCAACCTCTTCCGACGGCGACGGTGAATGAATATGGGCGCTCATGGGCCCGTAGGTCTCTGTCAATCCATAGGCCTGATCGTCCGCAGAGGACCAGTCCATTATAGATTGCGAACGTCATATATTTACGAGGTATACAGTAATATAATAAAGAATGAAGAGAATATCACGGAGAGCTTATCTCACTATACATATGTTAGAAACATCATATGAGAGTGGTACACTTAGTGAATTGGCCCATGGGTACAGACAAGGATGGTAATAAGAGCTCACCGCTTGTGCCTGCACTCCTAACTCCTCCTTGAATCTCAACATGACTGATGGAGGAGGAGCCGCACCCGCCACCCACATCTTGATATCATGTTTGAATTTAAATCGCTTCTCGTAGTTGAGCATGAGATTCATAATGAACGGCGCTCCGGCCATATACTGAATATTGTACTGTGATATCAGATCAAAGATCGGTTTGGGACGGACTTGGCGTAGGAAGAAGGATGTGCCGGCCGAGGCTGCCATCGTCCACGGGAAAGACCAGCCTGTGGAAGCAGTAACGGGGAAGGCCAACGGTTACAATCCCGCGACCCAATCGGGTAGATTTGACACTGTCATGGATAAGAAACCCAAGTAACCATAAAATGAGTGCAGATGGCAAGACACACCGATCCGTTACAAATATCATTTCAATATAGATAGAGGCAGCCACGGCTGTCGATGCCTCGGACCCTGTCATAAGCATAGCTTGTGACTCGCCGTCGAGGCCCCACTTCGGTTTTCACATACACACACCCTCACTCCAGTGGTTCGGAACGAAAAAAGTTTTCCCTGTGCGCTTCTACGATCCTCTCTGACTTACCATTGCAGTGGAACATGGGTACAATCCAGAGGTATCGGGGGTGTCGAGCTGCAAAGGCCACAGATGAACGAAGCAGGGACAGTAGCGCAGGAGGAAGCGGGTGATGGTGAGGTGAGGCAAGTGAGAGGGAGGGGTAGAGGAAGAGAGGATAATATTCTACCACCAAGGACGGATAGGTCATATATTGGCAGATGGGATATATTTCAAAGGAATCGTGATAATCGGTGTTTTGGACGATTATAAGCTGGTTAAAAACCGAATTATTACGTTTCTATTTCATGTATAGGGCGCCGTCACTCTGGAAAGTCAAGGATATCTATAAAGCACACTCACTTATAGTGAATCACAACTGGCAAAAAGAAAAAGATATTTAGATATCATAATTATTTGTGACCGTAAAAACTCGATTTGCATCTATATCGTTATCACCGCGTGTATCCCCACTCAACTCATGCTCCATTCGATCATATTTCCGATCGCGTTAAGGTAAGCGCCACGATGATGACACAGCACTCCTTTCGGTTTGCCAGTTGTTCCGGAAGTGTAATTTAATGATATTGCATCGAACTCGTTCTTTGGATATACAAGTTGAAAGTCTGTATTCAGTTCAGTATCGATCATATCTTCCAGGAGAAGTTGTCCTTTTCCGCAAAGCACCGATTTCTCCCAGTTAGTATTCTCGGGATCTACAGAATCGATGATAACGGGAAGTATAGCATCAGATGGAAGCAGCTTAAGAGCCTCAGTGATTATATTGCCATATTCGGAATCCACAATTATGTATTTCACTTGAGCATCGATTAATTGATATGCTATCACAGATGGCTCCTGCCTTACATTTATAGAATGAAGCACGCAACCTAATCCAGGAACTGCAAAATGCGCTTCAAAAATAGACGGACAGTTCGGGGCTATGATACTGACAACGTCGCCAAAATTGACACCAATATTCCTTAATGCAGATGCGAACGCCTTAACACGCTTACCCACGAGTTCCCAGTCCCGAAAAGTATCCCTCACAAGATAAGCTGGTGAAGATGGAAAATGTAATGCTGAATGGTTTATGAATGATAAAGGGGTCAATGGAACATAATTCGCTCCCTTAGGTGCAAGGTAAGAGAAAGATTGGCGAGTATATAGTAATGACTGCTGACGGAAGATCAAACGAGTCAAACGCAGTCGCATTAGTAGGCTTCTCGTCATGAATAGGTGCTATATTAGTTATTAGTTATTGGAACCTAATTTGTTGAATCAAAAAAAATAATACAATTTTTGTGTTTAGCAATTTATATTCGCGTAATTTGTAGAAAATTAACTATATATCACTTGATTTTAATTTTTTAAAGAGCTTGTTGTAGTATTATCGATTTAATAGTAATATTTTGGATTTCGTTGGATTTATATCCAACTCTAGCTTCAAATATTATGAAATTTATTATTGCTGTTTTACTCACCACTGCTCACGGTGCGAAATTGTCGGATCAAATATCGTACCTTCCAGGATATGGTTCAAATCTGCCGTCTAAACAATATAGCGGCTATTTCCCTGTTGGGAAACTCTCTGGAATACCCGGGCACCTTCATTACTGGTTTATTGAATCCGAGGTAAGACTACCTGGTGCTTAATGAGGATTAGTGTTATTATAATTCTTAACATATTTCCAGAATTCTCCTTTGACTGATCCTGTAGTCCTTTGGCTTAATGGAGGTCCTGGTTCGTCTTCTTTGATAGGACTTCTTACTGAAAATGGTCAGTTTAGATTAGATGAACGATCACTGAACAATATAACGGACGGAATCCCACAAGTATTCTACAATCCATACGGCTGGACGAAAATTGCTAATATGCTCTACCTTGAAACTCCTAAAGGCGTTGGATTCTCGTATTGTGACTCCGGTGTTAAAGAGTGTTACAATAACGACACTTCTATGGCACAAGACTCGTACGAATTTTTAGTTCAATTTTTCAACTCTTTCTCGGAGTTTAGTTCGAACAAATTTTTTATAACTGGAGAATCCTATGCTGGAATCTATATTCCCATGATTATGGATCAAATTAGAAAACGCGCGTCTCACATTTCGGTTAGTGAAACGACCAACCATATTACTAGTGATATTAACTTGGCACCGACTACAAATCCAACAGGTATTTGTGAGATTAGTTTCGATTATAAGCTACCTATTGGCGCCCATGTAACCTGTATCATTATGTATATTGAATTTTCTTGTCTCCTGAGAAAAGATTTACTTTCAATACAAATG
>Ga0007834_1000616_pt1 | contig 10621 bp, 10 predicted proteins | sample CryBogCBE06Nov07_FD_71233 | JGI IMG/M metagenome (GOLD analysis project Ga0007834, IMG submission 71233) | Freshwater microbial communities from Crystal Bog, Wisconsin, USA - CBE06Nov07 | ecosystem: Environmental > Aquatic > Freshwater > Lake | place: Crystal Bog, Wisconsin, USA | collected...
CCCAATGTTCGACCTGCTCGGCAGTATTTTGCAGCGTGCGGAATTCCTCCCGGCGCAGGTATTCCGGCTCAACGGCACTCGCAATAGCGGTCGATATCTTGTTCTGAATATCGAACAAGTCGGCCACCGGGCGGTCGAAACGTTGCGACCAGAGCGTTTCATTCTGGATGCCATCGACCAGTTCCGCTGTTATCCGCATCAAGTTGGCAGACCTGCGGACCGTGCCGGTCACGAGGTAGCGCGCCCCCAAAGCCCGGCAGATTTCTGCTATGGGAACATTGCCCACCGGACGGTAGCCCAGCGAGGAATGGCGAGGAATGACAAAAATCCAGGACGAACGCGCCAGTTTCGCGATGATGTCTTCGGCCAGACCCTCCGAAAAATACTCCTGCTCCGGGTCTTCGCTCAAATTGGCGAAGGGCAAGACAGCGACAGACCGGTCGGTGCTCAGCATGGGGGTTGGTATGTTGGCCGGCCCTTGGTCAGGCCGCAAAACCCCCAAGGTAAAGCGATACCCTTGGCCGGCGACTGTTGAAATGGCATCGGACCCGAGGAGCTTGCGCAGCGTCGAGATGTGCACCTGGACGTTGTTCTCCTCGACCACCAGGCCGGGCCAAACTGCATCAAACAGCTGCGCCTTGGTGACCACTTCGCCCTGCCGGGAGGCCAGCACGACCAGAATATCGAATGCGCGCGCGCCCAGCCGGATGGGCGTTCCATCCTGGAGGAGCTGCCGCTCGGCTAAACGCAATACAAATCGACCAAAGGAAAGTGTTTGACGCATCAGTTTGCAGGAAAACGCCGGTCTCCAGACACGGGCACAAAGTGAATAAGGGGAAAAATCGAAAAGGCACGAAAACTGGTGCTCATCAACTTCCAAGTTTAAGGACTTTTCAGGATATGCCCCGTAATCTTAAGGACATTAAGCGAATTGTTTGGGAGACTGCGTTCATGTCACACGTCAGCGCTGGAAGCCGCAAGAAGCAAAGCAGCCCCGTTTGAAGGGCTGCTTGCTTCTTGCGCTGAGGGGAGTTTTCGCAGTTATTTTGGCGGGTTAGCAATGGACAACGCGAATTCAGCTACAGCGGAAGTTGGGTGGGGTGTTGGGCAGGATAAGGCGCCAAGTTCACGCCATATCTCCATGTGGCGCCAGACCACTACCCAGGACGCTGCCGGCGGACACGAGGCTTTTTCCATCGGGATTGACGGATTTATCTGGAGCTACTTGGTTGACGCGCAAGCGGTCAAGGACGGTCGCCTCAAGAGCACCGGGCTGAAGGCAAATTCGTTCGCACTGGCCCGCACCGTTGACGGCGCCACCCTTTTGATCGGAACCGATGGCCTGTCAATGCACTACGTGCTTGAGACCGACGACGGAGGGAATCGGTGGTCAGCGCCTTGCGCCATGCACTTCCCGGGTGAAATAGACGTGCTGGCCATTGAGCAGATTTTTGTCCAGAGCATCAGAGGCAATCTTTTTTTGGGGGTGCAGTCACGCCATCTGGATGAACAAGGCAATGACGTCTACCGGTTTTGGGATGCGGTCTGGGCAGGTGGCGGATTCGTCTTTTGCAATAAACCCGTCCTGCTTGAGCACCGGTTCACGATCTGGCGGCAGCACGTGTCCAGCAGGCCCATGAGCCTTTAGACCGTCAAACCATCGATCTCAATTCTTCATGGTGTGCAGGGGCAGGTCTTTGTCGCGGGCCAGTCGATCAATTTCCGTGCAGGTCTGGCCAGCCAGAAAACGGCTGATTCCCTCACGCGTGGCCGGATTGAACATGGCTCCCATGTCAGAGTTGCCCAGTCCAGCTGCCTGGCAGAGAGCAGCAGCAAAATGGGGCTCCAGTGCCGCCACGGCTACCCGCCCGTCCCTGCATGCATAGACGCGATAACCCGCATGCGCGCCGCCCACGGCGCCCGTCGGCAGGGTAAGACCCCAGCGGCGCGGCAACGCGGCCCAGGCAGCCGCTTCACTCAAGGCCACTTCACGAAATACGCCTTTGGGGTGGATGTCGCCACTGCCTGCATAGCGCTCGCGCTGATAGAGGGCAGCTTGCAAGATGGCTTCGGTCGCCATCTGGGCACCGCCCATATCCGCGTAGAGTGTCGGCGGCATTTCCAGGCTGGTGACCAGGCCCTTTTCGGCAAGATAGGTCAGATCGTGGCCGGGTGCTTCGGCCTGGTCCCCATGGGCCCCTACGATGGCGATCTGGCACAGGCTGGGATAGCGCGCGTGCAGGCTTTTCCAGGCGAGGCCCAATTTCGGCAAGGCAGAGGGCCGAAAGGAAGTCAGCAGGACGTCGGCTTTGGCCAATTCGCGCTGCAATACAGCTTGTCCGGCCGGGGTTTTGAGATCGGCTGCCTTCACACGTACGCCGTCGTGTAGCACCTTGTAGGCGGCGGGGTTGTATCGCCCCATCGGGTCACCCGAACTACCTCGAGGCGCGCCCTTGGCCGCAGGCGGCTCGATCTTGACGCAGGTCGCACCCATGGCTCGGCAGCGCATGAGGGCGGCAGGGCCGGGCAGATTAAGCGCAAGGCTCAGGATTCGGACACCCTTGAGCGGGCGAAGTGGTCGGGTTTTGCTCATCTCCGCATGCTACATCGGCAGGCCCACATAGTTTTCCGCCAGTGCAGTCGACATCGCCTTCGAATTGACCAGATAGTCCAACTCGGCTTCCTGCATCTTCTGGCCAAAGCCCTGGGTGTCGGGAAAGCGGTGCAGCAGGGAAGTCAGCCACCAGGAGAACCGTTCTGCCTTCCATATCCGGCGCAAAGCCTTGCGCGAGTAATCATTCAAGCCCGCCTCCGATTTTTCGCGGTAATGCTCAATGAAGGCATTCGAGAGGTATTTCACGTCGCTGGCGGCCAGATTCAAGCCCTTTGCGCCGGTTGGCGGCACGATGTGCGCGGCGTCGCCGGCCAGATAGAGGGTACCAAAACGCATGGGTTCGGCCACATAGCTGCGCAAGGGCGCAATGCTCTTTTCAATGCTGGGCCCGATGACGATGCGTTCGGCCAGTTCGGGGTCGATTCGCCGGCGTAATTCATCCCAGAATCGCTGGTCGGTCCAAGCTTCCACCTTGTCGTCCAGCGGGCATTGCACGTAGTAGCGGCTGCGCGTAAGACTGCGCATGGAGCACAACGAAAAACCCAATGCGCTGTTGCCGTACACGATGGCGTGGGGCGAAACAGGTGGCACATCGGCCAAAACACCAAGCCAGCCGAAAGGGTACACCTTCTCGTACTCGGAGATGGCGTTTTTGGGCACGCTGGCCCGGCAAACACCGTGGAAGCCATCGCATCCGGCAATGAAATCGCAGCCGATCGTGTGTTGCAGCCCATCTTTTTCAAAGTGGACAGTTGGCCGGGCGCTGTCAAAGCCCTGCACGCTGACGCCCTGCGCTTCATAGATGGTCGGCAGGTCGGCCGACGCACGGGCTTGCATGAGGTCGCGTGTCAACTCGGTCTGGCCATAGGCGGTTACCAGCTTGCCGCCCGTCAGGCCATGGACGTCAATGGAATGGCGGCTGCCCGCGAAGACCAGCTCGATGCTGTGATGGGGGATCCCGCCCGCGGAAACCCCAGGACCGACCCCAGCTTCGTGCAGCATGTCCACCGTACCCTGTTCGAGAATGCCGGCCCGGATGCGGCCGAGAACATAGTCCCCGCTTTGCCGCTCAATGATGATGCTGTCGATTCCAGCCTTGTGGAGGAGCGCACCCAGCAGAAGACCCGAGGGGCCTGCGCCGATGATGGCAACCTGGGTCGATAAATTTCGGGAAAGGGACATGGCAATCTCCATATTGGTGTCTGAGAATAAATAAACTTGCGCGTCGCTATCTGTATTGGACTGAACCATTGCGCGGTGATCAAAATCATTGCGCGATAATCGCGCAATGATTGCAAAGGCGGACTTCATTGCAGGCATGGCCAAGGGCATGGCCGTGCTGGAGAGCTTTGACACGGAGCGACAGCGTCTGAACGCTACCATGGCGGCCGAGCGCGCGGGCATCACCCGCGCAGCTGCCAGGAGGCACCTTCTCACCCTTGCGCATCTTGGTTACCTCGAAACCCAGGATGGTGACTTCTGGTTGGCGCCCAAGGTGTTGGGCTTTTCCGGCAGTTACCTCGCCTCGGCCAGGCTGCCCAAGGTTGTTCAGCCCACCCTGAACCGACTCGCCGCCCTAACTGGTGAGTCGTTGTCCGTGGTGGTGCTCGACGTTGCGCAGGTCGTGATCGTGGCCCGCAGCGTTCCGGCCGACAAAGGGGCGCGGGTGCTTGCCTATGGCTTGCATCTCGGTGCCCGATTGCCTGCGCATGCGACGTCAACGGGCCGGGTCCTGCTGGCCGCTCAAAGTAAAACCCAGTTCAGTGCCTGGCTCAAGAGCTACCGGCTAGCCCGTTTGACCGCCCATACGGTCACGAGTGCGAAGGCTCTGCGCGCCGTGATCGCGGAGGTGCGGAGCCAGGACTGGTGCGTGGCACACGAAGAACACGAGATCGGAGTGCATGCGCTGGCAGTACCCTTGCGAAACAGCGATGGACGCACTTTGGCTGCGCTCAATGTGGTGGCCGCTCCCGAGCGTTTGCAGGCCCAAGCCCTGCGCCGCGAATTGTTGCCATTGCTTCAGGAGGCTGCGAGAGAGTTGCAGCCGTTGCTTTGACCCTGCAGTGCGGTTGAAGTCGGGGGCTATACCCCCAGATGCTGCAAAAGCAGATCCGGGTTCGCCAGGATCGCGGTGGAGTCACCCTCGAACAGCACCTCCCCCTTCACCAGCACGGTGTTGCGGTCAGCGATCTGGGTGACGTGCTTCCAGTTCTTGTCCACGATGATGCTGCTGATGCCGCTCGCGCGGATCAGGGCACAGATACGCCAGATCTCGCGGGCTATCAGCGGTGCCAGTCCTTCGGTCGCCTCGTCAAGAATCAGCACATCGGGGTTTGTCATCAGGGCGCGCCCGATCGTCAGCATCTGTTGCTCGCCACCGCTGAGTTGCTGGCCGCCGTGCCTCAGCCTCTCGGCCAAGCGGGGAAACGTCTCCATGACGCGCTCGAATGTCCAGTCGCGCTGGCCGCGAGTGCCTGGACGGGCCGCCATCCGGAGGTTTTCTTCGACTGAAAGGTTGCCAAAAATACCGCGACCCTCGGGCACATAGGCGATACCGGCCGTGGCGATTTCATAGGGCGCCCGGCCCGTCATGTCCTGGCCCATGATCTCGACGGTGCCACCGCGTGGCTTGACAAGTCCCATGATGCTCTTGAGCAGGGTGGTCTTTCCCATGCCATTGCGTCCCATCAGGCCGATGGTCTCACCGCGGGCAACGGAAAAATCAATGCCGCGCAGCACATGGCTCGCACCATAGTAGCTGTCAAGCCCCCGTGTCTGGATGAGGATCTCAGCCATGGTGGTATTCCTGCAGCTCTTCGCCCAGATAGGCCGCCTGCACACCCGCATCGGCGCGCACGGTTTCCGGCCTGGCGCTGGCGATGACCTGGCCGTTGACCATCACGGTCAGGTGGTCTGACAGGGCAAACACCGCATCCATGTCGTGCTCAACGAGCAGGATGGCATGGTCCGGCTTGATGCGCAGGAGCAGCGCGACCATGCGCTCGGCTTCGGCCACGCCCATGCCTGCCAGCGGTTCGTCGAGCAGCAACACCTGGGGCATCGTGGCCAATGCCATGGCAATTTCGAGCTGGCGTTGCTCGCCGTGGCTGATGGTTCCGGCAACCGCATTTCTTCGGCCCTCAAGGCCGCAAAGCTCCAGCGCCCTTTCTGCCAGAACATTGGTAGCTATGAAATTGGTAGCGCGGTGCAGCCAGTGCGCTGCGTGGGGCGCGCGCGATTGGGCTGCGAGGCGAACGTTCTCCCAGACCGTAAAGGGCAGGAAGACATTGGTTTTCTGATAACTGCGCCCTAGGCCCGCACGCGAAACCCTTTCGGGCGACCAACTGGTGATGTCAGATCCGCCCAGACGGACATCGCCGCTGGTTGGGGGCAAATCACCTGCCAAGAGATTGCTCAGGGTGGACTTGCCGGCACCGTTGGGGCCGATCACCGCGTGTATGCGCCCGCGCCACAGGTCGAGCGAAACGCCGTTGACTGCAGCCAGGCCGCCAAAGCGCTTGGTCAGGTTCCGGGCCTCCAGCAGGACTTCAGGCATCGGGGCTCTCCGGTTTGCGCCGCAGCTGTGCCGCCATGCCAAGCAGGCCGCGGGGCGCAAACACCACGACCAGGACAACGAAGCAGCCCATGAGCAATTGCCAGTGCTTGCCCAAGTCAAAATCGCCCAGTTGCGGCATGTCCTTGAACAGGTTCAGCACGATCTCGAAGGCAAAGGCACCAACCGCAGCACCGGCAAAATTGCCCATGCCGCCCAGGATGACCATCATGATGGCATGTGCGCTCATCTCGAAGCCCATGAGTTCCGGGTTGACAAAACCCGTTTGGGCCGCCCACAAATAGCCTGCCAGCCCGGCCAGACCGCCAGCCAGCGTGAACGCGGCGAGCTTGTAGCCAAAGCTGCCATATCCCATGGCACGCATGCGGTGCTCGTTCACGCGCAAGCCGGCCAGGGCACGGCCGAACGGGCTCCAGAGAAGGCGGCGCAAGAAGGCATAGACGAGCACCATGGACACCAGGGTGAAGTAGTAAAACACGCGCTTGTCCTCGAGGTCGAACAGGCCGGCAGCGGGTTTGAAGTTGATATACAGTCCGTCTGACCCACCCAGCACCTTGTTGTCGAAGAAGAGGTAAAAAACCATTTGGGCAAAGGCCATCGTCACCATGATGAAGTAGATGCCCTTGGTCCGCACCACCAAAATCCCGATCAGGAACGCAGCCAGCCCAGAGCCGCCAACCGCCAAGGGCAGGGTCCACCAGAGGCTGACCGCCTCACCTTGCGGCGTCAAAAATGCAAGCGCGTAGCCCGCCAGGCCAAAATAGGCGGCGTGCCCAAGTGACACCAGTCCGGTCACACCCTGCAGCAAGTCCAGGCTCATGGCAAAGATCGCCAGGATCATCATGCGTGCCACCATCTGGGCATAGAAATCGCTGCCGACCCAGGGAAAGGCAAGCAGCGCAACCAAGGCCAGACCGAGGAACACCTGCACGCCCCGGGGCAAAACTTCAATGTTCGTCCTGGGTGCGCTCATTGTTTGAACAAGCCTTCCGGCTTCCAAAGCAGGACCGCTGCCATCAGAATGTAGACCAGCATGCCCGCAACCGCCGGCACAAGCACCTTGCCAAAGGTATCCACCAGCCCGACGAGCATGGCCGCCACCATGGCTCCACGAACTGAGCCAATGCCCCCGATGACCACCACTACAAAGCACATGATGAGCATCTGTGAGCCCATATTGGGGTACACGCTGGCGATGGGGGATGCCACCATGCCCGCTATGGCCGCCAGTGCCACACCGAGCGCGAACACCAGCGCGTGGATGCGCTTGATATGGATGCCCAGCGCTTCCGCCATTTCTCGGTTGAATGCCCCGGCTCGAATTTTCATGCCCAGACGCGTTTTGGAGATCAGGAAATACAGGCCCAGGGCCAGCACGATGCACAGCCCCGACATGAACAGCCGATAAACCGGATAGGACAAGTTGTCCGTCAACGGAATGGAGCCCGAAAGCAACTGCGGGATGTCGACACTGTGCACATCGTCTCCCCACAGGATCGAGCGGAGTTCCTCAAAGATGTAAATCAGGCCGAATGTCAGGAGCACCTGGTCGAGATGGTCGCGCTCGTAGAAATGCCGGAACAGCAGGCACTCCAGCGCCCATCCGAATGCCACTGCCAGGACGGCACCGAAAACAATGGCGAAACCCAGGCTTCCCGTCTTGCTGCTGATCCACCAGGCGAGGTAGGCACCCAGCATGTAAAAGCTGCCGTGGGCGAGGTTGACCACGCCCATGATGCCGAATATGAGGGTCAGCCCTGCGGCCAGCATGAACAGCAGCAAGCCGTACTGCACGCTGTTGAGCAGCTGGATCAAAAAGCTCGCGAGGCTCATGGGGCTGGAGCAGTCTCAGGTGTGCCTGCGCGTCAGTAGCAGCAGGCCACCCATGAGGGTGAACAGCCCACCGCACACACGGTTTACCCAGCGCACAACGCTGGTCGAACGCATCAGCACGGCGATACGAGAGACACCCATGGCGTAGGTAGTCAGCACGGAAAACTCGAACGCCACAAAAGTCAGGGCGAGCAGGGCAAACTGCGGAACAAAGGGGGCGGCGGGATTGAGGAATTGCGGGAAAAAGGCGGCAAAGAACAATATTGCCTTGGGGTTGCTGGCACCCACCATGAAGCCGCGCAGGAAGAAGGAGCGGCCAGCGGCAGCATGGCCGGACTCAAGCAACAAACCCCCATCGCTGCGAAATGTCTTGATGCCCAGCCAGATGAGGTAGGCCGCTCCAACCAGTTTGGCCAGAGTAAACGCAGTCACGGATGCAGCCAGCAGTGCGCCCAGCCCCAGCGCGGAGAGCAGCATCACGCACAGAACCGCCAGTACCGCGCCAGCCACCGAGGTCATAGCCTTGCGGGGCCCGTGATTCAGCGCATTGGTTACGCACATCAGCATCGTCGGCCCCGGCGTCAAGATGAGCAGGGCTACCGCAGCAACGTACAGCAAATAGGTCGAGAGTGTCATGAAGTGCGGCAAAGAGGGGTCAAGAGCTACAGGTGAAATCCACACTCGATGATATGCAATCGCCGTTCCAGCAAACACCGCTGATCCGGCTTCGCCGGTCAGCTGGTGTTGCCCCGGGAAAGGGGGAGGCAAAGCGACACCAAGTGCGCGCAGCCTGTGGGAGAGCTACATCTTGCAGCCGGCGCCCGGATCGGCCAGCGCCTTGGCCGCGATGCCGATGACCTGGTTTTCCTTGCCGACGACCTTGCGCAGATAGATGTCCTGGATCGGATTGTGCGATTTGCTCATGGTCCATTTGCCACGCGGGCTATCGATCACCGCGTTGTCCATGGCCGCGTAAAGAGCTTTCTTGTTGCTGAAATCGCCCTTGGCTGCATTTGCACCCAGCATCAGGAGCTGGCCCGCGTCATAGCCCTGGACGGCGAACACGTCGGGCTGCAGCTTGAATGTCTTGGCATATTCCAGACGGAACGCGTTGTCGCGCAGCGTATTGAGATTGTCGGCGTAATGCAGGGTCGTGATCACGCCCTCGGCAGATGTGCCCGTTGCATCGAGCAGGCCCTCGGTGAGGAAGCCGGCACCATATAGCGGGATTTTGTCCTTGAGGCCTGCTGCCTGATAGTCCTTGAGGAATTTGACTGCACCGCCACCCGAGAAAAAACAGGCCACGGCGTCTGGCTTGATGGAAGCGATCTCGGTCAGCAAGGCCTGGAATTCGACGTTGGGGAAGGGCACATAGAGTTCCTTGACGATGGTCCCGCCCGCTGCGACGTAGCCTTCCTTGAAGCCTTCCAAGGATTCTTCGCCGGCTGCGTATTTCCAGGTGATCCAGACCGCTTTTTTCTGGCCTTTGTCGACGAGGTATTTGCCCAGGGCCCGCGTTGGCTGGCTGTTGGTGAAACTCGTGCGGTAGACATTGGGTGCGCACAGGGCCCGCGTTGCGGCATGCACGCCGGCGTTGGGAATGATGTTGAGCACGCCGGTGTCCCGCGCTACCTTGTGGATGCCCATCTGCACGCCCGAATGGACGGTGCCTATCAGCACATCCACCTTGTCGCGCAACACCAGCTTGTTTGCGTTTTCAATCCCCTTGGCTGGCTCCGACTCGTCGTCGACCTTGAAGTATTCGATCTCGCGCCCGCCCAGCTTGCCGCCCTTCTGGTCGAGCGCCATGCGAAAGCCGTTTTCAATTGCGGGGCCTAGGGTGCCCAGGGTGCCGCTGTAGGGCAGCATGAAGCCGACGCGCACCTTGCCGCTTTGCGCGCGCACAATGGACGGAAGCAGCAGGCCCGCCGAGGCGGCGCCAACGGCAGCGGCGCTGCGGGACAGGACAAGGCGGCGAGTGGTCATGGAAACTCCGTGAAAAGGTGGTATGAACTTTAATGTACCGGGCGTGCCGCCGTAGGCGGTGATTACCCCAAAGCCGCAAGCATTCAGGCCTGGGCGCGCAGTTTGAATCGCTGGATCTTGCCCGTGGCAGTTTTGGGTAGCTCAGAGACGAACTCTACCCAGCGCGGATATTTATAGGGTGCCAGCTGGGCCTTCACATGGGCTTTCAGGTCCTCGGCACTTGCGGAGCCACCGGCCTTGAGCACAACGTAGGCCTTGGGCTTGACCAGTTCATCCACGTCGGCAACACCGATCACCGCCGCTTCCAGCACAGCGCTATGGGTCATAAGCGAGGCCTCGACCTCGAACGGGCTGACATAGATGCCGCCGACCTTGAGCATGTCGTCGGTGCGGCCACCGTAGGTGTAGTAACCGTCCGCGCTGCGCGTATATTTGTCGCCGCTCCGTGTCCACTCACCGGCAAAGGTGGTCTTGGTCTTCGCGCGGTTGTTCCAGTAAAGCAGGGCAGCCGAGGGGCCGGCGATCTGCAGTTCGCCAATTTCCCCGTCCGCGCATTCGGAGCCGTCGTCGGCCACGATGCGCAGGGCGTAGCCCGGCACAGCCTGGCCGGTGGT
>Ga0007834_1000617_pt1 | contig 10614 bp, 13 predicted proteins | sample CryBogCBE06Nov07_FD_71233 | JGI IMG/M metagenome (GOLD analysis project Ga0007834, IMG submission 71233) | Freshwater microbial communities from Crystal Bog, Wisconsin, USA - CBE06Nov07 | ecosystem: Environmental > Aquatic > Freshwater > Lake | place: Crystal Bog, Wisconsin, USA | collected...
GCGGCCTAGCGAACACTACGGTGGAGATGTGCTCGAGCCCCTCCGCATCCTCGTCCCACCGTCGGAAACAAAGGCCACGGGTGGCCAACGCGAGAAGGCGGCCGGGGCCTATGACCGGCCCCTGCGTCGCCTCCGCGCGGGAGTGCGCGCTGGGTTGAAGGCCCTGGTTGCCGAGGGCGACCCAGTCGCGTTGGCCCGCGTCATGAACGCTCGCGGTGAGTTGCTCGATCGTGCCGTGGCGGCCGCGAAGCTCACCGTGGCCGGGCGAGGCCTCGTGTTGCCGGCCTGGCAGCGCTACGAAGGGGTGGTGTGGGGCCATCTCGCCCCGGGGGAGCTCACCGCCCAGGAGCGGTCACGCCTCCTTATCCCGTCCGGTCTCTACGGCCTGAACGGCGCAGATGATCTCATTGAGGACTACCGGCTGACCATGAAGGTCTCGCTGCCGACGGTGGGCTCACTCGCGAGTTATTGGCGCAAAGACGTGGCCGCCCTTCTTGACGCCCACGAAGGTCCCATCGTCAACCTGTTGCCAAAGGAGCACGAGGTGGGGGCGGGCCTCGCGCTCCTGGCGCCGGGGCGGGTCACAACCGTGGCCTTTTTGCAGGCCGGCGGTACCGGGGCCGCGGGGCACGACGCCAAGGCCGTTAAGGGCATTGTGGCCTCTCTCCTCCTGCGTAAGGGGTGGCGAGGCCTGAAGGGCTTTACGTGGCGAGGCTGGGAGGCCAGTGAGTCGGAGGATGGCTGGCGCGTTATCGCGCCGGGAAAGTGACCACCGGGTCTACGATGACATCGTGAGCGAACCCCTTTTGAAACGCCGACTACGCAGCAAACTCATTCCGGGACTGAGCCTTTTTGTTCTCGTGGTCTTCTCACCGTACGCCGTGTCGGCGGCCACGAAGGCCGGCGCCCCCTGGTGGGCTCGCGTCGTGGCGACCCTCGTGCCCCTTCTTTTTCTCGTGATCGGCCTCGCCTTCGCGCGCCTCGAGGTCCTCGTTCTTGACACGCCCAACGGCCGGAGTCTCGAAGTGCACTACGGCTTCGGACTTCTCAAACAGCGCTTCCCGGCGGCGACCATCGAGTCGGCGACCACGGTGAGCCGATCCATGATTGAGATGGGTGGTCTGGGCTACCGGGGGTCGCTCCGCGTACTGCGCTACGCCGCCCTCGTCACGCGGGGTGGCCCCGCGCTCGAACTGCAGTTGACGAATCGTCGCCGGTTCCTCGTGACCGTCGACCAACCCGAGGACTTTGTCGCCGCCCTCGGAAAGTAACTACTTGCGCTTGGGCTTGACCACCGGCTTGGGCTTGGGCTTGGGCTTTGGTTTTGGCGCGGGCGCGCCCGGCCAGTGAGCGCAGGCCGCTAACGCGAACGGCTTGGCAACTTGGAGATAGGTGTTCGTCACCGCGCCATCACTAGCGGCCTGCGAGGCCGCACTGGCCACTGACAGGATGGCGTTATTACTCTTATTGCCGTTCAGCAGGGTGGTCGCGTTGCTCAGCACACTCGCGAGGCCCGTTACCTCATCGGCACCGGCGACGCCGGCTTGCTGGTACCAGGCCTTGAGCGTCGGAGTCGGTGCGGTAGCGATCAAGCTACTGAGGGTGTTGAGGTTTCGGTGCAGTGTGGCCTGGTCGGCGCTCAGCGTATTGAGTGAATCGATAATTGAGCCAAAGTCAATCGAGGTGGGAAGTTCGAGGACGGGCACGGCAGTTAACGCGTTCACGTCGGCGCAGAAGACTGCCTTCGTCTGGGCAGGGGAGGCCGACGCGGACGTGGCACTCACGCCGGTCAAGGCGAGCGCCACCATACTGACGGTGGTGAAGAATCCAGCGGTGCGCTTCATAGAGCTCCTTTACAAAAGACCTACGACGATGGTAGGGGTCGTTTTTCGGTATCGACTAAGAATTGCGACAGAGTTGAGATAAGAAACCTACGTGTGGCTCTGCCACACTGGAACAGTGCCGTCGACATTTTCACTGCCCATAGTGGCCGGTGACCTCCAACTCCGGACGCTGACCGAAGCTGACTTCACCGACCACGCACGGCTCTTCGGCATGCCCGAGGTCGTGCGCTACCTCTACGAGGACGTTCTCCACGGCGAGGAACTTCGCACCCATTTCGAGAAGCGCCTCTGGACCGGTCTGCCGGCCGAGGGGGAGTGGGCCAACGTGGCCGTCGTGACTGGTGACCAGTTTCTGGGTGAAATCGGTTTCGGCATCAGCGACGCCACGCACCGGACGTGCGAAGTGGGGTACGTCTTTTTCCCCGAGGTTGGTGGGCGCGGCTACGCCACGCGGGCAACTGAGATTGCGGTGCAGGTGTGCTTTGACTACCTCGATGCTCACCGCGTGACGGCGAGGCTGGACGCCCGTAACGATCGCTCCGCGGCGCTGGCCGAGCGACTGGGCTTCCGACGAGAAGCACATTACGTAGAAAATGAGTATGTCAAAGGGGAATGGACCGACGAGGTGGTCTACGCGACGCTGGAGCACGAATGGCGAGCGCGCATCGGTGCTCACCAACCATCGCGACCTTGACAGTAAAGCGCGCGACTCCTAATTGTGATTGGGGCTGACGAAACGAACCCAACTGTCATGCATGAAGTGGCCGCCTTTGATCGTCTCACGGGCGGCAACCCTCACTGAGTGGAGATGCTGGGAATCGAACCCAGGTCCATCTGCTACTTAATAGTCCTTCTCCGAGCGCAGTCCACAGGAAATTGTCGGGACTACCTCCACTGTGTACGCCAGCAGTAGTCCGTAGTTAGCTTGAATTTCCTCTCGACACCACTAACGAGTGTTGAAAGTAAGGCCCACTTTTATGACGTGCCTTTACTGCTCCGCAGGCCTGGGAACAGGGACACGTTGCTGCCTAGGCAGCAAGCACAAGCTGAGGCTTGGCGTTTATTTTTTGTTTCCGGCTCTTTAACGTGGCTCCGGAGACCACGGCTCGCTTCTTCTACCTTGCTGTCAGATGTCGAAACCAATCATCCCCTCGTCCGCCATCGGGTGACGGCAGGAGCCCAGTGTACTCGGGTGTTGTGACGAGGCGTTAGGCGAATTTCTCGGCGTTGCGCACCGTGCGATCAATTTCACGCTTGGCGTCGCGTTCCTTGATGGCCTCTCGGCGGTCCTGGGCCTTGCGACCCTTGGCGAGGGCGATTTCGACTTTGGCGCGACCGTCCTTGAAATACATCTTGAGCGGCACAATCGTGAGCGGCTGGGTCTTAGTCTTCTCGAAAATACGGTTGATCTCGTGGCGGTGCAGCAGCAACTTGCGCTTGCGGTCGGGGTCGTGGCTGCCAAACCCCACGGCGAATTGCCACGGCGGGACGTGGGATTGAAAGAGCCACAGCTCGCCGTCATCGATACGGGCGTAGGCCTCGGCGATAACGGCTTTGCCTTCCCGCAAGGACTTGACTTCGGAGCCGGTTAGCACCATGCCGCATTCGAACGTCTCGAGAATGTCGTAGTCGTGGCGGGCGCGACGATTCGTGGCAACCACGCGGTCACCATTGGTATCGGCCTTGGCTTTGGCCCGGCGCTCCTGCATCTGTTTGGCTCGTGCCACTCTCCCAGCGTACTGACCTGCTGTGGACGGCTCTCGCGTGGCTACGCTGGGTGTCGTGTTGACCCTCACTTCGGCCCAGCGCGACACCATGGTCGCCACCTGCATTCGGGCGCTCCCCGACGAGGGCTGTGGGTTGCTCGTGGGCACCCCCGACGGCGTGGTGCACGAGATCGTGCCGAGCGTCAACGTGGCGGCCTCGGCCAAGATCTACGAAATTGACCCCAAGGTTCTGCTGCGCACCTACCGTCAGGCCGAGGACCGAGGCCTCGAGGTCATTGGCGTCTTCCACTCGCACACGCACTCGGCGGCCTACCCGAGTCCGACCGATATTCGTCAGGCACCGGACCCGTCGTGGCACTACGTGCTCGTCTCGTTGGCGGTTCTTCCGACCGACGTTCGCAGTTACCGGATTGTCGACGGCGTGGTGACGGAAGAGGACATCGAAACCGTCACGGCATGACGCTCGACCGCTAAAGTTGACTTTGTTAGTCATAATTAGACCGAGAAACGAGTGCTCATGGCTGCCGTCCTTCGAATTCCTACAGTTTTGCGTCCCGCTGTTAATGGACAGACCACCATCGAGGTAGAGGGTGCGACGATTGGCGAGGTGCTCGCCAGTGTGACCGCGACCTACCCGGCAACCGCCGGCCAGCTGCTCGACGAAAACGGTGCACTGCACCGCTTCCTTAACATCTACGTCAACGACGATGATGTCCGCTACATCGGCGGCCTTAATGCGCCCGTCGCCGATGGTGACGACATCACCCTGCTGCCCGCAGTCGCCGGAGGCGCTGCGTGACCCGTTACGCCTCAGTTCTCGAACTGATTGGCAACACGCCGATTGTTGACGTCTCGGCGCTGTCGCCCAAGCCCAACGTCACGATTCTGGCCAAGCTCGAGGGTCGCAACCCCGCGGGGTCCGTGAAGGACCGTGTCGCACTCTCGCTGATTGAGGCGGCCGAGGCGGAGGGTCGACTGATTCCTGGCGCCCCGGACCAAGTACTTCTCGAGCCTTCGTCGGGCAACACCGGTATTGCATTGGCCATGGTGTGTCGCATGCGCGGCTACCACCTCAAGGTGGTCCTGCCCACGAACGTCTCGCCCGAGCGCCGTCAACTCCTGCAGGCCTGGGGCGCGGAGATTATTGACTCTCCCGGTTCGGAAGGATCAAATGGCGGCGTCCGCATGGCCCGCCAGCTCGCCGAGGAACACCCCGAATGGGTCTTCCTCTACCAGTACGCGAATCCCAACAACCCGTTGGCCCACTATCGGACGACCGGCCCCGAGATCCTGCGCGACGTCCCCGAGATCACTCACTTCGTGGCCGGCCTCGGCACGTCGGGCACCCTGATGGGTGTTGGTCGCTACCTCAAAGAGCACAAGCCTGACGTTCAGATCTGGGCCATCGAACCACCGAGTGGCGAGATGGTTGACGGTCTGCGCAACCTCGACGATGGGTACATCCCGCCAATCTTCACCGACAACCACGGCGCCGAACTGCTCGACCGCAAGGTCGTAGTGCGCCCAAAGGAGTCGATCGAGTGGACGCGGCGCCTCACCGAGGTGGGCCTCTTCACTGGCATTAGCTCGGGCGCGATCATGTCGGGCGCGGTCAAGGCCGCCAACACGGTGCCCGATGACCAAGAAGCAACGATCGTGACGATTGTCTGCGACGACGGTTGGAAGTACCTCTCGACGGGCGCGTGGAGCGACAACGTCGACGATGTCGTGGAACGCGCCAAGAAGATCATTTACTTCTAACACCGCCTTGGAAGGGTCAACTACCCTGAGTGGTTGACTTCCCAAGGAGACCATATGACCACCCTTCGCGCTGACGGCCGCACCCCCGACCAGGCTCGCTCTCTCTCGTTTGAACGCGACTTCACCGAAATGGCGCTGGGTTCAGTGCTGGTGAGCTTTGGTCGCACGCGCGTTCTGTGCACCGCCTCGGTACAGGAAGACGTGCCCCGTTGGCTCAAGAATTCCGGCAAGGGGTGGGTCACCGCCGAGTACTCCATGTTGCCGGGTTCCACGCCGGACCGTGCGACACGTGAGGCCGCGAAGGGCAAGCAGTCGGGCCGCACGCAGGAGATTCAGCGACTCATCGGCCGCAGCCTGCGAACCGTCACCACCCTTGAGGACATGCCCGAGATTTCCATCACGGTCGACTGCGACGTGTTGCAGGCCGACGGTGGCACTCGCACCGCTTCGATCTGTGGCGGTTACGTGGCACTGCACGATGCACTCACCCGTCTGGTGCAGAGGGGAACGATTACGACCCACCCGCTCCGCGACCTCGTGGCCGCGGTCTCGGTGGGTGTCGTTGGTGGTAACCCCATACTTGACCTTCCCTACGAAGAAGACTCTCGCGCCGACACTGACATGAACGTGGTTATGACGGGCTCTGGTGGGTTCGTCGAAATCCAGGGGACGGCGGAACAGGCCCCCTTCTCGCGTGACGAATTGAACGCATTGTTAGACCTGGCGAGCCAGGGCATTGGTGCGATTCACGCCGCCCAGCGAGCCGTGCTCGCGGTGGCCCCGACGCCACGATGACAACCTTCGTTCTGGCCACGGCCAATCCCCACAAGACCGTGGAGATGCGCGCGATCTTGGAGGGCCTCGGTATCGCCGTGGTGCCCCGTCCCACTGACGTGCCCGACGTGGAGGAAACGGAAGACACGCTCGAGGGCAATGCCGTGCTGAAGGCCCGGGCACTCGTTGCTGCCACGGGGCTGGCCGCGGTGGCCGACGACACCGGACTCTTCGTGGATGCTCTTGATGGGGCGCCAGGTGTCTACAGCGCCCGCTACGCCGGCGAGCACGCCACCTACGACGACAACGTCACCAAGTTGCTCGCCGCGATGGGCGACACGGTGAATCGAGCGGCTCGCTTTCGCTCAGTAATCTGCGTGGCGTACCCGTCCGGCGACACCGTGCTCGTCGAGGGGGTGCTTGAGGGCACCATTACCGACGAGCGACGGGGGAGTGAGGGCTTTGGCTACGACCCGGTCTTCGAGCCACTCGAGGCCAACGGTCGCACTCTGGCGGAACTGGCGCCGAGCGAAAAGAATCAGCTCTCGCACCGCGCCCGCGCACTGAACGCACTGGTCGTCGCCCTGTCATAGTTGGTCGCTGACACCTTTAGGCTTCTTCCCGTGAGTGCGCGCCCATTACCGATGTTCCCGTTGGGGATGGTGGTCTTCCCGCACCAGACGGTCGCACTCTGCGTTTTCGAAGATCGCTACAAGGTGTTGCTTGAAGACATCAAAGACACGGGAGTCTTTGGGACCTGCCTCATTGCCCGCGGCAGTGAAGTTGGCGGCCACGATGAGCGAACGGCCTTTGGCACAATCTTGCGTATTTCGGGGCTGCAACCACTCGGCCACGAACAGATTCTGCTTCGCGCGGAAGGTGTGAGCTGTTTCAAGATTGACCAGTGGCTTGACGACCGCCCGTATCCCGTGGCCCAGACCAGCGAACGCTGCTGTGATGACGTGATGATTGATCCCGACCTGCTCGAACTGGCGCAGACGTCGGTGCGAGCCGTGCGAGCGCTGCAGAGTGAACTCGACCCCGAGTCGGTCCTCACTACGTCATGCGAGATGGCGCAGGACCCGTGGGAACGTTCGTGGCAGTTGTGCTCAATGACGCCCATGGCAATCTTGGACCAGTTCAAGGTCCTGAGTTTGAGCGATCCCAATGAGCGGCTGCGCCTGCTCGTGGAGATCTGCTGTGAGCGCTACGGCGATTTCCAGCGAATGCTGGCCAACCCCGTCCCGCCGCCGTCGCTTTAGCGAACGGCGAGCAAGTCCACGACGAAGATCAACGTCTCGCCCGGCGCAATGACGCCACCGGCGCCCTGGTCACCGTAGGCAAGGTGCGCGGGAATAACCAACCGGCGGCGACCGCCGATTTTCATGCCCGCGACGCCCTGGTCCCACCCCGCGATGACGTAGCCGGCACCGAGGGGGAAGGAGAGGGGTTCATTGCGATCCCACGAGGCGTCAAACTGCTCACCGGTGGAGGCACTCACGCCGACGTAGTGCACGTCGACGAGGTTGCCCTTGAGTGCCTCAGCACCGGTGCCAACAATGATGTCCTCAATAATGAGATCTGCGGGTGCATCACCCATGTGCGGTTCAACGAGTGGTTTTTCAGCCATGGTCAAAAATCCTAGTAGCGACGCTCACGGCCAACGCGAGCGGGGCCGCCACGGCCGGAGCTGGCGCCGACGGGACGAACGTTGCGCGCTTCGCGTCCCTTGGGACCCTGCGCCTCTTCGAACGTGATGCGCTGCCCCTGGGCGAGGGTCTTGAAACCGTCACCCTGGATGCTCGAGAAGTGGATGAACAAGTCGTCACCCTTGGCGTCAGTGGCAAAACCGAAGCCCTTGGAGTCGTTGAAGAAGCTCACGATCGCTTCACCGGCGCCGGGGGCGCGGTCGTCACGACGCTCGAAGCCACGGGGGCCACGGTCGTCACGAGGTGGACGGCTCTCGAAGGTGCGCTCACCGCGAGGGGCGCGGTCGTCACGACGCTCGAAGCCACGAGGGCCACGGTCGTCGCGCGGTGGACGGCTCTCGAAGGTGCGCTCAGGACGCGGGCCACGCTCAGGACGGTCGCCGAAGTCGCGACGAGGGCGGTCTTCAAATTCACGAGCCGGACGTGGTGCGCGGTCAGCGAACTCACGGCGAGGGGCGCGGTCGTCACGACGCTCGAAAGAACGAGGACCACGCTCACCAAAGTCACGCGACGGACGGGGGCGCTCCGAACGACCCTTGCCACCGCGGTCTTCGAGCTGCTCGGCCGCTGCGACGTCGTCAACGGCACCAAGGCGAATGGCCGGTGCGTCTTCGCGAGGCTCAATGGAAGTCGGCACGCCGAGGGCGCGCTGTAGGCGCTTGACCTGGCCCATGGCATCTTCACCAACGAGCGAGATCACGACACCGGTGGCACCGGCACGGCCGGTGCGGCCCGAACGGTGGAGATAGTCAGTGGCCTGTGCTGGTGGGTCGTAGTGGACGACGACGGGCAGGAGGTCAATGTGAATGCCACGGGCGGCGACGTCGGTAGCAACGAGCACCTGGATCTGCCCGGCCTTGACAGCCTTCAGCGCGCGTTCGCGCTGGGCCTGGGTACGGTCACCGTGCAGGGGGACCGCCGAGATGCCGCGCTCTTCGAGCTGACGGGCCAAACGGTCGGCACCGTGCTTGGTGCGGGTGAAGATAATCGCGCGCTCGTATTCGTCGATGATGTCAGCGGCGAACGAGGGGCGCTGGTCGCGGGGCACCCGCCAGAAGAAGTGGTCAACATCGCTCGGGGCTTCTTCACCCACCACGTCGTGCACCACGGCGTCGTTGGTGAATTCCTTGACGAGGGACTTGACGTCGGGGCCCATGGTGGCCGAGAAGAGCATGACGTGACGGTCAGCCGGAGTCTGGGCCATGATGCGACGGACGGCGGGCAAGAAGCCCATGTCGGCCATGCGGTCGGCCTCGTCAACAATGACGGCCTGGCATTCGGACAGATCAAAGGCACCCTGCTCGAGCATGTCCTCGAGGCGGCCAGGGCAGGCCACGACCACGTCAACGCCCATGTTGAGGGCCTTGCGGGCAACGTTGTAGGAGGTGCCACCGTAGATGCAGATGATGCGACGACCGCGGTCCTCGGTCAAGTTCGCGAGTTCCTTCTGGACCTGGGCCGCGAGTTCGCGGGTCGGCACCAACACGAGGGCCACGGGCTTGCGGGGGCGAGCCTTGGTGATGCGCGCCAAAAGCGGCAGGCCGAAGGCCAGGGTCTTGCCCGAGCCAGTGGCGGCCTTGCCGACGACGTCACGTCCGGAAAGGGCGTCAGGAATAGAAACTTCCTGAATGGGGAAGGCTTCGGTGATCCCGCGGCTCGCGAGACGCGAGACCAGGTTGGCGGGCACGCCGAGGTCGGCAAAGGACATGGACATATTGACTCCTATCAAGTTGGACGAGCCCAACTCGACGATATGTCAACAGTCGAATCGGCTCCACCGCACAGCGCGGCGCAAACAGCAAAATCAAACGCTAGCAGTGTTTGGCGCAAATAGCGAGAAAACTTTTAATGCGAAGCCGAATAACTGCCATCAAGCGGGCGAGCACCGTGTCTCTCGTGGTGCGGGCGGAGGGACTCGAACCCACACTCCGAAGAACTGGTACCTAAAACCAGCGCGTCTGCCAATTTCGCCACGCCCGCAGCGGCTTGCAGTCTACGACACGGGTGGGCGTGACCCCACGGGGGGCGACCTGTAGATTGGAAGCATGATTACTTCTGCCATCACCGACAGCTTCGCCGCTGTTGACCTGAACCAGCGCCTGCTGCGCGAGCGCATCGTTTTCCTCGGAACACAGGTCGACCAAGAATCGGCCAACCGTATTTGCGCCGAGCTGCTGCTGCTCGAGGCTGAAGACCCCACCAAGGACATTTCGCTCTACATCAACTCACCTGGTGGTTCCGTGACCGACGGTCTCGCGATTTACGACACCATGCAGTACGTGGCCTGCGACGTTCGCACGATCTGCATCGGTATGGCCGCCTCGATGGGGCAGTTCCTGCTGTGTGCCGGCGCCGCCGGGAAGCGCTTCTCGCTGCCGCACTCGCGCATTTTGATGCACCAGCCCTCAATGGGCGGTATGCAGGGGCAGGCCTCCGACATTGCCATTCAGGCCGAGCAGATTGTCTATATGAAGGGCATGCTCGCCGAGCGCATTGCGCACCACACCGGCCAGACCGTTGAGCGCATCACCGCCGACTCCGACCGCGACCGCTGGTTCACCGCTCAGGAAGCGCTGGCGTACGGCTTCATCGACGCCGTTATCGAACGCTCCGCACTGACCACGAGCCTGTAGTGCAAGACGCCACGCCGGCGGCCGATTCCCACGGGTCACTCAGCGACGCCCCACTCCGGGTAGTAAGTGCCCGCGTGGGCCTGGTGCAGCGACTCAAGAACCTCTGGTCTCGTCGCGACCTGCTCGCGAATCTGATCACGTCAGACATTCGCATTCAGTACAAGGG
>Ga0007834_1000618_pt1 | contig 10614 bp, 10 predicted proteins | sample CryBogCBE06Nov07_FD_71233 | JGI IMG/M metagenome (GOLD analysis project Ga0007834, IMG submission 71233) | Freshwater microbial communities from Crystal Bog, Wisconsin, USA - CBE06Nov07 | ecosystem: Environmental > Aquatic > Freshwater > Lake | place: Crystal Bog, Wisconsin, USA | collected...
ATGATGGTAACAGTAAAAAGCATTGTGCTACCCGCAACAACGCGAGTATTTCCGACGATGCAAGAATACGCAAAACTTCATATCATTAGCTGTGTGTTGGTGATGCTGCTGGTGGTGGTAGGACTTGCTTCGCACGGTATGTTCCAGGAGAGAGGCGCGCGGCCGCACCACAACCCAGACAGTATATGTCTTTCTTTCTTAAATTGATACTAGGGGCTAATATTCCTTCTTCCTGTAATCATACTAGATTTCTACCTTTGGAAATTACAAACAAGGAGGCATTGTCCCTAACTCTCTAGTTTAGTGAGCAGCAGGTAGAAGAACGAGGCGTGGTAAGATCTAGCTTTACCACTTCCTTTACGCACCTTCAACGCTTTATGATTCACAGCAATTTAGTTTAACGCAATATATAACAAGTGAACTGACAGGAACTTGCTGGCGATAAGTAGGCCGTTTCGACCGATTATTTAGATCGCCTTCCGAGGAGCAGCAGTACACTTGCCACAGCGACCGTTACAGATAAAGTAACATAGAACGACACTGCGTCCCGAGTCCATATCTTACGAATTGTTTTCGTAGTCCGCTCCAGACTGGGATCCGCAACATTCACCGGGGCGGGTACACCATTCTTTTTTATATTCGATTGTTCATAGGCCTGTTGGGCGAGGAATGCCGCTCCGATGATTCCCGCATCGTTCCCCCTGTGGGAGTAGATAAGACGAGAAAGTGCGAATAAAATTGCAACGTTCTCCTCACCATGCGGATCGTGCGATGAAACGGTTGATGTCATCCGTCTGAATAGAAGGTTGTTGTATATATCCGTTGAGCATTGAGCGCGTGAAAGTCTGACAGACATTAAGAGGCAAATATGAGTGATCAACCAAACGAAAATTGAATATAAATACCCTGATTTTCGGGAGAAGGCATTCTCGGTTCATGATACCACCTCCGAATACTATCCTCTCAGGCGACACCACCAAAACCAATGTTGCACAAAGTTGGGCGAGGTAATACGCACAAATATTCCATATTTCATCATCATCAGATAGAAGAGGGAGGTCAGAAATATTCAAACCCTTCCTAGAAGCCAATGCCGTGGAACTACACATTCCTTCAATACAGCATTTGTGGTATGGACATACCCCAGGAAATAAATCACTCTCTTTCCTTTGGACCATAATATGACCTGCTTCCGGATGCATGCAACCGTGCACTGTATTTCCATTTACTACTATACCTACTCCGATTCCGGTCCCAACGGTGATATACGCGCAAGATGAATCATCCTTGTTGTCACGCGTAATGTACTCCGCAAACGCTGGGGCGTTAACATCCGTATCAAAGTTGAAAGGAACCTTGAGTTCGCTTGCACCGAGTAAGCTCAAAACGTTTGTATTCATCCAACCTATATGTAAATAAATGATATTTAAAGTTAGAAAATTAAACGGAGTGACCTGGCTTAGGGGTTGAAGTAATATATCCGTAGGTGCTAGAAGAAGTGTTTGCGTCTATTGGTCCGAAGGATGCAACACCGAGAGCGTCAATATTTTTGCTCTTGAGCCACAAGGATATTCTTCCCAAAGTAATTGAACTATCTACAGTGGGAAATTCCATTCGTTCAATGATATTTTCTGGAGAATCTACTGCTATAGCTGCCACCCATGTAGTTCCACCTCCCTCAACTGCCCCTAGCCTAACCATAACGGGAAATATTTATTTATGCCTTGAAGGGGTCTTCGTTTTAGAAGTCGCGCGAGGTATGTGCTCAAACCGGGCCACGGGAATTAGGTTTAGCAGAGTTCTGCAGAAATTTGCCCTCGATCTAACAAACATTGAGGTATGTCCCCTCTTTATGCCCTTTCCTCTTAATCTTAGATCAAAAGTAGCTGGAATGTCGTCTGTTGACGTTATGTCTCTGCCTCCGGTAATGACCAATGATATTGGTTTACGGAGGTAAGTAAAAAGTGATTTTTAATCTACGTTTGTCGATTCGTTAACTTCACTATATTTTTAGCTACTATATAAGTAAAATTGAAGAGCTACAAATTCTAGTGCGTGATAAACTTCAAAATTTGGAGAGGTTGAAGGCTCAAAGAAACGAGCTCAACACAAAAGTACGATTGATGAGAGAGGAATTGACCCACTTACATGAACCTGGTTCTTACGTGGGTGAAGTTGTAAAACCAATGGGCATGTCTAAGGTCCTTATCAAAGTGAATCCTGATGGAAAATATGTAGTCGATATTGACAAAGATATTGACATCAACAAGTGTACCCCTAACACTCGAGTCGCTCTAAAGTCCGATTCATATACTCTTCATAAAATTTTACCAACTAAAGTTGATCCTCTGGTATCTCTCATGAAGGTATATTTCATATTACGATGGACCAACCATTTCTTTAACACAATTTGTGCGTAAATTCAAAATAGGTCGAGAAAGTCCCGGATTCAACTTACGATATGGTTGGAGGGCTCTCGAAGCAGATCCAAGAGATAAAAGAAGTGATTGAGCTTCCAATTAAGCACCCAGAGCTGTTCGAGGCACTCGGGGTAGCGCAGCCTAAAGGTGTGTTGCTGTACGGGCCTCCTGGCACGGGTAAAACGTTGTTGGCAAGAGCAGTGGCTCACCACACAGACTGTACTTTTATTCGGGTGTCCGGCTCCGAGCTTGTGCAAAAGTATATCGGCGAGGGTTCGCGAATGGTTCGAGAACTCTTCGTTATGGCCCGCGAGGCCGCACCCACCATTATTTTTATGGACGAAATAGATTCAATTGGGTCTTCACGCTTAGAAGGGTCACAAGGAGGCGATAGCGAAGTACAGAGAACTATGTTGGAATTACTCGCTCAATTAGATGGATTCGAAGCCACGCAGAATATTAAGGTTATCATGGCAACCAATCGCATCGATATATTGGACTCGGCTCTGCTTAGACCGGGGCGTATTGATCGAAAGATTGAATTCCCCAACCCTACAACAGCTTCCAGAGCAGATATAATTGGTATTCACAGTCGCAGAATGAACCTGTTACGAGGCATCGACCTGATGAAGATCGCCGAGAAGATGTCCAACGCCTCGGGTGCGGAGTGCAAAGCGATATGTACCGAGGCGGGCATGTTTGCATTAAGGGAGAGACGCATACATGTGACGCAAGAAGACTTTGAGATGGCGGTGTCCAAAGTGATGAAGAAAGACAGCGATCAAAATATGTCTATGGCTATGCTCTGGAAATGAGAGATAGCTTTACCCCTGGTCCATGCTACCAGCTCCCGTCCTCACGGGGGCGTAAGGAGGCAGAAGACGAATCTGAATTTGCGTTGATACATTCTGCTGTAATCAAGCTAATCTTCACCGCATTTTGTTTATCGGTCGATTGAGGAGGAATGGTTGCTTATCACCCCCGTAAACGAAAAATCTGATAGGTTCGTCAGCATCTCCTGGTGGTTAGAAGCAAATAACATCTGTATACCAAAGTCCTTACTAGTCTGCATTATTTAGGAAGACTTTAGCATTACCTTAACGTTCACAGCAAAATTACCGTGATTGGGAAGGCTATATTTGTTGACTTCAGTGGCTGCAAGCCTTCTCACGATTTTTCTCGTACCAGCCACTTCCCTCAGAGTTGTAAAAGTAAGCCATACTTTGATTCTCTAATCTGGTGTTACTCTAGTAGCTCTATGAGAGAAAGTTTAAAAAACATGTTTTGTGCGACAGTGCCAAAACATGTGTTCGTATTTTACTACTCGCCGGCTTCTGCAGAGTTTTGCCTCAGAATGCCACAAGGCCTCCAGATTTACATAATCTCGTATTCCTTCAAAAGCGCAGGCGACACAGCTCTCTTCCTTCAAAACGCACATGCAAAACCGGCTTCCTTCATCTACTGAAAATAGTTACCGTGAGGAGGAAAGGGACTCCAGAGTGTTCCTGAAGGCTTGCGATGAACCAGCTACTAGCCAACTAAATCCAGATCGGGAGAAAATATTTAATTTTCCAGAAAATATTTTTTTCCAGCAAACTTCGCAGCGCAGCAGCTCGTATGGACTTTTCGCGTTTTGGAAAACTGCTGCAGCTGCAAAACCTCCGGAAATCCATCATGAGAAAGTTCCTTGCTTCAATCCACACTGTCTTTTTGGTGTTGACGGAAATGCTGAACGTCCCACTGATTATGAGAGAGCTGCCAGTTTGGTGCGGGCACACTCCGCTGCACCTCATAAGACAGCAGTCCAATACTTGGATAGCTTATCTGGAGGAACTGGGGAACTATGAAGAGCAATTTTGTCGCAATTCCGATATGCTTAATTGGATCACCTCCATGGATGGAGGAGCACATGAACTTTGGAGAAACTCTTCGGTCCACTTCAACTTAAAGATGTTACGCCGCTTCGTTTATCCCAGCAATATGAAGGCCAGGAACACCTTTCCGACAAAGACTTCTACGTCCCTGGAGGCTGGCGATGCCGCTTCTTCTTTCGAGTGGATTTGCAAGAACACTGGCTCATTGTTGAGATACGGATATGCCCAGCGCTTCTGTTAAACCACGTATGGCAAGTACAAGTAGTGCTTATCTTTACATCGACTTGTCCATGATAGTCGAACCTTCTGACTGCGTTGGATGAGGAGCGGATGAACTTTGGGGAAAATTTCTCGGATATTAAAGAACTCGCACTGGAGGACACGGCACCAGTGGTGACTTCGTCTCTTACTAATCCGAAATTCTCGGCTTTAGCGGAGAAACCGCATCACAAGGAATCTATTACATGCTTGGACTCGCCCCTGTAGTCGTTGCCTGCTGCTGATGCTGAGGTAGCGGATTTAGGTAGCTTTTCAATTTTTAGCTTTTCCTTCTTACCGCAGTGGTCCAGCTCTAAATGGTGGTCTTCTTTTTCGCGAAGGTTTCTCATGACATTTCCCCTGGTCGTATCAACGAGCTTCATTCTTCTCTCAGAGGTTCTCTGTTTTTTATCCACTTGCGCTCCCCTTCCCTGCTCTCGATGTGCTCCCGGATAGCCTACGCCTCCTCTCTTTATTAGTATTCATCTTGCCCCCATCTGCAACACCGTTGACCGGGGATGCGCGCGTCCCCTTCCACCTAGTTAGGGACGTCGTTGCATTGTAACATAGGCACTCCAGTTGCATTCACCTGGATCTCCCTACTCGGCCACGGGGCTTGTCATTTGGTACCTAGGGCAGTGGTTCTTTAGGTGGGGGTGCGGGTAATTCCCTCATTTTGATTTGTCTTTTTGACTTTTCTACTACCCACACTAATTAACTATCAAGATTTTCGGCAACTTTATGCGAGAAGACAAATGATCTTTACCGCATGATTTTTTACGGTCATGACGTGGTGAAAATATCAACTGAAGTTTTTTAGAGTAAATCCTTTTCTGAATTTTGTACTAGCTTGGTAATCTAGACTTGCTCAATTCTTCAAAGTACCGGAGATATTTTTATTTAAGGACTCAAGTTGCTTCAAGAAATTTCTATTTATTTATTCTTACTGTTAAATTACTGCAATCACGTTTACTATCACGTTTGTTGAATTTGTGATTATAGTGCATATAGTATTTTTATGCGTGTCTTGGATCCGCATCCATTTTACGTTTTTTTCTATCCATTTTACGTTACGTCAGCAAGCAATTATAATTATTATTACAACCAATTAGTTCATTATCTTGGTGCTGAGAGCAACTTCTTTCTCTGTGCCTTATACATAGTCGTCGTGTGCGATAGCAAATATTCCAACGTGGTAACAGCTAATTGGTGATTTGATATTGTCTAGATAGTCATTTTCACTTTCTTTGAACATGTCCTCGACAAATTAAGGTCTGTACAATGTGAATGAGGTGATATGCTTGAGCGAAAAGGTTACTAGAGAAACCATTAAAAATATTAACAAATTTTTCCTTTGATGAGATATGTGATGAATATACCTTAAGAAAATATGGCGAAATAATTTTTTACCACTGCTTTTTGCAACAGATATATCTCCCTGCCTGCGTTGAATTTTTGATCATGAGCGACAGATGTATTTTTCTGGCGCTAATATATTTGAAAAATCATTCAATTTGTGTTATAGAGCCGAGATGTATTTCCCTGCGCGACCACGATGTTTGAATTATAATATATGAGTTATGAAAATAGGCCGCACGGTTCTTACAATTACGATTCGATCCATGCCTGCGAATGCGAATTATGATGTAAATACGCGCGCTGAGACATCCATGAGTTGTCGATGAGAATTGTTTGACGAGATTTCTGACTTACATTATACAAGTGGATGGAAGATGAGAATCTTGATCGATGGTGGGCATTATTGAAAGTGATGCAGGAAATGTTATTTTATGCACGAGAAGCATTGATTTATTTGAAATAATTGTGAACGATATATTAATAACGTATAAATGACTTATATGTATACGAGGGAACATATCTAATTTATGACATTTTCTTACTTATGTTATATTTAAGTCCGCGATAGCTAAGGTGACGCTGGTTCGAGGTTAGCTCTAACTCAACCAAGAGCGAACAAACTTAATTATTCCAAATAAATATATCTCGTATTCATATTTGTCTATTTGTCCCCGTATCTGGCCTCACGCATAATCGTGCTTGCGAGTTTTGATGATGCCACGGCCTGTTTTCGTGATGCGATTAATTAGTTTTTCAAGATGATTACATTTTTGCCCTAGTTATATTTGTTTGAATTCACGAGAGAATGCGCTAGCTCTTTTATTTTGGATTCGCTAGATTTATCTCAAATATCCGCATCGCTCAGCAACTTATTATGCAGAACAATTGGCCTCGGCTAGTATATATATTTTGACGCCGTCTAGCCAAATCTACAAGCTATTATTGCTCAGTTTCACTGTCAATTCTCAATTATTGCAATACATTCGTTGGGCGATATATTCTGGCTACCCGCATTTATTGCAATCAAATAATTAATTATCCTTGTGTTGGGAGCACCTTCTATCTCTGTAACTAGACAAAATGAGCGACAGCAAATATTCCAACAATTTTTGGTGACAATCATTAACATCCAACAAATATTCAGCATCGCCTCCTTCGGTGATACATATCCTCGACGATTATGGAGTGAAGTGGAGACTCTCCTTTGAAGATGCTCCGGGATGCTCCTGATACTTCTTCATGATTCATCGGATTAATGAAAGGATTCGTATTGCCTGCGGTTATTCGATTTAAGAGTGAAAGATACAAGTATCTTTACGATGTTTGACTTGATTTATGAAGGTTGGTCTTTTAAAGATTCCATTGACTACATATGAGACTTTTCTTACATTTATTGAGCTAAAAACCCAGCTAATCTACGTGGAACAACCACCTTTTCCTCCAACAATATTAGTAAAGGGAATACGATTCGCACTGACCATCTTGTTGGAGATTACTAGGAATTTGTGAAACCTACAATGGCGCTTATTTTACAATGGAACTCAATTTTGCTTTGATCGTTGCTATTTCTCTTAGATATATTCAAGCACTGCTGGCACTATGGACTTCTTTTTTCTTTCTAGTATTCATGGATTAATGCGCTTTTTTTCACTAGAGTAGCAACTACTATTACCTGGTTACAAATTCGCACCTATATATCCATATTCTTTTGTTTTCTACTCATTTCTATAGTAACCAAGATTTAGTATATCTTGTAAGGCTAAATTGATGATTTTCTTGTCTTTGATTTTCATTGAAGACTTGAGCTTGAAGATTCCATTCCGATCATTAATAATTAAATTTGAGAATTTGGCCCAGGTTCCAACGAATAGTTTTCTCTTAACAATACTACAGAAGTGTTGTAAAAATAGTGTATGTTCGTGATCCTAATGCTGAAAACTTTTCACTGTTTTTGTCCCAGCTTCATCTAAGATCTTTTCTACTTTAATTATTCTGACCGGTAGTGCCTCACATTTGCCAAATGGCATTTAGATCATCCGCACGTGGTATTGCCCCTTACTTCTGTATCTTCTAATATTTAAGAATTGTTTATTAAACCGATTGTTCTGGCCATTAATTGGGTTTTGTAAATGAGCAGGCTCTTGACCAAGTCTTCAGCGACCAGTAGAAATTAAGCGCCATCAATCCTGAACGCGACAAAATTTCAAGTTTGATGAAAATAAAATTTTGAACAAATCATCCCAGAAAAAAAACGGCCTCTCATGTCTTGCAAATGTAAATGATCGAAAATCTATTATACAATTATTCAGATTTCTCCTGCGTCTGCGCCGTAACGCAACTAATTTGCGTGTCAACAATACCTGGAACGGGTAAGTTCGGCGATGCTAGCCTCGCCTGTCCAAGGGATTCGTAACCCCGATCGTCGGACGCTCTAACAGGGTTCTCGGATTCAGGAGAATGAAGAGACTTATCAATGCTATTGCAAATGGTTGTGGCTTTGAACTCTCCCAATCAGAAACTAGAATTTTGCTTATGAGCTGAAGTCTATTTTTGAGATTGATACCCACAACAGGCAATATCAGGTGGCATATCCTATTTAAGCGTCAATAATTATCAACAAGCTGAACACCACTCTAGGTTTGGGATGACCGCAACTATTGCCTCACAAGAAATGCAAAGTTGGCAATCACTCAAAAACCAAAATCTTTCAGCTTCCAACACCGGGACATTCCAGTTTGGCACCATGACACTGGCTCATGGCTGCCAATTTTAAGCCATATTACAAAAACCTTTACCGTCTCCATCTTGAGTCCTGTCTTAATTTTGTACCTGTGCTTCAAAGCGAACACATGCTGTGGAACTGGAGCGATCTAATAATTTTGGAGAAATCCATCTCCAGCGAGTAATTGTTTTATTGCAGCGCCAACCGTGATACCGCCCTCCCGTTCAACATCCGTTACTACGGAAGAGGCTTCTAAATTTTATTCAGTCCAGGAATACTGACGGAGCGGTTCCTTAAGGCCCTCAAGATCTCCGAAGTCAGTCTGATGCGGCTTTCCCAACAATACGACACCCAGCAAGATAACCCCACTTCTGTTTTAAAATTTTTGCGTCTCTGACTCGAGCGAGAAGAAATTGAGGTACATTTGTGCCCCACTAAGCTGCTCGTTCCATTCCAGACCGACAAGCTCGTCTGCGCGTACTTGTCATGGACAGAGGAGGACATTCCAGGTTGTGGGGCACATCTGTTGCCAGATCTTCAAGTGCTTGCGGCAGATTCCTCTCAAAATTTACGCAACAGGTGGGGGCACTTTCCCCCTAAGCAAAATAAGCACCTTTTCAACTCATTCGGGGTTTTTGGCTCGGCGCCTTTGGAGTGCCTTTGAAACGCGTGATTGATCCACTATTCACAGATCTCCACGTTGCCGCTGCATCGCTGGCGGTGCACTCTGACAGGGAGCAAGGACCCGGTGGGAAGTCTCTTCATCTAGACTCCATCCGGTTGTCAGTGGACCTTCGCAAAAATCTGGAGGACAGGTACCTGTAGACCACGCGTCCGAGAAATGCCTCGCTTGACCAGAACGAAGGGAGAATCCTGCCGGGAGTGTAGAAGAGTTGGGACGACTGTGGCCCCGGCTCTGGAAACGGTGGGGATCCTGTCCTCTGGTGAACCTCTCCTCATCCTCTACTTTTTCCCTTTTCCCTCGGGTTTTTCAGGAGAGCAGTAAGAGGAGGCGTCGTTGTACTTTTCAGTATCACTTTGGTGGAAATAGTAAGACTGTGGGTAGAACATGTTACCCAGTGCATGCTCCTTTCTACGACTCTCCTTTTCTTGTCATTCCCCTCCCTAACGACAATGTGTCCGTGTGGAGTGGAGGTTGTAGTGTACGTGTCCCCTTTCACCTCTTGATGGACATCGTCTCGTATTAATTTTTTGAGGAGGAGAAACTTACTGCCCTCGGAAAACTAGAACACGGGGAGGCCTCCTTCCCCTGCCGCTACTCGGTCAAGGGACTCGCCCTTCGGTATTATCGGGACTACTTATCCTACTAAGTATGGAAATGTGCTGGTTTTTCCATCCTGTTCACCATTCTCCAAGTAAATAACAACTTGATTTAAGGCAATAATTGCGATTAATTCTAAAGTGAAACGTTACCAGATTTTTGAATTATCACTGGTAAACTAAAATTTCATTTTCTGAAATCGTAAAACCTTAGTTACTTCAGTTTTAATAAAATCCGCGGCAGTACCACAAACGATTAAATATACTTAAGCCATTTGTAGAAGATCAAATAGTTATTATTATTACATATATACCTTGGCCAATATAAGATTGCATGACCGCCGTTTTCTGCAATTTTCAAAGTAGTGATGCTTCCAAAACCTCATCGAGGGTACTTATGCGCACTTTAATGCTTCCTTAATTTTCGAAAATTCGGTAGAAGGGGGATGAATCCATGAGGAGGAACTTGTTGTCTACTCAGTCTACGAATGAGCAAGTCTAGCTTCTTAAGGGGGGAGGTTTAGTGTAAGGTCTCTTCTGGATATCTCTTGCCGAAAATCCAGTAGTTATTTATTAGAGGAATGTCAGGAATACAAGTCAGCCGGGGGTCTAGACAGCACCATAACACCACTAAGTCAATAACTATCCCCTATGTGCCTAAATGGCAAGTCCCGTGACCGAGTAGGGGCAGGGGGAGAAA
>Ga0007834_1000619_pt1 | contig 10610 bp, 9 predicted proteins | sample CryBogCBE06Nov07_FD_71233 | JGI IMG/M metagenome (GOLD analysis project Ga0007834, IMG submission 71233) | Freshwater microbial communities from Crystal Bog, Wisconsin, USA - CBE06Nov07 | ecosystem: Environmental > Aquatic > Freshwater > Lake | place: Crystal Bog, Wisconsin, USA | collected...
TCTTCCAGAACCATTCGCTCCTGCCCTGGCTGACCTGCTTTGAAAATGTCTACCTCGCAGTCGAGCGGGTCTTCGGCGCTTCCGATCGCGTCAATGGCCGCACTGCCGAAAGCAAGGCCCAGCTCAAGGCCCGCACTGACGCGGCGCTGGCGCTGGTGGGTCTCGCGCCCGCTGGCGACAAGCGCCCCGGCGAGATCTCCGGCGGCATGAAGCAGCGCGTCGGCATCGCCCGCGCCCTGTGCATGGAGCCCAAGGTCCTGCTGATGGACGAGCCCTTCGGCGCGCTCGACGCCCTCACCCGGGCCAAGCTGCAGGACGAACTGCTGGCGATCGTCGCCAAGACCCAGAGCACGGTGGTCATGGTCACGCATGATGTGGACGAAGCGGTTCTGCTCTCGGATCGAATCGTAATGATGACCAACGGGCCGGCAGCCACGATTGGCGAGGTGCTGGCCGTGGAACTGCCACGCCCACGCAATCGCGTGGACCTGGCCGAAAGCAGCCAGTACCTGCATTACCGCAAAGCCGTCATCGACTTCCTCTACACGCGCCAGGCGCATGTGGAAAAGCTGGCTGCCTGAAGCCGCAAGCGCTCCGGAGAAATCACATGGACATGCGTGTCAAAAAGCAGCGGCTGGTCATGGTCGGCAACGGCATGGCGGGCGTGCGAACGATTGAAGAGCTGATCAAGGTCGCACCCGATCTCTACGACATCACCGTATTCGGCGCCGAACCCCACCCCAATTACAACCGCATCCTTCTCTCGCCCGTGTTGGCGGGCGAGCAGACGCTCGACGAAATCGTGCTGAACTCGTGGGACTGGTACAAGGAAAACCACATCACCCTGCACGCCGGCAAGAAGGTCGTGGAAGCCGACCGCGTGCGCCGGGTTGTGCGTGCCGTGGATGCCGAAGGTGGTATCACCGAAGTGGAATACGACCGCCTGCTGATCTGCACCGGCTCCAATCCGTTCATCCTGCCCGTGCCGGGCAAGGACCTGAAGGGTGTGATCGCCTACCGCGACATCGCCGACACCAATGAAATGATCGCCACGGCGCAGAAGTACAAGCGCGCGGTGGTGATTGGCGGTGGCCTGCTGGGCCTGGAAGCCGCTAACGGCTTGGTGCTGCGCGGTATGGACGTGACCGTGGTGCATGTGATGCCTACGCTCATGGAGCGCCAGCTTGACGCCGTCGCCGGCGGCCTGCTGCAAAAGTCGCTCGAAGAGCGCGGCCTGAAGTTCCTAATGGGCGCTCAGACTTCCGAGCTGGTGGGCGGCGGGGAGGAAGGCCGCGTGAGCGCCATCCGCTTCAAGGACGGCACCGAGCGCGCGACCGACCTGGTCGTGATGGCCGTGGGCATCCGGCCCAACACCGAGCTGGCCGAGAAAATGCGCCTGCACTGCAACCGCGGCATTGTGGTGACCGACACCATGCAGACCGTGACCGATGCACGCATATACAGCGTGGGCGAATGCGCCGCGCACCGCGGCATTGCCTATGGCCTGGTGGCCCCGCTGTTCGAGCAGGCCAAGGTCGCCGCCAACCACCTGGCGCAGTTCGGCATCGGCCTGTATTCGGGCTCGCTCACATCGACCAAGCTCAAGGTCACCGGTATCGACCTGTTTTCTGCCGGCAATTTCAGCGGGGGCGAAGGCACCGAGGAAATCGTCATGAGCGACCCCTTTGGTGGCGTCTACAAGAAGCTCGTGATCAAGGACGACAAGCTCGTGGGCGCCTGCATGTACGGCGACACGGTGGACGGCAGTTGGTATTTCAAGCTGCTGCGCGACGGCCGCAGCATCGCCGACATCCGCGACAAGCTGATGTTTGGCGAGAGCAATATCGGCGATGTGGGCCACGAAGGCCACAGCAAGGCCGCAACCATGCCGGACGACGCGGAAGTCTGCGGCTGCAATGGCGTGAACAAGGGCACGATCTGCAAGGCCATCAAGGACAAGGGCCTGTTCACGCTGGACGAAGTGCGCAAGCACACCAAGGCCAGCGCATCGTGCGGCTCCTGCACGGGCCTGGTCGAGCAGATCCTGATGTTCACCGCCGGCGGCGACTACTCGGCCACGCCCAAGCTCAAGGCCATGTGCGGCTGCACGGAGCACGGCCACCAAGCCGTGCGCGACGCCATCCGCTCCAGCAAGCTCATAAGCATTGCAGACGTATTCCGGTTCATGGACTGGAAGACCCCAAATGGCTGCGCCAGCTGCAGGCCAGCCGTCAACTATTACCTCATCAGCACCTGGCCCAAGCAGGCCAAGGACGACCCGCAAAGCCGCTTCATCAACGAACGCAGCCACGCCAACATCCAGAAGGACGGCACCTACAGCGTGATCCCCCGGATGTGGGGCGGCGAGACCACGGCGGACGAGTTGCGGCGCATTGCGGATGCCGTGGACAAATACAAGATCCCCACGGTCAAGGTCACGGGCGGGCAGCGCATCGACCTGTTGGGCGTGAAAAAGGAAGATTTGCAGAACGTCTGGAAAGACATAGGCATGCCCAGCGGCCATGCCTATGCAAAGGCCCTGCGCACGGTGAAGACCTGTGTGGGCAGCGAATGGTGCCGCATGGGCACGCAGGACAGCACCCAGATGGGCAAGGACCTGGAGCGCGCCATGTGGCGCATGTATGCCCCGCACAAGGTCAAGTTTGCCGTGAGCGGCTGCCCGCGCAACTGCGCCGAGGCCGGCATCAAGGATGTAGGCATCATCGGCGTGGACAGCGGATGGGAGATGTATGTAGCCGGCAATGGCGGCATCAAGACCGAGGTGGCGCACTTTTTTACCAAGCTCAAGACGGCGGCCGAGGTGCTCGAATACACCGGCGCGTTCTGCGAGTTGTATCGCCAGGAAGGCTGGTACCTGGAGCGCACGGTTCACTACGTCAGCCGCGTCGGCCTGGACTATGTGAAAAAACGCATCCTCGATGACCATGAAGGCCGCAAGGCGCTGTGGGAACAGCTGCAGTTTGCGCTCGATGGCGAGCCCGACCCTTGGTTCGAGCTGGACAAGGCCGCTGTGGACAAACGGCAATTTGAAGCGATCGTGGCCTAGGCCCGGCAACGCAAGGCACAAAGGGACAACCGTGAGTGACTGGAAAAAAATCTGCCTGGTGGCTGACATCCCTGCACTGGGCTCGCGCCGCGTTGCCCGGGCCAGGGGCATGGACGTGGCGGTCTTTCGCAACAGCGAGGACAAGATCTTTGCGCTGCTAGATCGCTGCCCGCACAAGGGTGGGCCGCTCAGCCAAGGCATCGTCCATGGCGAAAGCGTGGCCTGCCCGCTGCATAACTGGAATATCCAGCTGGGCGATGGCTGTGCCCGCGCACCGGATGAAGGTTGCACGCCGAAGTTTTCGGTGATGGTCAGCGAGGGCGCTGTGCACCTGAGCGCCAGCGAACTGGCCAGCCATGCGCTGGATCTGGCCAAGCCGCTGGCCGGGCCAGCACTCAAAGCCACTGCAGCCTGAGCATGGCGGAAACGCGATCGACCTGCCCCTACTGCGGCGTCGGCTGCGGGGTGCTGATCGAAGGCGACGGCAGCCAGATCACCGGCGTACGCGGCGATCCGCAGCACCCGGCCAACTTCGGGCGCCTGTGCACCAAGGGCTCGACCCTGCATCTCACCGCCGCTCCGGCCATCACGCGACAGGCGCGTCTGCTCCATCCGATGCGCCGCATGCACCGCGACGAAGCGCCCAAGCGCATCGGCTGGGACGATGCCCTGCAATTCGCCGCCGAGTCTTTCTCGCAGATCATTGCCGAGCACGGGCCGGACGCCGTGGGCTTTTATGTCAGCGGGCAATTGCTCACCGAGGACTACTACGTCTTCAACAAGCTGGCCAAGGGCCTGATAGGCACCAATAACATCGACACCAACTCGCGCCTGTGCATGAGCAGCGCGGTGGCCGGCTACAAGCTGACGCTGGGAGCCGACGCACCGCCCGCTTGCTACGAAGACATCGACCACGCAGGGTGCATTTTCATCGTCGGCAGCAACACGGCCTATGCCCATCCCATCCTGTTCCGGCGCATCGAAGACGCCAAAAAAGCCAACCCCCTGCTCAAGATCATCTTCTGCGACCCGCGCAAGACCGACACGGCTGAAATTTCCGACCTGTACCTGCCCCTGCAGCCGGGCACGGACGTGATGCTCTTCCACGGCATGCTTCACATCATGCTCTGGGAAGGCTGGGTAGATACGGCGTACATCGCCGCCCACACCAATGGCTTTGCAGCCCTCAAGGCCACGGTGCGGGACTACACGCCGGAACGGGTCACGCAAACCTGCGGCATCTCGCGGGACGACCTGTTCAGCGCGGCACGCCTGTTCGCCACGGGTGGCAGCGGCGACCCATCGCAGCGTGCTGCCACGCTGAGCCTCTATTGCCAGGGCCTCAACCAGTCGAGCAGCGGCACAGCCAAAAACGCCAGCCTCATCAACCTGCATCTGGCCTGTGGCCAGATCGGCAAGCCCGGAGCCGGCCCTTTTTCTCTGACCGGTCAACCCAATGCGATGGGCGGCCGCGAGGTCGGCGGGCTGGCCAATCTGCTCAGCGCCCACCGCGACCTGGCCAACCCACAGCATCGCGCAGAAGTGGCGGCCCTGTGGAGTGTGCCCGATGTGCCCGCCAGGCCGGGAAAAACGGCGGTCGAGATGTTTCAGGCAGCGGCCGACGGCGAGATCAAGGCCCTATGGATTGCCTGCACCAACCCGGCGCAATCCATGCCCGATGCCAATACCGTGCGCCGTGCGCTGGAGCGTGCTGAAGTCGTGGTGGTGCAAGAGGCCTTTGCCAGTACCGAAACCTGCCGCTATGCCGACCTGCTTTTGCCCGCCACCACCTGGGGCGAAAAAGACGGAACGGTCACCAACAGCGAGCGGCGCATCAGCCGCGTGCGTCCTGCCGTGGGCGCTCCCGGCGAAGCGCGCCACGACTGGCGCATCGTGGTGGACTTTGCGCGCCGCCTGCGCCCCGATGGGCCCATGCTGTTTCCCTATGACGGCCCTGAATCGGTCTGGAACGAGCACCGGGAGTCCACCCGGGGACGCGACCTCGACATCACGGGCATGAGCTATGCGGTGCTGGAGACCGGCCCCGAGCAGTGGCCCCTGCGCAGCGGCGAGACGCAGGGTCGCCAAAGGCTCTATGAAGACGGCATCTACGCCACGGCCGATGGCCGAGCGCAATTCGCCAACCTTGTCTACACACCCCCGGCCGAGCAGCGCGAATCGCGCTTCCCGTTCAGCCTGAACACCGGCCGCCTGCGCGACCAGTGGCATGGCATGAGCCGCACCGGCACGCTGGGTCGCCTGTTTAGCCATGTGCCCGAGCCTGTCGTGCAGATGAATGCGCAGGACATGGCGCGCCGCCTGATTGCCGATGGCGAGCTGGTGCATGTCACCAGCAAGCGCGGCTCCCTGATGCTGCCAGCCCAGGCCAGCAGCGAAATTGGCGTCAGCCAGGCCTTCATCGCCATGCACTGGGGCGCGGAGTTCCTCTCTGGCTGCTCCGCTGCGGGCGAGCGCATCCTGGGCGTGAATGCGCTCACGACCTCGGCCTATTGCCCCAATTCCAAACAGCCGGAACTCAAGCATGCCGCCGTCAAGATCCTGAAGGCGGATCTGCCCTGGTCCTTGCTGGCGGTGGCCTGGCTGCCCCAGGAGGAGGCTCTGCTCGCCCGCGCATCACTCCAAGCCCTGATGGCACTGTTTCCGTTTGCCAGCTGTGTCCCGTTTTCCAACAATACCCCGCTGGCCCAGGCCGAACAGCAACGCAGCGGCGTGCTGTTCAGGGCGACGGCCCACGATGCGCCGCCCGATAGCGTGCTCGAACGCATCGAAGTCCTGCTCGGCCTGGGCGGCAGCGACACCATGCGCTACGCCGACCGAAAAAAAGGCCAGCGCCGTACTGTCCGCATGGAACACGCACCGGGTACCGAGGCGAACTCTTCCCGGCTGGAGGCCTTCCTGCTGGCCGGCGACACCAGCGCCCAGGCCTGGATCAGGACCCTGCTGCAGGACGAATTGCCCGCGCAAACCTATGGCCGCGCGCTCCTGATTCCCGGGGCCAAGGCTCCAGTGGCGGTGCAAGCCCGTGGCAAGCAGGTCTGCAGTTGCTTCAACGTGTGCGAATCCGCCATCCGTGCGCAACTGGCCCGGTGCACAGGAAGCCCCGACGAGCGGCTGGCCGCACTGCAGGGTTCACTGCAATGCGGCACCAATTGCGGGTCCTGTGTGCCGGAGCTCAAGAACCTGGTGCGGGCGACAATCCCCGCCGGGCTGGCAGCCTGAGCGCTTTGGCTGATCATTGGCCATATAGCCTGAAGTAATCAGGCATCAGGGACAATCGCTGGCATGGGTATCAGTCAATACATCAAGGAAATCGGCCGCGGCAAGGAGGGCGCGCGATCGCTCACGCGTGAGCAGGCCGGCGACCTGTTGGGTCAGGTGCTTGACGGTTCCGTCACCGATCTGGAAATAGGCGGCTTTTGCCTGGCCATGCGCATCAAGGGCGAGACTCCGCAAGAGATGGCCGGCTTCCTCGACGCCACCCACGCACGCATGCACCGGGTCCCGGTGCAGGGCCAGCGGCCAGTGATTGTGCTGCCCAGCTACAACGGCGCGCGCAAGCTGCCGGTGCTCACGCCGCTGCTGGGCCTGCTGCTGGCGCGCGAAGGGCTGCCAGTTGTGCTGCACGGTTCGGCCAGCGAGTCCAGCCGGGTCTTTACGTCCAATGTGCTTGAAGCCCTTGAAATCAGCGCATCATCAGCTATCAATCCAATAGCAAACGGGGAAATAGCCTTTTATCCGACCGGGGTGCTGCTGGCCGGCCTCAAGCGATTGCTCGACGTGCGCCGCGCGGTGGGCTTGCGCAACCCGGCGCACAGCCTGGTCAAACTGATGAACCCCTGCGATGGGCCAGCGATCGTCGTGGGCAGCTACACCCACCCCGAATACGCCACATCCATGGCCGCGGTGTTCGAGCTCACCGGCAGCAATGCCATGCTGCTGCGCGGCACCGAGGGCGAGCCGGTGGCGGACGCCCGCCGCACTCCCCGGATGGACGGCTTCATCCGCGGGAAAGGCCTGCTTTTGCAGGAAGCCCAGGCCGGATCACTGGCAACGCTTCCTGAATTGCCCACCATCCCTGATGCGCTTGAGACGGCTGCTTACATCCGGAACGTCCTGCAGGGCAAGCTGCCCGTTCCGCCCCCGATTTCGATCCAGGTGGAACGGCTCTTGCAATTGGTTGATAAATTGGCAAACCCATCATGAACAGCAACGGAAAAGTCACACTGGTTGGTGCTGGCCCTGGCGACCCGGAACTCCTGACGCTCAAGGCCGTCCGGGCCATCGGCAGAGCCACCGTGATCCTGGTGGACGACCTCGTGAACGAGGCCGTGCTGGCGCACGCCCAACCCGGCGCGCGGATCGTCCAGGTCGGCAAGCGCGGCGGCTGCAAGAGCACGCCCCAGGCCTTCATTGAGAAGCTCATGGTGATGGCCGCCCGGGAAGGCGAGAACGTGGTGCGCCTCAAAGGCGGCGACCCTTTCATTTTTGGTCGCGGTGGCGAGGAGATCGAGCATCTGCGCTCCGCCGGGATTGCTGTCGAGGTGGTCAATGGCATCACTGCGGGCCTGGCCGCCGTGACGGCGCTCCAGGTGCCGCTGACACACCGGGAACATGCCCAGGGCGTGGTGTTTGTCACCGGCCATGCCAAGCCTGGCAGCGCAGCCACCGATTGGGCGGCTTTGGCGGCCACAGCCCACCAGGCGCGCCTGACCCTTGTGATCTACATGGGGGTGAGCGCGGTGGCACGCTTGCAAGCGCAGATGCTGGAGGGCATGCCCGCCGGCACGCCGGTCGCGATCATCGAGAGCGCGAGCCTGCCCCAGCAGCGGCATGCCGTTACCACCCTGGGCCAGCTGCAGGCAACGGTCGTGAGGGTAGGCCTCACCAGCCCCAGCATCATCGTGGTCGGCGACGTGATGGCTGGCCTGCTTGCGCTGGAGCAGGAGCCATCGACCAGCAAGCTGGCCAGCGGTCTGTAAACTCTCCGCTCCAGCCGCAACGGCGCAAAGGGAAGCGGGATGCAATTCGACGCGGTCATCATTGGCGCTGGCGCTGCCGGCCTGTTCTGCGCCGCCATTGCAGGCCAACGCGGCTTGCAGGTGCTGGTGATTGACCACAGCGCCAAGGTCGCAGAAAAAATCCGGATCTCGGGCGGTGGCCGCTGCAACTTCACCAACCGCGACCTCGACCCCGCCGCGCCGCACAAATACTTCCTCTCGGAAAACCCGCATTTCTGCCGCAGCGCATTGGCACGCTTCACGCCGCAGGATTTCATGGATCTGCTGGCACGCCATGGCATTGCCTTCCATGAAAAACACAAGGGGCAGATGTTCTGCGACCGCTCAGCCGCCGACATCGTGGACATGCTGCTGGCCGAATGCGATGCCGCGACCAATGCAGGCGGCTCGGTCACTCGCTGGCAGCCCTGTGCGGTGGAAAAAGTGGTGGAAAAACCCGCGCGTCAAGGCGAAACGGGCGTAGTCAGCTATGGAATCCATAGCGACCGGGGATTGGTCACGGCGCCAGCGCTGGTTGTCGCCACGGGCGGCCTGTCGATCCCGAAAATCGGCGCAACGGATTTTGGCTACCGCCTGGCTCAGCAGTTCGGGCTGAGCATGGTGCCGCCGCGCCCCGCCCTGGTTCCGCTGACCTTCCCGCCCGCCGGCAGCAGCACGCCGGACGCCGCCCTGCCCTTTGGCGAGATGGCAGGCCTGTCCCTGCCAGTGACCATTGCCTGCGGGGAGAAGAAACACAAGATGGAGTTTGCCGAAGACCTGCTCTTCACGCACCGCGGCCTGAGCGGCCCCGGCGTGCTGCAGATTTCAAGCTACTGGACGCACCCGGGCACGATCGGCAGCCCGCTGCGCATCGATCTGGCGCCGCAGGTCGATCTGCAGCAGCTGCTTTTGCAAGCCAAGAAGCGTTCGCGCAAGCGCGTTGCCAACGAACTCTCCGGTCTGCTGCCGGCACGGCTGGCCGAAGCCTGGGTCGGCAAGGCGGTAGCCCAAGGTCTGCCCCTTGAACTGGCCATCTCCGATGCACAGGACAAAGCCCTTGTTGCCCTGGCCAAGCAATTGCACCTCTGGGAGATCACCCCCAACGGCACCGAAGGCTATGCCAAGGCCGAAGTCACGGCCGGCGGCGTCAACACGCGCGAACTGTCATCCCAAACCATGGAGTCCAGGCAGCCCGGGCTGTATTTCATCGGCGAGGTCGTCGACGTCACCGGCTGGCTCGGCGGCTACAACTTTCAATGGGCCTGGGCCAGCGCCCACGCATGTGCGTCGGCACTGGCAAACCGGTCCGCCGTCAAAACCAATTAGGCTGGCTTTTCCGCTTCGGCATCGGGCTTCTGCTCCAGATGCTCTTCCACGGCTTCCACGCCTTTGTAGCCGGCCAGTGCAGCCAGGCCTTCGGTCAGCAGGCCGGCACCCGGGTCGAGCTTCTTGACACCCTCAACGGCCACAACGGCACCCGCAATTTCCGACAACAAACCCATGATGTGCTCCTTCAAGCGTGGTTAAAAAATAGAAAAATCAGGGTGCCTTGCGGCACATCAGCAGCGGTGGCGGCTGGACCACGGTGGCACGTGGGTCCGACGGCACCCGGTCAGGCACCAAAACACAATGGCCAACCACATTGGCGCCGGTACGGTCTGTGTAGCCGCAGGTAGCGCCCTGCGCCTTGCCATCGCAGGCCGCCAGCTCAAAACGGTAGGGTCGATGCGTCCGACTGGCCGACAGCGGGGCACCGGCCGCGAGGGTGGTCAACACGAACAGGGCCAGGGCAAGGAACAGCCTGACTCCCCGAACGGAGAACCCGTGCGGATAGTTCATCAATTGCTTCTGACCTGCCATCCAGCCATGGTGCCACAGTCGGAGCCAGCCGGCTCATTGGCCATATGTCTGCCTGGTAAAGACGCCAGCCCGGGCAGCACCAGACCGAATTGGGTGAGCTGGCCCAATGGAGTCTTGCTGCGGGAAAATCGCAAGCGATGAAGTACGTGCTGCATCGCCCGGGCATATTTGGAGCAATAGGCGACGATCTCGGTGCCGCGCGGCTGGCTCTTGACGACGCCCAGCAAAACTTCGCGGGCCAGCCCCTGGTTGCGGTACTGGGCGTCCACGGCAAAAAGAACAATGGTAAGGATGCGACGGCCGGGCACCTTGACCTCCAGATCCAGCTGGTAAAACCCGACCGCCTGCCCATTTTTGGTGATGACCGCCACGCTCGTACCGGGTCGGCGCCCCGGGATCCAGGCTCCTCGAAGAAAGACCGCGTCGGCAAGAAAAACGAAGAGCTTCCAAAAGCCCGCGCCCGCAAGGTAGCGGTCCCCGAACGCGCCGGACATGCAGCCATCAAGCATTTGCTCGAAAGGGAAGGGAATATCCAGCCATCCGGCACGCCGGACCTGGATGTCGCCCGATCCCAGGCCATCAAGGGGTTGGAAAGCAGAAATAGCCAAGCACAGTCTCCACACGACCTGCTTGTTCAGCCCCCTATTGGCAGGTCACCGACACCT
>Ga0007834_1000623_pt1 | contig 10589 bp, 10 predicted proteins | sample CryBogCBE06Nov07_FD_71233 | JGI IMG/M metagenome (GOLD analysis project Ga0007834, IMG submission 71233) | Freshwater microbial communities from Crystal Bog, Wisconsin, USA - CBE06Nov07 | ecosystem: Environmental > Aquatic > Freshwater > Lake | place: Crystal Bog, Wisconsin, USA | collected...
GTGTATTGGCGGTACATGTTGTAAAGAATACATATTCGGGTGCTTGGACAAGAGGAAACCTTAGTGATCGAAATTGTCTCCAAGATACCTGTCCACCACGTTGATTAAGGTTTCGAAAGGATGAGTATTTGAATATTCGCGTCGACAGCACACTGCTGACATTTGGTAGATCGTAGGCGATTGCGGTGCAAGGCGGCGTTCAACAACGGCTGCTTTGACTGCACCCAGAAGTACAACCATTCCTCGCCTCCCATTTCTTCAGACGTCGAGCGAGAGTCATAGCGATCTCGGTCTGTCTACTTTCTAAGAGAGTGCGACAAAGCTGTCGCAGTGTTCTCCATCAATATTGGTATTGGATGAATACTGTACGTTACATGTAGCGCTCCTGCGCAAGGAAATCGACGGACCTGCGTATAGTTCGATTCGCGAAGTAGTTTGGAGTACTACAACGAAATGATACAGAGACCAGTTGAGTTGTCTCGGTCTCTTAGGATGTCGTTATAAAGTTACAATACAGGCAGATTGAATTTGAATGTAGACATTCACGAACTTTCTGAATATATAGAACGTGAAATTTCTGTGACCACGTAAAATGATTCAACTAGTTCTACATTGCAAGAGTTGCCAGTCGACTATTTCATGCAAACTACTTGGAAACAAGATCAAGATTTCTTAAGACTGGATGCCTCTTCATTTCCGGATCTCTTTCGGAGTCCGATTCTGTTTCTGGTGCGAAGAAGATTTCTCTTCTTATTTCATAAACAGACACACGAATGTATAAAAAATGCAAGTACATGTTAGGCAACGTGTCTACACGTGTACACCACCCTCCTAGATATACCCTCTGGACATAGCCACAGGCATCCACCGCACCCCACCCACCTGGACCGGAGGAAGTTGGCGAGCTGTGTCTGGGAGTAGAGCTCAGGGTCGGCGGCCACGGGTAAGTATCCTTGTCTCTTACGCTGTCGTTCCTTCCGCCGTGCGTCCTCAACTATATCCTTGCGGATGTGAGACGGCATGGAGGCCAGCGCATGGAAATCCAGTTCGGTATCCGGATCATCGGGTAGTTGCCAGCGCCGGTGACCTGATGAGGAGTGATGGAATCCCCCACCCTCCCCATCCCCCGACTCCTCGCTCGACACGTCCTTGGGCTCAGGGAGTTCTGAATGTCCATCCATCCAATCAATATCCGACAAGTCTTCATTTTCTTCCCGCGTGGCAGAGACAGGGTGTAGAACAGCTTGAGGACTTGAAACAGAGGCTGTGGTTCGTGGGAAGGACCTTTGCGACAAGGGGCGCCGTGTTACCTTCAGGGAACGTTTTGATTTTGAAGCGTTGCGCGTGGTGGAGTCTGAGTCTATACTGTCAGGAGAAGGATCCCCAGCAGTAGAGGGCTCGCCGTTCTCAACGGCGTCGGTAGTGGCGCTCTCACACTCCTGGACTACCTCTGGGCGCACGGGGGCTTTGTCTAAGGTCACTTCAGCAGCAGATGCATCTGGAAACATACAGATATACGTATTCCTCCGATAAGCAGGACAAAGTAAGTTATCAAGTAATCCAGGATCACCTGGACTCGCTTCGCCGGGCGGCTCTGTGGTCGGGTTGGAAGACAAGCCAGGAGGAACAAACCCGACGGCAAACTGGGCCGGAGCGGCGACGTCACCTGTACCTTGTTTCAGTATTCGTTCCTTCACCAATCGTTGCTTCAATTGCGCCAACAATATTCTTTCCGCTGTCTTCTTTAAATTCCCATCCTGATCAGATTGAGGTTACGATTGATTGCCTAAGCCATAAAAGGGATGGGAACTCTTACCTGTCTCTCACGAATAACCTTTCGGGATTTTATTGTTCGAATTTTAAGCATCGGAGTTTCACCGTCAAAAACGAATACAGGCTTAATTTTATTAAAAAGTAGCTAGAAGCAAGTAGTCAGTAAATGGATGTTGCCATGAAAATGAAATCAATTAATCATTTACCTTCAGGATACGTCGCAAACTTCCAATTATGTGCGCGTTACGAACCACTTTTCCATCTTCATCCCTCATCGCTTTAATGAACTGAGTTATCCAAATAGAAGCATCCACGGCTAGCGTCTACATGACATAGACAAATACAGAGCGATTCCAGTATGACATTTGCTTGTATTGGGCCCTATATTCTAAAGCTTGAGCAAGAAAATTATGTTAATCAAACGGAATAACTTCACGCCTTTTAGCTACATTTATTTTAAGTTCGATGAAACATTTTTCATAAGGCGGCATTCAAATTTCGCAGCCAAGAGCTGCAAGTGATATCACTTAACAGTGATCATAGCACACCTTTCCTTCTAATGTCTCTATGCTTATCCTTCGCCCGATGGGAGAAAGTAGCTGCCACAAATCCTTTACTCCCATATTTGGCAAATAAACCCTACCCGTGGCGGTTCGAATGACCAACTTCTCGAATTTTTCCAAATAAATTAAAATATTTCATGACAGATTACTCGATTTGTTCATCGTGTGGGAAATCAATTTTAGCCCAGAATTTCCCCTTACATGAGGCCCGTTGCAATCGATTTCAACGGAAAAGATTTTTAAACACAGAAGATGGTCCTACACAGGAGAAGCAATCTACAGAAATTGACAATATTCACGTAAACACATCAAATTCAACTCCGACAAGTGCTTCTACCGCAGATAATAATTCCGTACAATTAAATGATGATGTAGTAGAATTGGGAGGGTCTGGTTGGTGTTGTGGCGCTTGTACTTTTCGAAACCACCCGACAAATTCTAGTTGTGAAATATGTGGGCACGTCCGTGAATCTATTGGTGTTCCCTCTGAATCTAATCGACGAGATAGAACTAGTAACTGGTCCTGCGAAATGTGCACCTTTTTGAACAGCAATTCATCGCAAAACTGTCAAATGTGTCAGAATGTTCGACCGCCTGACCAGCAATATGTTGATACACTAATTGTTGAACCACCAATCTCGAACTATTCTATGGTCCAGAACATCGATCCCACTTTACCTGATCCGGAACAACAAAGCCACGGGTGGAATCCGAACCCAGCACCTGTGAGCAATTTATTTGCAGGGACAGCATTAGGAGCTTTGGGTGGTATGGGATTAGCGATGCTCTCAGGACGGGACATAAGAAGTGGGGCTCTAACAGGAGCTGCAGTTGGAATGGTGGGGGGGAGCCTGCTTAGCTCTTTAAGCAATAGCTTCCAATCTCGACCGACCGGGCTTCGCTCCGACGACCTCGCTAATTGCGCCCCACCTGCAACATATTCCCCAAGTAGAAATACGACAGTGTTCGAGCGAGCAAATGTAATGGGTAGCAGAGGTGGGCGTGTGGGTGGCTACACCAGAATCAGGTCTGGAGTAAACGACAGTGTGTTATGGACGAGTATGGGTATGGGACCTCCCGGGAGTGCGGATCGCCTCGACGCGGACTTGGCGGAGCTGCTGATGTCGCTGAGACAGCAGCATAATGCGCATGTGATTCCGCTGTCGATGAACATGGGGGACGCTATGGGGATGTCATACGAACAGCTGCTATCAAGGTAAAACAAATTAACATGTTTATAGAACACAACGAGTCATTGTATCTACATGACGTCCCTACTCTTCGGGTGCATGTCGGCTGATTGTTACCTCTAACGATCGCGTGTTTCTCTTTTTGTCGTTTCCTCGCAGGTTTGGAACAGGGATGGAGAACAGAGGCGCCACTTCAGCAGCCATCCGGGCCATGCCTTGCCGGACCTTGACGGAGGCGGATGGTGAGAAGGAGGACAACTGCCTTATTTGTCTGGAGAATATGCGCCCAGGTGAAACGGTTAAGAGCTTGCCCTGCGTGCACACCTTCCACACGAAATGCATCGACGAGTGGCTGAGGCGCTGCAAGGACTGTCCCATTTGCAAGCATTCTATTGATGGCCAGGGCCGGGCACCGACCTTGTAGGCGATAGGGGGCGCTATACAAGGGTTGCTCGTTTCATTATATATGTACTTGAATGGAGCTTGTTGGCCGCCTGTCATTATGTAATTAATCATCCGTTGAATTTCTTTGCCCACTCTCTTCTCTCTCCCATCGCATCGAGTCGAATATCAACGAGCAATCAGCTGTAATCAATTTTTAAAATCATGAGTGTAAAGGTTGCGATCCATTTCGGGGAAATAAATATTTGATATCATCAAACGAGCGTACTCTCATAAAATTTGTGCAACTGATGAGTATGGTGAGAAGGACGTAGAATGAGGACGAAGTAGGGGGAGTAGTGTTGCTTTTTAAAAAGGAATTCATCGTTATACTTTCGTAAGTATTGCCGCTCTGGGGGAGGATAAACTTGAAGTACTGGGCGGCAGGCGAAGTCATTTTCCTTCCTCGTGCTTATATTTTAAAATTTGGTCTTGTCGTACTCCTCCTCGAAAATCAGCAGCTACACATACTGATGGCTGCAAACCAAACAACATTTTCAAAGGTCAAATTATCAGCATATCTCTTTCTTCGTCTTTCTTAAAGTATACACGCTCTGGAAATACGAAGATTTTGATTTTCTCCTACTCTGTCTACTTGCACTAACAAGTCCAAATGCCGACGAAAGTAACCGCGATATGGAATAGCCATTTTTCCCCTGCAGTTCACGAGTTGAGTGAGCTACGCAGTAGTCAAATGCCACCCTTGCCCCGGGAGAAGTGGCACGAAATCATCCACTGAAGGACGATTTGAAGAATCTGCTCTGGCGTGAGCTCAGCTGGGTCCGAGACACGCCATTGCCAGCTGCGCCCACCCCATGTAAGTAGATCTGCGTAGGAGTGAAGGTGACGGTCTCGGAGATACGCATTTTGAGCTTTGGTTCACCGAAGGCGGGGGTGATGGGGTCTGTGAGTTTGGGCCGGAGTGGTTTGGCTGGCCAGACATTTCTAACGCGAATGTAGGAAAGGAGACTCAATACCCAGTAACGCGCTCTGATGGACTGCGGGCGGGGTAAGCACAGTGACGGGGGATGCGGTGACCTCACGGCGAGTCCAGTTCATTTGAATCCATGGGCTAGAAGCCGGGAAACACAATTCTGTTTCTGAACCATACTGCGCTGATATCAAATTGCGTGGACTTCCAGGAGGAGCGGCTGAAAACATATTATTTCTTCGCTTCGTGTGCGAGGTGTTGACGTTCTTGTAGTCAACAGCAAAAACGTTATAGATTTCCAAGACCAAGAGGAGAGGACGCCAACATACACCCACTGAGCATAAAGGCATTTGGCCATAATAACGAGATTGATAGTATGGGCTAGTATGTGTGACTATTTACTTAAAAAGGAGAAATTTGCAGTTTTATGCTGCCTGTTCATCATGCATAGTATAAAAGCGTTAGGGTTAGTGTAAGTTCTATTGTAAAGAAATAAAATAAAAAGAGTTCAAAATGTGCGAATAAACTCAATCTGGATCAGAATACAAAGTGAGGGCACCACTCTTCTTTCGCACACTCCTTTTGTTAGATAACTCTTGTCCGACCCTCCCTAGTTACAGATTATTAAGAATTTTACTCAAACTGCGGTGGTGACGATTTTCGGGAACGGTAGTTATTGCCTCTCGCCTCAGTAGGAGTCTGGTAATGGTTGACTTTTCTACCTTTCGTATCATCTGAATTCTCTGAGGACTAACAAATAACTGCCTCGATTTTTCTTTGCAGAGAACTCAGTCGTCTAATTAAAAATTATTCTCACCGACCGTACTGAATCCGTCAGAAAATTTTAATCTGCAAGGATATTTAACTAAGTTATCGATTTTTGCCGAAAACGTCTAACAAACTATGGGATAGTGCTCCAAGCAGAAACTGTGGTATACAATTTGAAACATGAAGCGGAATTATTTAAGAAATAAGTGCCGCGATTGATCATATATGATAGTTCCCAACGTGTGTGCAATAACAATTTCATTATTTTGCAGAGTCAGGGTCATTCGATCCATCAGCGGGCGCAACTCCGTCTTTTACTTCCTTTTTGTTCGCGTCCAGCGGGCTGGAGGAAGAGAATGCATCCACGCCAGCGCCCCGATCCAACACATCCTCCACGTCACGATACTTAATCTTATTATTGAGAAGCGCATGGAGGGCTATGACAGAGCGCACGAGTGATGAGATGTAGATCACCAGGTGGATATCGTTTGATTTGGTTATCAATGACTTGACCAGTAACTCCACATTCAGGTTAGGCAAAAGGTTTAGCACATCTTGTAAATTATTTATGATTTGGCTGTTGTAGGGTACGCGGCCATTGACCACATGATCCAAATACATCTTTATTTCGTTTAATCGGCTGAATAGTCCAGAAAGTCCCGTGATTTTCTGTTTGATATGCATGGCGAGGGTGCTGGTAGAGGGGTCGTTGATGTCCCTTAACAAGTGTTCTACACCAACCTGATTTGAGAGCGACGGATATGATACGACGGGACATAAGAAAATAAAAGCTAAGTTACACTAACCTCTTCAACTTCTTCTGCTTCAATTGAACAAGGGACGTGTTTAAAAACGCGTTGAATTTCACGTCCATCAGATTCTACTTCTTCTATCGCCAAATAAGCTGTCGTCGGTAACCCCTCAACATCAAGTCTTACGTCAATAATGACAAAAACGGGGTCTTGCGCACAATATTGGCGAAATAAAGCATTTATCTTAGGAAAGGGGAAATATGCAATTACTGATGAATTCGACTGAAATAAAAACTTAAATACCTTCAAGTCGTTTTCCTTTATTTTTGGTCCACTACTATAGAATCCAACAATTTCTTCTCGCGCTGGATTACGTCGGAAAAGAAAGCTTAATAAGAAACAAAAAAAAGACATAAATAACTCTCTTACTGTTGACTTTCTTAAACAACCAGAACATATTCTCCAGGTAGTTGTGATCAAGAAACCAGACAAGAGGATTTTTGAGATCTTCTTCAAATGGAACGGCGAAACTATTTGTTACATCAACCTTATCCCGAACCTTATCGTGAATTCTTGTTCCAACTAAAACTCCAACAACTCTCTTTTGCGTGTCCTTTGCGACCCTATTGTAATGATCTGCTACAGACAATAGAACCAAAGGGTGAACCGCGACATCAACATTAATTAAGGCGCTTGATTTCGAGCTAATAACGTCTTCTGCCATAAGTGAAAAAATATGAAATCTGGAGAACTTAATAGTTTAGTATAAAATTTATTACTTTTCGAGTAAAATTTACCGTTACGATAACATTTCATTCGATGTCAAGCACAGACTGGAGTAATTTGTTAGAAAATAGCCCTAGAGAGTTCGCCGTAGAGCAGTTTTTGTGGACTGTGGATTTATCTGGTCGCTTTCAGGATGAATCAGAGAAATCTGAGGCTATTAAAGTAAAAGATATATTGTTCTCTTGTGCGGAATTATTTCCCAAATCTAAACCAATACAAACTCGAGTTTATAAGCACTTACAAGATATTCTGAATGCCAGTGATCTTGATTCTCATTCCATATTCACTGAGTCAGATTTATTAAAAAGGTAAGGCAACACAAAGTTATGTCTTTTAAAATAATTTATTTTTGAGAAGATCGTCAATTCTGAGTTCCGCGATAAGTAATTGGAGCACTTGCTCTGACATTTTTGGATTTTGTTTGGATTTTTTATCTTCATTCCCGGCAGTAATATTGTCGAAGTATTTTGACGGTCAGCTAGAAAAATAGTTTAAGTTTTTGTCCAATTATGAACCATATTACCCAGATGACATGCTGATTCGAGTGGCCTATGCGGGAATAACAGCTATGGAGGATTCGTATCCAGGACTGAAATGTGGCTTGGACTTTTACTTGGCGTTACTACAACATGATCCCACTAAAAAACTTGTTGCGGCGAGCGCAAATGCCTTGGATCCGCTATTGAGTAATTTTCTTTTTATTAATTGATCGCTTGCATAATTTATTTCCGTCCCTTTCCTAGATATTTTACAAAGCCATCTAAATGAAGAACCATTTGCCAGACCTGGCAGCAAAATGCTTTCAATACTCCTGAACCACTTACCGCTGCCCCCGGAGCAAGAGTTAAATGATATTCTCCAGCTGGTCCTGTCGCTCCTGCAATCCTTTCCCCATGTGCCTGTGATCGCCGCCTCCATCATGACGATTCTCCACAAGGTCGCCACTCATGAAGTTCTCCTCGAGATCGCTGACATAGACGGCGTCACAGATCGTCTGTGTGAAGCTCTGACGTCCATTAAGGTGAGTCTGTATCAATTACTTATCGTTTCACTGGTTTTGCTCATCTGCGTACAGGATTCGAAAGCGACGGAGCCGACGAGCATACTCAACGGTTTGTCCGTACTGATGTTCCTGTTGGAGGACGATCAATTGCTCACGCAAACCTTGACCACGAAGGAGGAGTGCAAACATGTCATCGGTAACCGCCGTATGTCTATTTACGGACCCGTCACCCTCAATCATTACCTTTCCTGTCCTGTCCTATTGCCTGTGGACATATCAGAGACGGCGCAGGCGATCCGGTCGATCGACATCGACAAGCGTGTAGAGGAGGTGGGGAGCGACACGGAGATAGATAAAATGAAGCGAATGATTGCCGCCGGCCAAGTGGACAGTCTATGTGAGCGTATCATCCACGTGGTCAACGACGTGCTCGTCATACTGACCAACGAGGAGAAGATTGTGCGGGAGGCTCCGTCGGAGGACGACGAGGAAGAGGAGGAGGTGCGCGAGGTGCTGGATGATTTCGGGCTCGATGATATCGGACTCGACGGAGAAGACGAAGAGCGAGGACAAGAAAACTCTGCCGCCAATGGAGCTACGACTGCCGGAGCGGAAACACCGTTACTCCAGGTAACTGCTAGAAATGAGGATTAGACGAGGAATCATACGTTGCTGTTAGATAAGTACGGCAGTGACGTGGACCACACTGGTTATTCCCATACCACGTCCGGATCCACACTCTGACATGACAAGGATGCTGGGGACTGGAACTAGCTGATGCAGGAATCGCCGAGGGGACAGACAGTTTGAAACAATGTCGATGCGATTGCGGGTTCAGGTTCAGGAACACCACTCCCTCGTACAGGTCTCGTTGATGTTCTGGACACCTGCCTCGGATGAATATCAAAATATTGTTTGAGCTTTTGGGCCGATACTGTTACTTTACTCAGGCCTGAACACTGGCACGTCTGAACAGTTCGCAATTAATTGCAGCCCGCCGCTGCGGCTAAATCAGTTAGCGCAGGTTCGGTTCATTCGTCTCAGTGAATTAACTACCTCAGACGTGGGGAAAATCGGTGCCAAATCTAATTGTGTATGTATTAAGGATGCGAAGTGATTGGAACGAGATTCGGATTACCGCGGTTAGGGAAATGAACCCTAAGTCTGATAGACGCTGTTGATCGTTTCGTTTAGATGAGAGAGTTCACTCTTCCTTCCTTTTCTGCTGTATCCAGAATCACCTAGCGGGAGACCTTAGGAGTGAGAGTGCGACCCAAACCGAGGTTGAGAGTGTCCCGCGGGGTTCGCAAACTGAACCCGGACCACTCCTCCTAGGCGCGGACTCACAGACTGAGGCGGTGCCTATGGGTGACGTGCTGGTTCAGACTGATACAGTAGCTATGGGTGACGTGCTGGTTCAGACTGATACAATCTTAACTGGAAACGCTGTGGTGCAGGCTGAGACGGCGCCCTCTGGAGACGTGATGGTGAGAGAGGACGGGCTAACTTAAGAGTCCCCGGCGGGTCACTATTCCTTGCCCTCGACTCGCTCTGTTATGTCTCGCCCTCAGGAAGAAGGCGGCGAAGAGGGCCGCGATACCTTGAAGCCGGAAGGGGCCGAGCAGGTTGATGAAACGGCCCTCCTAAAGCAGTATGTGGTGACACTGGTACGGCGACTGGAGTTCTTTCTGCTGCTTGCTTTGTACTCGAGCTTTCCAGGACGGCCGTATAGTTGGAGAATCTCCCTCGTCTTTTATACTATATCATGCTCATTCCTTAGATTCGACAGCTGAAAGACACGGAGCACAGAGCCGCCGAAGCCATAGACAGGTTAGTCTCATTTTTCATGTTTGATATCTGTCGCTCAGGGCCCTCCCGTACACCCTACCTGTCCCGCTATCACCCGCTCACAGAGGTCTGAAGATGCAGGAATTATTTGAGGCGGCTGCTGATAAAGTGGAGGTGAGTAGACCGCAGTCCTGTTCCTCGTCCTCCCTAAGTCCGGCAGTCGACTTCGCTGTCCTCCATCTGTTCTCATAGACTCTCCTGGAGCAAAACCTAGAGTTACGTCAGAGACTTGAAGGAGCGTCACGAACGGAGAAGACCTCCGAGCGCGCAGAATATCCGAGATGGGAGAGTTGGAGCAGTCCGATCACCAGTAGTCCGTTTCTTCAGCACACCAGGGAAGGCCAGCAGTCACAGCTCAAGACACCACCCTCCTCCTTGCGGTCGGTTTCGTTTCTCAGTGTGCCTGGTCATCAGGGAGAGGTCGAGGAGTCACCAGAGGTCGAGTCGGGGATCCAACCTGTGCGGGCCCCACGGAATTTGTTGGTGTCGCGGATGAAGAGGAGGGTGGGGGATAAGCAGGTGTCCCGGGACTCG
>Ga0007834_1000626_pt1 | contig 10562 bp, 7 predicted proteins | sample CryBogCBE06Nov07_FD_71233 | JGI IMG/M metagenome (GOLD analysis project Ga0007834, IMG submission 71233) | Freshwater microbial communities from Crystal Bog, Wisconsin, USA - CBE06Nov07 | ecosystem: Environmental > Aquatic > Freshwater > Lake | place: Crystal Bog, Wisconsin, USA | collected...
TCTGAGTACGTGCTCCAGATCGAGGGCACGGTTGCGCCTCGTCCCGAGGGAACGGTGAACCCACAGATCGCCACCGGTGAGGTCGAGCTCCAGGACTGTGTCGTGAGCGTCCTCAACGCCGCCGAGCCTCCGCCGTTCGCAGTGGATGACCGAGCAGATGTCGATGAGCCAGCACGCCTGCGCCACCGCTACGTCGACCTGCGCCGCCCGAAGATGCAGCGCAACCTGCGCCTGCGTGCCGCCGTCAACAGTGCGATCCGTCGTTCGATGGATACCCAGGGTTTCTGCGAAGTGGAGACCCCACTCTTGTGGGCCCCAACGCCAGAAGGCTCCCGTGAGTTCGCGGTGCCGTCGCGCCTCCATCAGGGCAAGTTCTACGCCTTGCCGCAGAGCCCCCAGTTGGCCAAGCAACTGCTGATGGTGGCCGGGTTCGACCGCTACTACCAAATCGCCCGCTGCCTGCGCGATGAGGACCTGCGGGCTGATCGCCAGTTCGAGTTCACCCAGCTCGACCTCGAGTGTGCGTTCGCCACCGAGCAGGAGATCCGGGCATCGGTGACCGAAGCGGTGCTCGACGCCGCGGAGGCAGCGACCGGCATTCGACCCGACAGCGTGCAGACCATGACCTGGAAGGAGGCCATCGACCAGTACGGCACCGACAAGCCCGACCTCCGGTTTGAGATGCGCCTGATCGACCTGAGCGAGGTCTTCGCTGGCACCGAGGTGAAGGCGTTCGCCGCTCCCTGCGTGAAGGCGCTGCGCGTCGAGGGCGGAGCGACGATGTCTCGCAGCCAACTCGACAACCTCGTCGACCGTGCCAAGTCCCTCGGTGCGAAGGGACTGGCGTGGTTCAAGGTCACGAGCAGCGACGGCGCACTCGGCCTCGAGTCGCCGCTCGATCGGTTCTTGTCGGAGACGGAGCGGTCGCAGTTCTTGGCGACGACCGGCGCTTCGGCCGGAGATCTCATCGTGGTGGTCGCTGATGAGTACCGCTTGACCTGCTCAGTGCTCGGGACACTTCGGGTCGACCTCGGTGGCAAGCCTGTCTCAGAAGGTCCCTACCGCTACGTGTGGATCATCGACTTCCCCCTCTACGACGGCGTCGACAGCGATGGACGCCCTGAGGCAGCCCACCACGCCTTCACGATGCCGCACCCAGAAGACTTGGACCGCTTAGAGACCGATCCGCTGTCGGTGCGTGCCCAGTCCTACGACCTCGTGCTCAACGGTTGGGAACTCGGTTCGGGTTCTATTCGAATCCACCGTGCCGACATCCAGAACCGGGTGTTCGCCGCCATGGGGATCGACGCCGAAGAAGCAGAAGAGCGGTTCGGCTTCCTGCTCGGCGCCTTCAAGTACGGTGCGCCGCCCCATGGAGGGTTCGCGTTCGGCATCGACCGTCTCGTCGCGATTTTCGCCGGGGAGAACAACATCCGAGAGGTCATTGCTTTCCCGAAGACTCAGTCGGGCGCCGACCTGTTGACCGGTGCTCCACTCGAGTTGCCAGCGAAGCAGATGACCGAGCTCGGCATTCGGACTGTTCCGAAGCCAGTGTGACGGACGACCTCTTCTCGGCCCGCGGCGCAGCTGCTCGAGCCGCACGAGGTCCACTCGCTGCACGACTCCGACCAACGAGCCTCGACGACGTCGTTGGGCAAGAGCACCTCGTCGCACCGGGTGCGCCGCTTCGTGTGCTCGTCGAAAGTGGTCGCGTGACCTCAGGAATTCTCTGGGGTCCCCCAGGGACGGGGAAGACCACGCTGGCCCGCCTCGTCGCCAGTGGATCAGGGCAACACTTCGTTCCCCTCTCGGCGGTCACCGCAGGGGTGAAGGACGTCCGTTCGGCGATTGACGAGGCAGAACGCCGCCTCGGCGAGCACGGGACTGGCACCATTGTGTTCCTCGACGAAGTGCACCGGTTCTCTCGGTCTCAGCAAGATGCGCTCCTCCCTGCGGTTGAAGATGGGACGATTACCTTCATTGGGGCAACCACCGAGAATCCGTTCTTCTCGATCAACGCCCCGCTCCTCAGCAGGGCGACGCTCTGGCAACTCCGCCCACTCGGGACCGCGGCGCTTGCCACCTTGTTGGAGCGAGGTGCAGCGACTGAAGGTGTGGTGGTGTCTGCTGCGGTCCGCGACGCCGTGATCTCGCTCGTCGATGGTGACGCTCGAGCCATGCTCACCACCTTCGAAGTCGCTGCAGCCTTGGCCCATGGTCGCTCGGGCGACGGTGCCGAGGTCACCATGGAGGATCTCCAAGCGGCTCGCAGTGGCGTACTCCACTTGAGGTCCGCCGATACCCACTACGACCAGGTCTCAGCGATGATCAAGTCCATCCGAGGCTCTGATGTCGATGCTGGGCTGTACTGGATGGCCCGGCTCCTGCGGTCGGGAGAAGACCCCGTCTTCATCGCTCGCCGCCTCGTGATCTTGGCCTCAGAGGACGTCGGTATGGCAGATCCCATGAGCCTCGTGGTGGCCACCGCAGCCGTCGACGCCGTGCGCTTCATTGGACTGCCCGAGGCGCAGCTCACCTTGGCCCAGGCGGTGGTGCACCTCGCCCTGGCGCCGAAGTCCAACTCGGTAACGGTGGCGATTGGTCGAGCGCTCGCCGATGCAGACCTCCCTGGCCACGAGGTGCCTGCTGAACTCCGTGACGCCCACTACCGAGGTGCAGCTGAACTCGGCCACGGTGTGGGCTACCGCTACCCCCACGACGACCCACGTGGGTGGGTGCCGGTCGCCTACCTCCCCGCAGGTCTCGCTGGTCGTCGCTACTACGAACCGAGCCCTCATGGAGCTGAGCCGCAACGCCAGCGGTGGCGAGCAGAACGTGAGGGAACACCACCGAACGAGCAGTGAGTGGCCGGTAGGCTGTGGGTATGCATGCGCACGAGCTCCGACGGGCATTCACTGACTACTTCGTCGCCAAGGGCCACGTGGAGGTGCCTTCGGCGAGCCTCATTCCCCATGATCCGTCGCTGCTGTTCACCATCGCCGGCATGGTGCCGTTCAAGCCGTACTTCACCGGCGACGAGGTCGCCCCGTTCCCTCGAGCAACCTCGGTGCAACGGTGCATTCGCACCTCAGATATCGACATCATCGGCACCACCCAGCGCCACGGCACCTTCTTCGAGATGCTGGGCAACTTCTCCTTCGGTGACTACTTCAAGCCAGAGGCCATCTCAATGGCGTGGGAACTCCTGACCGAGGTCATGGGTCTTGATCCTGATCGCCTCTGGGTCACCGTGCACGAGAGCGACACCGATGCCGCTGACCTGTGGGTGGACCGCTGCGGTGTGTCGCGGGATCGGATCCAGGTCATGGGCGAAGACAACTTCTGGCGCATGGGCGACACGGGGCCATGTGGTCCGTGTTCAGAGATCTACGTCGACAAGGGACCTGCCTATGGTGCCGACGGAGGTCCTGCCTTCGGTGGTGAGGACCGTTTCGTCGAGATCTGGAACCTCGTGTTCATGCAGTACATCGCAGAGGCCAACGGCGCCTTCGCCGATCTCCCGAGGAAGAACATCGACACCGGATCCGGACTCGAGCGGGTGCTCGCCATCCTCCAGGGCGTGGACTCCGTCTTCGACACCGATCTCTTCGCTCCCGTGATGGCTGAGGCGCAGTCGATGACGGGTGCGACCTACGGGGCTTCCGAGCGAGACGACGTTGCGCTGCGGATTCTCGCCGACCACGGTCGAGCCATGACCATGCTGGTCGGCGACGGCGTGACGCCCTCCAATGAGGGCAGGGGCTACGTCCTTCGCCGCCTGATCCGTCGAGCGATGCTGGCGGCTCGTCGCACCGGCGCTGAAGTCGCGGTGACCGAGCGCCTCGCTCGGGTGACCGCAGCCACGATGAGTGACGCCCACCCGTTGCTCAACCGAGAGATCGATCGCATCGTCACCGTCCTTGGACGCGAAGAAGAGGGATTCAACCGCACCATTCGCTCAGGGCTCACCATGCTCCAGGACGACCTCGACCGGGTCGGATCGGGTGGGACCTTGGACGGTGGGGCAGCGTTCCGCCTGCACGACACCCACGGGTTCCCCGTGGAGTTGACCGTTGAGCTCGCCAAAGAAGCCGATGTCGCCGTTGACCTCGAGGGATTCAGCGCAGAAATGGCTGCACAGCGCGAGCGGGCGAGGGCTGCAGCTCGTCAGCCTCGGCGTGCTGATGAGTCGGCCTACCGAGAGTTGCTGGCCAGCGAAGGTCAGACCATCTTCATCGGTCGTTCCGCTGATCGCTACCAAACTGCGGCCCGAGTGGTGGCGGTGTTCGAGGCTGACGAACACGGCGTCGCTGAGGTGTTCTTGGACCAGACCCCCTTCTACGCTGAAGGTGGTGGACAGGTGGGCGACACCGGCACCATCGTCACGGCGTCTGGGACCGCCACGGTGCTCGACACGGTGGCCGCGCTCCCTGGCCTCACTGCACATCGGGTGACCATCGAAGGGCAACTGCTCGTCGGCGAAGAGGCAATGGCCACCATCGAGGCCGCACGTCGCGATGCGATTCGACGGAACCACACCGCCACCCACCTCCTCCACGCAGCGCTGCGCTCGGTCCTCGGGGATCACGTCCGCCAGCAAGGTTCGCTCGTCGCCCCCGATCGCCTTCGTTTCGACTTCACCCACGACGCTGCGCTGACGTCCGAGCAGGTCGACGCCGTCCTCGCCATCGTGAACGGCGATGTCCTCGCCGATGCATCCGTCGACACCGTCGAGGCCACCAAGGCTGAGGCGGCGCAGATGGGCGCCGTTGCCTTCTTCGGTGAGAAGTACGGCGAACGAGTTCGGGTCGTCCGTGCTGGGGCCCACAGCCTCGAGTTCTGCGGTGGCACCCACGTCGACTCGCTCGGGTCGATTGGCACGATCGCACTGCTCAGCGAAGCCTCCATCGGCGCCGGTGTGCGCCGCATCGAGGCGACGACGGGCCTCGTGAGCATTGAACGTGCTCGCCACGCTGACGACCTCATCAAGCAGGCAGCAGCGGTGCTCAAGGCCGAACCTGACCAACTGCTCCCCGCAGTGCAGCGTTCAGCGGATCGCATCAAAGCGCTGGAGCAGGAACTCGGTGCCCTGCGTCGTGCTGGCCTCGCTGCGCTCGCTACCGATCTCGCTCAAGCCGCCAACGGTGGTGCAGTGGTCGCTCGCTGCGATGGCTACGCCAACGATGACCTGCGGACCCTCGTTCAAGAACTCCGCCAACGCGGCGTCGCTGTTGCGGTCATCGTCGCCGAGACGGGCGATGGCAAGGTTGCGCTCGCAGTGGCGAGTGATGGAACCGTCGACGCTGGAGCCCTCTGCAAAGAGCTCGCTGGCATCGTGGGTGGCGGCGGTGGCGGGTCGAAGGACCTGGCAGTCGCTGGTGGGCGCAACGTCGCCGCCATTCCCGACGTGCTCACTCGAGCGACGACGCTGCTCGGTTCATGACGATGGTGGGCGAGATGGCAGGCCGTGTGCTCGCCATTGACCCTGGTGCCGTGCGCATTGGGGTAGCGGTGTCGAACACTGCCCAAACCATGGCGTTCCCCCGTCCAGTCGTACTCGCTGGCAGCGACGCGTTGCAGCGGCTGGTGGCGATGGTTGATGAGGAAGAGGTCGTGGCCGTGGTGATCGGGCTGCCGAGAACCCTCACGGGTGGCGAGGGTGCATCTGCGGCAATGGCTCGTGGCCTCGCTGACGAACTCCGTGCTGCGTTGGAGCACCGCGCGGTTGCGGTCGTGCTCGTTGATGAGCGCTTCACGACCGTCCAGGCATCGGCAGCACTTCGAGCAGCGGGGTCGTCTGCGAAACAGCAGAAAGGGGCGATCGATTCTGCGGCAGCAGCCGTGCTCCTCCAGAGCGTGCTCGACGGGAGGACGCCGTGAGTGACACCACGTCGTTCCACGACGACCACGGTGGCCAGGAAGACCCAGCGTCTTCGCTGCACCCCGACCCTCCCCGACGATCCGTTCGAGCCGCTCGTCGTCGCCAGCAGATCCGTCGTCGACGCATCGTGCTGTCGAGCATCCTCGGGCTCTTCGTGCTCGCCGGGCTCTACCTCTGGAACGCCGTCGATCCGTTCGGCGGACCAGGTGCACCCCGGGTGATCGTCGTGAGCGAAGGCGAGTCCACCGGTGCGGTGATCGCAGCGATGTCGAAGGCCGGCATCATCAGTTCTCCGACGCTGTATCGACTCGACTTGCTCGTTGAGGGGACACCACTCATTCAGCCGGGTGCCTACCAGTTCCACCAATCCTCAAGCTTCGCTGCAGCCACCGCAATCCTGCGGAGCGGCCCGAACGTGACCGAAGTGCTCGTTCGACCAGGAAATACCCTGCAGGAGATCGCGACGCAATTGGGCTCGTCGCTCGATTACCAACTCCCCGCCACTTTCAGCGCCGACTTCGTCAAGGCTGAACTCGACGGTTCGGTGACCTCGCCGTTCCAGTCGCATCCTCGAGCATCACTCGAAGGGCTGATCGCTCCGGGTTCCTACGTTGTCCCACCAACGATGTCGGCGCGAACGCTCCTCCAAGAAATGGTCGATGCCTTCACGGCCGAGGCCGCTGCCCACGGCCTCACGCCATCGACCGTTGTCGAGGGTCACCCGGCCAGAGACCTCGTCACCATCGCCTCCATTGTGGAGAAGGAGGGCTACTACCCGGTCAACATGCCAAAGGTTGCCCGGGTGATCTACAACCGCCTGGCCGTCCACTCGGTGCTCCAGATGGATTCCACGGTCCTCTACGCCCTCGGGCAAGACGGTGGCGTCGTGACGCACGCGATGTTGGAGAACCCCACGCCCTACAACACCTACCTTCACGCTGGCCTCACGCCGACGCCGATCTGCGCGTTCTCGGTCGCAGCACTGCTCGCCACCGTGAACCCACCTCCCGGCCCGTGGCGGTACTTCACCTTGGTGGATAAGGCGGGCCACTTGGCCTTCGCCACGACCTTCGCCGAGCAGCTCCGCAACGAGGCCATCGGCGCACGGAACGGGATCTGACGTGGCCGCTGGTGCCACCCGGTTGGCCGGGGTGATCGGTTGGCCGGTCGCCCACTCACTCTCTCCCGCACTCCACCAAGCCGCCTTCGACGCTGCTGGGTTTGATGCGGTGTCGGTTGCGCTACCCGTTGAAGCTCCCGCGCTGCCGCAGGCACTCGCGAGTCTGGCGGCAATGGATGCGCTCGGGGTCTCGGTCACCATGCCTCACAAGCACGCGGTTGCCGCACTGGCAACGTCGGTTGATCCACTCGTGCAACGGCTCGGTGCAGCGAACTGCCTGACCTTCACCGAAGGAGCGATCCACGCAACCTCCACCGATGGACGGGGGTTCCTCGACGCGCTCCTCGACGTCGCTGCATTCGAACCACAGGGCCAGCGCTGCGTGGTCCTCGGTGCTGGGGGAGCGGCGGTCGCGATCGCAGTGGCGCTGGCCGATGCTGGGGCAAGCGTGCAGATCGTGGCGAGGAATCAGCGGGCGGCAGCGGATCTCGTTCAGCTGAGTGGTGGCGACAGCATGCTGGCAACGATGGCGGACGTGGCTGGTGCTGCGCTCATCGTCAACGCCACGCCGCTCGGAATGGAGGGTACGGCGTTTGCGCACGACCTCGCCATTGATGACCCGAGTGTGCTGCACGCAGGCCAAGTGGTCTTCGACACGATCTACCATCCACGCCGCACGCCACTGCTCGCCGCTGGCGCAGCAGTCGGCGCCCAAACCATTGGTGGCCTTTCCATGTTGGTCCATCAAGCCCGGCACCAGCTCGAAGGGTGGCTGGGCTCTCCCGTCGACGTGGAAGTACTGTGGGAGGCAGTAGGAGGACGCCAACGAGAGGGTGCGACGTGGTAACCGCCAGTATCGACCGGTTCCAGCAGCGCATCCTCGGCTACGACCTCTGGCTCCTCGTCGCTCCGGCTATGGCTTCGGCCATCGGCATCGTCATGGTCTACACCGCAGGCCAGAACTCCATGCACTACGCCAGCCGACAGCTGCTGTTCAGCGTGCTCGGTTTGGTAGCGATGGCGATCTTCGCCTCGGTGGACTACCACCGCTTGGAACAGGCGGCGACACCTGCCTACGTGGCGCTCCTCGCCGGTCTCGTCCTCATCATGATCCCCGGTGTTGGTTCCTCACAGCTCGGTGCAACCCGGTGGTTCGCAGTAGGACCGTTGCTCATCCAGCCGAGTGAGTTCGCCGTCCTCGGCATCATCTTGGCGATATCGACCTACTGCGCTCGCCGTCCCGATGGGTTGACCTGGCGGGATCTGTCTCGAGTGCTCCTGATGACGGGGATTCCCATGGGGCTGATCTTCATCCAGCCAGATTTCGGCACCGCAGCCATTGTCTTCGTCACCTTGTTCGTGATGCTCGTCGGTGCTGGTGTGCCCTTGCGGGTCCTCCTCGGCTTGGCGCTCGCCACGGTGCTCGCCGTGGTCGCCGCCTTCCAGTTCCACCTCGTCAAGTCCTACCAAGTCGCCCGAATCACCGCGTTCTTGCACCCGAACTCGGCCGATAACTACAACACCCTCCACTCCATGACCGCCATTGGTGCGGGCGGACTCTTCGGTGCGGGTATTGGTCATGGAGCAGAAACCACGCTGGGCTTCGTGCCCTCTCAGCTCACCGACTTCATCTTCTCGGCCATTGGTGAGCAACTCGGATTCATTGGCTCGGTGGCCATGCTCGTGCTCCTCGGATCCATTGCCTGGCGGGTCCTCGTGATCGGTCTCGGTGCCCGTGACGTGTTCGGACGAGTCCTCTGCTCGGGAATCTTCGCCTTCATGGCGTTCTCGACCTTCGAGAACGTTGGCATGGGGCTCGGGATCATGCCGGTAGCGGGCATTCCGTTGCCGTTCATTAGCTACGGCGGTTCGGCCATGATCTGCTTCTACGCTGCCTGTGGCATTGCGCTGTCGATATCGAGGAGACGGGGACGATGACGGACGAATCGAACGAGGCAGGCACTCACGACGGTCCGTTCCCGACCTTCATCGTCTGCACGGTGGGGTCGGTCACGGTTGATCTCCCCGAGACCTTCGCTCGGGTCAACCTCCACGAGGCCGACCTGCCGTTTCGAGGATTGGCCATCCCAGTGGCGATCGCCGACGCCGCAGCGATGACGGCGGTGGTGTCGGAGCGTCCAGCGCCTCGTCCATCGAGCCAAGACCTCCTCGCCACCGTGCTCCAGCGCCACACGATCGACGTCGTGGCTGCCCGGATCACGAGCGAAGCGGGCGGTATCTACTTCGCTGAACTCGACCTCGTCGGACCGAAGGGACGTATCGTCCTCGAGTGTCGTCCAACCGATGCAATCAACGCGGCGCTGCGGCACCCCGGCGGCGCCCCAATCCTCGTCGAGGAGTCGTTGCTCGGGGTGTGAACGCCGTGCCGGCTGCTTGACGCTCGCGTTCAGTGAGCGGCGGGACCCCGGGTTCTTCATCGGAGATCCGCATCAAGATGCCGGTGAGGACGTAGTTGGCCATGAGCGTCGATCCGCCGTAGGCGACGAAGGGTAGCTCCACACCGGTGAGGGGGAGCAGACGGGTTACGCCGGCCATGATGAAGAACGCTTGGAGGCCAACGATCAAGGTCATGGCGGTTGCCGCTAAGCGACTGTAGGCAGAGCGAGCTCGCTGCGCGGTGCGTAGGCCTGCGCCGACGTAGAGCACGAAGCAGATCACGATGACCGATGCGCCGATGAGGCCGAGTTCTTCACCAATGGAGGAGAAGATCATGTCGGTGGTGATGTCGGTGACGTAGCGGCCAGAGAGTCCCTGGCCGAGTCCGGTGCCCGCGACGCCACCGGCCGAGAGCGAGAACCACCCTTGGACGAGTTGGCGACCGCTGCCTTGGATGAGGTTCGGCGACCATGGGTTGAGCCAGACCGAGACGCGTGCGCTCACGTGGGGGAACAGGTGGGTGGCGACGTAGGCACCAGCGGCGAAGAGGCCGAAGCCGAAGACGAGGTAGGTGGCTCGACCTGTTGTGACCCACAGCAGGGCGATGAAGACCGAGAAGACGAGCAGGGCGAATCCAATGTCGTTCTCCCCACCAATCACGACCATGGCGAGACCCCACACCGCCACGATGGGGAGGAGTGGCCTCGGGTCGAGGACCAGTCGGTTGCCGATGCGTGCTGTTGGAATGGACAAGATGTCCCGGTTCTCCGCGAAGTAGGAGGCGAAGAAGAGGCACAGCAGGATCTTGGCGAACTCGATGGGCTGCACCGAGAAACCGCCAATGTTGAGCCACAGGCGAGCGCCGTTCACGTTCTCGCCAATCCCCGGGATGAGGGGCGAGAGCATCAAGACAATGGCGAGGAGGAGCGCCGTCGATCGGAATCGGTCGAGGTCGCGTGATCGGCGAACGACGAGCAAGGTGGCGACGTAGAGCACGATGCCGACGGCGGTCCACACCGCTTGCAGCACGGCACGGTTGTGCCCGAGCGCTCCCGACAGCGGCCACCACCGGAGGATGACGATGAAGCCGACGCCGTTCAGCAAGGTGATGACCGGGAGGAACACGGGGTTGGCGCGTGGTGCGAGCCAGCGAGTGGCGCCGTG
>Ga0007834_1000627_pt1 | contig 10558 bp, 10 predicted proteins | sample CryBogCBE06Nov07_FD_71233 | JGI IMG/M metagenome (GOLD analysis project Ga0007834, IMG submission 71233) | Freshwater microbial communities from Crystal Bog, Wisconsin, USA - CBE06Nov07 | ecosystem: Environmental > Aquatic > Freshwater > Lake | place: Crystal Bog, Wisconsin, USA | collected...
GCGCCACTCTTGGCGACGCGCACCTTCACCTTCGAGTAGCGGCTACTTCTTACGCCAGACGCGGCGCATCGAGGTCAGCAGCGCCCCCGACACGAGGAGTGGCGTCATGACGACGGCCACCGCGTGCCAATGCAGCTCCCGCGAGACGCCGAACACGGCCGCGATGATGACGAGCGTCGCCCAGAACAACTCGGGGGTGTCGCCCACGAGAAAGTCCTTCCAGAAGTTCACGAAACCGATGACCAGTCGAACGAGTAGTGGGCGATTCATGCGCGTGCTCCTTGGGGTTGCCGTGACTGGCGCGAGAGCCAGGTGTAGGTCCAGACGGTGAGCAGGTTCCACCCCACGAGGGCCAACAAGAAGGCGTCCGAACCGGGCCAGCGAACACTCAGCCCCTCACCCACCCAGAAGGTGCCGTACGACACGAGCATGACACCCACTGTCGTCTTCATGGCGTTTTCGGGGACGTTGGAGAGTTGCCGCGAGGCGATCAAGCCCGACACGGCGACCAGTACCACCGCCACCGCAGCACTGAGTGACGCCAGTCCCACTCGGTGGGCGGACGTGCCCAATGTGAGCACGGTGATGACCACTTCGAGACCCTCGAGGAAGACGCCCTTGAAGGCCATCATGAAGGCCACGTGGTCGCGTCCACGCACGGGCGCCTCGGCCGCAAGCTCGGCGACGGTTTCGGCGTAAATGAGGTCCTCGTCGTGCTTGGCCTTGAACCCACTCGAACGCATGATGGCTTTGCGCAGCCACTGCATACCGAAGATCAAGAGCACGCCGCCCACGACCAGCCGCAGGATGTTCAGCGGGATATGTACCAGGGAGGGTCCGAAGATCGCGACGAGCGCGGTGAGAGCGGCGAGGGCGGCCGCGATACCCTCGAAGGCCCAGCGCCATCCGCGGGTATGACCCACGGCAAAGATGATGGTGAGGGCTTCGACCATCTCGACCGCGGAGGCCAAGAAGACTGCCGAGACGAGGACGAGCGTTCCACTCGCGGGAAGGACAGCATTCATCACGCACTCCGTTCGTTCATGACGTAGACCGCTTGTGTATCAAGCGTGACCCATGCTCGACTACCGCGCTCAAAGCGCTCGGTCGAAAATATCTTAGTGAAGCGAATCTCGCCATCGGTGACTCCGACGTGTTCGTAGCCACGACCGACAAAGGCGCTGTCGGTGATGTTCATCCAAAACCCGCTCCCCGATGCCGAGTGGTGCAACTGGACGGCCGACGGTCGCACGAACATCGTGGCGTCGTCGCCCACGGTGGTGTTCGTCGGGCAGTCACGCACGACGACGGGTGTGTCCAAGAGGAGCGTGACGTCGGCACGACCGTCACGGCGATGTTCAACGTGAACGGGCAGCTCGCCCGCGAGACCAGTGAAGCGAGCGACGAAGGGTGTCGCCGGCTCGCGGTACACGTTCTCTGGAGTACCCCACTGCACCAGAGTTCCGGCGCTAAGTACGCCAATCACGTCGGCCAGCGCGTAAGCCTCGGACTGGTCGTGGGTGATGTAGACCACCGTGGCTCCCGACTCACGGGCCAACGTCGCGATTTCAATACGTAGACTCTCGCGCCGGTCGGCGTCCAGGTTGGACAAGGGCTCGTCGAACAAGATGAGTCCCACCTCAGCGGCGAGGGCACGGGCCAGGGCCACGCGCTGCTGCTCACCACCAGACAGTTCGTTTGGGAACCGCGAGGCCAATTGATCGATGCCGAGTCGGTGCAGGAGTGCCGAAACTTTTTCGGCTATCTGGTCGCGATTGCTCCCCCGACGCTGCAGGGCGAAGGCCACATTTTGCGACACGGTCAGGTGGGGCCACAAGGCGTAGTCCTGAAAGACCATCGAAAGGTGGCGTCGGTCGGGGGAGACGAACGTCGAAGCGCCCACCACGACCTCGTCGTTGAAAAGAATTTCGCCACTGGTCGGGCGCTCGATGCCCGCGAGGCATCGCAGGAGCGTTGTTTTGCCCGAGCCTGAAGGTCCGAGTAGGACGACAAAGGTGCCCGGCGCGATATCCACGCTGATGTCGCGTAGCGCCGTCTTGGGCCCAAAGACCTTCTCGACCTGTCGAATCGCAATATGTGTCGGTTGACTCATGACAACTCCCCAATCGTTCCAATGCGACGCCAGCCTCGAGGCGCGACGACGCGATACGCCAGCAGGACGAGCCCGATAATGCCGAGCATTTCACCCAGAACCAACACCGTGGCGGCAACGCCAATTGGGGCGAAGACGGTACCCAGTGTGGTTTCCAAGATCACCGAGATGGGCTCGTGGTCGGGGACAACGAGCATTTGAGCCACCGCCAGTTCGGAGATTGTCTTGGTGAAGGTCAAGACCCACGCCCACGTCAGCGTTCTCGACAGAATCGGTAGTGCCGTGGAGCACCAGGCCCGGAATCGGGCGGCCCCGTGCACTCGTGCAGCATCAATCATGGATGACTGGAGCTGTGAAACAGGACCAACCAGCAGTCTCGATTGCCCGGGAACCGCCGAGGCCATGAGGCCCATCGCTAACAGCGGCATGGTTTGATAGAGGCTCATCACGTGGTTGGCGATGAACCCCTGGTTGTAGAACAAGATGTAGCCAACACCGAGGACCACGCCGGGAATGGCAATGGACCCGAGCAAGAATACGTCGGTAATGCGCTGACTCAGACCGCCCGACGTTCGAGCGAGACGGGTCGCCAAGACGTAGGACAAGATCACGGTTCCCGTAGCGACGTAGAGCCCCAGGTGATTACTTAAGGCCAGGCCCGCGCCCATGGACATGATGGAGGGCGGGGGCGAGAAGACCTGGCGATACGACGCCAGCGACCAGTGCACACCGGTAACGGTCTCGAAACTAATTGTGTGCGTGAAGCTCGTCGCGAGCGACGCCACGAGCGGGATGATGATGAGTGCGATCAGTACGCTGAACACGGCGAACGTCACGAGGTTTCTCGTCACGCCCGAGAACTGGTGTCGTCGAATAGGACGAGCTCGGCCGCCCAGCACCGCGTAGGAGCGGCCTCGGGTGATCTTCGACTGGAGGAAAATTGGCGGCACAGTGCAGAGAATGAGTACGCCAGCGATTACCGCCGCCACACTGAAGTTAGCGGGATTTTGGGTGATGGCGTTAAAGAGGGTAAAGGTGGCCATAGGAAAGTGGTCGTTCAACCCGAGGGTGAAGGCAACCCCAAAGTCACTAATGGACTCGGCGAAGGCGATCACGAAGGCCGACATAATTGCCGGCGCGATGATCGGTAGAACGGTGCGTAGGACGCGCACCGTCGAGCCACCGTGGACGCGCACCGCGTCCTCGAACTCCGATCCGAGTCCACGCAGGCCGGCCGACACCACGAAGTAGCAAAACGGGAGGGCGGCAGTGGTCAAGATCAACATAATGCCAACGGGACCGTAAAACAGGTGATAGAGACGCGTTGTGTTGAATCCGAACGCGCTCGCCACTTCCCCGGGCATGATGAGGTTGGTCCACCCAATCGTCATCATCCACGTTGGAATGAGGAGTTGCACCCACATCAGTCCGCTGATGAATCGGCTACCTCGCATGTTGGTTCGTTGCACCAACCAGGCCAGTGCCGTGGCGGCGGCGCTGGCACAGAGCCCCACAGCGCTGGAGACCCACAACGAGTCAGCGATGCCTTGTCCCGTGGAACCCTGGAACGCTTCTCGAAAGCTATGAAACGAAATCCACTGCGGTCCCAGGTGGAACATCCGAGGCGAAAACGCCGTGAGCAAGAACGTCACGACCGGCACGATTACCAGCAAGCCCAAAACGATCCAGAGCAGCGCGCTCGACGCAACTCGCTGCGTACGTTCGTTCAGTGCGGTACCGGAATAGTTCATTGGTGCCTTCGTAAGTCAAATACCACGGAACCTCGGACATACGTCCGAGGCTCCGTGGTTGAACTTTTTAGGAGATTCAGTTGATGATGTTGGCGGTGAACCAGGCGTCGATGACGTCCTGGAATGGACCCCACACGTAGGGGTTGATGGCGTAGGCCTTGACCGTAGCGAACGATGGCAGACCCGACTCGGGCGCCACGTTCTTGATCACTGGCCAGAACAGTCCGTCACCTTGGGGGTCGCCGGCCTGCATCTTCTGCTGACCGGTTGCCGAGTCAACGTAAGCGATGAAAGTCTTGGCGGCGGCCAGCTGAGCAGGCGTCACGTCCTTGCTTACGGCAATGGTGCTCGGGAGCTCCACCGAGTAGTCAAGGTAGCTGACGTGTCCGGTAGGCCAGTAGCCAGCGGCGATGTCGCCGTAGCAAGCCGAGGACTGGATCGTCGCGGCACCCAACGTGGCGGGGTTTGCTTCGAGCGCACCCAAGGTTGGGCCGTTCGTGTTGTGGACCTGGAGGCCGTTGGCCTTCAAGGCCGTCAAGAATGCCTCGCCGGCCTTAATACCCTTGGTGATCTGCGCAGCGGAAGCGGCGAACGTCGTCGAGGACTTAATGCCCGCGAGGTGCGCCATTTCACCAGCAATGAGTGGGTACGTAGGACCCGACAGTGAGGGGTTGTTCATGCCGAGGAAACCGTTGGGCAAGTTCACCAGGCCCGCGAACGTCGTGGGCAACGTGGCGTGCTGCGACGAGGTGTAGGCAGTGTCAGAGCAGAGCGCACCCGTCTCGGTGACACCCGTAGGGATGAAACTACGGTCGGCGGGCAGGTTCTGCGTACCGGCGGTGTCGAACGCAATGTTGTTCTTGACGGGGATCAGGTTCTTGACCGACCAGCCGTTGATGTCGAACTGAGCGGCCCAGGTTGCACCGTCGGCCCACATCATGTTCCAGACGGGGTGACCACTGGCCTGCTCGGCAGCAATCTGCGTGAGCAATGTGCCCGTCGAGTTGTCGTTCAGCGATACGTGAATGCCGGGGTGAGCGGCATTGAACGCGTTCACCACATAGGAGTCGTAGCCCTGAGCACTGTAGAGCTCAAGGTCAACCACGGACGCGGTGCTGGGGTGGGCGTGACCGGCGGTTGCAGCACCCGCTACGTTCACGATGAGTACTGCAGCGGTCACGGCAGCGCTCAGTGCGCCCGTGACGGAACGGAGTCCGAAGACTCGCTTGGTGGTGGTGTTTGTCATGAACCCCATTTCACCGTTCAGAAGTTTCTCGAAGGTGACAAACAGTTACGGGTTCTGCAACATGTACGTAGCAACTAGGTGACACTACGCGCCAAGGGGGCGGTTACACCCCTTGCAGCGAGGCGAGGCCGGCGGCGAGCTGCGCGGTGGTGATGGCCTTGCTCACGACGTCCGTGACGACGCCCTTGGCGTTCACGAACACGGTGTCGGGGAGGCCGGCGAAGTAGAAGAGGCCCTGGGTGACGCTGCCACCGTCTTCCAGGATCGGGTAGGTGAATCCCGTGGCCTTGGCGATAGCTGCGCCCTTGGATGGACTGTCCAGATAATTCACGCCCACTACCTCGACGTTGCCGAGGTAGTGCGACTTCAGGTACGAGCTCACCGCAGGGAGCTCTTCGTGGCAGACGGTGCACCAACTAGCGAAGAAGACGAGCACGGCGGGGTGCCCGCTCTTCCACGGAGCGGTGACCGCGGTGCCGTTGGGCGAGGTGCCACCAAAAGCGGGGACCTTGGTGCCTACGAGCGCCGACTGGCTCAGTGGCGTCGTGACCTTGCCGCCGGTGAAGTACGACACGACCGAAATCAAAGTAATGGCGACCACGATACCGATGCCCAACGAGACGAACATCATGGGCGACGGGCGCCCCCGCTGCTTAGTGACCTCGGACAAGGACGTCCACCGCCATCATGACGAAGAGCAACGTGAGGTACGAAATGGAGTAGTGGAACAGCTTCATCGCCTGGGCCACGTCGGCCGTGTCAGTGCGAGCGTTCTGGTAGAGCTTGAAGGCCATATAAGCAAAGGCACCACCGAGCAGCGTGGCCGACAGGGCGTAGATCCAACCCAGGTGCGCTACTGGTCCAATCATGATGGTGAAGCCCCACATGATGATGGAGTACACCAAGATCTCGAGCGTGGTGCGGCGAAGCGACGCCACGACGGGCATCATCGGCACGTTGGCGGCTTCGTAGTCGTCGCGGTAACGCACGGCCAGGGCCCAGAAGTGGGGTGGTGTCCAAATGAAGATGACGGCGAACAACAAGACCGGCGTCCAGGTCACGTTATTCTGCACGGCCGACCAACCAATGAGCACGGGCACCGCACCGGCGGCGCCACCGATGACAATGTTCTGCTTCGAACGACGCTTCAGCCACATGGTGTAAATGAAAACGTAGAAGGCAGTGGCGGCCATGGCCAACCACGCGGAGAGAAGGTTCACCCAGATCGCGAGCACGGCGAAGGCCAGTACTTCGAGTCCAATGGCGAAGATGAGGGCTGCTCGCGGACTCATGACGCCCTTCACCAATGGGCGATTTTGCGTGCGCTGCATGACCGCATCGATGTCGCGGTCGTAGACCATGTTGATGGCGTTGGCGCCACCGGCGGCCAGGGTGCCACCGACGAGCGTCAGGAGAATCAAGACAATGCCGGGAATGCCCTTGTCGGCCACCACCATCGTGGGCACGGTGGTCACCAGCAGGAGTTCAATAATGCGTGGCTTGGTGAGCGCGACGTAGCCCTTGATTTTCTCGGACGTCGAAAACGACGTAAGGGGAGCAGTAGACACGAGGGTTAGTCTACGCCCGAAACACTCTCTAGGCTGGGGTTATGTCCCGTACCCCACGCGTCGTCACCCCCGCTGTGTTCCGCTGGTTTGCCTACGCCACCTTCTTGTCAATGATTCTCATCGTGCTGAGTGGCGCCGCGGTGCGCCTCACGGGCTCGGGGCTCGGTTGCCCCGACTGGCCCACGTGTTTCCACAACCGTGTGGCGGGATCGTGGAGCATCCACCCCGCCATTGAATACGCCAATCGAATGGTCACGGCCTCGCTCATTATCTTGACCGGTGTGACCTTCGTCGCAGCGCTGCTGCGCACCCCCCGGCGCAAGGACCTCACCGCCCTCGCCGGCAGCTTGATTCTGGGCGTCTTTGCCGACGCCATCTTGGGCGCCTTCGTCGTCTACTCGAAGCTCAACCCCTGGCTCGTTTCCGTCCACCTCTTGCTTTCACTGGCCATGGTGGTGGCCAGCGCGATTCTCTACCACCGTTCGAAGTACCTTTACGGACCAGGCACACGCAGCGACGTTCGCAGTCAGCACTTCCTGCGCCTGGCTCGCTTGCTCTGGATCCCCTTCATCATCCTGTTGATGACCGGCACCATGACCACGGGGTCCGGTCCTCACGCTGGTTCCTCACAGGGTCAGTTAACGGCTCGCCGACTCCCCTTCGCCTTCTCGAATGCGGCGTGGGTGCACTCGGTGGCCGCGACGCTTTTCGTCGGCCTGGTCCTCGGACTCTTCATGATGGTCTGGCGCACTGACGCCCCGATGGCCTTGCAGAAGGGTGTGCGCCGCCTCGTGGTCATCGCCCTCGTCCAGGCCCTCATCGGCGCCACGCAATACGTGTTGCACGTCCCGCCCGTGCTGGTGGAACTCCACGTCCTCGGCGCGGTGTCGTTGACGATTGGCGTCACCCAGTTCCACCTCCGCCAAACGGCGCACGACCGTGAAATTGGTATTGCGCCTTCGAAAACGTCTTAGGCGCTAGCCCCGTGAGGGCGGCCGGAACGTCGCACGTTGTTCGATCCCCCGCGAGCGCACCACGTTTTCAATAACGCCGGCGGCCTGCAAGACGGTGTACTCGTCGTTGGCTCGCCCGAGGATCGTCATCCCCACGGGCAGCCCATTGATCTGTCCGATGGGCACGCACATAATCGGCCACCCCGCCGTGGCGGCCACCGAAATGCCCGAGCTGTAATAGACGCCGCGGTCACTCAACGTGAGGTCACTCTTCCAGGCTGGCCCGTAGGCCGCCGCCAGGAGTACGTCGCTATCGCCCAACGCTTCGAGAATGGTTCCCTGGGCCCACGTCGTCACCCGACCTCGGCGTTCGGCGTAGTCACTACTGGCCCGACCATTAGTGGCGAGTGCGGCGATCATCTGCTCGTGGCCAAAGTATTGACACTCCACGTCCGAGTGATCTCGTTCGTAACGGAGTACCTCCGCCATTGAGCGTGGTCCCTCACCGGGGCGGCCGGCGAGGTAGGCGTCAAGGTCGTCGCGGTACTCACAGAGCATGGCGTAGAGCTCGTCACCACCCTCGTCAAAGCCGGGCTTTTGCGCCTCACGTGACGACACAGCGACGCCACTGGTTCGGAGGTCCTCAATAACGGCGGCGACGAGTGCGTCGGTGGCGAGGTGCCCGCAACGCCAGTTGGTCACCGCGGTCATCGAGAGCGTGTCGCGCGCGGCCGGGGGCGTTGTGTCAGAGAGGGCGGCGTAGAGGAGTGTGGCGTCGGCGACACACCGGGTCAGAGGACCCGGGCTGTCTTGCTCGTTGGTGATGGGAATAACGTGCTGCTTCGAGACGTTGCCCACGGTCGGTTTGAGACCGACAACACCGTTGAGTGACGCGGGTGACGTGATCGAACCATCAGTCTCGGTTCCCACGACGAGGGGGGCGTACCCAGCCGCAGCGGCCGCACCAGAACCGGAAGAGGAACCACCGGCCGAACGGTCGAGGGCCCACGGATTGGCCACGAGGCCACCGGAGGCTGAATAGCCGGCCGTCGCGTTCGTCGAACGCATGTTGGCCCACTGACTCATGTTCACGCTGCCCAAGATGATGGCGCCGGCCTCGCGCAGATGCGTCACCAGGGTGGCGTCACGAGTTGGTCGACCGATGAGGGCGGTGGAGCCAGAGAGACCTGGGAGGCCCACGGCCTCAATGTTGTCTTTCAACAAGACGGGCAGGCCGTGCAGACTGCCGCGGATCTCTCCGCGCGTGCGCTCGTCGTCACGTTCCTCGGCGACGGCGAGGGCGTCCTCGCTCAGGCCCGCCACGATGTTGAGTTCGAGATGTTCTTCGAGGAACTCGATGCGCTCGCGCAACGTGGCGACCAACTCACGAGAGGTCAGGGTGCCCTGCACCAAGCGGTCCATAATCTCCCCCGCCGTGGCGTAGGCCAGGTCGGCTGAAGAGGGGTGCGGATCCGTCATGGCCCTAAGCATACGAAGCGCGGCGTCGTGGCGTTATTTCGCGGCCGGCGGAGCGGTGGTCCCACGAATAATCAGTTCGGTGGGCAGCTGGACCGTGGAGGGCTCATCGCCGTGCAGCACTTGATTCAGCACGCGACGAGCCAATACTTCACCTTCTTGGAAGGCCGGCTGGGCCACGGTCGTGAGATTGAGGACACGAGCGAATTCGTGGTCGTCAAAACCGATCACGGAAATATCTTCTGGGCAGCGCACGCCAGCGCGCTGCAAGGTAAGCAAGACACCCATGGCCATCTCGTCAGACTGGGCGAAAATGGCCGTGGGGCGATCGGGCATGGCCAGCAGACGTGCGGCGGCCTGCTCGCCACCCTCGATGGTTGAGTAGCCGTTCACTTCCAACTCTGGCCGCACCTCAATGCCGGCGGCCGCGAGGGCTTGGTGGTAACCCACGTCGCGTTCGATTGGTGGACGGAAGTGCATTGAGGCGTCCTTGTCCAAGGTCACCATGGCGATCTTTCGGTGGCCCAGGCCGATGAGGTAGTTCACCGCCATCTCGGCGCCGGCAACATCGTTAATGGTCACGCTGGAGAAACCGGGAATCTCGACACCGAGCGATCCCACCGGAACGCCGAGACTTTTCACACCCTCGACGTCGGGTACATCTGAGGGAATGTTCAAGAGCAACACCGCGTCGACGCGTCGACGCATGGGGAGCTTTTCGAAGAGCTTGCCGTCGGTGTCGACGTAGAGGACGAGGTCGAACGAGCTCTCCTGCAATACCTGTTGGATACCGTTCAACACCTCGGCAAAGAACCACCGGTTCACGAAAGGCGTTACGACGCCCACCGTCGACATACGACCCGACGCGAGCGACGACGCACTGGGGCTGGCGATGTAGTTCAGTTCCGCTGCGGCGGCGGCAACCTTGGCCCGCGTGGCGGCCGAGACGTTGGGCAGTCCGCGCAGCGCCCGTGATACGGTGCCGCTCGAGACGCCCGCGAGCTTCGCAACGTCCTCGATGGAGGCCGACGTGAGCGTCGAGCGCTTCTTACGGGCGGAGGCGGCGGTACTCATATATGTATTGTAAACCCTTGCAGTTAACCGGTGAAAATCTTGCACTGCAATTTGCAGCGGAGAAGTGTAAGCGCTTCAGCCTTCTGTCCGGAACGACACGCTGAATGCAACATCCATGACATCACCCTGGTCGAGCCCCACCGCTGTACGAACTGCTTTCTTCACCGGCATGACGTACCCGCCATCCTTGGCAAACAGTGATGTGGTGAAGCCAACGCCCCCGCAGTCGACTTCGACGGGGATCATGCCCCAGCCGTAGGTCGCGGCGGTCGACAGTTCCCGCAGTTCTTCTGAGATCTCGGCGGGAACCGTTACGAAATAGAACGGTGACGGACCCCGCCAGTACCAAATCGGGGCGGTGAACGAATACATCACCT
>Ga0007834_1000628_pt1 | contig 10556 bp, 11 predicted proteins | sample CryBogCBE06Nov07_FD_71233 | JGI IMG/M metagenome (GOLD analysis project Ga0007834, IMG submission 71233) | Freshwater microbial communities from Crystal Bog, Wisconsin, USA - CBE06Nov07 | ecosystem: Environmental > Aquatic > Freshwater > Lake | place: Crystal Bog, Wisconsin, USA | collected...
TTCGCGATTAGTGGCCCGTGTCGCTTGGATAGCAACATCGTCACCGACCTCGCACCAGGATCATGCAGCGTGACGGCAACGGACCAGGGAAACGCTGATTACGCGGCGGCAACAACCACGGCATCCATTGAGTTCGTTGCCGCTCCCCAGACACAGTTGGCGGTTCGAGCGAACCACAATCACGCGTGGGTTGGGCGTGTCGTACGGCTTGGTTGGCATGGTGGCTCGGGTCAGATTGCCCCGCACTTTGCGACGACCAGCCCTGGGTGCTGGTTGAGCGGAAATTACGGTGGGATTCTTCATCGCGCAAGCGCCGGCACCTGTGTGGTGAGTGCCACGAACCCAGCGAATGGTGTCTATGCCTCGGCAACATCGAACAACGTCACGGTGACCTTCTCAATAAAGCCCTAAGGCTTCTTACGACTGAGGTTCGAAGGCGTACTCGGGGCGCAGGCCGAGCTTGATTTCTTGGCGCACCAAAAACTGGGCGAGCGGCAGATCGTGGGCGTGGGTGACGCCTATGCAGCGTGTTCCCGTGTAGAGGACATCGAAGACCAGTCCGTCTCGTTCCATGGCGTCGGCCACGAACGTGGGGAGCAGAACCTCGTCGCTCTCGGAAAAGTCGTGTTCAGCCACCGCACGCTCCAGCAGCGGCCAGACCGCGGGCTGAAATCCCCACAGGTTCATCGAGACCCACGAGTCATCGGCTAAGTACGTGGGGGCCAGTCCGTCATCGGCCGCGAAACCTTCCGGCGTGAACGTTACGTTGCGACGTTCTGTGACTTTGACGAGGCGATTGCCTTCGATGTCGCAGACGCCACGCGACACGGGCAGGTCGCCAATGAGCGAGTTGTCGAGTTCGTAGGCGACGAGGCAGGAGTTCGACGAGTTCTGGAGGTGCTGGGACAGCTTCCCAAAGGCATCGGGACCGTAGAGGTCGTCGGCGTTGGAGACAGCGAACGGCGTGCTGGGGTCGACGAGGTCGCGGGCCGAGAGCACGGCGTCGACGGTGCCGCGAAGCTTGTCCTGGACTGCGAACGAGACCTTGTGGGTCTTGGGCCACACTTCTGCAATGTGCTTTTGGATGGTGGGGCCCGTGTCGTCATTGATGATTACCACGAACTCCGAAAAGCCCGCGCTAATGGCGTCGGCTGCAATCAGATCGATGACGCCTTCGCCGTGACGGCCGATTGGCGCCAGTTGCTTGAGCCCGCCGTAGCGACGAGCCCGCCCAGCTGCCAATATCACCAAAGTAGGTCCTTGCACGTCTTTAAAGGTAGCAGGAGGCTTCGTTATCTTCTGGTGAAAAGGAATTCTTTGACGAGGTGTGGAGTAGCGTGGATTTGTGACTAACACGCGCTTCTTCACCCTCGAGTTCGCCCGGGACTAGATGTCCAGCACCCGTGATTAGCGACGTTCTCGCCACCTTGGGGCGCAATGCGGCGGACACCTTTGCCGTCCAACTCGGCGACCAGCTGGGGCGTCTCACCATTATGCACTCCGATGAGGCCGACGTCATTTGGGCTAACCAAGATGGCGATGAGGTGTCGGGAAGACTTCGCCTGGCGCGCACACTGACCCTCAAGCCCGTCGCGGGGGACTGGGTCTACGTTGATGGACTCCGCGTGACCAAAGTCATTCCGCGGCGTAATGAACTCCGACGCACGCAGACCCACGGCCGACCCGCTCAAGTTTTGGCGGCCAATGTCGACCTCGTGTTCATTGTGGTGCCCCTGCACTCCGATCTGCATCAGCGGATGGTGGAAGGTCTCACCACCATGGCTCTGGACGCAGGTGCTACCCCCGTCCTGGTGATCACGAAGAGCGATGAAGGCGACGCTCGCGAGGAGTTGGCGTCCTTGCTGGCCCGCATGCGGACGTTGGTGGGGGAGTTGACCTACGTGGTCACCTCGTCGGTGACTGGTGAGGGGGTCGATGAACTTCGGTCACTCTTGACGACGGGCGTCACCGGCGTGTTGCTGGGGGCATCCGGTGCGGGCAAGACGTCGCTCCTCAACGCACTTGAAGGATCGCACGAAATGGTCAAGACGTTGAGCCGCACGGGCGAAGGTCGACACGCGACGAGCACGCGCCGTCTCTACCGCCTGTCCTCAGGTGGCGTGCTTCTGGACATCCCCGGCATTCGCTTTAGCCGTGCCGTGGCCGAAAGTGGCAAGGTGGGGCCAGACTTCAGTGACATCGAAGCCCTCGCGAATACCTGCGAGTTCAGTAACTGTGGACACGGCACGGATCGCGGGTGCGCCGTGGTGGCCGCCGTTGCCAGCGGTGACCTCACCCAAGCTCGCCTCGACCTCTGGCGCGAACGAGACCTTTAACCCCAGAGATCGAACGCGTCACCCGGGTGGGCCAGAACGGCCGTCATGGACGCAGGACGCTGGACGGGGTACGTGCCGGTGATCGTCGTTTTGCCGCGAAGAGCGTTGACCACTTCCGCGTCGCTCAGTCCCCACTCGCCAATGACTCGCTCCGCAAGTTGGTCGACGATGCCCACGGTTGGCATGCGCACACAGAAAATCAGGGCAATCGTTGGAACGGCCGCCGCAATCTCCACCAGGGCCTGGATCTCGGGGTCGTCGTCACGGAAGTCGAGTGACCCTTCGTGCATCTGGCTGCCCAGGAAGAACGTTGGGTGCAGGTGCTCTCGTGGTGAGATCATGCGCACAACGCCCACGGTCGCCTCGGCAAGGTTGGTCGTGGTGCCAATGCCACTCGCGGCAAGCATTGCCGCGTCAAGGCCGTGACAGTAGACCACATCGTCGTCACGCACGTGGAGGGTGCTGTCCTTCAGTGAGACCATCGAGGCGCGCTGCGCGCGGGCGGAAATGGCCAGGTGCTCCTCACAACCCACAACGGCGTCGACGGCGTCAACGTCGACGAAGGGATTCTCGAAGAGGCCCAATTCGAACTTCTGCTGTAGGACGCGTCGGGCCGCATCAGTAATCCGTTCTTCGGTCAGGAGGCCCTGCTCCAGCGCTTCGTGAAAGGGCACGGGATCCTCTTCGCCACCCAACTGGTCAATGCCAGCGTTGAGGGCGAGCGCATATCGTTCGGCGCGCGTGAGGTCTTCGACGCCCCACGGCATCGCGATGTCGCGTGGCGTCTGGGCAGGCTCGCCGGTCTTCGTCGACTCCGTCGCATCCTTGCAGATCGCCCAGTCCGAAACAATTAGGCCGTCAAAGCCGTACTGTCCGCGGAGCAGGTCCGTGAGGAGCGTCTTGGAGAAGCCACCGGCGACCTGTTCGACCTCGCGACCGAATAGCTCTACGCCTTCCAAAATCGTGTACGTCGGCATGACGCCAGACACATTGGCGGCGAACGCGCCGGCGAAGGCGTCAACGTGGTCCTGGAAACGTCCAGCAGGGAAGGCGCAGTAGCGCCCGTAGTAGTTGTGGCCGTCGAAGCCGTCGCGGCTGGCGCCGTACCCGACCCAGTGCTTGACGACACAAGCGACGCTGTTCGGCGTTAGTCCCGAGGTGCCGCCTTGCACGCCGGTGATGAAGGCCCCAACTAGTGCCGACACCCGCGCGGGGTTCGAACCGAAGGTACCGATTGCTCGCGACCATCGTGGCTCCGTCGCCAGGTCGGCCTGTGGCGAGAGGGCGATGTGGAATCCGACGGCACGATACTCGCGACGGACCAGTTCGCCGAAACTCTGGACGAGTTCGGGGTCGTTGGAGGCGCCCAGTCCCAAGAATTCGGGGACCTTCGTAAACCCGTCCGAGGCGACCGATGCGCCAATGAGCGCACTGAAGTGGTTGCGGGGGTCGGTGCTGATTGACAAAGGAATGGAAAAACGAGTGGTGGCGGCGATGCGCTGCAACTGGTTGTGATGTGCGGCGAGTTCGCGCGGTGGAACGCCCAGACGGGAAATGGCTGAACTGATGTGGTGCGTGGTCATGAGCTCGCTCACGGCGTCTAGGTCATAGCGATCACCGAATCCGGCGACACCCCAGGAGCCGTCGGCGCGTAGCGTGCCGTGAAGGAGGAGGCCAATCTTCTCGTCGAGGCTGAGTCGGGCTACCAGGTCGCGAGCTCGAACCTCAGCACTGAGGCGCCAGTCTTCGAAGGGCGACAAGACGCCATCGTGGTCGAGGTCTCGAAAGACCTCTCCGTCAACGTGCAGCAGGCCGAGTTCGTTCAATTCGTTCGTCAAGTTTCCCCCCAAAACGTGGACTTCAATATGTGATGTGTCGTGAAGCCTACTTAACTATTTTGTTCACACGCCGGCGTAGCCGGGGACTTTTTGTGACGACGGTGCGCTGACCTGGTCTCAGTAGAATCGATGTCATTCGTGGTACCAGCGCGAACGCGATTCGTCGCACGGGGCCGTAGCTCAGTGGTTAGAGCAGGGGACTCATAATCCCTCGGTCGTGGGTTCGATCCCCACCGGCCCTACTGAGTTGACGCGTGTGATGATTGCAACCTCCGGCGTAGGCTTGGGTGGTGGAACACTCGTCAACGGCCGACCGCTACCTCGAAGCCATTTTCTATATCGACGCCGAGGGAGATGCCGTTCGTCCCAGCCGGTTGGCGTCGTGGCTGGGTGTTCGCCCACCTACGGTGACCCAGGCGTTGGCCCGATTGGAGCGCGACGGATTCATCTCCACCAATGATGATCGCAGCGTCACCTTCACTCACGAGGGCCGGACCCTGGCGGCCAACGTGGTGCGTCGCCACCGCATCTTGGAACGGTGGTTGACGCAAGGTCTAGGACTCGACTGGGCGACTGCGGACGAAGAAGCGGAGCGGTTGGCGTCATCTTTCTCTGACCTGATCATTGACCAGATTGATCAGTCGCTGGGCTTCCCTGACACCTGCCCCCATGGCAACGTCATCCCCGGCCGCGTTGCTCCCTACGGCGAGCTCACGGCGGTTGCAGTTCTGACCGCGGGATCGAGTGCTCGAGTGCGCCGTATTTCGGAGATTGCCGAACACGACGCTCGGGTCCTGCTGGCGCGACTCGCCGAGGCGCATCTGCACGAAAACTCGCCCATCGTGGTTTCGAGCGTGGACAGTGAGGTGCACCTGGTCGTGGTGGGACACGGCCCGCTGACCCTCTCGCACACGGATGCTGCCTTGATTTGGGTGGATGGGGTCGTGGCCGCGTGAAGCGCAACGCAATTGCCTTCGTCGATCTAATCGTGCTCGTCGTGTTCGTCGTGATTGGTCTGCACTCGCACGGTCACCAGGAAACGGTTCGTTCCATCGCTGACGTGTGGGCACCGTTCGCCGTTGGGTCGCTCGTCGCGGACACGCTGGTTGCCCGTCGCTATCAGCCCGCTACCTGGATCTACGGCCTGTGTGCCGCGTGGGTGACCGTGGCGTGCGCCATGGTGATTCGCAGCGCGAATGGGCAAGGAACGGGCGTGGCTTTCTCTATTGTGGCCACGTTGTTCGTGAGCCTGTTCTTCGTGGGGTGGCGCGTCGCCTGGTCCCGGTTGCGTCGCTAGGACAAGACGCGCTTGGAGAAGTTGCGTAGTCCGAGGGCGAGGAAAACGCCGAGGAATGCCACCAAGACTGGGTAAATCACGTAGAGATGAATATGGGGCACGTTGGTGAAGGCCGCGCGCATTCCCTCATTCACGTAGAGCAGGGGATTGAGCAGCACCACGGTCTGGAGCCAGTGCCATCCGCCGACCTGCACTGGCGCTAGCCGGTCCCACTGATAGTAGGTGCCGCCGAGGAACGTGATGGGCAGCACGATGAAGCCGAACATCAGTCCAATGTTGCGGGGTTCAAAACTGGTGCCAATGACGAGGCCGAGTGCTCCCATGGCGAGTCCCGCCAGGGGGAGAAGGGTCAGCAAAATGAGCCAGTGGATGTGAATTGCCGCTTCCACGCCACGAGCGTGCACGAGCGCGGCAATCGGCAAGACGATGGCCGCCGAGAACATACCCTGGACGGTGCCCGAAATAATCTTTTCGAGCGCCACCAACCAAATGGGGCAGGGGGCTTGGACGCGGTCTTCAATCTCGCGGGTGAAGCCAAATTCCTGGGCCATCTGGAGTGCGACCGACTGCAGCCCTTGGAACATGATGGTGATACCCACGACACCGGCCACGAGGACGGTGGCGAAGCCACTCTCGGCCTTCGAGCCACCGACGGACTGACCAATCTTCGGGAAGACGTAGAGAAAGACGAAGCACAGCAAGAAAGGCTGGATCAAGGTGCGCAAGATGAAGGTCTTGAAATCCTTGCGCACGACGGTGACGTCACGCAGGAGGAGCGCCCACAGCGCCGTGCGCGAGGCCTGCCAGGTGGAACGATGTGTGGGGGTTGCGGTGGACGTCATTAGTCGCGCAGCTCCTTTCCGGTGAGGCGAATAAAGACCGTTTCGAGTGACGGTTCGGCAACATTGATGTCCTGCACGTGGAGGCCCTGTTGTTCGGTGGCTTCAATCACGCGGGCGAGCAGGCGTTCGCCACCCGAGACCTGGAGTTCGACCGCCTTGTCCGTAACGCGCGTTGACGTGGCGCCGGCGACGCCCATCAGTGCCTGGGCAAGCTCCTGGAGGTCGCCATTGGCCTTGACCGTGACGATGGTGTCGATGCCGGTCGACGACTTGAGGTTCTCCGGGGTGTCGAGCGCGAGCAAGGTGCCGTGGTCCATGATGGCCACGCGGTCACAGAGCTGGTCCGCCTCTTCCATGTAGTGGGTCGTGAGCAAGATGGTCTGCCCCTTGGCGTTGAGTTCTTCCATGATCTCCCATAGCGCGATACGGCTCTGGGGGTCCAGGCCCGCGGTGGGTTCATCGAGGAAGAGCACTTCAGGGTTGTGGAAAATAGCCCGAGCGACCATGAGGCGCTGGGCCATGCCGCCCGAGAGGGCGTAAACGGATGCCTTGGCCCAGCGCGAGAGCTGGAACTGTTCGAGGAGCGAGGTGGCGATGGCGCGAGACTCAGTCGCCCCGATACCGAACAGACGGCCGTGGAAGTAGAGGTTTTCGTAGACGGTGAGTGCCCGGTCGAGCGTGTTGACTTGACTCACGACACCGATGGACTGCTTGGCTCGAGCGGGATATTTGACAACGTCGACGCCGGCCACGATGGCACTCCCCGAGGTCGGAATGACGCGCGTGGTGAGCATGCCGGCAGTCGTGGTCTTGCCGGCGCCGTTGGGTCCGAGGAGGCCGAAGATCTCGCCACGTTGGACTTCGAGGTTGAGGTGGTCCACGGCGGTGAAGCCCGCGTCACCGTACACCTTGGTGAGGTCACGGGTCACGATGACGGGATCGGTGGAACGAGCAGTGTCAATCACGCCGTCATCTTACGGGGATGGGCTTCGGTGCGAACACCACAGGACCTAACATTGGGAGATGCGCGCCCGTGGTTTTGCCTCCCTTGCTTGGGGCTCACTACAGGACCTCTTCGACCAGTCCACCGCCTTTGGTCGCTTGGCGTTGGTACACGTGGTGATGATGGCGGGCGACACGCTCGTCACTATTTCACTCGCCGGCTCACTGTTCTTTTCCGTCTCACCCAACGAGGCCAAGAGCAAGGTCTTGCTCTACTTGCTATTGACCATTGCGCCATTCGCCGTGGTGTCACCGGTGCTCGGCCCCCTCATTGACCGATCCACCAACGGGCGACGTCTCCTCGTAGTGGTGTCGGCTGCGGCCCGCATCGTGTTGTGCTGGTCGATGAGCGCGCATTTGAGTTCGCTGTGGCTCTTTCCTGAGGCCTTCGCAGTCTTGATTTGCTCCAAGCTCTACGGTGTGACGCGCGGCGCCCTCGTTCCTGAAATGGCCCGCACTGATCAGTTGGCGCAGCACGCCGTTGGGGTGTCGGAAAGTGGCTGGCCCACGACGGACCGTGCAGAGGCCGCGGGGTTCTCGGGGTTCAACGCGCAACTTACCCTGCTCGGCACCGTGAGCGGACTCCTTGCGGGCAGTGTGGGGGCAGCAATCTTAAAGAGTCTGGGCGCACCGAGCGTCTTGCTGGTGGCCTCGGTGGTGTTCGCACTCGGTGCCGTGAGCGCCCTACGACTGCGCCGACCGAGTCCGCAGGCCGAACGCGCCGTGGCGGCGGTGAGTCAAGAAGAGCGTGATCGTCAAAAGCTCGATCCTTCGGGCGGTCCCGAGGTGACCTGGGGCCTTGGGGCGAGTGCCCTGATGCGCTTCGCGGTGGGGTTCAGTAGTTTCCTGCTCGCCTTCGGCCTTCGTCGTCTCCACGCCAGTCTCTCCTGGTACGCCCTGGCCCTCGGACTATCGGCCGTCGGTTCGCTGCTGGGTCTCGGACTCGTGACGCGGCTGCGTAATCGCCTGCAGGAGTCGACGCTCCTTACGGTGGCGCTGCTCACGACTGGTGCCGCCGCCCTCGCCGCAGCCCAGCGAGCGTCGTTGCTCCACCAGGCACTGTTGGTAGGGGGGCTCGGTCTCTGCGCGGCCATCGCCCAACCCTCCTTTGACGGCATTACTCAGCGACTCGTCGCCCCCTCGTCGCAGGGGCGTACATTTGCGCGCTTCGCGGTGCGTCAGCAACTCACCTGGGTTATCGGGGCCCTCATTCCGGTGGCCATCACGCTCTCCTTCGGAGATGGTGATGGACTCTTGGGCGTGGTGATGGTGGGCGGCGCATTCGTCTACGCCATCGGACGTCTGCGCGCGACGCGCCTCTCCCGTGGGTAACCTCGGTTGGTAATGGAGAGTCCCCGTCACGAAGACGCCGTGTTGTCGTCAATTACCGAGATTGTCAGCACGTTGTTGCCACGTCCCGGCGAGGTCTACATCGGCGATGACGCCGCCGTGCTCAATGACTTTGCGGGACAAGTAATTGTCTCCACGGATGTCTGTGTGGCCGGCGTACACCTCGATACCACCATCTTCTCCGTCGAGGATCTGGGATTCAAGGCCGTCACCTCGGCCCTGTCCGACATCGCCGCGATGGGTGCACGTTCGCGCGCCATCGTGTTGGGAGTGAGTGCGCCACCGGGCACCGACCTCGAGTCCCTGCACCGCGGGGCCGCTTTGGCGGCCACGATGTGCGATACGCCCATTGTTGGCGGCGACATGACGACGGCACCTCAGTTGTCCGTGGCCGTGACGGTGCTGGGGGAGTGCCCCTTCGACGATGCGGTGACCCGCGACGGCGCTCGGCCCGGTGACGCGATCTTCGTATCTGGACCTCTGGGCGCTGCCGCGGCCGGACTGCGGCTGGCGCGAACGGGAACTGCCATGTCCGATGACGCCGTAATGGCCCAACGTCGTCCGATGCCGCGACTACGGGAAGGGCAGATCTACCGCATGGCCGGCGTGACGTCCATGATGGACCTGAGCGACGGGTTGGGGATTGACCTGCACCGCTTGGCTGATGCCTCCAACGTCGGATTCACCCTCGATGAGGTGCCGGTCGCTCCTCAGGCAACCTGGGAGGAGGCGCTGAGCGGGGGGGAAGACTACGAGCTGCTCTGCACGACGAGTGACGTGGATGGTCTCATGCGTGCGTGCGCGGAGCAGGGGATTGGAATGCCCTTACGTATTGGCACCGTGGTGGCCGACGCGAACGTACGGACGTTAGAAGACCAGGTCTTTGCACGACGTGGGTGGCAGCACGAGCTCTGAGAGCTCGGGAACTTACGCGGTAGGAGCGGACTTGCGGGCAGGCTTGGTGACCTTGCCCGAGCGCAGGCAGCCAGTGCACACGTTCATGCGAACGGGCGTGGCGCCGACCAGTGCGCGAACGCGCTGGATGTTTGGGTTCCAACGACGCTTGGTGCGACGGTGTGAGTGCGAGACGTTCATACCGAACGACGGCTTCTTACCGCAGATTTCGCAGACTGATGCCATAGCAACGCTCTCCTTGAATATTCACCGTTCCTGCACCTCGCAGGACACGTATAAAACCGAATAGCCATTGTAGCATCACTAGCAATGTCTTCGACTACCCATCTCACCGCCAGCGATCTCAACCGCTCCATATGTACCTTTGCTGGCCTACTCCGCGCGCAAAAAGAGGTAATTAACCGCCTAAATGTGTACCCCGTTCCCGACGGTGACACCGGCACCAATATGTCACTGACGATGGAATCGGTGGTGGAGGGCCTGCGCGCCTTGCCCGCCACGGCCACGATGGGCGAAGTTTCCAAAGTCATCGCGCACTCCTCGCTCTTGGGCGCACGAGGAAATTCGGGCGTCATTCTGTCCCAGATGCTGCGGGGCTTCGTCCAGCAGTTTCCCGTGGACGGCGACGTCCCCGTCCAACGCTTCATCGAAAGCCTCGCCGTAGCCGACGCTCGGGCCCGCGAAGCAGTCTCGAATCCCGTTGAGGGCACCATTCTCTCGGTCGCGCGGGCGGCCGCCGAGGGCGCCGTTGGCGCAGCAACACTCGACGCCGCGGTGCACGGAGCCCGCGAAGCGGCCCGTCGTGCGCTGGCGTTCACGCCCGAGCAGTTACCCGTATTAAAGAACGCGGGCGTCTTCGACTCCGGCGGCACGGGCTACCTACTGTGGCTCGACGCGCTGTGTCACGTGGTGGCCGGGGACGAACTTCCCGAAACGCCCGAGCTCCCCGACATCGATGTCACCGTGGTGGCGCCGG
>Ga0007834_1000630_pt1 | contig 10545 bp, 3 predicted proteins | sample CryBogCBE06Nov07_FD_71233 | JGI IMG/M metagenome (GOLD analysis project Ga0007834, IMG submission 71233) | Freshwater microbial communities from Crystal Bog, Wisconsin, USA - CBE06Nov07 | ecosystem: Environmental > Aquatic > Freshwater > Lake | place: Crystal Bog, Wisconsin, USA | collected...
GAACACAAACTGTAATTAACAAAACCAGTATTGCTTCCGGCGATCAAACAATTGTATTGAGTACAGGTTCTACAAGTGCTGCTCTAGCACAAGGTGCTGGATTGATTATTGGCCAATCTACAAGTAGTCAATACATTAGTTTAACCTATGATGGTAGTGCAAACTGGGTTTCCAGCGGTGGCGTTAAGATTAGTTCTACTGCCGGTACTGTAAGTTCTACTACAGGTGCACTACAGGTTGTTGGCGGAGTTGGAATTCAAGGTGGATTAGTTGTTGGTGGCACATTAACTGCTACAAACTTTGTTGGTAACTTCAGTGGTAACATGAATGGTACTGCAAGCTATGCTAATACAGCTAGTTTTGCAGGCACAGCTACTAATCTAGCAGGCGGCGCACTAGGTAGCATTCCTTATCAAACTGCTGCTGGTTTAACTGCCTTCATTGGTGCTGGCACACAAGGTTCATTGCTACAAATGGCCGCTTCTACAGCATCGTTTGTAACTACTTCTAGTATTTTAGTCGGCGCTGCTGTTACTGCCACTAACGCAACCAACATTTTAGGCGGCGCTGCTAACCAAGTTCCTTATCAAACAGCCGCAGGTGTTACTGCATTTAGCAGCAACTTAACATTCAACGGTACTGCTCTAACTGCCAGTGCTGTTACAGCTACCACAGTTGCTGTTACTGGTACTACTCCAACAAGTTCTACCGCAACAGGTGCGTTAACTGTTGCTGGCGGAGTTGGTGTTGCTGGTGGCATTGTTGCTGGCGGTGTTGTTAGTGCTACAAATTTTATCTTAAATGGCTATCAAGTCAGCACAAGTTCTGCACTAACTGTTCAATACAATGGAAATAGCCTAGGTACCGCAAGTACATTGAACTTCAGTACAGGTACAACTGCTACTATTGCTGGTAATGTTGTTACTATTCAAGCAACTGCTCCAACAGGCACTAGTAACTTTAATGTTACCAGCGGTGTTCAAACATACAGCACTAACTCTGGTGCGTTAACCGTTCAAGGCGGTATTGGTGTTAGTGGCGGTGTGTTTGTTGGCGGTACTGTTACTACTACAAACTTAACTGTTAGCGGTACATTAATTGCTCCTAACTTCAGTACAGGGGCTGGCCAAAGCGGTTCGTTGACATGTGCGGCATTGTTATCTACAAGAGATTTGCAAGTAAGCGATGTAACTACATCTGGGCAAGTTATTATTACTGGTACCAATGTTGTTAGCTCAACACAAACTGGTGCATTACAAGTAGCTGGCGGTGTTGGTATTGCTGGTAGTGTATATGTCGGTGGTGTTGTTACTGCTACAACCTTTGTAGGTAATTTAACAGGTACCGCAACCAACGCCGTTAATGCTAATACCGCAACCAATGTCGCAGGTGGTCTAGCTGGTCAACTAGTTTATCAAACTGCTCCCGGCGTTACAGGCTTCTTAAGCACTGCTTCTTTAACAGTTGGATTTGCAACTACTGCTACTAATGTTGCAGGTGGTACAGCTGGTCAATTAGTTTACCAATCAGCTCCTGGTGTTACAGGATTCTTAAACACTAGTACACTGGTCGTTGGTGCAGCAAATGCCGCTACAACTGCTACTAACATTGCAGGCGGACTAGCAGGCCAGATTCCAATTCAAACAGCTCCTGGTGTAACAACATTCATCAACTCATCTAGTATTGCTGCTAGCTCTGCTCAAACTGCTGTTACTGCTACTAATATTTCTAGCGGTACTGCTGGTCAAATTGTATATCAAGTTAGCCCAGGTAAGACAGGATTTGTCGGACCAGGCACTGCTGGACAAGTATTGACCAGTGGCGGTACATGCAGCCCAACCTATGTAAGTACAGGCAGCTTGTATGTTGGTACTGCTGCTAACATTGGTGCAGGTGTTGCTAATCAAATTCCTTATCAAACAGGTCCTGGCGCAACTGCGTTTATTCCGGTTACTGGAACTAGTGGCTATATTTTAACCAGCGGTGGCAGCTCTTGCGCTCCTAGCTATAAAAATACTCTAGTATTAAGTGGTACAACACAGGCAACTAACACTGCTTCTGGTGCTTTCCAAGTAGCAGGCGGTGCTGGTATCGGCGGCAACTTGTTTGTTGGTGGTAGTGCTTACTTATCCGGTGATTTATATGTTGACGGTACACAATTTGTTGTTAATCGTCAAACTATTGCCAGCGGTGATAGCACACTATTGTTAAGTACAGGTAGTGTAACAGCTATAGCAGCCAGCGGCGCTGGTCTTGCAATTGGCCAATCCACAAGTAGCCCATATATTTCTTGGACCTTTGACGGCGCTAACAGCTGGCAGTCCAGTGGTGGTGTTAAGGTATTGAGCACAGCAAGTACTAACAATGCCACATCCGGTGCACTACAAGTAGCCGGTGGTGCTGGTATTGCCGGCAACTTGTTTGTTGGTGGAACTGTAACTGCTACAAACTTCGTTGGTAATATGAGCGGTACTGCTGCTTATGCAACTACTGCTACTAATATTGCTGGCGGCCTAGCAGGACAACTAGTTTATCAAACTGCACCTGGTGTTACAGGATTCTTAAGCACAGGATCGCTAATTGTTGGATTTGCTACTACAGCAACTAATGCAACTAATATCATTGGCGGCTCTGCTGGTAACTTAACTTATCAAACTGCTGCTGGTACAACTGGATTTGTTACCAACGGTACAGCCGGTCAACACCTAGTATTCAATGGCACCGCGCCAGTTTGGGTAAGCACTGCTACATTCAGTGGTGGTACAGCTAGCTCGTCTACTGTTGCTAACCAAAGTTTAACTGTAACCAGTGGCGGTGTTGGTGTAACAGGTGACAGCTATTTTGCTAATAGCTTGGTAATCGGTGGTGTTGTTACTGGCGGTGGTATCCGTACAACTACAACAAGCACTGCTCCGACTAGCCCAACAGTTGGCGATATTTGGTACAATAGTTCTACTGATGACATCTATCGTTATACACAAGACGGATCTAGCACATTCTGGTTAGATATTACTGGTCCTGCTGTAGCAAATGCAAGTCCTGCATATGTAAGTATTGCAACATTAAAATCTATTGTAGCAGCTTCGACCAGCTTTACAGACTTCCAGTCTAGAATTGCAAGTATGTAATTTTATAAAGTGATAAGTATGATAAAATATAAAATTACATGGATCAAAACTATAATCTGCAATCAATCTGCAACATAAGTAATAGGGAAAGCAAATGAGTTTCCCTACTAGTCCTACCAACGGCCAACTAGCAGTAATCAACGGGATTACTTATCAGTGGTCGTCCACTTACAGTTCTTGGACCCGTGTTGCGGGCCAAGTTACTGCCACCTCTTCTTTAAGTATTACCAGTAACATTGCTGCTACTAGCACATCTACCGGTTCTCTGGTTGTTGCGGGCGGTGTAGGAATAGGTGGTGCAGTTTATATTGCTAATACTAGCTATGTAGCCGGTGCACAAATATTAACCACTGCTACTGTCGGAGCATATGCTGGTCTAGGTCCAAGTGGTCCAAGCGGCGCATCTGGTCCCAGTGGCGCATCTGGTCCAAGTGGGGTATCTGGCCCAAGCGGTGTAAGTGGTCCGAGTGGAGTATCTGGCGTTTCAGGACCTAGCGGTCCAAGTGGTGTTTCGGGACCCAGTGGGGTATCAGGTCCGAGTGGCGCATTTACAGGTACAACCGCTCAACCAGTTATTATTACCAATACAACTTCTGCAACTTCAACAACTACAGGAGCATTAATTGTTTCTGGAGGTGTGGGAGTCAGTGGTAGCATTTATAGTATCAACGGCAATCCCGGAGAAAATTATCTATTATATACCCCAAAATCGACAATATCTGTTGGAATACCGCCTAGTAATCCGCATTTAGGCGATTTTTGGGTCGATCCTAGTATACCTGCGATGTATACATGGGCATTAGATGGTAGTTCTCCTATTTGGTTACAGGTATCGACGTTTTAAGAAAGTTAAATAAGTCATGGCATCATTATTTCCAACAGAACCACAGGGTGGCAATACCGGGACACAGGCTACTGTCGGCGGCGTTACCTACCAATGGACTGGTTATGCTTGGAACAAGGTTTCGGGATCAAATTCAAATTTTAATAATGTACAGGCCAACAGTTTAAGCATTAGTTCCGGCACAGTGGTAATTACCACTGGTAGCATTACTATTAATTCTGCTACAGTAATTACAACTGCTACATTAAGCCAGTATCTCACCGGTACTACTTCGACATTTTATATTAATAACAAGACACCTAGCACATCGACTACTACAGGTGCATTGGTTGTAGCAGGCGGTGTTGGAGTCGGCGGTGCAGTTAATATTGGACAAACTTCAACCATTGCCGGCGCTGTTATTATTACTACAGCTACTATAGGTAGCTATATATCAGCAAGTACAGGAACTTCTGCCACTAATGTAAGTTTTACAATCTATGATACCACACCTAGTACATCAACTAACACCGGTGCTTTAATAGTTGCAGGCGGTGTTGGGGTAGGTTGTTCGGTTTATATTGCCAATACTAGTTATATCAGTGGTGCTCAAATCATTACCACTGCTACCATTGCTAATTATGCCGCAGGTGTTGCTAACACTGCTACCTATTCTGGATATTCTACTACTGCAAGTGCAGTTACTGTTGTTCCTGCAGTCGGGCTCAATTCTTATTACTTAACTCTTGCATCTACTACTTCCGGTGTATTAAGTTTGGTCACAGATGCTGGTGGCAAACTGATTTACAATCCAGGTTCGGGACAATTATTAATTGCCGCTGGGGCACAAAGCACATCAACTACTACAGGTGCACTGGTTGTACAAGGCGGCATTGGTATAAGTGGAAACATTTATGCCGGCGGTTCAGTGAATATTGCAGGCGTACAAAGTGCTATTACTACTACTTCTACAGTAGGCGGTAGTCTATTGTTTAGTCAAGCTAGTAATCAATATGTAAGTGCTACAGTTCCTACAATTGGTACCAATGATTTTACCATTGAATACTGGATGTTTAATGGTAGCGGTAGATCTATATTCAACGGTGCAGGTAGCGTAGGGTCTACCTATGGTATTTTTGTCGAAGGTACCGGCGGCTATTGGCAAATAAGTGTCGGCAATGGCTCCGGTTGGACCGTGACTAGTTTAAATTTCCAGCCAATTGCCGCAACTATAGGTGTATGGACACACCACGCTTTTGTAAGATCGGGTGGCACTTTCCAAGTTTATGTAAACGGAAATAGTGTATATGCCAAGTCAATCCCTAGTCTTAGCATAGCTAATCAATATTTACAAATTGGCGCTCAAACTAGAAACGGTTTATATTTTAACGGTAATATTACTAACTTTAGATTTGTAAATGGTTCGGCAGTATACACAAGTAATTTTACACCGCCGAGTAATCCACTGACTGCAGTATCTGGTACAGCATTATTGTTAGATGTAGTAAACTCGGGTGCTTATCTAACTGATACCAGTGGCAATAGCGTATCAGTAACCCCTACTAACGGTGTTAGCTACAGTGGTGCAACGCCGTTTGTACCAATTACAACTACAATATTAACCAGCGGCGGAATAGCATCAACTTCTACTGTTACTGGCTCGTTAGTTGTAGCAGGCGGCGTAGGCATCGGTGGTGCCGTTAATATTGGTCAACCATCAACTATTGCCGGTGCTGTTATTATTACCACTGCTACTATTGGTAATTATGCTGCTGCTGCAAATACAGCCACTTCAGCTACCAATGTAAGTTTTACAATATTTGATAAAACTCAAAGCACAAGTACCACTACCGGTGCGTTGATCGTCGGCGGCGGCGCAGGCTTCGGCGGCAATTTAACAGTTGGCGGCAGTATCACTGCTTCTACACTAACCGTACAAACTTTAATTGTTGCCTATACCACTGTAACACAAACACTGGTTACAAGCCCCGATGTATTTACAATTACCAACACTACACAATCGATATCAACTAACACCGGCGCACTAGTTGTCGCAGGCGGCGTAGGTGTAGGCGGTGCAGTTTATATCGGTACTACTAGCTTTGTTGCTGGTGCACAGATTGTTACTACTGCTACTATTAGTCAATTTGCAGCAGCGGCAAATACAGCAACATCTGCAACCAGTGTTAGTTTTTCCATTAACGATAAAACTCAAAGTACTTCGACTACTACGGGTGCGTTGATTGTCCTCGGTGGTGCAGGTGTTGCCGGTAATATCAATGCTGGCGGTGTTGTAACTGCTACTAACTTGTTTGTCGGACAGTGGCCGGTTTCTACTAGCACTAACTTTAACATACAATACAATGGTGTAAGTTTAGGATCTGCTACTACTATTAACTTTGCCACAGGCACAACTGCTACACTGGTCGGCGGTGTATTAACTGTACAAAGTACTGGACTACGCTCTTATAGTACCAGCACACCTCCCGCTAATCCCAGTATTGGTGATATTTGGTACAACACAGCTACTGATGATATGCTGCGTTATACCACAGATGGTGTAAATTTCTTCTGGTTGGACATCAACGGACCATATGGCAGCGGTGGTGGGTCTGGCGGTAGCGGTGGTGGTACATTTACTGGAGGCAATGTAGCAAACTCTACTACATTTGCTAGCAATGTTATTATCGGTTCTGGTGCTATTCTTTCTAACAATACTGCAGGTACTACGGCTACTACAGTTACATCAGTGGCATTAATGGTTAATTCAACTGACGCTATTCAAATGCCTGTAGGAACTACTGCTCAAAGACCGATTTATGCCACTAACGGTATGTTTAGATTTAATAGTACAAAAAATGTCATGGAAACTTTTATTGCTGGTAGTTGGATTAATGTTACAGTTGCCAATTATACTGCTACCTATTTGGTAGTAGCAGGCGGTGGTGGAGGTGGCGGTACTATTGCTGGTGGTGGAGGTGGCGGTGGAGTATTAACCGGAGTTATTTCGTTAACTCCCGGAACTGCTTATACTATTATTGTAGGTAGTGGGGGTGCAGGTTGGCAATCAGCAACTTATTTAGGTGGAGGACATGGTACTTCAGGACTTAATTCGTCGCTTGGTGCTTTTATAACTGCCAACGGCGGTGGAGGTGGTGGTATTTACACAGGTACTGGTGTTTCGGGAGGATCAGGTGGCGGAGGTGGTGGTTACAGCACATATGCAGGGGGTTGCGGAACACTTGGACAGGGCTACAACGGCGGCACTGGTGGAGGCACTGCCAACAGTGGCGGTGGCGGAGGCGGCGCAGGCGGCGCAGGCGGTAATGCTACTCCTAGTACTGCCGGTGCAGGTGGCCTTGGTCTTACATGGAGTGTCAACGGGTCGGCCTATGCAGGCGGCGGTGGCGGTGGCGTTAGAAGCGGCAGTGCAACAACTGGTGCAGTATATGCAGGTGGTGGTGCTGGCGGAGTTGCCGGAAATGGATGCAATGGAACAGCATATACCGGTGGCGGTGGTGGGGGCGGCGGCTTTAGCGGTTGTGGTACCTATGGCGGCAACGGCGGTAGTGGAATAGTTATATTATCAATTCCTGCAAGCAATTATAGTGGCAACTATACCGGAACTGGAACAACTATTACTACTACCGGATCAAATACTGTTATGGTATTTAAATCATCAGGCAGTTATACAGCATAATAAATATTAAGATAAACAGAGGACCAGAATGCAAATTACCGGCGGACTAACATTTAGTGGCGGATTTAAATTAATAACTTGCCAAGCACCGTTTTCATTATCTGCTCAATATTTGCTAGTTGCCGGTGGAGGTGGGGGAAGCGGCTCATTAGGATCTTCTGGTGGCAGCGGTGTGGTTATTATTTCATTACTTACTAGTAATTATTCGGGACAGGTAACTGGTTCTCCTATGGTAATACCTTCTGGATCAAACACTATTATGATCTTTACATCATCAGGAAGTTATAAAGCGTAATAAAATTATATGCAAATCACAGGCGGAATAACTTTTACAGGCGGATTAGGCATAGTAACATGCGTGCCATTTACCTTACCAGTTCAATATTTGGTAGTTGCTGGGGGCGGAGGGGGCGGTGCTTCGAATAGCAACGGTGGCGCTGGCGGCGGCGGTGGTGGCGGGTTCTTAACTGGGTCTGCTACACTAATTCCCGGATCTTCTTATTCTATTGTAGTAGGAGCAGGCGGTATAGGAGCTTCGGCAGGAGCAGCTACATCCGGAACTAATTCTTCGTTAGTTATTGGCGGGTCATCTATTATCAGTATCGGTGGTGGTGTAGGAGGTGGTTCTACTAATTTCCCAGGAAATGGCGGATCTGGCGGTGGTGCCTGCGGTGGCCAAGGTTCCTCTGTAGGAATTGGAACTCCCGGCCAGGGTTATTCAGGTGGTGTTGGCGGTAGTGGCGCTGGTGGACAACAAGGAGCAGGCGGTGGCGGCGGCGCAGGCGCAGCAGGTACAAATCGCTGCGGTGCAAATTCCGGAGCAGGAGGCACTGGAACATATACTACAATTATTTCAACTACCACAGCATTAGCACTAGGTGTAGGTCAATATGTAACCGCAACTAATGTGGTTTATTTTGCAGGCGGCGGCGGTGGGGGTGCAAGCAACGCCGGTAATACAACTGGAGCCGCCGGTGGATATGGCGGTGGCGGAGCAGGAGGAAATAGGGCCAGTATTACCAGTGTAGTATCCGGGTATCCATATACCGGCGGTGGGGGTGGTGGGGGTGGCGAAAATTATCCAACTAACACAAATTATGGCGGCAACGGCGGCTCTGGCGTTGCTATTGTAACATACCAATATCCCTATCAATATGCCACAGGCGGTAATATCACATCATATTCATCGTCAGGTACTACAACCTGGGTCCACGCATTTACAGCCAGCGGTTCTCTACAGGTATTAAGTACTCCAATACTCTCATATTCGGCAAGCTACTTAATTGTAGCAGGCGGGGGTGGCGGCGGGGCGGGAATAGCCGGTCAAACCGTTGGAGGAGGGGGAGGAGCAGGCGGTTTATTAACTGGCGTTACCTCTATTGTACAAGGAAATTCCTATACAATTAACATAGGGCTCGGTGGTGCTAGTTCTACAACAGGAACAAATAGTTCAGCATTTGGTTATACTGCTCTTGGTGGCGGCGCAGGTTCTGCCGCACGTGGGCAAGTTGGCGGTAACGGTGGATCAGGCGGCGGTGGATCGGGTGATAGTACCGGTGCTACTGCCGGCGGCACTGGAACTCCTGGACAGGGATTTGCTGGCGGCACTGGTCAAACTCCGTCACCGTATCAAGGTGGTGGTGGTGGCGGTACTGGAGCACCTGGTAAAAATGGACCTTGTGGCGGTGTAGGCGGTACCGGTACTGTGCTTTCAATTATTTCAACATCTTTGGCAGTATCTCTAGGTATTGGTCAATATGTAACCGCTACTAGTAGTGTTTATATTGGCGGCGGTGGTAGTGGCGGAACTTATGGTACATCGCCTGCTGGTGGCCTCGGTGGTGGTGGTGCAGGAGGAGCATTTGCGGGTCCTAACACTGGATTTGCAGGGTTACCAAATACCGGTGCAGGTGGCGGAGGTGGGGCAAGTACTACGCCTACAACCTTTGCAGGCGGCGCTGGTGGTTCGGGTCTAGTCATCGTTCGTTATGCTGCTGGCATTACTACCAGTAGTAATCTATATCAATATGCCACAGGCGGTGCTATCAGCACATTCTGCTCTAGTGGAACAACCTATGTTGCTCACATATTCACCACAACTGGAACATTGACAGTATTAAACTCGCCTAATCAACTTCAAACGGTAAACTATTTCTTAGTTGGTGGTGGTGGTGGTAGTAATGGCGGTGCTACTGGAGCATACTACGGTGGGGGCGGTGCCGGCGGAGTTGTTAGAGCCAATACTATTTCTTTAGCAGTAGGCAGCAGTTATACTGTCATTGTAGGGTCAGGGGGTGCAGGTGTTCCGGGTTCGAATAACACTGGTGTCGCGGGTAGTACTAGTTCAATTACAATAAGCGGGTTGTCATTGGTATCTGCAACTGGCGGTGGCGGTGCTATCGGTGCTACCGGAACAGGCGGCTCAAATGCCTGCTATTCTGGTGCAGGCGGATCTCCTGGCTACGTAGCAGGCGGTGGCGCAGGCGCAGGCGGTTCTGGTCAACTTGTAGGTGTCGGCGGTATTGGAGCAACTACTACTGCTATAACAACCAGTTTATCACTAATATTAAATGTCGGACAATATGTAACTGCTACCAATGCAGTTTATTTTGGCGGTGGCGGTGGTGGTGGCGCAACTACTAGTCAACCTGGCGGTCTCGGTGGCGGTGGAACTGGATCAAATGGCGTAGGGTGTGGCACTCCTGGTAGACCTTATACAGGTGGCGGTGGTGGTGGATCTGGGTCGGCTCAAACTCCTGGTAATGGCGGTTCTGGAGCTGTTATTATTGCTTATCAAAGCCCTACAATATTGGCTCAAGGTGGTATTATTACCAGCTATACCAATACCAACGGAACATTCTTCCAGCACACATTTACTGCCAGCGGAACTTTAT
>Ga0007834_1000636_pt1 | contig 10522 bp, 10 predicted proteins | sample CryBogCBE06Nov07_FD_71233 | JGI IMG/M metagenome (GOLD analysis project Ga0007834, IMG submission 71233) | Freshwater microbial communities from Crystal Bog, Wisconsin, USA - CBE06Nov07 | ecosystem: Environmental > Aquatic > Freshwater > Lake | place: Crystal Bog, Wisconsin, USA | collected...
TTCGCCTGTCACCTGCATGACTTGCACCCGAACATGAATCTCCACTCGTCTCTCATTTCAGTCACCACGTCGGTACTACGGGAAGCACTAGATAAGATTGCTGCCATACCTCCTAATGATCTGGAAATATATGCCGATCCAAGGAAAGCGCTCGAGGCTCCGATTGAGATCAAAACTATCGATGTAGATTCAATAAAAGTATCCAATGCAGACAAGAAGAAAGCCAGTGGGAGATCCACAAGGAAAGGTACATTTGGAGGGGACGCATTGGAAGAGGAACTGTGGGCCGAGCAAATCAAATTAGAGAAGGCGAAGAAATTACTCGCAACGCAGAACACCGACGTGGACGACTTGATGGCAAAGAGAAAAGTCGAAGTTCAAGAAGCTGTTAGCCGAGTAGAAGCGGTTGTGTCGGCAGTTATATATTCCGTCAATAATGTTAAATTTCTGTACCAGCATTGTGCCGAGCTGGCGAAGGAACACTCGCCGGATATCATTCCGACTGTTCTAGACCTCATTACCAATTCTACACTGTCGGAAGCTGCGATGGGCTGTGTCCATGCCATCATTCGATCGATAGCCTGTTCTCGAGAGTACAGCCATGTTCCCGACTTTCCGAGGTAATGAACCGACGACTGTACCTATTTTATACATCATATTGATCCTTCACTTTACAATCTACTTGTATTTTTGCAGCAATTTGGAATGCGCGTTGCGTATCACCTACAAAACGTTCCGCGCCCCGCTGCAGAAGAAGGAAACCGCTCAACAACGTCTTCGGTCGATCATCAGCTCTGGAATATCCACGCCGATTGAGCGATGTATTGGTGATCTGCACGTGGTCGTAGTGGCCAAGAATACCAAACTGGACGCTACGTCGTTATACCTGATTGTTCCTGTGTTGTTAAGTGCGCTCGATCAGCCGGCGATAATACCTGGTACCGAGGCGGCCTTTATGGTTCTGAATGGGTGAGATAAGCGGAGATAGAGAGGAATTGCATAGCATCGTCTGTAGTCGTACTATGTACCTCCTCAATTTCTTGTAACTCGAGGAACATTCTCAAGCTACGTACTCAACCATATCTCTGTCCTTTATGTAGTACGACTACACCACAACGATCATCCTCACAATTGCTGCTATGCCTCGATGCGCTCGCTCTCGATTCGCTCTCGTGCTCATGTAACAGGTGCTGGCCGAATTATGAGCTTGTCGAGAACTCAGGAAACCCCACTGCCATTCGTAACTGTCGCGAGTTGATTCGGCGGTTGCGGCCGTTGAAGAAAGGAGTCGTGGAGGTGTGTCTCAAAGTGCTCGGTCGATACCGTGTCACGCCATCACCTGACGTACTTCTCATCCGAGCGGTTTCGCAAGATGACATGAGCCCGGGGGATTGGACCCCCCTCCTCGGACCGCTGGGGATACTATCCCCGGAAGCTACTGTGCGATCAACGTGTCTCCGCGCCGTTATGGTGATGGCGTTGCAGGGTGTGGACCTGAAGTTGAACCCACTCCTCGAGTCCCGGCTGTGGCTGATGTGTTTCGACGAAGAAGAGGACGTCCGAGCGCTTGGACTAAGTGTGTGGGAAGAGCGGGGGAAGGCTTTGTCCTCTGGATACACTGCTGCACTGGTCCCTCTATTGAGTCATGAGTACCCACATGTGCGTAGTAGCGCAGGTCGTGCGATTGCCGGAGGGATTCAAGTGTATCCTACATCTGCTGGGGACGTTATCAAACTTGTTCAGCAAGTGTACAGCAACGCTATCCCTCCGCCGAAACCGCCCGCGAATGCTAATACTCCACCGAGTACAATTGCGTCTTTTATAAAACCAGTGGGGGGTGAGGAAGTGGAAGATTCGAAGCGCTTTCTCCGCACCGCTTGTGGCGTTTCTTTTGAGGCCATCGGTGTGACCCGAGTCGTACCTGCTGACGTGGCGGAAGCGATTGTTCCTGAGCTTTTGCAGTTCATACTCGACCACGGCGTAATCGATATTGATACCGCAACAAGAGAGAAAATGGTGTCTGCGGGGAGGGCGATCGTCGACGGTTACGGGGATAGTCTGAACTCTCAAATTTTAGCACAATTAGAATACACTCTAGGCAAGAAGTTGGGAAAGAATGAAGACCCGAACGACTTTGACAGTCGACATGAAGCTGCAGTTGTGTTGTTAGGGGAGGTGGGCAAGCATTTGAAGAAAGATGATCCGCATATACTGGCGATTACAAGGACACTCGTAACCGCCTTAGATACTCCTTCTGAAACCGTCCAGAGGTCCGTGGCGGATTGCTTGTGTCCGTTGGTGGCGGCGATCAAGATGAGTGACGCGCCAAAGGAGATGCTAGAAGGTCTGATAGTAAAGTGTATCAACGGAGAGACGTACGGACAGAGGCGTGGAGCTGCGTTTGGGATCAGCGCGTTTGTAAAAGGGTTGGGGTTACCGTGCTTGAAGCAATTTGATGTTGTGGGGAGACTGCGGGACGCTTGTACACACGGTGATGTGAATCGTAAGCAAGGGTCCTTGTTCGCGTTTGAGTGTTTGTCTGACCGACTGGGGCTGTTATTTGAGCCGTATATTATTACAATCATCCCGATATTGTTGAAGAGCTTCAGCCATTCTTCGGACTATGTTCGAGAAGCCGCTCAGATGGCAGCTAAAGTCATTATGAGTCGATTGAGTGCACATGGAGTGAAACAAATCCTGAACCCGATATTGACTTCTTTAGCAGAGGAATCCGCGTGGAAGAGCCGTCAAGAAGCGATACGTCTGCTTGGATCGATGGCTTATTGTGCGCCTAAACAATTGGCGGCATGTCTGCATCAAATCGTACCGAAACTTGTGGAGGCTGGCTCAGACCCTCACCCAAAGGTGAAGGAGAGCGCTAAGTTTGCGATGGCTGATTTATCGTCCGTGATAAAGAACCCAGAGATCTCGCGCCTCGTTCCTTCACTTTTGGCTGCAATAGCCGATCCAGCGAGTAAGACCAAAGACGCACTGGACGCGTTGTTGGAATGCGAATTTATGCATTCCATCGATGCTCCATCGTTGGCGCTGTTGATTCCGATCTTATCGAGGGCCCTACGAGACCGTGGCGCGGACTTGAAGAGGAAGGGATCCACGATCATGGGCAATATCTGCTCGATGATATCGGACCCGAAGACGTTGGTCCCTTATTTAACACAAGTGATTCCTGGGTTGAAAGACGTGCTGTTGGATCCCATCCCCGACGTACGAGCCACGAGTGCGAAGGCGATTGGGAGTTTAATGGGTGGAGTGGGCGAGGCCGAGTTGAGTGAGTTGGTCCCTTGGCTCATTTCCACCTTACAGACAGAGTCCTCACCAGTGGAGCGCAGTGGAGCTGCTCAAGGGTTGGCAGAGGTCTGCAAGGCCCTCGGGGATGCGCGAATGAATGAGATTCTAAGCGCTGTTGTCGCTTTACGTCAGCACAATAAGGCTGGTGCGCGGGAAGGGGTACTGTGGTACTTGTCCTTCTTGCCCACTTCTGTAGGCGACGCCTTCGCGAAGTACATATCCGATTGTCTACCAGTCGTTTTGGCAGGGCTCAGCGATGATAGTGAAGGGGTACGCGAGGTGGCCTTACGTGGCGGGCAAGTCATAGTCAGTGTGTATGGTTTCAACCACACACTGGAGCTGCTTCCTTCTCTAACGTCTGGATTGTTCGATGAAGACTGGCGCATTCGTCAGAGTTCCGTTACGCTATTAGGAGAACTGTTGTATCTGGTCGGGGACGCGAGTGCCGTTGGTGTGGCTGACGGCGATGATGGAGATGACGATGACGGAGAGGGGTATGGTGGAGGGGGGGGAGGCACGGTATCTCGGGTGGGTCTGTCCATACGTGCGCACATCGGTGATGCTCAAACCGATAACGTGCTCGCGGCCCTGTATATCGTCCGCTCGGATTCCACCATATCGGTCCGCCAAATTGCGTTACAGGTGTGGAAGTCTGTTGTGAGCAATACCCCCAGGACACTGAAGCAAATCATGCCTGCACTTGTCCGTCAAATTATAGAGAAGTTGTGCAGTGAAAATGAAGATTTACGTTCTGCCACTGGCAAAGCGCTTGGTGAAGTAGTTCGTAAGCTAGGAGATGCGGTGCTTCCAGAGGTGGTCCCAAGGCTACACGAGGAACTTGAAAACGACCGTGATAATATCCGTGAAGGAGTGTGTTACGGACTGGCAGAAATCTTAAGTGCCACAACTGCCAAACAAATCGAAGACTACATGGACACGTTATTGCCAGCTCTGCAGGAAGCGTTGTGCGATGAGTCGCAGATTGTAAGGGAGGAGGCCTCGAGAGGATTCGCTACGCTGTTCCGGACGATCGGAGTTAAAGCCGTAGCAGAAATTGTTCCCGAGTTTTTGGCCCGGATATGTTCTGGTAATGGTCTCGATGACGGGGACGAAGAGGCTGAGGTGGAACTAGATGAAAGAGGATTACGGGGATTGCAGGAGCTGGTGAAGGCGCGTCCACGAGATCTGTTAGAATACTTGGTGCCGGCGCTTCTAAAGGATACGATGAGAGCGGTAGATGCACGTATATTGGCATCTGTGGCGATAGTTGGTGGAAATGCGCTGACTTACCATATTAATAAACTCGTGATCGGTTTCATCAATGTGATGTCCTCGGAAACGCGATTGATGGAAGTAGCGGATGGAATGGGCTCGTTAGCGACCGGTACGAATACGAATGCGGCTGCGAAGCCTTCAACCCGGTTATTGGCATTGCAGGATGGGGCGATCAGTGTAGTCGGTGCAATTGGGACTGCAGGTGTAAGTGCGGTCGTGCAGGTGCTCGGGTCCGAGACCGAACATGATGCCGATCATCACCGTCGGAGGTGGGCATGTTGGTTGTTCGGCAAGTTCTGCAAACACTCCTCGGCGGACTATTCCGATTACGTTCCGGTGATTCTGAAGTATCTGTTGAGTCGAGTGGCGGACTCGAATCGATCCGTTTTATTGGCGGTGATCGGGGCGTTATCAGATGTGTGTGAGACCGTGAAGCCTGAGGGTCTCATGCCACATTTAGATTTCGTTAGGTCATGTGTCAGTTCCACAGCGAGTGATTCCAAACATCGCTCGGGTGGCTCGGCTATGGTCGACAAGAATGGGAAATATCTTCTGCCCATGTTAACAATCCCTCAGTCTTTAGATCCGTTACTCCCTTCTTTTCTGTATTCGCTCCTCAACGGAACAGCCACTCAACGCGAAAATGCAGCGGCAGGATTGGGAGAGTTGGCATCCATGACTGAGGACACGGTGTTGAAGACCTATATGATCAAGGCGGCTGGGCCTTTGATACGCGTGGCTGGGGAAAGGTTTCCGAGCTCCGTGAAGCAAGCCATTGTTCAGGTCGGTCAACATACGCGTCGATGGCAATAGCAACCAATATATTGAAGGAATTTGTAAATTTGACCTATTGTCTTCGCTCTGCTTTCCTAACATATTTAAGCTACGAGAAAATACTACACTTAGTGGTCTCATCTTTAGCAGGGATTTATTTGATGTGCTTAGTTCTTACTGATAACTTATGAAAGAGAAAATAACAGACTTCCCTAAACGCCCTTGACCACATCGTTCCCGTAATGTCAGACGCTAATCATCCTGTTATCGAAAGGAGCAGCTGGTCTGAAACCGTTCGTCCCACAGCTGCAAACCACGTTCGTTAAGGCACTCAGTGACCCCTCCAAACAGGTAAGGTGGGGAGTCGGAGTAGGATGGGGGGAAGGCCTTAGGGTTAGGGTTTGTGTTCACAAAATGAACACTCATGGAATCGTATTGGCTTCGAAATCAGGTCCGCCAGAAAGCGAGCACTGCGCTTGCCCAACTCATGCCGTTGACATCTCGGGTAGATGCCGTGTTGCAAGAGCTGTGCAGTGCTGCGTCTCAAGCAGAAAGCGTAGCGATAAGAGCGTCTGTGTTCGAAGCGATAGGATCAGCGTTGAGCGCAGGCGAGCGCTCACTCCGGCTTCCGTGACTCTGTCTTTATCATCACATGTTGTCCTATTTATCGATTGCGATGATCTTTGCTCGTCTTTCTCGATGGCTCGACAGGAGGAGAGAAAGCCACATCAGTTGCACTGGAGCGATGCCGTGAGCTGCTCTACAAGGGGCTTCTCGAAGAAGATGATGCGCCTCGTGCATCTGCCGCTCCGGCTGTGGGCTACTTATCGCGTTATTTATCAGCCGCTGAAGTGACTGATCTAATGCTGGATCTTGCCGGCGGGTCATACTCAAGCTCCACTTCAGGGGGAGACTCGTCCTGTGCTGCATTGTGTGGGAGAATAGCGGGACTAGGCCACGTCCTCCAGTACGGCGGAGACAAAACTGTAGAAGTGCGAGATGATGCTTCTAAGCTGTTTCGTGTTGGAGCCGAGGACGACAAAGCCGCAGTGCGTATCGCTGTTTGCAGGTAAAGAACGGGGTTCCTGTCTCCACATGCTGAGCGGATTCGTGTGGGAGCTTGCTCTTGGCGCGATTGCTTAGTGATCTAGTCGACCAGATTGGACTCTCGGTGATTTGCTTTTATGGCGAGGGCGCCGGTTTTAGGTGTATTTGTTCGTCAATCCTCAATCGAGAACGTGACGTGCGAGTCATGATATCCACCTCGAGGATGTTGCTCCTCGGAAATAATGAATTGCTTCCTGGTGGCGTTGTTATCGCAGCGCGCTCGCGGTGGCGCTTCATCCTCCGAGAAGCAAACTGAAACCTACTGTTCAAGAATTAGAGGAGCACAGTGCGATGTCCTTGGCTCTACTCTCTGAGTTCACAGGCGTGCTGAGAGTACTACTGCGCGACCAAGCCAGCGATGTTCGAGCAGCGGCGGCCTCAGCTGTGAAGACGGTAAGAAACTGCACCTGTAATTTATTCTTCCCTCCACCCAAATAGTGCTATTGTCACACATAACGCGGCCGCCTTCCTCGATCACTTTACGGTTAGGGTGGGAAGTTTCACCCAGCGAAGCGGGCGGAATTAGCGCGGGCCACCATGCAAGCGTTGGTGGCCGGAGTCACGGATATCAATATAAACGTAAGTGTAAATATCTTACGGTCATGTTGGAGAAATAGGAGTTGCATTTCATCAGATGAGGTTGAACTTTGACACTCATGTCCAAAATTGGAGGCTCCATCACTCGCTGTGTGATAATAAGGTACAGTTGGTAACATCTGCGAGTTAAATGTTAGTCTGGGTTAACTAAGCGTTCTCAACCTGTACTTTGATTTTCCTGATTTCTTCATCTATCTCATTAATTCAATCAGGCGAAAGTCGCAAGCGAGAGGGCCATGAAATACCTATTAGATATCGGTGGCAGTAGTGGCGGCGGTTTAGCGGGAGGGACCGCTGTCACTGTAGGTGGAGGTATTGGAAACAGCAGCGCGGCTGGAGGCTCAGCGAAACGCGGGAGCTCGTTAGCTGAATATTTATCTTCGGCTGACCCAGCCACTGCTTCGTTTGTCAAAGACTATAGTCGTAGGATTTTAAGTCGTATAACGGACGATAGCGATGACGAAAATAATTATCAAACGTTCGAATGAGAGAAAGGAAATCAATTTCAACTGTAAAGGGTGTCAAGGGGAAGTTGACAGCTCTAATTTTCTCTATTTACCTTCGAGACGACGTAATTAATGCGAAGGCTCGCTCTATTTACTGATATGGATGTTCTAGAACATATTCCCATCCTTGTCTTGCCGGAAATCCGATTTCCGAAAATCGTATAGTTAGTTTATGTGAGTAAAGGCAAGAAGAAAATACAAACCCCCAGTAGATGACACCCGCACCAAGAATTGCTTAACTGACCACACACTCAACTGACCACTCCACATGAACCAAATGGCGAGCAGTCCAGAGATCGAGTGGAGAGATTCGAGTGAATGCAGTCGTGTACCTGTTCAATTTCCGACTGCTGTGTCGCCACCAGACTCAATAGGGGTAGGTGAACGCCGGGGTGTAAGAGCAAAATGGCGAGAACGACGATAAATGTCAGCGATCCTATATAGGATGGCTCGGGTAATAAGTTCTCGAGGATTCCGGCCGGGTTCTGGCCACCTGGAATACATGATGTCGAGCCCGTACTTCAAGCTGCCAGACATTCCGCCTCCGCATTCCCACCAAGCGCTTCTGGGGCCAAGCCACCAGTGTGCGCCTCGGTCTTTCTGATAAAGAGGTTATGGTGGAGCTTCATCTAACCCAGGCGAACCCTTGCACACATAAGGGCCCACTGTTCAGTGCCGCTGGTGAAGAATACGTTCGTTGTGCCCCCTAGCACCTTGATACTAGCCCGGCAGATCCAGAACCTCCGCTGCGAAGCAAAGTGTCACATCTAGCCTACGCTAGGGGAAGAGGCGGGGGCGGGAAAAGCGATCTCGGTCTCGTGCGAGTTGAGCTTCAGCGCACTTAGTGGTGTCCAGAACTCGCGCCTCAAGATACTGGAATCTTCTCACAATTTGCTGAAAATATAATATTGCCATTTTTTACCCGGGGACCGACCCCGAAAGAGATATGATCAAAATCAGCACCAAAGCGGAAGTACAAGATTGTAGCTTGAGAGCTGAGAATAGCAACCAATTTTATGGCCATCACCATAACGAGCGACGAGAATAAGAACGACAAGAAAACCAACCACCATGCAGCGTGTATAACTGCTGCTTCCGCACTTAGCTTGATGAAATCGTCCATACGTACCACAGTTACCACCGGCTCCTTGTTACTCCTAACAAGAATCGGATGAGGCGGGAGCTTCTTGTTCGTAACTTAAAACCACGGCAACTGGCTAAATGCTGTGGTTTCCAAGGAGAAGCAGCTCCTCCCCAGTTAACAGATGGGCATGGTACAGAATATCCTTGTCAGATCAAATTAACTAGCGTACAAAAACGTATTTTAAATACTCCGTCGACTTCGATTAGATATTAGAATTGCTTCCACGTCACAGTGCACCACATACGATTTCTATTACTACTACCCTTGTCACGAAACCCCGCGCAGAAGAATAAATGCACTTTCTTACCCGCGTCGCATTATTCGTTCCTGCCGCCCCACAGTATGCGGACACCATTCCGTATACCGTTTCTTGAAGCAAAGATTTCGGCGCGCATTCCCTACCGGCCGACACACCCACAATCGCCGAATGACAGTGTACCTGCACCAAAGTTTCCATAAGAGGCCCCATTAAATGTCCCACTTCCCGTCGAAATTAGGGAACGCGAGATTTACCGCCAGAGGTGGTTTCCATTCGTAGCAGTGTAGGATGCCTCCAAATCAGGAGATATGGACAGGCGCAATTCATAGCTATCGAAGTCGAGCGAAGGAGCGCGTTCCTTCTAACCATGGGGACGTCGGATCAGTGTCGCAGGACACGCCGATCGAAATCGAACTTCATCTTTCTCGACAGCTTGAATAAATTTCGATGCACGCGCATTGAGCATGGGAAACAATCCATCCGCATATACAGGACACAATTATATAACGAATACGCGCTTTAAAGTTACACAGTTATTATTCGACCCTTTCGAAAGGACATAATTATGCAATTATATCGCAGACCTCGGCATGTAAGATCAATATTAAACAATGGTCGTCTACATTTAAACGAAAAAACGATTACGTATTTCACCCGTCTATATTTGAGTCGCGCATTACTCCAAACATAGAGACCAAAATATGACATAACCGCATCCTGGCGGTTCCGTGCCCCGGGCGGGTGTCATTAGTTATCAACTCGGACCTCATTCTAATTCATATTATATTGTTTACAGAAAATAATAACACCTGCTCTTAACCGCCATTGTTTTGATAGAAGCAAGGAAGGTTTGCCGTAGAACTCCACAATCTCTGACCACACAATCTTTTCAGTACGTTCATATTTGTCGCCACTATTTAGTTCTCATACATACAACTCTGCTCAAGAAATTATGGATCAGACTGACAAGAAATCGCTCAACGACAACAAAGGAAGGGGGACATCAAATTCCACAATTTAAACCGGTGTTTCATCGCCGAAATGATTTGTCTTCTTGGAGGCTGAAGATTTCTCAGGTAAAGGGGACAATTCGCTCAATTTAGACATCGAACTTGAGTTCGAGATGGAATCCAACAATACTCTGCTTCTACTCATGCTGGCGGGACGGGACAGTCCGGCCCGAGGGGAGGCCGCGAGCCCTGACCCGATTGGGTGCTGCTTGTCCCCGTTAAGGTGGCGGAGGATCACAGGGGATTCACGCACTCCTGAGTGAGCTGCGAAGACTGGATGGTCGTCAAGCACTTCCCCGAAATCCAGAGATGCACTGCGTTCTTTTAAGTCATCCGATAACGGCGGCAACACGACTATAGGCGAGCCCGCCCCAGAGTCAAGTTTGTTGTACGTCCTCTTCACTCGTGACCCTCCTCTGGATCCCCCACTCCCTTTTGATAAGGGCGCCAATAGCGGTGCGGAGCTGCTGGGAGATGGGACGAAAGACGCGTCTTCGCTCCCGCGGCCAAGGCCTTTATCTTCATAATCATGAGAGACACT
>Ga0007834_1000638_pt1 | contig 10494 bp, 9 predicted proteins | sample CryBogCBE06Nov07_FD_71233 | JGI IMG/M metagenome (GOLD analysis project Ga0007834, IMG submission 71233) | Freshwater microbial communities from Crystal Bog, Wisconsin, USA - CBE06Nov07 | ecosystem: Environmental > Aquatic > Freshwater > Lake | place: Crystal Bog, Wisconsin, USA | collected...
TATGTGCTCGAGGAACTGGAAAAGAACGGCTGGCAACTCGGTGGCGAGGGCTCGGGCCATTTGCTTGCGCTGGACAAACACACTACGGGCGATGGCCTGGTCTCGGCGCTGCAGGTACTGCAGGCTACGCAGCGCAGCGGCAAGACCCTGGCCGAGCTCATGCAGGACCTGACCCTGTTCCCGCAAACCCTGGTCAATGTGCGCCTGAAGCAGGGCCTGGACTGGAAGAACCATGCGCCCCTGCAAGCTGCGCAACGCGCGGCAGAGGCCGAATTGGGCGGCACCGGCCGAGTGCTGATCCGCGCCAGTGGCACCGAACCCCTGCTGCGCATCATGGTGGAAGCGCGTGACGCTGCGTTGGCCCAGGCTTGTGCTCAGCGTATGGCTGCCACTTTGGAGTGAGATGACCGGATTGGCCTTGCGGTGCCGGCGCGCTAAGCTACTTTTTTATAGCGAATCTGTACTCACGCCTACCTGAGCAGTCGACCAACCCCTAGCCCTTCCAGATCAACCTCCGGCGAACGGCCCGCAACCAGATCGGCCAGCGCCCTTGCACTTCCGCAACTTAGGGCCCAGCCGCTCGAACCGTGGCCGAGGTTGAGCCAGATCCCCGGCAGTCCGCTGGCGCCGATCACGGGCGGTCCGTCCGGCAACATAGGCCGCGCGCCTTTCCACTCCTGTACACCGCTGCTCATCAAACCGGCACCGGGGAACCAGTCGTGCAAGACCTTGTAGAGCGTCTGGAGCGAGCTTTTGCGTTTGGCGGAAGGGTGCCCACCAATCTCTGCGCTGCCTGCCACCCGCACTCGGTTGCCCAGCCGGCTGATGGCAACTTTGTAGCGCTCGTCCATCACCGCACTGCGCGGCGCGTTCAGAGGTTCACGGATGTTGGCGCTGACGGAGTAGCCGTGCACCGCAGCCAGCGGGATGTGCAGGCCCAGGGGCTTGAGTAGTGCAGCGCTGGCCATGCCGGCGCAGACAACGACCGCGCCGAACACGCGCGGCACCGGCTCGTTTGCTATAAAAACAAGAGCGCCCTGGGCACCTTCCACGCCGGCTACCGTGGTGTTGAATTCAAATTTGACACCCGCGCGTCGGGCTTCGTCCTTGAGCAGCAGGGCAAACTGCCTGCAATTGCCTACCTCGTCCTGGGGTAGGTGGATCGCTCCGAAAAAGTGGGTGTCTGGGTTGAGTGCGGGTTCGACCTCGCGCGTCCCGGCTTCGTCGATTTCATTGAAAGCCACCCCGGCATCCCGTAGTACGGCCAGGCCCGGTTGCATGAGTTTGCTGTCTTTTTCCGAGCGCAGCAGGACCACATAGCCATCGCTGCGGTCGTATTCGAGCTGCAAGGTCGCCGTAATCTGGTGCAGGCGCGCGCGGCTGTAGAAAGCCAGTCGCTGCAGGCGGGCGCGGTTGGCGGCATAGGTCTCCGGTTTGCAGGCGCGCCACCAGCGCCAGATCCAGGACAGGTCGGCCGCCGTGACGGGCAGGCCCAAGCGCACCGGAGCATGCGCGCTCAGCAGGTGCTGCAGGACTTTGGCGGACATCCCGGGTGCGGCCCAGGGGCCTACCGCTCCTGGCGCCAGCACGCCCGCGTTGGCGAAACTGCCTTCCTCTGCTGCGGCTCCGCAGCGCTCAAACACCGTGACTTCGTGGCCGTCTGTGGCCAGCTCCCAGGCGGTGGTGATGCCGATGATGCCGGCACCCACAACTGCAATTTTCATGAATCCCTTGTCGTATTGTTCAGGACGGTCTCGCATTGCAGGGCCGCACTCAGTATCGTATTGTCTCGCAGCGCTGCGTGCCAGAGCATCAGGCCAACCGGCAACTCGCCGGCGGTGTGGCAGGGAATGGAGATCGCGCAGCCGTCCAGCATGTTGACGGCGCTGGTGTTGCGAAGCAGCAGGCCGTTGACCCGAAAAAATTCTGTGTCGTCGCTGGCGACGCTCGCGATACTGGGCGCAACGATGGGCACGGTGGGCGATAGCACGGCATCGCAGGAAGCCAGGTGCTGTTCCATGCGGCCTATCCATTCCCGGCGCTCGTGGTGCAGGCGAATGTAGTCGGCCGCGCCCATCGAGGCCCCGCGCTCGATGCGCAGGGCTACCCGGGGGTCGTATTCCGATCTTTTGCGCTTGAGCAGTTCGCGGTGCCAGGCATAGGCCTCGGCGGCGGAGAAGCCGCCAGTGGCCTGGATGGCGGCCAACTCGGCCAACTCACGCATGGCCAGGGTCTCGATCCGGGCGCCTGCCGCACGCAAGGCGGCAAGGCTGCGCTCAAACGCGCGCGCCACCGTCGCGTCCAGTCCATCCTGCATGGTGGTGTCGACCACGGCAAACCGGTAGCCAGACAAGGGCCTGCCATCGATGGCAACGGTTCTTGCCGCCAGGACTTCATGGGCCACGACCGCGTCGCGCACAGAACGGCTCAGGGCGCAGACGGTGTCCATGGTGGTTGACAAGGGCAGGGCGCCATCGGAGGGGACCAGGCGCGCCGTGCTCTTGAAGCCGACGATGCCGCAAAGCGCAGCCGGAATGCGGATCGAGCCACCAGTGTCCGAGCCCAAGCCAATGAAGGCCGCACCGGTTGCGACCGAAACCGCCGCGCCGGACGACGAGCCACCCGGAATCCGGGCCATTCCTGTGTCGCAGGGGTTTGCAGGCGTGCCGTAGTGGGGGTTCCAGCCCACGCCGGAAAAAGCAAATTCGACCATGTTGGTGCGGCCCGCCAGAACGCCACCCGCCGCCTGTAGCCGGGCCACTGCGGTGGCGTCGCGTGTTGCAACCGACGCATCCGCCAAGACAGTGGAGCCGGCCTTTGTGGTTTGGCCTTCTATATCGAAAAGATCCTTGATGGATACGGCGAGGCCTGCCAGCGCGCCCGAGGGTTTGGCAGCCCTTGCTTGCAACAGGGCGGCGTCTGCATCCAGGCGCAGGTAGCTGTGGCCATTGACCGTAGCGACCGCCCGCGCAAGGCAATCCTCCATTTCGCGCAGTGCAGTGCTTTCGCCTCGGCGGATAGCGTCGCGGGTGGCGCACAGGTCAGGGAGCAGCTCAGAGGGTGGGGAGGGCAATGCCATGGGTGTTATAATCGACGGGTTTTGCCAATACGGTAGAACAAAAAACGCAAACCGTTCCATTCAAGGTGTTGCGCCAAGCCGGCTCTTTGATCGAGCTGCTGGGTGCAAATCGGAGCGGATTTTAGACCCAACCTTTGGAGTATTACATGTCTGTATCCATGCGCGAAATGCTGGAAGCCGGTGTCCATTTCGGCCACCAAACTCGCTTCTGGAACCCCAAGATGGCCCCGTTCATCTTTGGTCACCGCAACAAAATCCACATCATCAACCTGGAAAAATCGCTCCCGATGTTTCTGGAGGCGACCAAGTTCGTCAAGCAACTGACAGCCAACCGCGGCACCGTCCTTATGGTTGGCACCAAGCGCCAGGCCCGAGAGACCCTTGCGGCAGAAGCTAAGCGAGCTGGCGTTCCCTATGTGGACCAGCGTTGGCTCGGCGGCATGCTGACCAATTTCAAGACGGTAAAGACCTCGATCAAGCGTCTCAAGGACATGAAGGCCCAGCAGGAAGCCGGCCTTGAAACCCTGAGCAAGAAAGAGCAACTCACTTTCACCCGTGAAATCGAGAAGCTCGAAAAGGACATCGGCGGCATCCAAGACATGGCGGCCCTGCCTGACGCGATTTTCGTGATCGACGTGGGTTTCCATAAGATTGCGGTTGCTGAAGCGAAAAAGCTGGGCATTCCCCTGATCGGTGTCGTGGATACCAACCACTCGCCGGAAGGAATTGATTACGTCATCCCCGGCAACGACGACTCCTCCAAGGCCGTCATCCTGTATGCCCGTGGTATCGCCGACGCCATTCTCGAAGGTCGCGCCAACGCCATGAACGATGTGGTCAAGGCGGTGCAGGCCGATAGCGGCGACGAATTTGTTGAAGTGGAAGAAGGCGCAGCCGCCTGATCCCCGGCCCACCCGTGTGGGCTATCCAAAAGGGGGCTTTTGTGCCCCTTTTTTTTAAGCTGATTTTGTGTATTGAACTGATAACGGAGAATTTTGAATGGCTGCAATTACCGCAAGCATGGTCGCCGAACTGCGCGCCAAGACCGACGCCCCAATGATGGAGTGCAAGAAGGCCCTGACCGAGGCCGAAGGCAACATGGACAAGGCCGAGGAGTTGCTGCGGGTCAAACTGGGCAACAAGGCGGGCAAGGCGGCCAGTCGCATTACCGCAGAAGGCGTGGTCACGAGTTTCATCGATGGCAACACGGGCGCCATGCTCGAAGTCAACTGCGAAACCGACTTTGTCACCAAGAACGACAGTTTTCTGGCACTTGCCAACGCCGCTGCGCAACTCGTCGCCCGGAACAACCCGGCCGATGTGGCGGCACTAGGTGCGCTGGCCTACAGCCAGGACGGCTTTGGCCCCACGCTCGAAGACGTACGCAAGGGCCTGATTGGCAAGATCGGCGAAAACATGAGTTTTCGCCGCTTCAAGCGATTTGCTGGTGACAGCAAGCTGGCGGCCTACCTGCACGGCACCCGCATTGGGGTGGTTGTGGAGTTCGACGGTGATGAAGCCGCCGCCAAGGACGTCGCCATGCACGTTGCCGCCATGAAGCCGGTGGCGCTGACCAGCGCCGACGTGCCTGCTGAATTGATTGAGAAAGAGCGTGCCGTGGCAGCCGGCAAGGCTGAAGAAGACCGCAAGGTGGCTGAAGCTGCCGGCAAACCCGCCCAGCCGCCCGAGATTGTGGCCAAGCGCATTGAAGGTAGCGTCCAGAAGTTCCTCAAGGAAGTCTCCTTGTTCAACCAGTCCTTCGTCAAGAACGACAAGCAAAGCGTCGAGCAAATGCTCAAAGGCGCTGGCACCCGTGTCAAGGCCTTTACCTTGTATGTGGTGGGCGAGGGAATCGAGAAGAAGGTCGACGACTTTGCCGCTGAAGTGGCTGCCCAGGTGGCGGCCGCCAAAGCAGGGGCTTGAGCGATCTTCCCCTTCCCGATAGTCCGGGCCATTACACTCGCATCACATCCATCGGAGCCCCAAAATGACCAGTCCCAAGCCAGCCCACAAGCGCATTTTGCTGAAGCTGTCGGGCGAGGCGCTGATGGGCGACGATGCATTCGGTATCAACCGCGCCACCATCGTCCGCATGGTCGATGAAGTGGCCGAGGTGACGCGGCTGGGCGTTGAAGTGGCCGTCGTCATTGGCGGCGGCAATATCTTCCGCGGCGTGGCTGGCGGTTCGGTGGGCATGGATCGCGCGACAGCCGACTACATGGGCATGCTTGCCACAGTGATGAATGCGTTGGCGCTGGCCGATACCATGAACAAGGCAGGCTTGACGGCGCGTGTGATGTCGGCCATCGCCATCGAGCAGGTGGTCGAGCCCTACGTCCGGCCCAAGGCATTGCAATATCTCGAAGAAGGCAAGGTTGTCATTTTCGCCGCCGGGACGGGCAACCCGTTCTTCACCACCGACACTGCCGCCGCATTGCGCGGGGCCGAAATCGGTGCAGAGGTGGTACTCAAGGCCACCAAGGTGGATGGTGTCTACAGTGCCGATCCCAAGCTCGATCCCACCGCAACGCGCTACGCCACCATCTCGTTTGACGAGGCGATGGGGCGCAACCTGGGCATCATGGATGCAACTGCATTCGCCTTGTGCCGCGACCAGAAATTGCCCATCAAGGTGTTCAGCATTTTCAAGCATGGCGCGCTCAAGCGAGTCGTGATGGGTGAAGATGAAGGCACGCTGGTACATGTTTGAGGCCTTGCGCAACCGATCGCAGCGCCGTCTTCAACTGATCAGGAGATGTTTATGACCATTGCAGACATCAAGCAAAACGCACAGACCAAGATGGACCAGTCCGTCGAGGCATTCAAGCACAACCTCACAAAAATCCGCACCGGGCGCGCAAACCCTGCCATTCTCGACAGCGTCCAGGTGGACTATTATGGCTCCTTGATGCCGATCAACCAGGTGGCCAACGTCACGCTGCTGGACGCGCGAACGATCAGTATCCAGCCTTGGGAAAAGGGCATGGGGGCCAAAATTGAAAAGGCGATCCGAGAAAGCGATCTGGGGCTCAACCCCGCGAGCCAGGGCGACCTGATCCGTGTGCCCATGCCGCCGATGTCGGAAGAGCGTCGCAAGGACATGACCAAACTGGTGCGCAACGAAGGCGAAAGCGCCAAGATTGCGGTACGCAACCTGCGCCGGGATGCCAATGAGGCCGTTAAGAAGCTGGTGAAAGATAAATCGGCTTCGGAAGACGATCAGAAGCGCGCCGAGGCCGACATCCAGAAGGCCACCGACATCCATATCTCTGGCATTGATCGGCTGATTGCAGACAAGGAAAAGGAAATCATGGCGGTCTAGCCATGAAATCCTTTTAGCTCCGACATGGGAATCATCCCCAACCACATCGCCATCGTCATGGATGGCAACGGGCGTTGGGCCAAGCAGCGCTTCCTTCCTCGCGTGGCGGGCCACAGGCAGGGCGTTGACGCCTTGCGTCGTTGCGCCAACGCCTGCCAGGCCCGTGGCGTGCACGTGCTCACCGTGTTTGCGTTCTCCTCAGAGAACTGGAATCGCCCTCCGGAAGAGGTCTCGGGCCTGATGGAGCTGTTTGTTACCGCTCTATTGCGCGAGGTGCCGGATCTGCTTGCCAAAGGCGTTCGCTTGTGCATCGTTGGCGAGCGCGCAGGCCTCTCGCCCAAAGTCCTGGCCGCGCTGGTTGAGGCAGAGCAGGCCACCGCGCACAACACCAGCCTGGTCTTCAACGTGTGTTTCAACTACGGCGGGCGCTGGGACATCGCACAGGCTGCGGCCAAACTGGCGGCGCGGGGCGAGCCCATCACCGAGCTGGCGCTGGACCGCGCGTTGGCGCTGGCCCATGTCAGCGACCCCGATTTGCTGATCCGCACCGGCGGCGAGATGCGCGTGAGCAACTTCCTGCTCTGGCAGGCGGCCTACTCGGAGCTCTATTTCAGTGCCACGCTCTGGCCCGATTTCGGCGAGGCCGATCTCGATGCAGCTATTGCAGCCTTCGGGTTGCGTGAGAGGCGCTTTGGCCAGACGACCGAGCAGTTTCGCCCGGTCCAGACGGGAACCTGATGCTCAAGACACGCGTCATCACGGCAATTGTCATGTTGGCGCTGCTCCTGCCCGCGCTGTTTTATCCCGCCCCTTGGCCTTTTTGCGCCCTGGTTTTGCTGCTCATTGCGGGCGGGGCCTGGGAATGGGGCCGCCTCAATGGACTGGGCCAGACAGGCTCGGTTGCTTTGGGCTTGTTCTGCGTGCTGTTGTGCGCCTGTGCCTGGGCCGCGGGCTTGCCCGGGCGCCCTTTGCCGGTTGTGTGGATTGTGTCGGGTGGTCTCTGGGTGCTGGTGGGGGCAGGGCTGTTGCAGGCCGGCGTCGCCGGCTGGTCGCGCATACCCCGGGCCTTGCGCTTGGTGGGGGGCTTGATTGCGTTGTGCATGGCCTGGCTGGCCGTCGCGCGCGCCCGGACGCTCGGTATCAATTTTCTGCTCTCCGTGCTCCTGCTGGTCTGGATAGCCGATATTGCCGCCTATTTTGCGGGTCGCCGCTTTGGTACGCGCTTGGTCAAACGCAAACTTGCGCCGTCCATCAGCCCCGGGAAAAGCTGGGAAGGCGTGTTCGGCGGCATGCTCGGGGTATTGCTCATGGCCATCGTTTGGGTCTGGGCTGATGCCCATTTCCAGGCATCCGTGGGCAGCCTGTACACCCGCCTGGCCGCCCTGGGCTGGGCGCTTGCGGGGCTGGCCTTGCTTTTTCTGACCGCCATGAGCGTGGTGGGTGATCTGGTCGAATCCCTCATCAAGCGCTCGGCGGGCGTCAAGGATTCCAGCGGGCTGCTGCCGGGCCATGGGGGGGTTTTGGACCGCGTCGACGCGCTGCTGCCGGCACTTCCCCTGGCCCTGATGTTTTCTGTCTTGTAGCGTTCACCCATGTCCCGCCAGCGCATCACCATTCTTGGGTCTACCGGTTCCATTGGCACCAGCACGCTGGATGTGCTGGCGCGCCATCCCGAGCGGTTTGAAGTGTTTGCCCTGAGCGCCGCCACGCAGGTTGACCTCATGCTGGCGCAGTGCGCGAAGTTCAGGCCGCGCTATGCCGTGATGGCGAGTGCCGCGCACGGCCATGTGCTGGCAGAAAAAATCAAGGCCCATGGGCTGAATGTCGCCGTCCTGACAGCGCCGGATGCTCTCGAAATCATAGCGTCCCATGAATCGGTCGATGCCGTGATGGCCGCCATCGTGGGCGCTGCCGGGCTGGCATCCTGCCTTGCCGCGGCGCGCGCGGGCAAGCGCCTGTTGCTGGCCAACAAGGAAGCACTCGTGGTCGGGGCCGAATTGTTCCTGCAGGCCGTGCACGAGGGCGGCGCGCGCCTGCTGCCCATTGACAGCGAGCATTCGGCGATCTTCCAGTCCCTGCCCGAAGACCCGTCCACCTGGGCCGGGCGGGTGGCCAAAATCATCCTCACCGCTTCCGGCGGGCCCTTTCGCGGGCGCGATCCGGCCAGTTTGCGTGGGGTGACGCCAGAGCAGGCGGTGGCGCACCCCAATTGGGTCATGGGCCGCAAGATATCGGTCGATTCCGCAACCATGATGAACAAGGCGCTGGAGGTCATTGAGGCACGCTACCTGTTTGGCCTGGCGCCGGCGCAGATCGAGGTGATCATCCACCCACAGAGCATCATCCATTCAATGGTCCAGTACCGCGACGCATCGGTGGTCGCGCAATTGGGCACGCCCGATATGCGTGGTCCGATTGCCTACGGCCTGGCCTGGCCCGAGCGCATCGAGTCGGGCGCTGCCGCACTGGACTTTGCCAAGCTGGCCGCCATGAGTTTTGAAGCACCTGACCCCAGACTCTTCCCGGGTCTGCAACTGGCTTGGGAAGCACTTGCCGCGCCGCCTGGCACCACGGCCGTACTCAATGCGGCCAATGAAGTGGCGGTGCAGGCCTTTCTGGAGAGGCGGATCCGGTTTGACCATATCCACGCCGTAAACCTTGCAACTCTTTCGGCACTGGTGCCCTCCAAGCCGGGGGCGCTCGCAGATTTGCTCGAACTGGATGCCGATGCCCGCCGCACTGCCATAACCCACGTAACCCGTCTGGAGGCCTGAGATGCTGTTGACCCTGGCTGCGTTTGTCCTTGCCTTGGGCGTCCTGATTGCCGTGCATGAATATGGACACTACCGCGTCGCAGTTGCCTGCGGCGTCAAGGTGCTGCGGTTTTCCGTCGGCTTTGGAAAAACCCTCTACCGGTGGCAGCCGGCCAATCAAAAAGGCGGCCAGAGCACCGAATTTGTCCTGGGCGCATTTCCGCTGGGTGGCTATGTCAAGATGCTAGATGAGCGCGAGGCGCCAGTCCCCCTTGATGAGCGCCATCTGGCGTTCAACACCCAACCGCTGCGCAGCCGTGCGCTGATCGTAGCCGCCGGGCCCGCGGCCAATCTCCTGCTGGCGGTTGTGCTCTATGCCATGGTCAATTGGGCAGGTGTGCAGGAGCCGCGTGCCATTCTCGCCAGCCCGGTCCCGGGCTCAATCGCCGAGCGTGCAGGGCTTGAGGGCGGTGAGTGGGTGCGGCAGGGCGGGTTTGATGGCGAAAGCGAGCGCGACGTTCGCTCATTCGAGGATTTGCGCTGGTTGCTGACTCAGGGCGCGCTCAATGCGCGGGATGTGCGGATTGAACTTTCCCGCGGCGAACAGGGAGCCCGTCGGAGTGTCCTCCTCCCACTCAGCCAGGTGCAGGCGGCCGACGCAGATGCAAAGCTCTTTCGCATCATCGGCATTATGGGGCCCTGGACACGGCCGGTCCTGGGTGCGCTCACGCCCGGAGGAGCAGGCCAGCGGGCGGGCCTGCTCAAGGGTGATGTGGTGCGCGCCATTGGCCCCTTACCTATCGTGGATGCGACCCAATTGCGTGAAGCGATCCGGGCCTCGGTTCGTGGCGGTCAGGCGCTGGAGCAGGTCTGGCTGGTTGAGCGCGCCGGCCAGCGGCTGGAAGTTGCCGTGCGCCCCGACGTGCAATTCGATGGGGCGCTTCAGGTCGGACGCGTGGGCGCCTATGTAGGCGAGCCGCCGAGCTTTGTGACCGTGCGATATGGCCCGCTGGAGGGTTTGTGGCAGGGCGTGCAGCGTACCTGGGAGGTCTCATTGCTTTCCCTGCGGATGATGGGGAAGATGGTGATTGGCCAGGCTTCGCTCAAGAACCTCAGCGGACCGCTCACGATTGCAGACTATGCGGGCAAATCGGCCAGTCTCGGTCTGACCCAATACCTGGTGTTTTTGGCCCTCATCAGCGTGAGTCTTGGTGTGCTCAATTTGCTGCCATTGCCGGTTTTGGACGGGGGGCACCTGATGTATTATCTTTGGGAAGGCATCACGGGCAAGGCTGTGCCAGAAGCCTGGATGGAGCGACTGCAGCGCGGTGGTGTGGCCG
>Ga0007834_1000639_pt1 | contig 10490 bp, 7 predicted proteins | sample CryBogCBE06Nov07_FD_71233 | JGI IMG/M metagenome (GOLD analysis project Ga0007834, IMG submission 71233) | Freshwater microbial communities from Crystal Bog, Wisconsin, USA - CBE06Nov07 | ecosystem: Environmental > Aquatic > Freshwater > Lake | place: Crystal Bog, Wisconsin, USA | collected...
CGCTCTAAATAATGACCATGAAATAACGCGTAAAGAAGAAATATTTTCATCGGTTATGCATTATGATTTCGACGAATCGATTTCAAGAAAAGTATGCACACAACAAATATCCTTCTTTGCACGAGCACTATAGCATAATATGTCAGTGTGGAAGTTGGTGAATGTATGGCACCTATTGGGGGTAACGCTCGGGAGAGGAGTTTCGATTGGCTTGTTGGTGAATGCGCTCGAACGTTCTTCATGCTCATTCGAATTTCGGGAAGAAGGATGTATAGAAGGCAAATTCGCAGGCACTCCGTTAGAAGATTTCCTATTTATTATACGGTTTGAAATATCGACAGCTGATGGAAGTCTATCGGTAGACATTTTGTTTTGCCCAGCTTTGTTTAATTGAGGTGAAGAGAATGGAGATGGATCTAGGGGCTTATTTTTTATTTCATTTAAGTATTCTTCTTTATGTTCACCGGATAACTTCTTAGGCTTACTTAGAGGTATTCTGGTTTTCCCCTTACCACCATACTGAAATTTCGGCTTTCTCTGTGGCGGACTCTCTGAGGAAACATTTTTTTTGGTGATTGAACCAGAATTTTCTTCGTCATCAGACCAGTCATTAGGATAATCTTCGTCATTCGTATTATTGGCGATTTCTATGGCTGGATTTTGAATCAAACGAAAGTTAGGCTGTTTTATCTGAGACGCAGGTCGACTTCTACGTCGAAGGGGAGCTCGGTTGCCTCCAGGAAACGTGTCTTTTTCGGAGGAGTTTCTGGAAATTAAATTTTGCACTGATGGTGTAGTGGGTAAAGTATCACCGTCAACATCGTCTAGTCAGATTCCGAGAGACGAAATTTATATGCAAGATTCAAAATGATTACATTAGCGCATCAATATTGTTAATATATCTAGAACTTACCTTGGTTCCCAGCGTCCATTACCTACTAAGGAATAAAAAAAAAATTATTAGAAATTTGACCGTTACGCGTGTTTCCCGTTTGATTTTTGTGACTACAAATATTTCCGTTTCCTCTTTCCCAAGCAAGCTCATGAAACGACGCGATCCTACCGCAGGGTTCACGAAATCTCCTTCAGAATCTGATGAGAAAATATCGAATGGAATGCCGAAATATCTCGAAAAATTTAAGAGAGATTGGGACGCTTTTGAGAATAGAATTAAACTTCCGTTAGTTAGGCAGTTATCAGCAAGAACGAAAAGAAGAATATCTGAGTTGCCTCCTCCAAGCGACAATGAAGTGAAAAAGACAGAGAAGATATATAATAATATTGTCAATATGAGTGGTGATAAAGCTTATGAGCGGCTTGTGAATATATCGAACGCAAATAGGGCGAAGTCATACAAAAAAGAAGCCGAACCATTACTTACTGATATTTACGAGGAAAGCGAAAGCTTTTCTTCGGAAAGTTTATTTTTCAAACGCAAAGATCTTTTCGGTAGCGATATCTATACCGTCGCAAACGATTCAACCCAATACTTCGAAAAGCTCGCTAGAAAAAGGATCAAAGAAAATTTGCGAAAAGAGCATTTCAATAGATCTTTAGAGCTATCAAAAGCCAAGAGTAAACCTAATGTTGATGGTAACTCCGTATATTCAGGAATAGTATTCGACAAACCGTTACTCCTTCCTGACCCGTCCAATAATCGGTCTCTCCCGCCGATTCAGTTCAAATCTGAACTGGCAGATTACATTAACAGGAAATCATCAGTTAACAACAGCTCAGTATTCTCATCGTCGGTGCTCGCGTCCGCTAGTCATACGATAGGGGCGAGTAAATCTACCCCTCATTTATTAACTGTACATACATCGGGTGCACGTAAATCAAGATCCGCTCAAGCTACGACAGACAGCGGATCGCTTGAAGGAACTCAAGATTTTACTGGCTCTGTCACTGAACTGATGAGTCCTATCGAGTCCGCGAGCAATCACATGAATTCAAATTTAAATGAATTTTTCCAATTCGAATCGAAAGAAGGCGAGCTGGGGGAGGAGTACCACTCTGTTCTGGAGGAGACCAAGGAATCCGGGGATGACGTCATTATGGACTACCTTCACACGAGGGAGGACGCCGCGAAGGAATTGGAGGAGTTGCGGAGACGAGAAGAGGAGCGCGAGCGTTTTTTGAATAAATGGAAATCGAAACTTCTGGATCATCATGGCGTGGATGTTGATGCGGAATACAACGAGCGAAGACTACTGGGCAAAGCGATAGATTATCTGTTTTACCATCTTCATACGCATCGCTTGAAGGATGCCATTGATAAACTCAAGCAGCACGTGGTCCAATCCAACCGGGACAGGAGGCTTCGAAGTGTAGGTTTGCTCGTGCGGGTCAGTAGAGGGTTCATCGCACGTAAACACGTGCGCGCCATACGGATAAATATCGCCATTCAGAGAGAGGCAAGGCGCAAGGAAATGGAAGCCAGGAGAGCGCTGGAGCACCGCTCAGCCCTGCGGATCCTGTTTTGCTATAAGTCCATGCTGTTGAGGCGGTACATCGCTACAGCGATCGAGCGCAGACGCGCGGCCACGTGCATACAGCGCGTATATCGTGGGAGACTAGGCCGACTGCTTGCTGTGCGCCAGGCGGAGTGGAGGCGGACGTTGGGCCGGAGTGCCGTTAAGTTGCAGACCTTGCTGCGGATGCTGCTGGCCAAGAGACAGGTAGGGACTGCCGCTGCTCTCTTTCATTGTCATGCCACCGTACCTGCGAGGAAGGCGATCAACCTTCTTCATTGGATAGGATTCTATCTATGTTTTGATACTGCGTATGCCCTCTGTCCATTTATAGTAATTGAGATAAGTGATTTTCAGGAAAATGTTTTGAGGTGGGGGCACATGAGTGTACATGTGTACGTCTAGTTACCGCTGAGTGTATTGTCACGTGGCATAGGTCCGGTTGATGAGAAAAATCAACGCCGTGCGGATACGAGAGGAGATGCTGCAGAAGAGAAAGAAGGAGCTAAGAGAGCGGTTTCGGATGCGAGGCGCCGCTATCGTGCTCGCCTACGCCTACCGCACTCGGAACATCAAAGGCAGGTTGAAGGCCTTGCTCTTCTGGAGCGAGGTCCTGGCCGCGATGCACTTCCAGAGAGTGTTCCGCGGACATCGCGCCCGGAAGGAGGCGCATAAAATCAGAGCTGAGAAACTGAAAGTGCAGCAGATGTATGCGCACCACGTAACTGTCATTCAAAGCTTTTTCCGCTCTTGCATCGCTCGGGCGGAACTGCTGAGACTCTACGCGGCTAAGCAGGAGCGTATCAAGCAGCGCAGGATTCAGAAAGAGATACGGCAACGAGATAAGGTATACTGCTTGAATGCATGCATGTGTGGATATTGTAAATCCTTCTCGATTCATAGCCTAGTTTGGAACTAGAAGGTAAGGTTGGGGGGAGGAGGGACAAGTTGGGTTTTTCAGTGTTTAGAACCGATATGGGGACATCTCTTTTTCACGCTAATTCGGCCCTCTTGTCGATACTCGTCATTATCTCTTTCTCGTAGACTATGGCGCTGGGCGGGACCACTGTGAATGTGTCGGAGTGGAAACGTTGGTTCCGAGAGACTGGCCGGCACTACACACCCTTCCGCCACGTCATTGGTAAGGGGGAGATAATGCTCGACGAGGTAACACTATATTTTATAGCTTTTCTTTTGAACGTTGTAATTAGAGCGAGGATGCGCCACACGTATTCAACGTTGTTGGAGAGGGCACAAGGCACGGGTCGTCGTTTTCAAAAGAAAGATACGGTTTGCATTACAGAAAGTATACGACGAGAAGAAGAAGCGAATCGACTCGACGCTGCTGCTACAGCGCTTCTGGAGAGGGCATCGTGTCAGGTGAGGCGAACGAAGCATAAAGCGAGTGCAATAATTGAAGGATTTTCTTTATTGCTTACGGTGGATGTAAGAGCTCTTGCCTCAGATTACGTGGTGTGGTGTAATAACCCAAACCATCGATAGATTTTGCTGTGTCATTCGTGCGCACTTTGTCGCCCAGGTTACTATCTTCGCTTTGCTTGTAGCGAAATAACTAGATGATGTACCATATAGGTGGAGGGCGCGGCATAAGCGACGAATGAAAATGGCTCTGCGGATACAGTGCTGGTGGCGCATCGCCTACAGCCATCTGCAACTGCAGCGTCGCAAGGTCCACGCCGCCGCCACCAGCATCCTCTCCCGCTTCATTATTGGCATCATAGTGTACCGGCGCTACCTCCGCTCGGACAGAGATTACCTTCTGAATATGACGTCTGTCCGGAAGGTACAACGTGCTTGTCGACGTCATTTATCCAAGGCGCGCCGTCGATCGCTACGTGACAAGCTTCGAGTCGAGGCCGAGTCGAGTGCAAGCGCTACGTTGGCGGCCAAGCGGGCGCTGTGCTCGGTGCAAATCATGCTGCTGGCAGAGAGTTTGGAACGCGCGCTCGGTCGCAAGCCGTCTTCTCGTTGTGGGTGGGACTGCATGTGCTATGGACCCGTGCAATCCATATTCGTACAGGCTACTGGGAAGAAAGCCAATTACGACCTGGGTTCATTGATAACAAATAAATTGGATGGACGATCGTTTCTCAAGCTGCTAGAAAGAGTAGACGGTCTTTTTAACGACGAGTCGAAATCTGCGAGCTCGAGTGCGGTTTACAATACCAGCGGTAGTGTAGGAAGTGCCCCTAAAACTATCGTCACATTTGCGTCCAATGCCAATTATCAGCAGCAGCAACACGTGATTCTGGAATATGATAATAACCGATTGATGAACAGATCAAAGGCACATCTAACGCTCTTGGACGCGTTGCGACTTCGTCTATTCTCTTTACCGAAAATAGTTAAGAAAATAAAGCCTACAGATGCGGATTTGATATTTAACAGATTGAAGAGCAGCGGTAGCAGCACATTAAGTTACTTTGAGTTTTGCGCAGCGCTCCAGATGATTGGCGAAATCGCATTCGACGGGAATCGATTTGGGAACCACTTCGCGGCGGAGAAGCATCAAGTTCTAGAAAACATTCCAGGAACGGTGGCGGACAATGAAACGGCTAGTGTTCACAGTCAATCGCATAAGGATGACGATGATCGCTGGTCGGAGATAACTGGATCGCTTACTTTTGACGAAGAGGATTCAAGTGCAGTCTTATCGCGGCCGACTCCTAGCAAGGAGGCCTCGCTGTCCAGCAAAGGCGGGGGTCATAGTCGCCGTTTCCGCTCGTTGTCGCCTTCTAAACCCTCATCGACCGTGACCACGAAGTCCGTCCTGAGCTCTCTCCTACTCTCCATATCCAAGAGAATGAAATTGCGTGGGCGCGTGTTCTTTCCTCCCGAATTACTCGCGAACGAATTAGGAACGTTGGCGTTGTCCCTAACGATATTAATATTGAAGTCAGCGGAAGATAAGGACTGGGTCCGTCCGGTGACGGAGTGGTTGGAGGCAGAGAGTCGAGCGCGCGTTGGGCACTTCGCCACGCGTATACAACGACTTGTGCGGAGTTTCCAGGCGAAGACTTGGGTCAATTCGTTAAGGATCCAGCGGAAGCTGATGAGAGAGAACAAGCGAAAAGAGGACGCCGCTATCGTTTGTCAAGCTGTTATTCGTGGATATCTGGGCCGTATCTCCGTTGTACGACGAGCTCAAAATATGATCAAAAAATATGTTCCGGCGACGGGCCCCCCGTATTGGTACCTCGCATCCACAAACATGACGACGTGGCAACGCCCGAAGATTCTTGGAAAGTATGATTGTTTGTCTATTCCTATGCCAGAGAAGGGTCTAGAGTACGTGGTAACATGTTGTATGTGCGACAAGCCCGCCTCCGTCAACTGTCTGAACTGCGAAGATTCTATGTGCCAAATCTGCTTTTCGTCTCTGCACTGCAAAGGAAACAGAAAGTTCCATGTTCCGAGGAAAATACCAGTATGTACGCTCTGTACCTACCAAATGGCGACGAAGTCCTGCAGTACATGCGCATTGCGGAAACAAAAGAAGAATGCAATCGAGCGAGTTCTGAAGAAAGACTTCGCTGTGTTATGCGACTGTTGTTTTAATCACCGCCACAGTAACCTTCCGGAGCGGACAGAAGCAAACTGGGCAAGACTGGATGCCGCGAAAGGACTGGAGGTATCCAAGGAAGCGTTTATTGTGAAGTTGGCTATACATCAGAAGCTGTTGACGGATCACTCGTACGATAGCTTGGTGCAGCCGTGTGAGGAATGCTCTTGGCGAGGGGCTGCTTGGAGGTGTTTGGACTGCGATCAGGTGTACTGTAACAAATGTCTGATTGGATTGCATTCAATAGGTGGACCGTTCGCCAAGCACAAAGCAGAGTCCCTCCCTTACTACAGCAAAGAACTGCACAAGCGTTACGAGTCCGGGGCGTGGGCTCGCAGAATGCACGAGCGGGTGCTTGAAGTGACGCAGCTGTACGCCCGTGCTCAGCTCGAGGCGAGGGTGAGGTCTTCCATTCGGCTGCAGGCTTGGTGGCGCAAGGTGATGGGGAGGAAGAGAGGGCGAGCGTACATGAAGCAAAGGCGCTTAGAAATGAGAGCAGCATTTCGCTTGCGACACTTAGAGAATGTTGAGATCCGGAGCAAATTTGCGTACAGGATTCGTCATGTATTTGGTATGGCTCCGGTATTGAAGTCCGACACCAAAGAAGAAATCGTACTCAAGAAGATCACCTTATTGGGCCGCCTGCGCGCCCGTGAGTACATCTGGCAAAATAAAGATGACTGGGGCTTCTACCGTGTTTCTAGAACAAATCCTAGGAAGGGCATTCCTCATACAGGCTTTGAGGTCGGGACCGTGGAAGAGTTGGTCAGTCAGGCGAAGTACGGCGGGTTCCGTCTACCGGGGTACATCACAATGAAGAAAGGTTCCGCTAAACATGAGACTCTCACGGATCTATCCTTGATCGTGTTCAGTGGTCAATTTATCCGCGTGCACAAGTACATTTTCGGGGTGATTTCAGTGGAGGACAACATCATCACCTTCGATCGCAAGTGGCGAGGGGAGGACATGAAACAAGAGGTGGCCTATCGCCTGCCGAACTTAAAGGACGAGAAGAAGAGGCGATACTACAAGCTCAAACATGAAGCGTTCAACTACATGACTAAGAACTTCATCACTCAAAACTATTTGAAGCTGCACGTCCACCTTTCACAAAAACTGGCCAACACTAGCAATTACTTTTCGAGGAGTTTCAAAAACAGAGGATTCATGAAAACAGCATATAAATTCGGTAATTTGACGAAGGCATTTGAGAGTTCCGGCATGTGGGCTAAATCTCTGTTGGAGGAGCAGAGCAATACGGTGAAGTTGCCGGATCTGACGACGACGACGAAGGAGGATGTCATGCGTGCATTGAGAAAGGAGCGCGAGCAGAAAAAGGCTGCAGGTAAGAAAGAAGCATTTGTGTCGGTCAACGACGAGTTGAAGCGGAAGCGCATTGAGAAAGAAGACAATATGACAGTTCCGGAGTTGTTGAAGGAGGCGGAGAAGTGGGACCAGCGGGTCGACCCGCGCACCAATCAAGTGTTCTACATCCATTTCGATACTCGTGAAGTCACCTTTGACGTTCCAGCAGCAGTGGAGCAGAGGAATTATAAGGAGGCGGAGAATATGAGGAAACGCGCGTCCTATGAAGAAACGCAGAAGAAGATCGCCAAATTGAGCAAGAAGCAAAGTCGGGGTGCACGAAAAAGATAGCAGAATGTGCCCAGAATGTCCATGCCGCCCCTAGTCTGCATTTGTAACGAATTTTTTCAGTAATGCATGGAACATTAAGGGATCTTCTCACTCGGTGCCACGGGACTGGCCACATGGTTCATCGGAGGTGGTTAGATCCTTCCTTAACTCTCTCTATAATCTAACTAGAAGATTTTTCGGAAAAATGGAACATCAAGTATTGTCTTCACTGCTTTTGTAAATGTGAATTATAATTACGGATAGTTAACTGCGATGCTACCAAGATGTAACGCTGAAATCCCCATAGTTTGGTATCATGATTCACTCCGCCTCTCCGAGACTCTAGTTGCCGAAAATCCAATAGTTAGTAATTACTGAGTGGTAAATATGAAAGACGAAACGGTGAAGTCAAACATAGCCTAAGGCACCTACTCGTAAATAACCACCCTCTATTTACCAAATGGCAAGTCCCGTGACCGAGCGAGGAGTAGAGGGAAATCGGGTGCTACACCAGGACTAAATAGTTAGTCACCCACCAGGTCCCCATTATAATCGCTCATGAACAGGGAGAGCAGGACCTCTCCGAGACTCTATATTTACCTATATTGCTTTCCACTTACACTTCCTGAGCCGCTTCTTCTCCGCCTCTCTCCTGAATTACCTCCTCTTAGCCTCCTGCTGTTTGCCGCGAAAATCTTGTGGTTGTTTAACAGTGACGTGGATGATTTATCTCCTAGGGGGTGAGCTGATGAGTATCTTACTAGCTCTAGAAGAGGTAGGCTTTTTGATGACGAAGAAGATAAAGTCATTTATTGAATCGATTGTAATCGATAGTTAATTTACACATGCGAGTCATGACAAAAGCAACCAAATCACCTCCTCGTAAACCATGTGGCGAACCTCGTAGCACTGACGAGAAGGAGAACCCTAGGGGCGGGACCCTGTCCAGCGACAATATCCCCACCAGGAAGCGGGAGAGGAGACGTAGTGCAGGCACAGAAGAGAAACGCGCGCATGCCCGTTTCGTTCTAGACTCACTATCACTCAAGCTATCAGCTACTAAGCAACGTCTGTGCCGCCACTGAGCAGGCCGTTGGGGACCAGAGGGGGCAATGATTGGGATGCATAGTGAAAGTTCGCCGCGGCTTTGAAACGTCAGTTGCTCCGCACGCTTGCTACCCAGAGCCACTACGGATCGTTTCTGCTTGTGCGCCTGGGTCCAGATGATGGTAAAATTGAACCTCTAGGCCCGTTTAGTTGCCTTCGAGCAGTAGCAATCACCGAGGGATTGCAGACGGAGAGCGCGCTCCGGATGCACGAGATGCCTTTTCTGTGCATAATGGTATTGAGTAGATGTTGTAACTGACGGAGGAGGCAGAGAGATGGATCTGCATTTGCTGTAGGGCCGAAATGAGCGCAGTCAGCTCATCGGAGTTGTTGGTGTAGCGGGTGGCGTGTTGGCGCCGTAAAAATCTGCATTCGCTGAATCGATGAGAACCGGTCCCAAGTCTTCCCAGAGAGCATCTCGCCCGCCGGGGAAAGAATGTTGAGAGTTCCAACCCGCAACAAAAGAAGGCTTTAGAGCTGCGAAGCCTCGTTGACGATGGAGACGCACGTAACCTCAAAAGTAGAGGGGGGACCACTGGAGTACCTCTCACAGAAAGATTTCGCGACCCCACGGGATTGAAAGCAGTATACTGAGGACGAGAATGGCATAGTCCGCGCCTCCTTCAAATGTTTATCCCAAGAAGAAAAAATACCCGCAGTGCATAGAGCCGGGATTTACCTAGCCGATAGGGGCAAAACTTGTGCAAGCGCACAATAGGGAGATAGGAAGCTTCTCCCCAATCCTCCCAAGCTGCATCGTGCCGATAAATGAGAAGAAAACAAAAATTTAACAGTAATGCCCTGATATCATCCGAGCGGTCATTAGGAGAGAGCGCTCGAGGGCAGCCAAATGGTGCAATCATTTTACATTTACCAACCAATAGCCAGCTCATAACCTCTTCATCTCACGTTTCATTATTATGCTGTTCATACGAGGGTAAGGAAAGAATATTTATATTACTGTAAATCAAATAGATAATGATGAAGTCGTGTCAGAAGTTGATAAAAAATGACACTGAGAACAGAAAGAAGCTGTCATAAGAACCACCCTCTAACTACTAAAAGGCAAGTCCCGTTATCGAGTAGGGGGAACCGAACGAATGCACTCGGGAACAATCTTTACGCGACAACTAAGTCCCCATAGTATTCACATATTGTCGGTTTGCAGACACTGGCAGGACGAAAACGCATCCTCGCTAAACGCAGAGAAACGCACACACAGCGAGAGGATTGTCTCCTGTCAAACGGGGGTAACCGGTGGTCCATGCGGAGAGTACAGCGCTCGCCTCGAGTTCGACGCAGAAGGGCATGGGCCGAGAACCGACGTGGAGGGGGATAGCTTCGCGGGAGGAGGAAGAAAACTGCACGAGGAACGTGTCCCAGAGGCAAGTCGCCCCGCAGCCATGCGCTGCCAGCCGGTTCATCGCAAAGGGATTGTCCGTATTTGTGTGAGCCGGGGTCCAAGAGATAGACACATCATTATTATTCTTCACTTTTGCGAGGATTGCGTGTTAGCCACGGGTTTAATCGGCCGAGCTGCAAACAATTTGACACAATAGTCGCTATCGTCGTGTCTGAGACGGGCCGCGGGTGGAGGGGGAGTCCGTCTGGTGGCAAATTGCACTCAGTTCGTCCTGTATTGTTGGTTTGCTGCTTGAGGCACCCACACCAGATTCGGGCTCCTCGCGGTTGTT
>Ga0007834_1000640_pt1 | contig 10483 bp, 5 predicted proteins | sample CryBogCBE06Nov07_FD_71233 | JGI IMG/M metagenome (GOLD analysis project Ga0007834, IMG submission 71233) | Freshwater microbial communities from Crystal Bog, Wisconsin, USA - CBE06Nov07 | ecosystem: Environmental > Aquatic > Freshwater > Lake | place: Crystal Bog, Wisconsin, USA | collected...
GCAGGATCACGCCGACTTCGTGGTCAAAGGTCGGGTCGTAGCTGATGCAGTTGGGAATCGTGCCCGCCAGGATGTGGCTGTGGCCGTCTTCGTGTTGCAGGCCTTCGCCATTGAGCGTGGTGCGGCCACTGGTGCCGCCCAGCAGGAAACCACGTGCCTGCATGTCACCCGCAGCCCAGGCCAGGTCGCCAATGCGCTGGAAGCCGAACATGGAGTAATACACGTAGAACGGGATCATGATCCGGTTGCTGGTGCTGTAGCTGGTGGCCGCGGCGATCCAGCTGCTCATGCCACCGGCCTCGTTGATGCCTTCCTGCAGGATCTGGCCGGCCTTGTCTTCCTTGTAGTACATCACCTGGTCCTTGTCGACCGGGGTGTATTGCTGGCCCGCAGGGTTGTAGATGCCGACCTGGCGGAACAGGCCTTCCATGCCGAAGGTGCGGGCCTCGTCCACCAGGATGGGCACCACGCGCGGGCCCAGGGCCTGGTCGCGCAACAGTTGGGTCAGGAAGCGGACGTAGGCCTGCGTGGTCGAGATTTCGCGGCCTTCCGCCGTGGGCTCCATCACCGCCTTGAAGGTTTCGAGCGACGGCACGGTGAAGCTCTCGTCGGCCTTGGTGCGGCGGTGCGGGAGGTAACCGCCGAGGGCCTTGCGGCGCTCGTGCAGGTATTTCATCTCGGGCGTATCTTCGGCCGGTTTGTAGAACGGCAGTTCGGCGATCTGGCTGTCAGGAATCGGGATGTTGAAGCGGTCGCGGAACTGGCGGATGTCTTCGTCGCTGAGCTTCTTGGTCTGGTGCACCGTGTTCTTGCCCTCGCCAATCTTGCCCATGCCGAAACCCTTGACGGTCTTGATGAGCATCACGGTGGGCTCGCCCTTGTGCTTGACGGCGCGGTCAAACGCGGCATAGACCTTTTGCGCGTCGTGGCCGCCGCGGCGCAGGTTCCAGATTTCGTCGTCGCTCAGGTGGGCCACCATCTCCAGGGTGCGCGGATCGCGGCCGAAGAAATTCTTGCGGACATAGGCACCGTCGTTGGCCTTGAAGGATTGGTAGTCCCCATCATTGGTGTCCATCATCAGTTTCTTGAGTGCGCCGTCCTTGTCGCGGGCCAGCAGCGGGTCCCAGTTGCTGCCCCAGATCAGCTTGATCACATTCCACCCTGAGCCGCGGAACTCGCCTTCGAGCTCCTGGATGATCTTGCCGTTGCCACGCACCGGGCCATCCAGGCGCTGCAGGTTGCAGTTGACGATGAAGATCAGGTTGTCGAGGTTTTCACGTGCAGCGAGGGAGATGGCGCCCAGGGACTCCACTTCGTCCATTTCACCGTCGCCGCAGAAAACCCAGACCTTGCGGTTTTCCGTGTTGGCGATTCCGCGTGCGTGCAGGTACTTAAGGAAGCGGGCCTGGTAGATGGCCATCAGCGGGCCCAGGCCCATGGAGACGGTGGGGAACTGCCAGAACTCCGGCATGAGCTTGGGGTGTGGATAGCTCGACAGGCCCTTGCCTTCCACTTCCTGGCGGAAGTTGAGCAACTGCTCCTCGGTCAGCCGGCCTTCGAGATAGGCACGGGCGTACACACCGGGCGACACGTGCCCCTGGATGTAGATGCAGTCGCCACCGTGGTTTTCGCTTTCAGCATGCCAGAAATGGTTAAACCCCGCGCCGAACATGTTGGCCAGGGAGGCGAACGAACCGATGTGGCCGCCAAGGTCGCCACCGTCTGGCGGGTTGTGCCGGTTGGCCTTGACCACCATAGCCATGGCATTCCATCGCATGTAGGCGCGCAAGCGCTCTTCAATGTCGGCATTGCCCGGGTTGTGTGCCTCGTCATGCGGCTCGATGGTGTTGACATAGCCGGTGGTGGCCGAGAAAGGCATGTCAATACCCTCCTGACGCGCCCGCTCAAGCAATTGCTCGAGCAGGAAGTGCGCGCGCTCGCGGCCCTCGGCATTGGTGGCGCTGCTGTTGATGACCGCGGACAGGGCGTCTATCCATTCGCGCGTTTCCTGGGCGTCCGAGTCGTTGGCCGCAGAGCCAAAAAGATTGTGCGGATTTGCTGACATGTTTGTCTCCTTGTATCGGCCATGTAAGAGCACGCACTCCAATTTAGTGCCTATTTCGTGCTTGAGCCGAAGTTTCTCACATTTTTCCGACAATTTCAAATGGTGTTGTTTGATTTCTTATTGTGAAATTTTGATGGCATTGCGTTGCCACTCTCCCCTACACTCCGCACATGCTGCCGCGTCCCACCAGTCCCGTCCAAAGCCTTGGCCTCGGGCGATGGCGCGCCAACGCGCGCCTGTGGTGGCGCGAGCAATCACCGACACGCCAGGACCGGTTTGCCACGCTTGCGCCCCTGGCGGCCGTCCTGCTTTTCCTCGCCGCCATCATTGCGGCCTTCGCCTATTTGCGGTTCGAGGAGTTCGACCGCGAGCAGGAGGCGATCAAACGCGACGTTGAATATTCACAGCAGCGCCTGCGCCTTCGCCTGCTGGAACGCCAAGAACAGCTCATGCGCCTGGCACGCGACATTTCCAACAAGGACGTGGATGCCGATGAATTCGTCGCCCAGTCCGAGGTGCTGGTGAGCCAATACCCCGAATTGCTGGGCGTGAGCTGGCTTGACGCGCGCGGAAGGGTGCGCGCAACCTATGCCTCACCGAGTGCGCCCGGAAGCACCGTGCAAGCCAGGGACGAGGGAATGAAACCCGGCGAAACCGAGACCACCTTCGGCCTGGCACGGGATATCCGCCAGCCGGTGTATTCCCGGCCGACGAACCAGCCCGATTCGGTGGCCACGCTCCAGATCCAGGTGCCACTGGCTGAACAGGGCCGGTTTGGCGGTGTGATCCTGGGTGAGTATGCGGTCGATGGACTGCTGCGTTTTGGCATACCTCCTGATGTCACGGGCAAGTACGCCGTTGCCCTGCTGGCGGACAATGGCACCGTGCTGGCGGGTAATACCGTGCCGGCCCGCACGCCCGTTGTGCGGCTGCTGCCCTGGGCCAGCCACGCCACGGAATACGAAGTCCCGGTTTCCCCCGTGGGCAATGGCCTGGTTCTCAGGGCCCAGGCCTATCGCACCTCACTGGGCTTGGTGGGCAACGGCCTGTTCTGGCTGGTCAGTGCGCTGAGTGTGCTGACCGCCTGGACCCTGATCGGCACCTGGCGCCACACCCGCCGGCGCATGCAGGCCCAGCAAGCCCTGCTTTCGGAAACCAATTTCCGGCGTGCGATGGAAAACTCCATGCTCACCGGCATGCGCGCACTCGACCTGCAAGGCCGTATCACGTATGTCAATGCCGCCTTCTGCCAGATGACGGGCTGGAGCGAACCCGAACTGGTGGGCCGCACGGCACCCTTCCCCTACTGGCCTGAAGCCGACAGCGAAGTGCTCAGCGCACGCCTGGACGACGAGCTCCATGGCCGCACCACACCGGGCGGATTCCAGGTGCGCGTCAAGCGCAAAAACGGCGAGATTTTTGACGCCCGCCTCTATGTATCGCCGCTGATCGATGCAGTTGGCAAGCAGACCGGCTGGATGACTTCGATGACCGACATCACCGAGCCCAACCGGATCCGCCGACAGTTGTCCGAATCCTATGAGCGGTTCACCACAGTGCTGGAGGCACTGGACGCGTCCGTTTCCGTGGCGCCCCTGGGCAGCACCGAGCTGCTCTTTGCCAACAAGCTCTACCGGCTCTGGTTCAAGTCGGACACTGCCGGTCATACCCAGCTTGTCGCCCAGGCTGGCGTCCCTGCCCCACCGACGGACCCCTCGCTGGATGACGTCGATGCATTTGCCGGGCTGCCGACCGGCCAGCTGACCTCGGCCGTCGCCGAGAATGCGGAGATCTATGTCCCCGAGCTGGGCAAGTGGCTCGAGGTGCGCTCCCGCTACCTCAACTGGGTGGATGGCCGCCTGGCCCAGATGGTGATTGCCACCGACATCACGCCGCGCCGGGTTGCCGAGGAACTCTCGGCCCATCAGGCCGAACGAGCGCAATCGGCCAGCCGCCTGATCACCATGGGCGAGATGGCCTCCAGTGTGGCCCACGAGCTGAACCAGCCGCTCACCGCCATCAACAACTATTGCAATGGCATGGTCACGCGCATCCAGAGCGGCACCCTGCAAAAGGACGACCTGCTTGCCGCGCTGGAAAAAACCGCGCGCCAGGCCCAGCGCGCGGGCCAGATCATCCAGCGCATCCGCTCCTTTGTGAAGCGCAGCGAACCCAACCGGACGCCCTCGGACGTTGCCACCATGGTCAACGAGGCGCTGGAGCTGGCCAACATCGAGCTGCGCCGTCGCAATGTGCGCCTTTCGTACTTCCTTGCCGCGCGGCTGCCGCAGCTGATGGTTGACCCGATCCTGATTGAACAGGTGCTAGTCAACCTGCTCAAAAACGCGGCCGAATCGATTGACCTTGCGGGCCGGCCGACGGCCCAGCGCAATGTGGAGTTGCGCGTGGCCCCGCATGTTCTCGAGCAGCAGTCCTTCCTGCAATTCACCGTCACCGACAGCGGCAAGGGCCTGGCACCCGAAGTGATGGAGCGCTTGTATGAAGCCTTCTTCTCGACCAAGGCCGAAGGCATGGGTATCGGCCTGAACCTGTGCCGCTCGATTGTCGAGTCGCACCAGGGGCGGATCGTGGCGGAGAACATCTACAATGGCGACGAGGTAGCAGGTTGCCGTTTCAGCTTCTGGATTCCAGTGCTTCCCGCTATCGATTCAGAAGCAGCCAAGGTCGCTTCCCCACCCCCCGAATCCACCCGAAATTACGCGGAGTAAGGCATGAGTTTGATTCCCAAAAAAGGTACCGTCTACGTTGTGGATGACGACGAGGCCGTGCGCGACTCCCTGCAGTGGCTGCTGGAGGGCAAGGACTACCGTGTACGCTGCTACGACTCGGCCGAAACCTTTCTGGCGCGCTATGACCAGCGTGAAGTGGCCTGCCTGATCGTCGACATCCGCATGGGCGGAATGACGGGGCTTGAACTGCAGGACCGGCTCATGGAGCGCAAGAGCCCGCTGCCGATTGTCTTCATTACCGGCCATGGTGACGTGCCGATGGCAGTGGACACCATGAAAAAGGGCGCCATGGATTTCATCCAGAAGCCCTTCAAGGAGGACGAGCTGGTCGGACTTGTGGAGCGCATGCTCGAACGGGCCAAGGGCAGCTTCGCCAACTCCCAGCAGGCGGCCAGCCGCGATGCCCTGCTCTCCAAGCTCACCAGCCGCGAGGCGCAAGTGCTGGAGCGCATCGTCGCCGGGCGCCTGAACAAGCAAATCGCCGACGACCTGGGCATCAGCATCAAGACAGTGGAGGCCCACCGCGCCAACATCATGGAAAAGCTCAACGCCAACACGGTGGCCGACCTGCTCAAGATCGCCCTGGGCCAGAACGCACCCAAAGCCTGACGCTCCTTTTTTCATAGCACCTCACGCCCGCTCCCCCTGGACCAGCGGGCGTTTTTACTTAAAAGTCCCCCATGACCGCCCAGATCATTGATGGAAACGCCCTCTCGCGCCAGCTGCGCGCCGATGTGGCGCAGCGCGCCGCCGCGCTCAAGGCCCGTGGCATAACTCCCGGCCTAGCTGTGGTTCTCGTAGGTGACAACCCGGCCAGCCAGGTTTATGTGCGCAACAAGGTCAAGGCCTGCGCGGATGCAGGCCTGCACTCCGTGCTTGAAAAGTACGATGCGGATATGAGCGAAGCGGCCCTGCTTGCGCGCGTAGAGTCACTCAACAAGGACCCTGCCATCCACGGGATCCTGGTCCAACTGCCACTGCCCGCGCACATTGATGCGCAGAAGGTGATCGAGGCCATCAGCCCCGCCAAGGATGTCGACGGCTTTCACGCGGCAAGCGCAGGCGCCCTGATGACCGGTACGCCGGGGTTCTGGCCCTGCACGCCCTACGGCTGCATGAAGATGCTCGAGAGCATCGGCTACAGCCTCAAGGGCAAACACGCCGTGGTCATCGGGCGCAGCAACATCGTCGGCAAACCGATGGCCTTGATGCTCCTGCAGCAAAGCGCCACCGTCACCATCTGCCACAGCGCCACCGCCAACCTCAAGTCCATGACCCTGCAGGCCGACGTGATCGTGGCTGCCGTGGGCAAACGCAACGTGCTGACCGCCGACATGGTCAAACCCGGCGCCGTGGTAATCGACGTAGGCATGAACCGCAATGACGAAGGCAAGCTCTGCGGCGACGTGGATTTTGAAGGTGTAAAGGAAGCCGCCAGCTGGATCACACCCGTGCCCGGCGGCGTGGGGCCAATGACCATCACGATGCTGCTGGTCAATACGTTGGAAGCTGCTGAGATTTCCGCTGGCGGGTAAATCAACGGCCACGTTGATTGGCAGGATCACCCGAAGGACCTTCGGAGCAGGTCGCACGGCCTGAGGCGCGGGCTTTGCCGCACTAGCAAAGTCAATCAGAGGATGGGATACGACTCAGCCGCCAAAACAAAGCCAGCGAGCAAGCCCACTGACCAAAATACATCGCGCTACCCAGCCCGTGCCAAAGCCGTAGATCGCCGCCAGTTGAGCGCGCAGACACGATGCGGGGCGAAATGGCGAACTCGACCAGCAGCGCCAACAGCATCCCGAGCGCTACCAAACCAATAGCAAGCGACGACCTTTCCATGCGGGTATCTGGCTCGTTTGGCTGCAACGTCATGAGCAGCAACAGCCCCAGAGCCAGCGTGCCCCAGGTCTGGGCACTGAAAAGCTTTGCCGCCATCGCACCCGCGACCGGTGGACTGCCCATCTGTGCAAACAGCATGGGCACCACCAGAAAGCCGATGGTGGTGAGGCTGCCCCACCACAAGGCTGCAGCCATGAGCGCCACGCGCTGGCGAAGGGCGTCAGGCATCAGATGTAGTGGACGGCCACAATCTCGTAGCGCTTGACGCCGCTGGGCGCCTGCACTTCGGCCACATCGCCCTCTTCCTTGCCTATCAAGGCGCGGGCAATGGGGCTGGAAATGTTGACAAGGCCGAGCTTGAGGTCGGCTTCGTCTTCTCCGACGATCTGGTAGCGTAGCTTGTCGCCACTTTCTTCGTCTTCAAGTTCGACCGTCGAGCCGAACACCACGCGCCCGCCGGCATCTACGCTGGCCGGGTCAATGATCTGGGCGGCAGAAAGCTTCCCCTCCACTTCCTGGATGCGGCCTTCAATGAAGCCCTGGCGGTCTTTGGCAGCGTCGTATTCGGCGTTTTCGCTCAGGTCACCCTGGGCGCGGGCCTCGGCGATGGCATTGATGACCCAGGGGCGCTGCACGGTTTTGAGTTCGTGCAGCTCTGCCTTGAGTTTCTCTGCACCGCGTTTGGTAATGGGAATGGTAGCCATGTTCAGCTTCGGGTTAAAGGACTTTATTCGCGGCTGCCGCGGAACCGGCTTCGCCTGGCTGCTGGCAGCGCCCCCCTGAGGGGGAGGCGCGGCACGCGCTTCGGGGGTGGGTCATAACAATTGCTCATGCATCTCCTGGACCGAGATGACGTCCAGATTGTCGAGGTATTTCATGCCTTCGACCGCCGCCTCCGCGCCGGCAATCGTGGTGAAGGTGGTCACCCGCGCCAGCAAGGCCGAGGTGCGGATCGCGCGCGAATCGGCAATGGCATTGCGCCGTTCTTCCACGGTGTTGATGACCAGGGCAATCTCGTTGTTCTTTATCATGTCGACCACGTGCGGGCGGCCTTCAGTCACCTTGTTGACGCTCTGCACGGCAATGCCTGCGGCCGCAATGGCGGCCGCCGTGCCCTTGGTGGCAACCACCTCAAACTGCATGGCGGCCAGCGCGCGTGCCACCTCGACGGCCCGGGGCTTGTCGTTGTTTTTGACTGTCAGGAAGACCTTGCCTGAGCGCGGCAGTTTGGTACCAGCGCCGAGCTGGCTCTTCACAAACGCTTCACCGAAGGTCTTGCCCACGCCCATCACTTCGCCGGTGGACTTCATCTCGGGGCCGAGAATCGTGTCGACGCCGGGGAACTTGACGAAGGGGAACACCGCCTCCTTCACGCTGAAATACGGTGGGGTCACTTCGCCCGTGATGCCCTGCGAGGCCAGCGACTGCCCGGCCATGCAGCGCGCGGCCACCTTCGCCAGCTGGATGCCGGTGGCCTTGCTCACATAGGGCACCGTGCGGCTGGCGCGCGGGTTGACCTCCAGGACGTAAATGACATCCTGCCCGTCCCGGTTCTGGATGGCGAACTGCACATTCATCAAGCCCACCACGTTGAGCGCCTTGGCCATCGCCGCGCTCTGGCGCTTGAGCTCATTCACGGTTTCAGCAGACAGCGAATACGGTGGCAAGGAACAAGCCGAGTCTCCGCTGTGCACGCCGGCCTGTTCGATGTGTTCCATCACGCCACCGATGAGGGTTGCACCCGTGTCGTCGCGCAGGCAATCGACATCGCACTCGATCGCATCGTTGAGGAACCGATCGAGCAAAACCGGTGAGTCGTGGCTGACCTTGACCGCCTCGCGCATGTAGCGCTCCAGGTCGCGCTGCTCGTGCACGATCTCCATGGCCCGGCCCCCGAGCACATAGCTTGGCCGCACCACCAGCGGGTAACCGAGGGTCGTGGCCTTTTCCAGGGCCTGCGCCTCGGTGCGCGCCGTGGCGTTGGGCGGCTGCTTGAGCCCGAGTTCGCGCAGCAAGGCCGAGAAGCGCTCGCGGTCCTCGGCAGCGTCAATCATGTCGGGGCTGGTGCCGATGATGGGAACGCCATTGCGCTCCAGATCGAGTGCCAGCTTGAGTGGTGTCTGGCCGCCGTATTGGACGATCACACCCAGCGGCTTTTCCTTGTCCACGATCTCGAGTACGTCCTCGAGCGTGAGCGGCTCGAAATAGAGGCGGTCACTCGTGTCGTAGTCGGTGGAGACGGTCTCGGGATTGCAGTTGACCATGATGGTTTCGTAGCCGTCTTCGCGCATGGCCAGGGCAGCGTGCACGCAGCAGTAGTCGAACTCGATACCCTGGCCGATGCGGTTGGGCCCGCCACCCAGCACCATGATTTTCTTGCGATGGGTCGGCTCGGCTTCGCACTCGGCAACTCCACCCCAGGTCGGCACCTCGTAGGTGGAGTACATGTAGGCGGTATTGGTCGCAAACTCGGCGGCACAGGTGTCCACCCGCTTGTAGACCGGGCGAATTCCCAGTGCGCGACGCTTGTTGCGGATTTCCGTGTCGGTGGTTTTCAGCTGGCGTGCCAGGCGCCGGTCCGAGAAGCCCTTTTTCTTGAGCGCAAACAGGGTGGCGGCATCGATATCGGCCAGCGAATGGGTTTCCAGCTCCAGCTCGATCTTCACGATCTCTTCAATCTGCACGAGGAACCAGGGGTCAATCTTGGTCAGCGCAAAGACCTCATCCACGCTCATGCCCTGGGCAAATGCATCACCCACGTACCAGATGCGTTCAGGCCCGGGAGCGCCAAGTTCTTTTTCGAGCACCTCGCGGTCCTGGGTTTTTTCGTTCAGGCCGTCGACGCCGACTTCAAGCCCGCGCAAGGCTTTCTGGAAGCTCTCCTGAAAGGTGCGGCCCATGGCCATTACCTCGCCCACGCTCTTCATCTGCGTAGTGAGGCGGCTGTCGGCCTGGGGGAACTTTTCAAACGCGAAGCGCGGAATCTTGGTGACCACGTAATCGATGCTGGGCTCGAAGCTGGCAGGCGTCGCGCCTCCGGTGATCTCGTTGCGCAGTTCATCGAGCGTGTAGCCACAGGCGAGCTTGGCTGCTACCTTGGCGATTGGGAAGCCCGTGGCCTTGGATGCCAGCGCCGAGGAGCGTGAGACGCGAGGGTTCATCTCGATCACCACCATGCGGCCGTCCTTGGGGTTGATCGAAAACTGCACGTTCGACCCGCCGGTATCGACGCCAATCTCGCGCAGCACGGCCAGTGAGGCGTTACGCAGGATCTGGTACTCCTTGTCGGTCATGGTCTGCGCCGGCGCAACGGTGATCGAGTCGCCCGTGTGCACACCCATGGGGTCGAGGTTCTCGATCGAGCAGACGATGATGCAGTTGTCGGCCTTGTCGCGCACGACCTCCATCTCATATTCCTTCCAGCCGAGCAGGGACTCTTCGATCAGCAACTCGTTGGTGGGCGAGGCTTCCAGCCCGCGCTTGCAGATGACCTCAAATTCCTCGGCGTTGTAGGCGATGCCGCCGCCCGTGCCACCCAATGTGAAACTGGGGCGGATCACGGTCGGGAAACCCAGCGTCTTCTGCACAGCCCAGGCCTCGGCCATGCTGTGCGCAATGCCGGAGCGCGCCGAGCCCAAGCCGATCTTGGTCATGGCGTCCTTGAACTTCAGCCGGTCTTCCGCCTTGTCAATCGCCTCGGGCGTGGCACCAATGAGTTCAACGGGCTTTCCGGTTGCTGCGCCCGTATATTTGGCCAGCACTCCGTGGTGCCAGAGGTCGAGCGCGCAATTGAGCGCCGTCTGGCCTCCCATGGTCTGCAGGATGG
>Ga0007834_1000641_pt1 | contig 10477 bp, 11 predicted proteins | sample CryBogCBE06Nov07_FD_71233 | JGI IMG/M metagenome (GOLD analysis project Ga0007834, IMG submission 71233) | Freshwater microbial communities from Crystal Bog, Wisconsin, USA - CBE06Nov07 | ecosystem: Environmental > Aquatic > Freshwater > Lake | place: Crystal Bog, Wisconsin, USA | collected...
GAAAAGTTTAAGCGCCAACAGCAAGGCCTTGCACAGATCGAAGCACCGATTGAGACGTTTATTGCATTTTCCACGGCTCCGGGTCATGTAGCGGAAGATGGTGATGGGAAAAACAGCCCATACACCAAGTCACTAATATCTAAACTTGCGCAGCCTGGTGCAGGTCTGGAGGCAGTTTTTCGTGATGTTCGAAAGGCAGTCGTGGCGGATACGGATGGTCGCCAAACCCCTTGGGAAAATACCAGCCTGACAAACGATGTTCGATTGGTAGGTGCCAAATAGGCTGGCCGGGTCTCGCAAGCCAAATACCCGAAAGATTTTTGACATCTCCACGAATTTCGTTCGATGCATCCTCGTGTATCTCATCCGGTGCCGCAAGGCCATATGCGTCAAAGGCCGAACCCTTGCCGCTAAGGGGCTTGGACATTACGCAACCACCTGCCTGGGCCCTTTCGCCACCGAGCGCACTGGTATCTGACGCAGGAGCATGTCCGCAAAATACTCGGCGGCGGGCGTGAGTGGTAGGTCGGGGCGCTTGACCAGTATGATGGACGGAGCCGGCAGCACTTCCCGTATGGGGATCACGTCCAGCGCGCCTTTGGTCAGCGGGAATTCATCCCATTGAACGGGCAGCATGGCTAGCAGGTCGCTATTGGCCAGACCGACCAGAATCGACAGTGCAGACTTGGCCTGCAATACGATTTTTGGTGGCGGAAGGCCATGGCTGCCAAACATTGCCTTCAGGTCCCGCTCGGCGTCGTAGTCTACAGAGGTAATCGCCCAATGGGCCTGCGCCAAGGCCTTGAGTGAGCGGCTACGCCCAAGCGGGTGGCCCTTGCGCCCAATGACGGCACGCGTGTTCTCGAAAAGGACTTCGGTTTTCAGGCCCGGGGCCGGCGTGGATCGGGGTGCTGCGCCAATATAAAAGTCAACGCTGCCGTTGCGCAGTTTGCTCTCCACGTCGGGGAACAAGCCTTCGATCAACTGAAGGCTGACCTCCGGGTAACGCTGCCGGAATAATGGGTAGGCCTGGGACAACATTCCCAAATGCGGCATGATGGAAAGCGCCGCAACCACGCTGCCGCGCTCGTCCCCCAGACTCTAGGCCACTTCCTGGCGTGCGCGGTGCGACTCGTGGACGATGGCGCTGGCTCGTACATGAAACAGCCGCCCCACATGGGTCAAAGCCATTCCCTTGGCTTCGCGGCTGAAAAGGCTGGCCCCCAATTCACGCTCCAGCAGGCGGATGCTCCGCGTCAGCAGCGGCTGCGGCACTCCCATGTGCCGGGCGGCGGCCCGCAAACTGCCATGCTCCACGATGGAAACCAGATGCTCAAGTTGGCTCAACTTCATGGGCTGTCACTTTCTAATGGATAACAAAACTTTATCACTTTGCTCAATTTGCCATCTTATGTTGATTGCCTGCAATTTCTACAGTCCCGAGTGTGCGCTGACTGACTCAGGCGCAATACAAGGAGACAACATGGTTTATCGATTCGCGAAAATCCGCACCAGCCGAAGGCTTGCGCTGTGCGCGCTGAGCGCCCTGCTTGGGCTTTCAGTAGGTCTGGCCCGCGCCCAGGCCTGGCCAAACCACGCACTGAGAATCATCGTTCCGGCAGCGGCCGGTGCTGCCCCCGATGTGGTGGCCCGCCTGATCGGCGAAAGGCTAAGCGTAGCGCTTGGACAAGGCGTTGTCGTAGACAACAGGCCCGGAGCTGGCGGCATTCCGGGCATGTCGGCGCTGGCGCGGTCAGCCAACGATGGCTACACGCTGGGCTTTGTCCCGGCAGCCATGGGCACGATCACGCCACTGGTCTACAAGAACCCGCAGTTCAACCCCGACACGGACCTGCTTCCTGTCGCCACAGTCGGCATCAGCCCCCTGATCTTCGTGACAAACGGTAGCAATGGGATCAACTCGCTGTCTGACCTGGCACGCTATGCCAAGGCCAACCCTGGCAAGGTCAACTTCGCAGCGCCGCAACCCAATTCGCTGCCCCATCTGGCGGGCGAACTGATAAGCAAGGTTAGTAATATGGGCCTGTTCACGGTGCCCTACCCCGGCCCTCCGCCCGCTATAACCGCTGTGCTGGCTGGTGACGCCATGGTCACGATCGATGGCGTGCCCAGCCTTTTGCCATATGTCAGGTCAGGCAAGATGAAAGCACTCGCGGTGACATCAGCCAAGCGGCTGCCAGCTCTTGACGATATTCCGGCAGTGGCGGAAAGCTATCCTGGCTATGAAGTCGTGGGGTGGTTCCAAATTCTCGTGCCGGCCGGAACGCCTGCGCCGGTGGTGGAGCGCATAAATGCAGAAATCAACCGGATCACCCAAGCCCCCGAAGTGGTGAGCCGGCTCGCAGAGTTTGGCGTGTACCCGCGTCAGGACAACCCTGCCGCTGCCAAGGAATTTTTTGTGAACCAGCAGCGTGTCATGAAAAAACTGGTGACCGATTTGGGCATTCAGCCGCAATAACTATCAAGGAGCAAGCATGAATCCCCGCAAAAAGGCACTAGTGACGGGCGGCGGCACTGGCATCGGGCGCAGCGCAGTTCTCGCCCTGGCAAGAGCCGGCTATGACGTTGCCATCAACTACGCCTCCAGTGCCAAGGCTGCCCAAGCAACGGCAATCGAAGCCCAGGCCCCGGGCGCGCAAACCTTGCTCCTGCAATGCGACGTCGCGGACGACACGGCCGTGCGCGCCATGCTGCAAATGGTGGAGGCCGAATTCGGTCACCTGGACGCGCTCATCAACAATGCCGGCACCACCGCCAAGTGGAAGGTCAAAGACCTTGAAAGCCTGGACATGGGCGAATGGGACCGCACCTTTGCAGTGAATGTGCGGGGCACCTTCCAGGTCACCCGCGCGGCGGTGCCCCTGCTGAAAAAGGGAAGCAACCCAGCCATCGTCAACAGCGCCAGCATCGTCGGCCTGCGCCCCGGGCCTCAACCCTTGCCTTACGCCGCAAGCAAGGCCGCCGTCGTGAATCTGACCAAGACGCTCGCCTGGAATCTTGGCCCCGACATCCGCGTCAATGCGGTTGCTCCGGGCTGGATGGAGGGCGACTGGATGCAACGCATGCTCGGTGACAAATACGAAGACCTGATGGGCAAGCGCGCCAAACTCACGCCGCTCAAGCGTTGCGTGACAGCCGATGACGTGGCAGAAACCATGCTAAACCTGCTGACCGCCAACCGGTTCGTCACGGGCGAAATCGTCGTGATCGATGGCGGCTTTACCAGCTCGACCTGAACAGGAGCGACGAACCATGCTGGAAGGATTTGTTCCGTTTCCGCCCGAGTTTGCCGCGCGCTACCGTGCTAGGGGCTACTGGGAGGATCTTTCTCTGGCTCAGCAGTTTGATTCTGTTTTCAAACGCTTTGGACCACGCGTTGCCTTGCTCGATGGCGATCGCTCATTCACCTATGCCGAACTCGACGCGGTGACGACCAACCTCGCGCTCAATCTGCTGGCGATCGGCCTCAAACCGCTGGATCGGGTGGTACCTACCCTGCCCAATGTGCACGAGTTTGTCATCCTGTACTTCGCACTGCAGAAGATTGGCGCCATTCCCATTGCCGCATTGGTGACCCACCGCTACGCTGAAATCAGCCAGTTCGTCGCACTGTCTGGCGCCACCGCCTGTGTGTACCCGGAAAGCTCCGGCGATTTCAGTTTTTCTCCCATCATTGATCGCATCGAGGCGGAAAACCCCTCGCTGCGCATCCGGATGGTTCTGGGCACGCCCAAGGCCGGAGAACATTCCCTGCGCGAACTTATTGACCGGCCCGCGCGCCTGCCGGCATCGGCGCTGGCCAATATCCACATCAACCCGTCGGACCCCTGCATCTTCCAGCTGTCCGGTGGAACCACGGGCATACCCAAGCTGATCCCCCGCACCAACAACGACTACGCCTACAACTCCAAGGTGGCAGCCTCCGTGTGCGAGGTGAACGCCGACTCGGTGTTGCTGCTGGTGTTGCCCATTGCCCATAACCTGCCGCTGGCGTGCCCCGGCATCCAGGGGTTTATGTTCCACGGAGCCAAGGTCGTGGTGCACTCCAATACCCGGCCGGCGGAGATGTTTGCACTGATCGAGAAACACCGGGTCACCCACCTCAAGGTGGTACCAGCCCTGCTGATCCGCCTGATCAACGACCCCAGTGCGGGCAAGTTCGACCTGTCGAGCCTACGACTGATCCAGAGCGGTGGCCAGCGCATGCAGCCTGAGGTGCGGGCCAAGACCCGCGCGCTCATCCCTGGCGTTTTTGTCCAGGAGAACTTTGGCATGTCTGAGGGTACGCTGATGTTTGTGCGCGCCAGCGATCCCGAAGAGGTCAAGCTGGAGACTTGCGGGCGCCCGGTCTGCCCGGACGATGAGGTCAAGCTGCTCGACGAGGACGACCGCGAAGTGCCCATGGGGGAAGTGGGCGAACTGACAGTGCGCGGCCCCTACACGCTGCGTGGTTATTTCGGTGTGCCGGAGTACAACGCGCGCCAATTCACCAGCGACGGCTTCTACCGATCGGGCGACCTCATGCGCATGCACCCTTCGGGCAACTACGTGGTGGAAGGGCGCAAGAAGGACCTGATCAACCGCGGCGGCGAGAAGATCAGCGCGGAAGAAGTGGAAAACCTCATCCTCATGCACGCTGCGATACAGAACGTGGCCTGTGTTCCCATGCCTGACGCCAACATGGGTGAGAAGATGTGCGCCTTCGTGATCCTGAAGGCGGACAAGGCCCTGACCCTGAAAGAGCTTGTCGACTTTCTGCAGACCAAGGAAATTGCCAGGTTCAAGCTGCCCGAGCGCCTCGAGGTCTTGCCCGACTTTCCGGTCTCCACGTTCGGAAAGGTTTCAAAAAAATCGTTGACTGAGTTGATCACAGCTAAGCTGTCTTTAGCCGAGAAGGCGTAGGCTGTACCCCCAAGGAGTGATGTCGATGAAACCGTTCACGCTGCCCCCCACCGGCCAGGTGCACCCCCCTACACTGTCGATGGGCGAACGCGACCGCCGCTGGGCACGCGTGCGCGAGTTGATGCGCAAGCACCAAGTGGACGGTCTGCTCGTTGCCGGCTTTCGCGCGCGCGAGATGTATGAAAGCTATGTCAGCGACGACTACAACGAGGGCTGCGTGGTGTTTCCGCTCGAAGGCGCGCCCACGGTACTGACTTGGGCACCACTGCGGGTGAAGCGTGCGCAGTGGTCGGCCGAGCGCGGGTATCCGCTCTGGATCGAAGACTACCGGGTCGCATTCAGCGGTGCAGGCGCAGCCAAGGTCATCGAAGAGAAAGGTTTGGCTGGCGCGCGACTTGGCGTGGTGGGTCTGCGCTCGCAGGCACCAACCGAACACTATGGCTCCATTCCGGCAGCCTTCTGGATGGACCTAACAGCGGCCATCCCACAGGCCCATTTCCAGGACCTGTCAGAGGAATTCAGCTACCTGATGCTGGTGAAAAGTGCAGAGGAAATGGCCCAAGTCCGGTATGCCGCACAGGCCGCCGAAGCAGCCTGCAAGGTCGTCGCGGAGATCACTCGCGAAGGTGTTGGCGAAGAGTATGTGTTTGCCGAGGCCACCCGGGAGATGCTGAGCTTTGGCATCGGCATCCGCTACCCGATGATCGTGATGAATTCCGGCGCCCACACCCTCTCCTGGGGCCCACCGCGCTGGACCACGCGGGGCGAGGCACCGCGCGTTTTACAGCGAGGCGACCTGATGCAGGCAGAGCTGATGCCCATGTGCGGCAACCAGGAAGTGCAGGTGCAGATGACGGTGGCGCTGGGCGACATCGGCGACGCTAACCGGCGCTGCGAGACTGTTGCGCTGGCCTCCTACGCTGCAGGCATGAAGGCACTCCAACCCGGCATCCTTTTCACTGACTTGCTCTCGGCCATGGAAGAGCCGCTCAAGACCGCAGGCTGCTGGGGCTATACCCCGCTGGTGCATTCGGTAGCTCCGCACTTTCTTGCAGGGCGCACGCGCATCAACATGGAAGGATTGGACCTCAAGGTGCGTACTGTGGGGGTGCCGTTGGCGCGCGAGCGGCAGGCCGTCATTGAAGCCGGTATGGTGTTTGCGTTCGAACCCAATGCATGCCTTGGTGAACACCGTGTGAATATTGGCGGTACGGTCATCGTCACTGAGAACGGCTGCGAAGCACTGAACGACATTCCCACTCGGGTCACCCACGTCTAGGGTCCATAAAGCAGCGAACAAGGAGACGGCATGCATAAGGTCTTGCTGAAACTCACGATTTTCGTGGTCGCGTGTGTGGCCATGCATTGGGGCCCGGCGAAGGCGCAGGCCTTCCCCAACAAACCCATTCGCATCATTGTTGCAACTGTGGCGGGCTCGGGGCCGGATATCGCCACGCGCCAGGCGGCCATCCGCCTGGCCGCCATCCTCAAGCAGCCGGTCGTGGTTGAAAACCGCCCCGGTGCCAATGGCATGCTGGCTGCCAACGATGTGGCCAAGGCAGCGTCTGACGGCTATACCCTGCTCGACGCCAACATCGGCAATGCGCTCAATGACATTCTGCGGCCCACGCCGGGCGCTGCGCGCATTGAGCAAGAACTCGTGCCCATCACCGATATCACAGCCAGTCCGTTGATCCTGGTGGTGCACACCTCGGTGCCCGCCAATAGCCTCAAGGAACTCCTGGATCTGGCCCGGACCAAGCCAGGAGGGCTGAATTACGCATCCGGTGGCCCGGGCAGCCTGATCCAACTGACTGGGGAGCGGATTAAGCTGGCGGCCAAGGTCAACATCACGGAAGTGCCTTACAAGTCATTCGGTGCCGATATCGCTGACATGCTGGCAGGGCATGTGCAGGTCGGGTTTGGTGTGTGGGGCAATATCGGCTCGCATATTCGCGCCGGCAAGCTCAAGGCACTGGGCGTAGCCAGCAGCCAGCGGCTCAGCGCAGCGCCCGACATTCCGACTCTGGGTGAGGCCGGCATGCCCGATATTTACGCCACGGGCTGGAATGGCATATTTGCGCCGGCTGGCACCCCGCCGGCGGTCTTGCAGGTCTTGAGCCGGGCCTTCATGGCTGCGCTGGCCACGCCGGAATTCCGGGATTTTTTCCTCAGGGATGGCGTGGAGATTGGAGGTAAGACGCCTGAACAGTTCAGTGCGTTTATCCGCAACGAAAAGACGCAGTACGCCAAGGTCATACGCGACGCCAATATCAAGCTCGACTGAACCCAACAGGAGTGCCCATCCCATGAACATCTTGAGCCGATACCTGCTGCTGGCCCCCGCGCTGTGGTGCAACGCCGCCCACGCGCAGGACTACCCGAGCCACTCCGTGCGCATTATCGTGCCTGTGGTGGCCGGTTCCTCACCGGATGCGCGGGCGCGGCAAATTGCGCCGAAACTGTCGGAAGCGCTGGGCCAACCGGTGGTGGTGGAGAACCAGCCGGGGGCCAACGGAGCCATCGGCGCGCGCGTTGTCGCACGCGCCGCGCCCGACGGATACACCTTACTGTGCGGCAACACCGGCAACGCGCTGAACGACCTGCTCACCAATGACACAAGCGCTCGCCTCAACCGCGAGCTGATGCCGGTAACCGAGTTGACCATGGGTCCCCTTGTCATGGTGGTGAACCCTTCGGTCGGTGCCAACAATCTGAAGGAGTTTCTCGAGATTGCTCGCGCGCGGCCTGGTGCCATCAACTACGGCTCGGGCGGATCGGGCAGCTTCACGCAGTTGCTGGGCGAGCGCATCAAGAAAGTGGCCGGCATCAACATGACGGAGGTACCCTACAAATCGACAGGCGCAGACATGACGGATCTGCTTGCAGGGCATATCCAGGTCGGCTTTGGTGGCGTTGCTGCGCTGGGCCCGCTGATTAAGGCCGGCAAGCTCAAGGCGCTGGGTCTTTCAGGGCCCCACCGGCTCCAAATGATGCCCGAGTTGCCGACCCTTGCGGAGCAGGGACTCGACGGAACCGAAGCCAGTGTCTGGAACGCCATTTTTGTGCCTGCAGGAACACCGCCCGCCGTGGTCCAGACCTTGTATCGTGCTATTGCCAAGGCATTGGAAAGCCCGGAGGTACGTGAAGCGTATCTGGGCACGGGCTCCGAAACCGGAGGCAGCCGCCCTGAGGTCTTTTCCGCTTACCTGAACAGCGAAGCCGCCAAATGGACTCAGGTCATCAAGGAGGGCAACATCAAGCGCGAGTAACCCAGTCCTTCGTAACCGATTTCATCAACCGAGATTTTTCATGCGCATCATCGACCTGCACTGCTACCCCGGCACCCAAACCTGGATCGACTCCCAGGGCCCTTACCCCGAAGCCCTTGCGACGTACTGGAAACGCGACTGGGTCGCCAAATCTGAAGAGGATGTCGTAGCTGAATTCACTGCTGCGGGCGTGGAGGCCTGTCTGGTGGCGCTGGACCTGGAAACTACCGTAGCAACCCCGCCTTGCACCAATGAATACGTGTATGGAATGTGGAAGCGCCACCCGGGCCGCATCCTGCAGTGCTGGGGCGCCGTGGAGCCAGCCAAAGGCGAAATTGCGATGCGCCAGGTGAAGAAGGCCGTCACCCAACTGGGTTTCATCGGCTTTCACTTCCATCCGATCATGCAGCACTTTGCCGTGAACGATCGGCGTTACTACCCCCTTTTCGAGGAGATCAGCAATCTTGGCGCAGCCGTCATGATCGACGTCGGGACGACAGGCATGGGGGCGGGCATGCCTGGTGGCAACGGTGCGCGTGTGCGTCACGCGCACCCGTCGCATATCGACGACCTCGCCGCGGACTTTCCCAAGCTCAAGATCCTGATGGCCCATCCCGGCTGGCCCTGGGTCGATGAAACCACAGCCGTGGCCCTACACAAGGGCAATGTCTACTGGGAAATGTCCGGTTGGGCACCCAAGCATTTTCCCGGCAACCTCAAGGTCGACATCCGAGGGCGCCTGCAGGACAAGATCATGTTTGGCAGTGACTACCCCAGCCTGCCCTACGAACGCATCCTGCGCGAATGGAGCGAACTGGGCTACAGCGACGCAATCATGGAGAAGGTCATGCACGGCAATGCCGAACGGGTGCTGGGTCTGTGATGGCAACCCAGGACAACGAGCCGCTCCTGCTCGAGATGCAGGGCCATGTCGCCGTGCTGACGATCAACCGGCCAGAGACGCGCAATGCCTTGAGCGGCGAAGAGATGTTTGCGGCGTTTGAAGCCCGCTTCCATGAGCTCAATACCCACCACAGCGTGCGGGTAGCGATCCTGACAGGTTCAGGAAGTGCTTTCTGCTCCGGCGGCAACATAGCCGAGATGCGGGAGCGCAGTGGCATGTTCGGAGGCTCAGCGAGCGAGATTGCGGGGCAGTATCGCAAGGGAATCCAGCGCATTCCACGGGCGTTCCAAAAGCTGGCCGTGCCCATTATTGCAGCGGTCAACGGTGCGGCCGTCGGAGCCGGCAATGACCTGGCCTGCATGTGCGACATCCGGGTCGCGTCAACCAACGCACGTTTTGCAGAAAGCTTTGTCAAGCTCGGCATTGTTCCCGGCGATGGCGGCTGCTGGTTGCTGCCCCGGGTGGTGGGCGCTTCGCGGGCGGCCGAGCTGGCGCTAACCGGGGACACGATCGACGCACAGGAAGCCTTGCGCATTGGCCTGGTCTCCAGAGTGGTGTCTGCGCCCGAGCTTATGGCCCATGCTATGGCCCTGGCGCAGCGCATCGCCGCCAATCCGCCCCAGGCCCTGCGCTGGACCAAGAAGCTGCTGGCCCAAGCGCGGACCGGAACGCTCGAAGAGGCCCTCGATATGGCATCCCTGTACCAAGGGGAAGCCCACCAGACGGAAGAACATGCCGAGGCGATTGCCGCCTTTTTTGAGAAGCGTCCACCGCGATTTGGGCCATGAGCCCACTGCCCGACCAGATCCGCTCGCTCGGCCCCGTGATTGACCCGGTAGCCACGCGCCAGATGTTTGGGCAGGTAGCCTGCTGCAACGCCTCACCCGGCAGACAGGTTCTGGACATCGCCTACGGCAGCCACGCCCGCCACCGCCTAGACATCTATGGCGCAGACAGTACAGGTGCTGCGCGCCCCGTGCTGGTTTTTGTGCACGGCGGCGGCTTTGTTCGTGGGGACAAATCGGAACGCGCCTGGATTGGACACCACTTCGCTTGCGAAGGATTTGTTTGCGTGGTCCAGAACTATCGGCTGGCTCCACAAGGGGTATGGCCTGCTGGGGCCGAAGACGTTGCGGCTGCTTTGGGCTGGACGCAGCGAAGCATTGCGCAATTCGGTGGCGATCCCGCGCGCATCTTTGCAGTGGGTGAGTCCGCTGGCGCTGCCCATGTGGCTGCAGCTAGCCTGCTGCGCCGCTTTCATGGGCCTGGCGGGCTTGGCATTGCGGGCGCAGCGCTGCTCTCGGGCGTCTACAACCCGCGGCTGGAATACCTGGCAAGAAAGCAGTTCGGCCTGCCCACCCCAGACCCGCGCAACGAC
>Ga0007834_1000643_pt1 | contig 10452 bp, 5 predicted proteins | sample CryBogCBE06Nov07_FD_71233 | JGI IMG/M metagenome (GOLD analysis project Ga0007834, IMG submission 71233) | Freshwater microbial communities from Crystal Bog, Wisconsin, USA - CBE06Nov07 | ecosystem: Environmental > Aquatic > Freshwater > Lake | place: Crystal Bog, Wisconsin, USA | collected...
AAAGAGTAGGCTAGTTCGCGCCCTCGATGCCGCTCGTAGTGTGCAAGAAGGCTCTCATAAAAAGGCGAGTAAAGGTAAATCCGAGGAAAGGGGGGACGATGGAAAAGGAACAAATATGGCGATCACAGAAGCGATGTGTAGGCTACTTCCTCCACAAGTGATTCGACAATGCATCGGAGCATTGTTGAGATCGGAGGCTGTTTGTCTGAAGCGAGGGGCAGTGCTAGACGTGTGGGAGTGGGCTGTGCAAGGGCTAGCGGATCTCAGGCAAATCATCGTGGAGAGAGATGAAGGCGAGTTTACTCTGCCGGACCCGATGGAGTCCTTTGTGATGCCCCCACCCTCTAGAGGGCGGCGTCCATCTTTAAATCATAAACCAGGATCTCGTCGTCCGTCTCTGACGTCATCCACAGCTTCATTAGCGGATAAACCAGCGGCCGCTGCAATCGCCAACGCTCTCCGAGCCTCCACTCCTTCTGGCCCTATCCTTCCTGAGATCATTATTGAAATGCAGGTATTGATATAGACCTACAACTGGTAAACATAATTGAGAGGTTCTTTCAGAGGTTGAAAGCAGAGTCTGTTGATTTGATGCGAATGAATGGTATCTGCTTTTCCAAGAGTTGTTGACCCTTAAAACTCATTCGGAATAACGCGACTTAACTAGTTCCATTTCCAACTAATGCACTATCGTTCTATTCTATGAATAAAGTCATTATGCTCGTGGTCCGTATCCATTTTCTTCTCATATATGCCCACCCTCCGCCTCCCTTACACTATGCTGCTGCATATGGGATCCGCATGAATGTAACTGCTCAGACAACTGAGTCCGCCGCAGCACTTCGGCTACAGTATGCACTGAGTGGAGCTGACGTCATCGCTTCATCGCCATCCGCAGCCTCCGCCGGCAACCATCACTTGAAGCTCTCTAAGGTGCGTTATGTTAACCGAGTAAACTCTCGACAACTACTTGTGATCAAATGTACGCACAGTGTTTGAAAATGGATCAGGAGGATAATATACAATGTAGTAGTGCCTTCTGCCGTTTGTGGTCTGTAATATAATATCTTTGAGCAGAAAATAGTTTCCTTTTCTGCTGTCGAACAGCAGGATATATAATAGCAACAACAGAAATAAAAATAACCTTTATGCGCGGTGCGGGATTTGTACTATAGGAACAACAAGCGCAAGTTAAAGCCTTGGAGACAGCTATCAGTACTTACAACTCACAACTAGTTCCCGTTGAATCAGTGAGCAAACCAGGAGGGGTCTCAGACACAGACCCGGACTCAGAATTACAACCCGATGCCCCCGTCATGACACACAAGGGTGTCTTGGAGATGGAGAACGAAGGAGGTGTAAAAGTGAAACGCGTTGATACTACAGTAGGCGGGGTAGATCAATGGACATTGGAAATTATAAACGATCTCCTCGCAGTACACGGACCGGTCGGTTGGTACCCTCCGAGCAGCGGTGGTCTTGGAGGTCCAGTGGTTGGCGGAGAGGCTGTGACCTATGGCTCGCGGCCAGGGTCAAGACCTGGGACATACAATTCAGTAGATGTACCGCTGCTATCTTCGGAAGATATGGGGTTGGTTGTCGACGAGCTACAGGCTGACGATTCCTTTGGAGAGACATTGTCCCCTACCCTCGCGGATGGAGGGGGGGTTGGGGCGGACACATCTCAGGCCGCGGGAGTGGGCATGGGGCCCGTGGCGAGAATCAACGCGAGTCTGTCGTCTATGCCTGCCAAGGAGCTGACTACGTTGCTAGACCATTGCAACGAGGTGTGGATGTGTATTTCACTCTGTCGCATATTTCTTCTTTCTGTTTCCAACGGCGTTTTGCATGAATTGAACGCTAACCGCAGAGCCAGTCCCCTTGCGCACCCTGCAAACTGAGAATCGAATCTTTACCTAACCCACAGTAGCAATCTCTCGCCCCACTCCTAGCGCACATTCTTTCGGTTCATATTGCTATTCGCTCATTGTAAACCTAAGATATTCACATCCAAATATATTCGAATATCGTGATAACGCACTGTACATTACAACTGTATACAGCTTCAGAATTACCTGGTGGCGAATGTCCTCCCCCATCTAGCGGAAGCAATGGTGCACGTCGCACGAACGAAACCGATCGACCCGATCGCATACGTGTCAGAGTTTCTCATCGAGCGTGGTGGGAAAGTAGAGAAGGATCGAGTATCGGCAGCCTTCACGAAATTCACCGAAGCGTTGGCACTCGCGGAGGAACTCGACCTAGAATTCGCACAGAAGGCAGCCTTAAGAAAGTAAATATATTACTTTGATTGATCTCCTGATTCTCGCCGGTTGGAATAGTTACTTGAAGAGGAAGTGGTTGTGGACACGGTGATTGGTATCTCATTGTGTTACAGTATTATATGCGGAGAGTACTTCGTGCTGTAGAGCGTAATTAACCCTGCATAGTTTTGTATTCAGCTCCAATATATCATATTTTCATGAGCAATCGAAAAGAATGATGGAAACAGTAATGTTGGGAGTAGTTTCACAAGTCCAAGGTGTCGTTCCTCGCTCACCAGGCGATGAATGCACTAGTTCTTACTTTTTTTCTCGCGGAGCGGTATCATGTCACATGCATTCTATGAGGAGGAAGTAAACATACATTAATCATTCCTTTTCTTCGGACAACAAAAACATAATAGCATTAGCAGTGTCGAGGAGCTGGCAGGAAGGAGGTACCTACCTACTAGAAACGAGCGCGATCATATGATGGTGGGGGTCAGCGCTCTTTATGACACGGCGGCGTTTGGTGGGTTGACTGAGGAGGATCTGCCGTCACCTCCTACTAGCTTTCTGCACTTCTTGTTTCCGCAAGAATTTGGTCCTTTGCTTTAGCCAATACCTCGTGTCTCATTCTTACTTTTCACTATTTGAGGTACCAAAATGAAATAAAAGATGATTGTGTTTACGGAGTAAAACACCGGAAAACCACGCGGAAGCATTATAAATCGACGATCGCATTTTATTAGCAATGCCCGCATTACACTTGCGGACCCTTGCGGACCATCACATAGTTCTTTACCGCATTTTTTCAAAGGTATTTGTAGCTGAGTGAAAAACATGCAAACATATCGATCACTGAGCACCCTGCTTATGAGCCAAGTTGGCAGATCCCACTAGGGATAAGGGCACTTGGAAAGAAGTTGACACTCAGGGCAACATGCTTATACTTCCGCTGTTTTTCTAATTCGTGGGCCGTGTCCCCCGTACTCATATCGCTTGTCCGATCGCCCTTGTCGAATAGAGTCGATGCTTTCTCACTTCATACATTATATCGGAGGTAATCGGGGAGTAGTTGGACTCTTGCCCGTCGCCGTCATTCTTCTCCTTTACATCATCAATCCGTGACGCGGCCCCGAAGGTTTTTCTGTTCAATACAAATGTGAATTCTAGTTTGTTCCCATCAACTTCGTCAACAGCCGCTAGTCCCCTTCCGTCTGTGTCATATTAGACTTGCCCACGCCCCTGCCAGAGCACCTCCCCTGACGCATGGCATAATTAATCAAGAATATATATAATAATAAGCAGCGTTGATTATGAAAATTAGCCAGTGATTTTTCCCGATAAGCGTTATAAACTCACACCACAACAAGGCGGCGAGGATTAAATACGACAACAAGAGAAATACAACATAGCAGTATCATTCATATTTGGGAACTTTGAAAAGTTGTAAAATGTGCGGAGGCTATAGCTGACCCCAGAAGAAGCGGATCCAGAGTTCGCAAGTTCAAGCCATATGCTTCTCGTCGGCTCCTCCCCCAGTTTCGAAGGTCTTCTAGCGTCCGTCTGGGGCATATACTGGGTGTCGTAACATCATTCAGGAAGTATGATCCGACCTGATACTCGCCCTCTGTATTCGCAGTGATGTTACACTAGCTGTTCAAGTCGCGGCCAGAAAGCGCTGTAGCATACGTTGCCTCTGTATTCTCAATCGGAAGCGTAAAAATATTCATAACCAATATTTAATTGTGTTTTTGGGATAAGGTCATTGTGGTGAAAGATGAGGTACTAATTGTGGTGCTTGGTTTTGAATGTTGAGGACTATTTGGACCACTTGAGTTGGACTAACTATGCTTTATAGCTATTGGACATATTTTCAAGACCCCCGTACCAAGCTCGCTCCAAGAGTTATGCGTCGCATCTCCGACACACGCATCACTATGGATGAAGTAACATCAGAATAATTACCACCACTATTACCGTCAACGTAAACTCATCCTAACACAAAAGTCGGTCATTTTTTGCCACACTCGTCGCATCCTTATAGTCTACATTTCATTTCACTTTTAGCATGCGTTCCGATAGTACTGCCAGAAGTCTCATTTTCGCCCGGCAGGTCCCAACACCATTCCGACTAATCCATCCAAAAGAAATCAACTATACACTTTAGAGACATTCACTACATCGCGCGGACCCAACATTCACTCCCGTGTATCGCATCATCTCCGCTAACTCAAATTCTATTCCAATCGTGGTCTGCTACAGCAGTGGCCTCCCACCGGCAAATACCTCTCTATGTACAAAGCTACCTTGCGACGCCTTCTATTTCCCCACCCCTCACTTGGCGCCACTTCCTCCTTCTTCTCCGACGTCAAATCCTGAATATCTCCCTCCCTGTGTTCAAGATTATCTGCCAGCCTCGCTGCGCTAAATTCGTTTTCTAAAACTCGTGTATGAAAACATGTGTATGAAATGGCTTTATATCCTGTCCACCGCAAATTCGATGGTTATCAACAGGAGTACACAGCCTGCCAACTTCCAATAGCGAGGAATTGTCGCTGTGTTGAATTTATGAATATCGTAGCTTCACAACAGTAGGCTTGGTCATCGCAAAAGGGAAGTTTGTCGATTGAAAGTGATGTAGAAAATCCTCCTGCAAATCTGCAGAATTGTCAATATTAAGATTGGAGAGAGGGCTGTAGAAGAGCAAACATTTTTATCATACGCAATTGACAAGTTTTTCATTAACTTTGATTGAGGAAAATAAAACAGAAATACGAGTGTTATTACTACTATCCCTTAACTCGTAAAATTATGAAACATGAGAATCTCTTTCCATTAAATTAATACGTGGATAATATTCCAGCAGTGGATTACATTCCCCACAAAGTGCTATAGGACATACAGGTGGTATTATGTATTATTTGTTACATATCCTACACATCTTAGTTTTACGTTTCACTAAATAATATAGATCGCTCTTGAGAATGACGAATGACAAGATCAATCGGAGTCATTAAACCATTTATCTGATCTCAGCTATTAAGTATTTTACGGTTCATACCATATTTACTGAATAAGATAATAAATTTTAACCTTTAGCATCACATTTCGTTCACCTTAATTTGTACGCTCAAGTTTACTTTCATCGAATCAAAACATAATTGCAAAAGGAAGGAAAGCAGCTAAACCTGAGCGTTGGAAAATGCCTTTAATAACCATGTTAACATTATTAACGGGCACATTTGTTGGTGCATTTCTTACGCAAGTGGCAAAGTCATTCTTTGATCGCTTGTGGGAATCCGACTCCTGCATTAGATATTTTGTTGAAAAAGAAATGGACTCGATGGAACTTATTGAACTTGTGGATGGAGATTATGTTCCTCACGATGATCTCAAAGAAGGAATTGTAGATAGTATTATCGGTGATCGCTTTGGTGTATTCGTTTTTGCTGCTCCTGCTGGTTCAGGTAAGTCAACCTACATAAGAATGGCAATGAGAGACTTGAAGTCTCGATGTAGTAAATTCAAATTTAAAGTGATACAAGAAGGCAACGATGTGTTTCAAAATAAAAATCTCCATGAACATTTGAAAATTCCACAATTGAAATCATTTTCTGATATTTTGCCTCGACATTCTATCATCATAATCGACCAGATTGATTTGAAAATGAGACTTACTGACGATATTCAGGCGTACCTCACGGATTTTGCTGCAGATAGTGTAAATTCTGGAATATATAAAATTATAGTTTGTGTCTCCGACGCTTATTTGGCAAATGATATCCTTGAATGCAACAATTATCAGAAGTTTCAAAGACTTTGCGCTCCTAAAATATTACAATGGTCCGATGAACAAGTTGAAAAATTTATGAATCTTAAGAATATTTCGTCTGAGGTTAGGGGAAGGTTGCGAACTCTTGCTAGTAAGTGTAAGAATTCCCCAGGACTGTTCCATTTGGCCGCAGAGAGTGCATTAGACGACGAGCTGGGGTGGATATCCTTAAACGAGTATGCATGCTGTACCAAACGCTCTTGGAAAGAATTTGATGACGTGGAGAAGGAAGTGAACAAGCGACTGAAATTGAGGCGGTCAAAATTTTAAGAACTGCAAAATCATCCTTTATATTTTTATTACAGGAATTTTAAATTATTGGATAATTTTCGTGTTCATTTACTTTGTAACTCTCCTGTGCATTAAACGGTTAATAATTGCGAAATATGTGGACGCTGACTTTTGCTTGTACTACTTGCTGCGCGCCTGGTGACTGGTGTCTAATCCCCACTAGGCCGTGCCGAACAATGGCTTGTCACGTGGCTGCAGTCCATCAATTTAAATCCGAACCTTTAAACGTTCACCATCGAAACTGACCACCAGTCGTGCCGTATCATTGCTCGCGCCCCCAGGAGCTAGTTAATCCTACTAAAGTATGATACTAGTACTAGGCCGCCCTCAGCACCACGAAGAACTTCCTCGTTTGCAAAGAATGAACCACCCCTACTGTTGTTAATCCGTCGAAATCTAATAATTCTAGATAGGCAATACTAATAACAATAGTCGGAAATTTTAATTTGGTGTGCTGCTGGACGCGGACGATACTATCATCCGAGATCAGTTGTGTACTGTCTACTAGTAAAATCTTTAGCAGCCACACCCTGTGCGATCAGTGTTATTACAACTTCTGTTATGGTTCCATTCGTGCCTCAATTCATGCACACGCACTCAGCATCTACGAGCAACTTTGTTCACTGTACCCGGACGTTCCGCCTGTTCGCAACCGCAAGCTGCTTACCAGAGTTTGCATAATGTGTACGACTATGTTTCCCACTTAGGGAGGGGAGGGAAGTAGAAGTACTATTGAAGCATTGCAGCTGCACAATGTACTTTTGTTTACTCGGTGCAGCAATCGCTATCTCCACCCTACTGTAGATAAGCTACCCTACCGTACTCTACTCTGTGCGTATGTCAGTTGTCTCTCCAACCCGTCAATCTATCCGTAATTTACGGTTCACTGCCTAGTTTGGTACTTTGCTACCCCGACACTCACTTCACTTCTATGTCTATCTAGAGGTTAGCTGTGTATTAGAAATGGAGGACAAAATTCGTAATTAATTTAGGGCAGACTATATTATTAAGTCGAGGCCGATACCGCACGGCCCTATCTTCTCTGCTGCTCACTTACCGTACGGCTCTCCACCTGAGCTATAACAGTACTTGGTCACGAGATGGGTTTAGCGACAGTTGTTAACGAAGCTGCACTGAGCATTCGCACCTTCTGGTCTACTTAGAGCGCTATGGGGTTCAACACGTCTTCGTTCTTCTCATATGGGTGCTTAGCATTATATGCCGTCATGTTTTGCTAAGCTAAGTTTTCAGTTAAAAAAAACCTCTTCGTTCTTCTGGCCACGTTTCAGGCCGAGGAGACTTTTGATGAGATGTCCGAGTACAGCAGGCAACAACTCGTCCTCCGAGCAAATCCATTACCACTCCAGCTCACCTGTGCAGTCGATGATGGGATGGCCTTCGTATAGTTTGTCGGTGGGCCTCCTATTGTATGAGACTATATATGTAGCTCAGATCCAAGAAATTTCCAAAGATTGACTTGAATAATCGTAAAATTGACATCAATCTGAATTCGTCTTTGCTTTCCTCCCGATACTTATTTTTTACATTATGATAATTGCTTCGCCTCTTGTCTCTTGATCCGATCGGGACCCATTTTCTCGAACTAAGCGTGAGCCCGCAGGTTATCTCAAAATTTTTTCGATTGTCGAAGAACATTTTCAGCACTTTCAAAATTCTACCTGTGCCTGCGGTACGCGCTGCCAATCTACTTCGTTCACATCACTGACGTAAGTTTAAGTTTTTATTCTATGAAGTCGGTGCTGGGGTGGTTCCTTATTGAGTGGTAGAGTGCCCGTAAATTGAATTTTCTTCATGGGTTCTTTACGAACTCCGTAAATAAATTGGCACAGCCAATATGCCGTACTGCATTGAATAGTTCTTTTAGAAACAGTTCTATAGTGTGAATCTAGAGAATCGTTCAATAGAGTTCTTCGAAAGAAGTCTTGTATAGAGTGTTTCTAAAGAAAAATTGACAAATATTGTTTTCTAAACTAATTTTAGCGAGCCTTAGATAGAGTATATCCGTGAAATGAGTACGATAGAATGAAAAAGAGCCCTGAGAATTTGACAGAGCCATTTATCTAAAAGTTGTATCTAAATAGCTGGTAAGGCAGTTGCAACATCCAATTCTTTTACAGACTACCAGCTGCAGTGGGGGGATTCGTTCGCCATCCTCTCTAGGTACCATGTAATTTAAAGGAACTATTATTAGCATTTGAGATCAGAGAACTCCTATTCTGAACTCTGCCCAGGCTGTCATGATTTAAACCTTGTTCAAGGCATTCTATACCTTGAAGAGCCTCCCTTTCTTTTTCAATAGTGACCTTCTTCTGGGTTCGTCGCCCACCGTTTCCTCTGGAAAATAATTTTACAAATCCTAGGTTCCCAAAATAGACTTTCATTCTTATTTCTTGATAAAGATGGAGCATTAGTATTTCTTCCACTATATAGAATAGAAATAGAATAGAATAGAATAGTTAGAAATTCTCTAATTACCGTCACCTGATTTTGCAACGCCATCACTACAAATTCTCCCCAAATAAAATCTTAGTAGGCTCTTATACATTAATGGTGATCAATTGTAATTCCCGAGGTTTTCACCTTATATGTTTGATTTTTCTGTATAATCGGCTGCTATCAGGTTCGCATCAGCTGATGTACTCTTGAGACCTGTAACACTAAACGAAATTTTCAACCGCTTCTCACGTTTAAAAACATCCTCACTTTAGGCCGTCCTCCAGCATAGAATCTACTCTCATCGGTGCATCTACTACTTGTTGTAGCAATATGTTCTTAAGAATTTTCAGAAAAATCCTAATTGTTCCGGGTTCATCTGCTGGGGCTTACATAAATGCAACCTTTATACTTGCTTGCCTTGAAAGCATCACCATCTCAATAGCAGCACGTCAATAAATTAAAAACGTAAATCCCCCACCTATCATCTGGGTAAAAAGTAGCTACCAAATGCATGGCAATCATTTTATATTTTTTTCGCTCAATTTCCATCTTATCCACGTTGATGAATTTCATTCTAGTACATAAAAATATTGACGCGAACTAAAATGTTTCTGAAGCACAATTGTTATGAGGATAATATTTGAAAAACACTGGATAAAAATATAGTGCGGGAATTATTCCTGCTAATTCGCTCGTTCAGTTAATTGCTTGTTTCAACGGATGTACAAAGGACTTTTATAATCACGCTCAAACAGCTGCCAAGAAATCAGTGTGGACACATTGACATCGTCTGATTTTCATTGAGAACCCACGATAAATTTAAAAACGAGAGGAGGTATTTATCCCCAAAGAGTCTCCACAGCAAAGTACTTTGACGAAGATGCTTACCAGCAGTATCTCTGCAAGGGTTTCTAACGACCACTTCAAACCAGAGTTTGCTCTAATATCACCGCGCTGGTGGTTGAAGTCAGCGGAGAAGTGCACACCAACTCTCCGCCGGTGCAAGCTAGTACTTCACGCACGTCTGATTACGTGTGTCAGCCCATTTCGGAAATAAGGTTCCACAGCCTCAGTACAGTTTTGGATCAACATCCGGATTGGAAAAATTCGTGCTTCACTCATCGAGGTTGCAGCTCAGACTGCCCGGTACGGCATCAGTTGGGATGAGACCGCTCAAGTTAAGCACTTAACATCCATATGGGAGCAGAATCGCTTCCTCCCCGCAGAAATTAGAAACCTCGACTTCTTTAGCCCGCTTAGCTCAAGGATTTTGGGGACATCGAGTGCACTTACTGCTGTGCCAATGTCGCTTCCGCAACCTACTCGGATATAAGAGTGCTCTGGTGGGTCTTGAAACGCCTTATTAGTCGACTTTGGCTCCTAAACCAATGCGCCCAGTCGCTACCAGCTAGTAGATGAAAGAAACAACTTCTTTTGTAAGTTCATAACTATAGTGCAGACCACTTAGTTAAGGAACTAGAATCTCAGCGGCAGTCGCTAGAAAACACAAGCAATAGGAACGGCTCAACGCCTAAGTTCAGAAACCAAAAGTAAACTAATTGAAATTACGTAAGTCGTGGCGTATCCACGAACGTGCAGCCACCG
>Ga0007834_1000644_pt1 | contig 10446 bp, 4 predicted proteins | sample CryBogCBE06Nov07_FD_71233 | JGI IMG/M metagenome (GOLD analysis project Ga0007834, IMG submission 71233) | Freshwater microbial communities from Crystal Bog, Wisconsin, USA - CBE06Nov07 | ecosystem: Environmental > Aquatic > Freshwater > Lake | place: Crystal Bog, Wisconsin, USA | collected...
GGATCAGGAGCGCCCACTGTTTCGTCTAGAGCCGGAGGATCAGGAGCGCCCACTGTTTCGTCTAGAGCCGAAGGATCAGAAGTGGAGAGGGACCAAGACCGACCGCTATCCACTGGGGTTACGGTGGAACAAAGAGCCGCCACGCCTGTGGGATCCAGACCTGGGACACCACGCACGATCAGCGGTGGGGGGCGTAAGCGAACCTCCGACGACCAATTCGTGAGCGGCGTAGCGGTAGGGAGCGCTTCTGTCTCGTCCTACTCCTCCGAGGGTCCGCCGCCTGCGCCGACATGGAACAAGGGGCCATCTGTGTCGCCCACTGTACGAAGAGTAGCTCGCCAGTCTGTCATCTCCTCCAGTGTGTCGGTGGGCGGGGGGGTCGACAAGCCAACAAGGCCGATGTCCACGGGCCGCGCTCGACCCGCAGAAGAGCTTGTACAGCCGCAGACCAGTAGGACCGCCGCGGACTTCCCTCTCAACGCAGTTCGGACGTCGGAGGCGCGCACCCCCCTCCGCCCCAAGGCTGTGACACAGACTCCGAACCGCATCACCAAATCAACATCTGGGAGACTGAGCTTCGAGGACTGGTCTATGAAACGCACCAAGGAGGACCCTGGGAGGTCGGTGTCGGAGAGGTCACAGGACAGGAGTTTGCGGGTGGCGGTGCGGGTAAGGCCTTTCACCATTGGGGAGGTCCAGGCGGGTCCTCGACGAGTCGTGTCGGTGAACGGCGAGAAGTTGATATTGGTGAACCCTTCCGCGTTCCACGCAGAGACCGACACGATCGCAGCGGCCGCCGCTGCCGCTTCTCTGGATAATATGCGATGCGGGGACTGGGCCAAGGTGTTCAGTTTCGACCAATGCCTGTGGTCATTCGACCCGCTGAATGAGAGTGGTGCGCACGACGACCAAGACGCCGTGTACCGTATGCTAGGTCGTGCGATCGTAGACGACGTAATGGATGGAAAATCGGCCTCCTGTCTGTGCTATGGGCAGACGGGCGCAGGGAAGACGCACACCATGTTCGGCTCGATCCTGAGTGAGGGAAACGGGGTGGGGACGGAGTACGAGTCAGGAGAGTGGGGACTAATCCCGCGCGTCTTCGCCGAGGTCATTTCCCGGCTGGCGGGGGATCCGCATCGGGCGGCAGACACTCTGGTCTCCATCTCACTGATGGAAATATACAACGATAAGGTCCGAGACTTGTTGCTGAGTGGCCGGGACGACGTGGATGACACGGAGCGTGTGGACCCGGTCGACGTGGTGCGTGTTCGTGAGCACCCTGAATTTGGAACCTACTGTGAGAACCTGACGAAGATCGAGGTGACGTCCCCCGAACAGGTTACGCGGCTGTTGAGGTCGGGTATGAGGGACGGGGTCGAGTATTCAAGTGCCGTCGGCCCCCGCTTCTCGCGGTCGCATGTGATTGCCCAACTTGAGCTTTGTCCGGTTGGCTACGAATTCCCCGTTCCTCCGGTTAGCTACGGCAAGTCCCCGAAACTGAAGAGTGCGGACCGCTCGGCCAATTCTAGTTTCTACGCCCCCATACCCTCCTCTCACGTTGGGTCTGCGGCTACCACACGAGCGGTGGTACGATTGCAAATGGTGGATTTGGCCGGGTCGGAGAGGGAAGCGCAGAGTGTTTCTGGAAGAGAACACTACGCTGCTGACGACGTGAAAACTGGCGTTCATAAGTCGCACACGTCTGGTGGCAGCAGTACCAGTGGTAAGGAGGACAAGGCTGTGAGCGACAAGCTAGAGACGAAGTTGATCCGTCGGTCCCTGTCTACACTGGGATACATCATTCGCTCCTTGGGCAAAGGGCAGCCCGCTCGTGGTCTTCCGTACCGTGATTCCGTGCTCACCTGGCTGCTGAAGGACTCCTTGGTTTCGGACAGCGGGAGTCGAGCTACGATCATAGCCGCTGTATCTCCAGCACACACGTGCTACGAGGAGACCTTGAGCACGTTGAAGTACGCGAGTCGTCTTTGCTCTAGCGCAGGATTCCGCGGAGGTGACGTGGGTGCTCATGTATCTATCGGGGATACCATCGACCCGCAACTTTCCATGATTCTCACCGCTGAGTTTAAACGCCTGCGAGACGAGCTGGGGGGTGCCCGCCCGGGAACCAAGGGCAGCAGACTGTTACTCCAGCAGACCGTGGCGGATCCTCAGCAGCGGCTGGCTCGGTTGGGAGTAGGAAAGGCGGGCGCGAGCGCGAGAGCGGAGTCCCCTGGCACTAGGAGGGCAGGACCGGTCGTATCCGTGGCGGCACCTCATTCTATGGATCTTATACCGAGCAGCAAGGCGAGTGTGGACGACATGCGGGAACACTATAGGAGACTACACAGTCAGTTGGTCGAGGTGCAGATCGATTTGGAGTCCGCTCGATCCGATCGCGACAGCCTTCAGGTTGAACTGCAACGCCTGCGGGAGGCGAGCCGCGCGGGGCACGAGGCCCCGTCCGATGTCTACTCGGGGTTCGGTAACGGTGGATATCGAAGTACTTCTTCCAATCGCACGTCAGTGGTCGCCTTGACGGACGCGTTGCGAGAGGCGGAAAAGGAGGTGGAGGAACTCCGCGGTGTGTGTGTACGGAAAGAGCAAGACTCGGAGCGACTGGCAGCGGAGCTAGCGGATGAGCGACAAGCCAGAGCGGCGGTCGAGAAGGCAGCCAGGGCGAGTTCTGTGGATCTCATCACTCGGCTGGAGGTGCTCCAGAGGTGAGGCTGGCTGGAGAAGGGTGTAGAATTACTTGGTGATGTGATTAATGTCGACTTGGAGTATCATTCTAGTGATTAAGTTTATAAACTCAATATGTTTGTTTATGAATTAGGCAATTCAATACTGCGACACAGGAGCTACGCCGCGCACGTTCGGAGTTGGAACAGCTTAGATCTCAAACGGATGCTGTTGTAGATGAGAATAAAACTCTGCGCGCAGAGACTTCTGTGGAACGTCGACAGTTGGAGTCCAGGGTCAAGGAGATGGAAGCATTGCTCCGGCAGTCACATGACGCCCTTCGCCAGTCTCAAGAAGCGCTGCAGAAGCCGCAGGAAGCGTGGAGACAATCTCAAGATATGCTCAGGCAAAGCGAGGATCGAGCGAGGCAAATGTCGGAGTCTTTACGTCATTCGCAAGAGATCTTACGACAGTGTGAGAGTGCGTTGAAGGAAGTAACAGCGGAGAGGGACAGTCTGAGCGCGCGGGTACAAGAGCTGGAGAGGGCGGTGACCGATGGGTTGGAGCGGCAGTCTACTTTGAAGAAGCAGTTGGAGGACCGACAGGAGGAAGACAGGCAAGAGAGCGCAGCGACGTCTTCTAATGTGAGAGCGCAGGTGGCTTCTCTGGCCGCAGAAAGAGACTCTCTGCACTTCATGCTGCAGCAACGGGAACAGGAGCTTCGCTTCTATCAGCAACAAGTGGGCGCATCACAAGAGGGTAATCAGCGCAGACAGTCGCCCTTCAATACAGAGAATCGCCCGGTGGAAGGACCTTCAGAGAGGGATGCGCAAGAGTTGAATGATCTTGGCGCGGCGATGCAGGAGTGGCTCAAACGTGAGGGGGCCGCTCTTCGTGGGGGGACATTAGATGCCCGGAGACTCACTGCTATCATCGCTACAATACGACAACGTTATGAAGATGTGCGGAGACTTTCCAGTCAGCTGGCACATGAGCGGGCGATGCGACTCGACCTGGAGCGGACCGTGGCCAGCGGTGACCGGAGCGGGACAATACCTGCTGCTCTTCGCGATGAGATAGAGTCGCTAAAGAGAAAGGCCGCCGAATGGGAGGCGAAGTCCAACTACTGGGAGCAATTGACCAAGAAGACCAGTGAACTCATCGGTGCATCTGGTTTTAATGTGGGCGCTGGTTCGTCCGGTCGTGCGCAGCATAACTTCACTTCAAGTGACCACGGTGTTTCGGACTCGGGGACGACCGCGTTGCAGGCGGAGGTGTCGAGGCTTCAGGAAGCTCTGCGTTTGTCACAAGAGGAAGCGAGAAGCGCCCAGAATGGGTTGGAGCAGATGCAGCGTGAGTTCGCAGCACTTTGGCTGGCCGTACAGCAGCTCGAGAAGATGGACACAGCAAAGGAGCTGTCTATTCAACAGCTTACAGCTGAGCGCGATAAAGCAGTTGAAGAAAAATTTGATGTAACCAAGAAGCTGCAGGCGTTAACTGTGGACTATGAGCGTGTCCAGAAAGAGCTTCAGGTGAGTGTGTTGCCATCTCGTTACTACATCCCTACCAATTCATTATATCCTGTCATCAGGATATCGACCTTGACCTTCTAGATGCGGTGACCGCTGAAGGCATTCCCATCGACCAGCTGCCTCCCCAAGTGGCTCCACTGGCCAAACTACGGGAGGTTTGTTCTCCGATTCCCTTCTTGTCGGCACCTCGTTTTACACTGGTCATACTTTTGCCCAGGAAATTCCGCGGGATCAACGCTCCCCCACCCGCATTACAAGACGTCTCAATCAAGTCCTGACCCCCGCCAGTTCCCCGCCGGGGTCGAGACCGACAGCAGATGTGTCCGTGAACTCAAATACCGATTACTTTCATCAGTCCGCCTTGTCCGGGGCGACTAACCAGAGATCCACCGCGACGCCCACAGACAGTCCCTCGTGGGGAGCCCATGGCAAGGACTTGAACCGAGCAAAAGCAGCCCCAGGTCTGCGGGCATCGGACGGTCGTAGCCAGAGGTTGCCCGTGGGGCCGCTGAATGCAGATCTCAACGACTCACTCTCCGTGCAACAGGTAACATGAAAGCTTTATCTAGCGACCTCGTGATCTCCAGGTGATTGATTCTCTCACTTTAGGGGATGGAGCGACAGGTTGAGCAGTTAACCCGCTACCTTGAGGAAGACAGAGCGCGCGTCGACGTGCAGCGGCGACGGCTAAGGAGCAGAGGTCGAGGGAGAGCTGTTGCATGAAAATTTACCAACAAGTAGAATAGTATGATAAAATTATTTTCACGTCAAAAATTGATAGAACTGTATCATGCTGCACTCAATCTCCTCAATATATGTGCAGAACATAAGAACATGGGGGAAACCTGGTAAAATGAGAGATTACTCGTTGTATGTAAGAAATCGCCATAAACGAGAAGGAAGGAGTCATGGCACGCTGTCCAATAGTTCCACGACGCTAACTTGCTCAACTACCATCATCTGTGACCCGACAGGCAGTTATTTTTTACTTGGTGCTGGGTAGCGATTTTTCTCTGCACTAGCACCAGGTAATAGTATGCAGTTAATCCAGGAACTTTAACTAGCACTTTTAAGATTTGCGGCGAAACTGTAAATGTACCCACCAGAGGCAGTGATACTCCCTAGAACAATATCATAAAAAAAATTGTTCTTATCGTAATTTCAGCAGCAGGGCGAAGAATATCATTGGTGCTTCACCAAAATCGTCCATCAGAATCTAAAATAATATTCCATCATATGCGGCGGAGAGAGGACCACAAAAATAAGCGGTGGAAGAAACCCAGATAAATCTGCACCCCCACCTTAATCTTGCAGTATGATGGAACTTGTGGTCCATCTTAATACAACTATAGTATATTCACGTAAAAGCTTAAGATATGAAATATATATGGACACTAAAATTAGTTGTATGCACGTGGTATCTTTTCGAGGAATATGCGCGCATGTACGTGGACAAGATTTTAAAAATCGCTAACAAGTATTTTTCCTACAGCAAGTGGAAGCCAAAATTAGGTTGATATACGGTGATTCGCGGAGAATTTAGATTCAATAGTTTCCAAATATAACTGCACTAATATTACTTTGTTTGACACCGATTCACTTTCTAGACTTTGCAAGCTGGATTCTGATATAGACACCACTTCCTACACTTGGTAATGAGGAGACGCCGCCTTATATCATGAGGATCATCAAATAAAAATATTGGTTTCTAAAAAAATCAGTCATCGTTAGCAGAACTATAGTATGCCATGATGTGATGACTAAGCTAGATAAAAAATGTTGGAATATCGCGCCGGAAATTCTCTGCCAGACTACACTATCGAACTCAGGAAAAATTCACCTCCTGAACAAACTCCTTTATCTTCTTCAGATCCAAGGCTTTGCACCACTCGGCTTCTCCCCCAACAATATGAGGACCAACAAGATACTCCTGAAACAGTTTTTTATGTTACAGGAGCCTGGCACTGTGACTTCCTCTTTCGGGTGGAGGCGACACAGCGGGACCTTCACGACGAGAGGACCAGTGTGGAGGTCCGAGTTTATTCTGCGTCTCTTCTCAGTGCCATGAGGCAGACACGCCTACCGATTATATTCCAGACGACCTCGTCCCTTGAAGCGACATGGAATTTGATATTTCAAGAAATCGCTTTGGATCCAGCGGAGTACTCCCGGGGGTCACTGGGAGAATCGAAAGTCTCTTCGCAACTGTTGGGGAGACAAATCCATGGGGAACGGTAATTAACCCCTTATGGGCGGCGATTCTGGAGAAGGTGGAGGAAGCCTAGCCCTCCACGGGGTGTATTTCTTGCCCTCCGTCCCCTTCATCCCTACCGCACGCTCAGTGGGGCTTTGCTTCGTTTGCTCTCCAGCCCTCACCGGAGCGGTGCCTCTCTGGAAGAGGCCGTCTTGTGGACTAAAATCCGAAGTGTTCTAGAAGACAAGCCCGTCGAGCGCTTGCTTCTGGACCGGGAGGATACGCACGCTCTACACGAGGAGAGCGTAAAGGGACACGACACTCTGGCAAATGTGCCGTCTCCTCTGAAAACGTCCCTTGATCCGATCCCTTTCTCACGAGATGAGCGATTTTCCGGACCGAAATTGGACCAGCTTCTTGCAACCCCCTGCTGGGCACACAAGGAGGGGCCGGAGCACTAGCGTTGTGAAGCCGCTTCCAGACCGCGTGTCCCCTCACCTAGAGTTGTTTCTTGCTCAATGTGCCAGTCAGAAGCGCAATGCGGAGCTTTTCGTCTAGTTTGCCTTCCTTGCCTCGATTGGTGTGGTGGCCTACATTTTTGAGTCATGCATCTCACTTGTTGCACTGTGAACACGCCATTTCTGTCTTATCTGCCGGTGCTCGTTTGGTACCACTTTCTCTGTACCGAGCTACAACACTGTCATTTTTCCGCCCTTTTGTGGCGCCCCATCGGTTGGAGTGTCATCCCCGGGGGTGGTGCGCGCGTCCCCTTCTACCTAGTTGGGGACGTCGTTGCGTACCAATCATCCCCGGGGAAGGCTATACCTACGCTCCCGGGCGCAGGCTGTCTCCCCCTTCCCCACTCGGTCAGGGGTTCGCCATTTGGTAAATGGGGGCTCTTAATTATCAGATACGTCTTTATCGATCCTCCCTAGTGTCTATTACAATAATAAAGATAAAGGATTTCCCGGAAAACAATGTTGGGATAAAAGGAAACCCGTTCGGTCTATTCTCTACCCAATACTTACACAAACATAAATTTTTCTTGACATGATCTCATTTATTGAAACGTATATGTGGCGCGAATTCAGGCTATCATTTCATCAAATGAATTAAAATACAACCAATTCAGGCCATTTATTTATTCATCTTGCAATATCTGATATTTGATATATTTATTGCTTTTCTGCATGTCCTTGTATATCTTCGTCTTCATCCTCCAAAACATTGTCTCTAATATATGGTCATTAACTGAAAATACATCGGAGTTCAAACTGTTTATGGCGCCCTCATCATTCGTGGAGGCGGTTGATGCATCGCGGTAAATATCACTTGATATTGCTATGGCGTGCGTTCAACCACAATCTGTATTAGTAACGAGAGGACATTTAGGTGGGGGAATAACGTAATTTAATGATTCATCATTATCAAGAAATATCACCAACAAAATCCTGTTTCCAGCTCAATATCTTTATTTTTTCAGCGATCTGAACACTTTTTGCTTAAAATGTGCAATCTTTCATTTCAAAATACGTCAAGTCGGAAAACGTAAATAATCATCTCCAGCTGGTCAGTACAGTAAAAATATGTCTGGAGACTGTCTAAGACATTTTCGTGGTTCAGATGTATATAGAAACTACGTTTCAAAAATCAATCCAGATTAATCTATCACGAAAATGCAAGTTATAATTTCTAGCTACAAATGGATAATCGACAGCTACAAAAGGCGGCAGCCTCGTTCTCGCCCACCTGAAATTTGCTACCCTTAGGACCCTTATACGCCAGCGCACAACCGAGCCGGGGACTCACGTCCGTCAGACTTTGGAGGAATGGTGTGGAGGCCTATCATCGCTTAATAAGCCCCGTCTCATCACTAGCAACGAGCAGTATCTAGAGCTGGAAGAAATCAGGTCGCTCTCCTCACTAGGGCCCAACTCCTTTCTATATGCTGAACAAGATGGCACTGCATCTGATCCTAAGATCACCGGGTATGGTCGACCCTTGACTATGATGTAAGATTCCCCCAGAGCAGGAATACCTTCACTGGAGAAGGAAACTTCGTTGGGTCTTACAGCAGCTGCACCGACCCGCTACTGCGCCAGCCATTCGTTCTTTGTTAGAGCGTGGACCTCCGCCTATGGCTTGCTCCCTCCCGGAGGTCCACGGACATTTCTCTGCAGATCTCCTCTCCGCTGGAGGAACTCCTTTTATCGTAAGTCGTGGAGGGAGTAGTTGGGCTCAGCTTTGCCGTCCGTACCGATGCACTCGCGCTTCCAACCCGGATTTGTCGTCCGGATGGTTCTTGTGGCCTTCAACTTGCCCTCTTTACTCTCCTTGAAGAAAATGATAAGTATTCGGCCTCCATCAATGTCGATTTGGAATATCGTGATAGTGATTAAGTTTATAAACTCATCATGTCGGTTTATGATATTGGGCAGTTCAATACTGCGACACAGGAGCTAAGCCGTGCATGTTCGGAGCTAGAACAGCTAAGATCTCAACCGGATGCTATTGTAGATGCGAAAAAAAACTCTGCGCGGAGACTTCCTCTGTGGAGCGTCGATTCCTTTCGAGGTTTACTACCATTTGGTGCTGGGCTTCTTTCGATTAGAAGCTGATGGCCACATGCTGCCTGGCCGTGCACAAAAATTGTCTTTACTAGTAACGGGGAACAAAAGACAGAGGAAGAACTTTCCGTTGAATTTGTTCTCCAGGGGATGGGGACGCAGGCGCAGTGGGAATCAGCCTCCTCAATACACCTGAGCGAGCACTTATGTTATAGCGGACTTCCCGTCCTTGTATCGTCTTTCGTGGCTTTTCCCACCGGATCACTGACTAGCACGGAGCTCGAGGGAGACAGGGGTCTTGTATGTCCTCTTCGCTCGTCGGCAATCACTGTCTGAGGCGGGAAGCTCAAGTCTTCCATAACTCCTCCTCAATCGGGAGTCGGATGAAAGGTTGAGTCCGAGGTGAACATATCTCATACCGGCGGGGCGCAACTAGATTAGAACTACTACCAGATGTTATCATAGCGCTTAGTCAATATCACAGCTCATCGCCTGAGAAATACTAGTTTACGTAAACACGTGTTGTAAAAGATCAGTTTCGACGATTTTTGCAGTTTTCTCGACGGATCTCTACGAATTTAAATGTTTATGCCACCTGAATCAGCTGTACTAGAGCTACTCGGGGAACAAGAAATTTCAGAATATATCTTGATACATGTTGGTTGCGGCAGCCGGGAACGATATTTTACTCTTACAATTACCCCTGAATCTAATATGCACAGAGCATTTCAGGAAAAACGAATTATACGCCGTAGAATATATTTTTCTGAAGCGTAATAACTAGACGCATCTGTTCAAACAGGTCGAGCCAGGTGGATCCTTGGGGTGGTGCGAAGGACGGAAGGGGGGACACAAGGAGTTGAAAGGAGGCAGGGACAGGTGCATAGGTGACTCAGGAGGGACCGACGAATAGGAGGGCGATATCGGCGCGGGCGGTTATGGAAGGGAAGAAGTGGAGAGGAGGGGAACATGGCAGGAGGTGAGCAGAATCAAATGCTGACGACGGAGGGAGAAAATGAACTTTGATTGAATGGACGAGGAGGACGGAAGGGGCAGCCACGGCGGCGCAGTCTCGTGCACCAGATAAGATGCGAGTGAAGGTCGACGAGCAGACAGCTTTCCCGAAAATCTTGTTGTTCATTACGGCGGGGAAAGTTAGAGGACTAACAGAACTGAGATGAAATACCACCCCCCATGTACCAACTGGCAAGCCCCGTGACCGAGTGGGGAACTCCGGGTGCCTTCACCCGGATGTACCAACGTGCAGACAGCTTACGGAGGATGGAGCAGAACCAAGGTTAGGAGAATGGTGATCAGGGAGAAGTAGCAGATTGGGGTGTGGGAGGAGGGGAAGGAATACGCACGAAATATCTGAAGGAGGAAGAAGAAATGAACTTGTTAGAATCCTCCGGCACGCCACCTCGCCAAATGCGCTCAGAAGGAGTTTGATACCCCGAATAGAAGGCATCCC
>Ga0007834_1000646_pt1 | contig 10428 bp, 10 predicted proteins | sample CryBogCBE06Nov07_FD_71233 | JGI IMG/M metagenome (GOLD analysis project Ga0007834, IMG submission 71233) | Freshwater microbial communities from Crystal Bog, Wisconsin, USA - CBE06Nov07 | ecosystem: Environmental > Aquatic > Freshwater > Lake | place: Crystal Bog, Wisconsin, USA | collected...
ATGGCGTGCTGGCTTTGATCATGCTGATGTACCTCGTGCTGGGCTGCCTAATGGATGCCATGGCCATGATCATCCTTACGGTGCCCATCATCTATCCGGTCGTCACGGCCATGGGCTTTGACCCAATCTGGTTCGGCATCATAATCGTGATGACGGTCGAACTCGGCCTGATCCACCCGCCCGTGGGCATGAATGTATTCGTCATCAAGAGCGTGGTGAAAGACGTGAGCTTCACCACCATCTTCAAGGGCGTATTGCCCTTTGTGGCAACCGACATCGTGCGCCTCATCATCCTGATAGCCTTCCCGGTGATTGCGCTCTGGCTTCCGGGCCGCATGGGATAGGCATGGCCCCCACGCTTGTCACTGCGTGTACTACGCTGCCCCCCGAGGGGGCTCAATCCGCCTTGGGGCGGCCCGGCGCCGGATTGGCTTCATGAACAGGGAAATTGTATACACCGTCCGGGTCGAGTTTGGCGATTGCGACCCGGCGCGCATTGTGTGGTTTCCCAACTTCTTCCGCTGGCTCGACGCTGCCTCGCGCAACTTTTTCACTCAATGCGGCGTAGCGCCCTGGCACGAGACCGAGAAGACCCTGGGCACCAATGGCACGCCCCTGGTCGACACCCATGTGCGCTTTGTCGCTACCGCGAGCTATGGCGACACGCTGCAGATCCACACTTCGGTGAAAGAGTGGCGCAGCAAAAGTTTTGTCCACGGCCACCGCGTGATGCGGGGCGAGACGCTGATCCTTGAGTGCGAAGAAGTGCGGATTTTCTCTGCGGCGCGGGAAGACGACCAGCCCGGCATCCGCGCAGTGCCTATTCCCACCGCCATCCGCAGCTTGTGCGAATAGATCGCGGGGCGTTCGTCAGGTACGCCGACCGACCCAGAACGTGGCACCTTTGGGGCCATAGCGTTCCGCATGCGGTGTGTTGCGCGGCACTTCAAAGCGCCCTCCGGGCAGCAAATGATGCGTGCGCTCTCCCACGGTGAGCCACAGTTCGCCTTCGACCACCAAAGCACTGGCGTCAAATGGGTGGATGTGTTCTTTCACCACGGTATCGGGTGCCCATTGCCTCTCCAGCACTTCTTGATAGCCCTGCGCCTTGGCGCTGGCCTGAAAATCTGCAAAACTGGTTTTCATCGTGGTTTCGCTCGCTTTCCTGAGAATAACGTTCCGCCAGACCGCACCAGCAGGGCGCAGCCAGCTACAAAATCAATAGCGCCCGAAAATCATTGACATTGGTGTGCGTCGGACCGGTCACCACCAGGCCGCCCAGCGGCTCGAAGAAGCCGTAGGCGTTGTTGCGGTCGAGGTAATGGTCGATCTTCATGGATTTGGCCTGCGCCAGAGCCAGTGTATCCGGCTGCACAACAGCACCGGCATTGTCCTCAACGCCATCAATGCCATCGGTGTCGGCAGCCAGGCCCCAGACCCCGGGCTGGCCCTGCAGCGCCAGCGCTAGACCCATGCAGAATTCTCCCGCCCGCCCGCCTCGGCCGCGTGGCGTGCCTTCGGGCTGCTTGCGCACGGTCACTGTTGTCTCGCCACCGCTCAAAATGACACAGGGCCTGGGCCAGGCTCCACAGTCCTTCGCAACCGCGCGCGCGAGCGCGGCGTGCACCTTGCCGACCTCGCGCGATTCACCTTCCATTTCATCGCTCAGTACCCAGGCAGGCAAACCTGCCGCGCGGGCCGCAACGGCCGCCGCTTCCAGCGATTGCGCTGGCGTGGCCATCATGTGCACGGTGTTGCCTGCAAACACGCTGCTGCTAGGTTTCGGTGTCTCCAACACACCGCTCTCCAGCGCCTGAACTACCGGGGCGGGCAGTGCAATCCCATAACGCTTCAGGATGGCGAGCGCCTCCTGGCAGGTGCTGGCATAGGGAACCGTCGGCCCGCTGGCGATGATGCTGGGGTCATCGCCCGGCACGTCGCTGATGGCCAAGGTCACCACCCGCGCCGGCGCACAGGCCGCAGCCAGCCGCCCGCCCTTGATGCGCGAGAGGTGCTTGCGCACGCAATTCATCTCGGCGATGTTGGCGCCCGAGTCAAGTAGCTCTTTGTTGATGCATTGCTTGTCCTGCAGCGTCAGGCCTTCAGCGGGCAGCGTGAGCAAGGACGAACCGCCCCCCGAAATAAGGCACAGCACCAGGTCGTTGGGGCCCAGGCCCTGCACCAGCGCCATGATGCGCTCTGCGGCGGCGAGTCCCGCCGCGTCGGGCACGGGGTGCGCCGCCTCGACCACTTCGATGCGTTGCGCCAGGTCCGCAGACCGGGGCGGCGTGTGGCCATAGCGCGTGACCACCAGGCCGGTGAGCGGCGTATCCGCCGGCCAGAGTGCCTCAACGGCCTGCGCCATCGCACCGCCCGCCTTGCCCGCACCAATGACCACCGTGCGGCCGCCGCTCTCGCGTGAGGGCGGCGGTGGCAGCACGGCAGCAGTGTTGTGCAGCGGCAGCGCGCGGCGCACTGCTACGCCATACAGGTATTCGAGAAACGCGCGGGGCTGCTGCGCGGGGTCGGGGCAATGGTAGGGCAGTTGCATCCGCCGTTTGTATCAGGTCGCGGCCTTTGCCTTGTCCGGCGAGCCTTCGAGCCCGGCCAGCAGGGCTTTGCTGTTGCCGGGAATCACCATCCGGAACTGGTTGTCCACATAGGTGTAGTCGTAGTAGCCCATCCGGGCCAATGGCTGGATCTTGAGCACGTCCACGAGGCCATTCGCATCGATCACGGAGTCATCGATATGCACGGCCACCACGCGGCCAAACACCACGTCGGCCGTGCCCATGGGAGGCACACCGGGAAAGCGCAGGGTGTTGAGGTAGACACATTCGAACTGGATGGGCGAGCCCTGAACCCGCGCCGGCTTGACCTTGCGCGAGGGCAGCTTGACCAGGCCGGCGCGTTCGAACTCATCCACACCATGCGCCAGCTCCTCGCCCGACATGTTCACGGCGTCGCGCAGCGCATAGGTCGCCATGTTCCAGACGAATTCGCCCGTGTCTTCGGCATTGCGCACGGAGTCCTTGCGGTCACCACCCGTCGTCTGGTTGGCCGATAACATGACGATGGGCGGGTTGAAGGTGACGTTCTGGAACTGGCTGTAGGGTGCCAGGTTGTGCCGCCCTTGGCGGTCCACCGTCGAGATCCAGCCGATCGGGCGCGGAATGACGCAAGACTTGAACGGGTCGTGCGGCAGGTTGTGGGGTGTGACGCCGGGTTCGAAATACATGGCCCGCGCCGCCTTATTTCTTGCCCAGGCCCAGCAGCGCGCCGGTATCGGTATAGACCTTGATCTTTTCCTTCATGAAGACATCCATCTGATCCAGGCCCACATTGACCAGCTCAAAGCCGTTTCTGGCGGCCTGCTCCTTCATTTCGGGGTCCGCATTCAGCGCTGCCCACATGTCGGACAGGCGCTTGCGCGCCTCGGGCGGGGTGGACTTGGGCACGCCAATGCCGCGGTAGGCGCCATCGACCCAGTCCACACCGAGTTCCTTGAAGGTCGGCACATCGGGCAGCAACGGGTGGCGCTTGTCCATCGCAACGGCCAGCGCGCGCACCCGGCCCTTGTTGTTGATGGCAAAGGCGGTGTAAGCCATCGCGCCATCGACCTGGGCACCAATCAGGGCGGTGGCCATGTCGCCCGTGCCCTTGTAGGGGATGTAATTGGTCTTCACCTTGAAATAGGCGTCCAGGCGCTCATGCGCCGCATGGTTGGCCGAATTGAGCCCAGAGCCGCCGAGGTTCAGCGTGCCCGGTGCCCCCCTGGCGGCCTTGATGAAATCCGCGAACGTCTTGTAGGGGCTGGAGTCGGGCACCAGCAGGGCATCGGGCGTGTAGTGGAACCAGAACACCGGCACGATGTCCTGTGTCTTGTATTGCACCTGGCCCTCCATGGGCTGGAGCACGATATGCGGCAGGTTGATGCCCACGATGTTGAATCCGTCGCCGGGCAACTGGTTGATCTGGGCCCACATCAGGCCGCCACCGGCACCGGCTTTGTACTGGATCACCGTGTCGATGCCGGGACAGCGCTTCTTCAGACCCATCTGCTGGTGCCGTGCGGAAAGGTCCGACTCGCCACCGGGCGGAAAGGCCTGCCAGTAGAGCAGGTTCTTCTCGGGGCAGGCTGGTGCCGGAGCCTGTGCCTGGGCCTGCGCCCAAGGGGCGAGCAGCCCCATCAACAAAACGCAAAGGATCTTTATCATGAATGTCTCCGTTATGCCAAAAGCGCAATGACTGCCTGCGTGACCTGATCCGTGGAGGCTGTGCCGCCCAGGTCGCCCGTGTGCAATGCCGGATTGGCGGTAACCTTCTCGATGGCAGCCATCAGGCGCGCTGCAGCCGGCGCCTCGCCCAGGTGCTCCAGCAGCATGACGCAACTCCAGAAGGTGCCGATCGGGTTGGCCAGGCCTTTTCCCATAATGTCAAATGCGGAGCCGTGGATGGGCTCGAACATGCTGGGGTAGCGGCGCTCGGGGTCAATATTGCCAGTGGGCGCAATGCCCAGGCTGCCCGCCAGCGCTGCGGCCAGGTCGCTGAGCACATCGGCGTGCAGATTGGTGGCGACCACAGTGTCGATGCTGGCCGGACGATTGACCATTCGCGCCGTCATGGCATCGACCAGTTCCTTGTCCCACCTCACGTCGGGGAATTCCTTACTGATCTGCAGGGCGATTTCGTCCCACATCACCATGCCGTGGCGCTGGGCATTGCTCTTGGTCACCACAGTCAGCAGCTTGCGCGGGCGCGCCTGGGCGAGCCGGAAGGCAAAGCGCATGATGCGCTCCACGCCCACGCGGGTGAGGATAGACATGTCGGTCGCCACTTCCATCGGGTGGCCCTGGTGCGCGCGCCCGCCGACGCCGGCGTATTCACCCTCGGAGTTTTCGCGCACGATGACCCAGTCGAGGTCTTGCGGGCGGCAGCGCTTGAGCGGTGCATCGATGCCGGGCAGGATGCGCGTCGGCCGCACATTGGCGTACTGGTCAAAGCCCTGGCAGATTTTGAGGCGCAGGCCCCAGAGCGTGATGTGGTCGGGAATCTGCGGGTCGCCCGCCGAACCGAACAGCATGGCGTCCATGCTGCGCAGGGCGTCCAGCCCGTTGGCCGGCATCATTTCGCCGTGGGCGCGGTACCAGTCGCCGCCCCAACCGAAGCTGCTGAACTCGAAGGAAAAGGTTTTCTGGGCTGCAGCCAAGGCTTCCAGCACGCGCTGGCCGGCGGGGATGACTTCCTTGCCGATGCCGTCGCCGGGGATGCTTGCGATACGATAGGTTTTCATGCGGCTATTGTCATGGGACGCCGCCTTACCCCGCGCAGTGGGAAACCCGTACACACCCCAATCAGCATGAGCACTCTATTGATCCGCAATGCCCAGTGTATTGCCACACTGGACGACAGCAATCGCGAACTGGCCAACGCGTCGATCTTCATCCGCAGCAACGCGATTGAAGCGATTGGCCCCGCGGCCGAGTTGCCACAGACTGCTGACGAAGTCATCGACGCGCGCGGCTACCTCGTCACGCCCGGCCTGGTCAACACCCACCACCACATGTACCAGAGCCTCACGCGGGCCATTCCCGGCGTGCAGAACGCCGAGCTGTTTGGCTGGCTGCGCGGGCTCTACCCGATCTGGGCCGGGCTGACGCCCGAAATGGTGCGCGTGTCAACCCAGACGGCCATGGCCGAGCTCCTGATGAGCGGCTGCACTACCAGCAGCGACCACCTCTACATCTACCCCAACGGCGTGCGCCTGGACGACAGCATCGAAGCGGCAGCTGAGATCGGAATGCGTTTTGTAGCCACGCGCGGCAGCATGAGCGTGGGCCAGAGCGCCGGCGGCCTGCCGCCCGACGGCGTGGTCGAGCGCGAAGACTTCATCCTGAAAGACAGCCAGCGCCTGATCGAGCATTACCACGACGCCAGCCACGGCTCCATGCTGAATATCGGCCTCGCGCCCTGCTCCCCCTTCAGCGTGAGCCGCGAATTGATGCGCGAATCGGCCACCCTGGCGCGAAGCTTCAAGGGCCAGAACGTGCGCCTGCACACCCACTTGGCCGAGAACGATCACGACATCGCCTACAGCCGCGAAAAATTCAACTGCACCCCGGCCGAATATGCGCAGGACCTCGGCTGGCTCGGCAGCGATGTGTGGCACGCGCACTGCGTCAAACTCGACGATGAGGGCATCAGCCTCTACGCCGCCACCCGCACCGGCGTGGCGCACTGCCCCTGCAGCAACATGCGCCTGGCCAGCGGCATCGCGCCGGTCCGCAAGATGCTTACCGCTGGCGTGCCGGTGGGCCTAGGCGTGGACGGCAGCGCCAGCAACGACGCCGCGCACATGGTCAACGAGGCGCGCCATGCCATGCTGCTCGCCCGTCTGCGCAAATCACTCGAAGCGCCACGCACGGACGCGCAGGGCAAAAACGTTTTTGGCTGCGACACCGCCCCGATGGAAATGACCGCGCGCGACGCCCTGCGCCTGGCTACGCGCGGCGGCGCCGAAGTGCTGGGCCGCAAGGACATCGGGTACCTGGCAAAGGGCATGTGCGCCGACCTCACGCTGTTCGACCTGCGCACCCTGGGCTTCGCTGGCGGGGCCGTGCACGACCCGGTAGGCAGCCTGCTGCTTTGCGCCAGCCCGCAGGCGGCGTATACCGTGGTCAATGGGCGGGTGGTGGTTCGCGAGGGGCAACTGGCTACCGTTGAGTTGGGGCCACTGGTGGAGCGGCATAACCGCTTGGCGTTAGAGCTGGTTGCTCTGGCGCGTTAAAGATTTTCTTCGTATTTCGCTGCTTGGTTGGCAGGAGCGCCGGGAGTCTGTGGCTGGGCGCTTTCGCTCTCGCGCAGATGCCTTGTGTAGGTCTCTGCCTTACTTGGCGTGGCCACCCGGTCCTCACGCGTGGCATGTCAGTTTGCGCGAATGGGCTCCAGCGCCCATCCACAGCCACCCGTCACGCTTGCGGGGTTGTCAATTTAATCAAACCCGGTATACCCCACCTCTAATCAAGCCCGCCTTAGAAGCAATCGTTGCATCTGTCAACGCTGCGATTGCCGGTGCATGCCTCGCAGTGGCAATTCCCTAGGCTTTCAGGCCTTGCCAAACAGCCGCAACAACCCCAGCCACTGCTGCCGCCAGAAGCCCGCGCCGTAGTCGCGCCCCTGTTCCACCTGGTCGCGCACGCCGGTGGCGTCGAAGCGCTTTTCGAAGTTGGCTGTACCAAAGAGCATGTCCCACCAGGGCAGGAGCACGCCGAAGTTGTGTCCGCCCAAGACCTGGTTGGGCGACTCGTGGCCGATGCCGATCGCGTGGTGCAGGCGGTGGAAGCGCGGGCTGACCCACAGGCGTTCGCCCACACGGCCGAACCACAGGCGCACATTGGCATGCTGCAGGCTCTCGCTCAGGCGCGTGAGCATCACGATGGCAATGAACTGGTCCGGCGCCACGCCGATGGCCTGGGCCACCAGCACCACCACGATGTCCGTGAGCACATCATCAAGCAGGTGGTTGCGGTTGTCGCTCCACATCGTCATCTGGCGCTGGGCGTGGTGCAGGCTGTGCAAGGCCCACCACCAGTTGAACTGGTGCTGCGCCCGGTGGACGATGTAGCCTACGAAGTCAAAAACAACCAGATACAGCAGGAAGGACGCCACCGCGTTTTCCCCCAGGCCAAGCATCTGGTCCAGTTGCAAGGTGGCCACGCCATGGGCGCGCAAGACGCCCAGGCCCTGGTCCATCAGGGGCTCGATGCTGAAGAACAGGGCCACGCGGAATAGGCCCAGGCGGTGGATGAGGGTGTAGAGGATGTCGGTGCGGACGGTGGTGCGATCGGTCACGGGCTCCACCGGCCGCCAGCGCTCCAGCGGGCCGATCACGGCTACCAGGGCCACCAGCTGGATGCAGCCTGCCAGGAACCAGCCCGCCGCCTCGTAGCCGTCTTCGACGAAACCGGCCTGTCCCAGCGCCATCAGCAGAGGTCGGAAGAGCTCCTCAAATATCCATTGCTGGCCCTGGGCGAAGGCGTCGGTGAAGAACTGGATGAGCGCTTGCATAGGGTGCCGTAGGGGGCTCAGGGGTGCGCCGCGATCCAGGCTTTGTATTGCGGGTGCTCGCGCAGCGTGGCAAAGCAGAAGCCCTTTTCCTTCAGGCCAACGATCAATGGCTCCAGGTCGGCCGGCGCCCAGGGGTCCTTGCGCGACCAGATGCCCAGGTGAGCCAGCAGGATGTCGCCGGGCCGGATATCGCGCAGGGCTTTCTTGAGCAGCATCTCGTTGCTGAATTTCTCGCTGGGCAATTCGTCGCCCAGGAAGCCCGCGGGCGCCCAGCCCACATAGGAGTAGCCGCATGCTTCAGCGGCGGCAAGCAGCTTGGGCGAGGTCTTGCCGCCGGGGGCACGAAACAGGGGCAGCGGCTTCTTGCCGGTGACGTCCTCCAGGCGCTCGGCGGCCTGGGTGATGTTGGCGCAGTATTTTTTGGCGTCCCAGCTGAACTCGCGGCCCGCCAGCGCGCCAGCCGAGGGCCGGATGCGAAAGCTCGGCTCCACGCCGGGAATATCTGCGCGCCAGTAGGCATGGTCAAAGGTATGGGAGGCAAACTCGTGGCCCTCGGCCGCGCGGGCCTTCCACCAGGGCGCCCAGTCGTCGCTCAGGCTGCCAGCGCCGACCTTGGTGGGCTCGTTGGCCGCAAAGAAGGTCACGCGCACCTGCTGGCGGCGCAGGATGTCGGCGATCAGGGGCGCCACTTCCATGTGGCCGGTGTCGAGCGTCAGGTAGACCGGCTTTTCGCAGCCAAAAGTGCTGCAAGCCAGCGCCAACAGGGCGTAGCCTGCTACGATTTTCAGAGCAAGCGAGGGCTCATCGCGGGGCGTGGTCGAGCGTCCAGACTCCATGGGGCGATTTTCCAACATTGACCTGTTTGACGACTTTCTTTTGCTCCAGATCGATCACGGTGAGCTTCTTGGCCCAACGCGATGCGGCATAGAGGAATTTTCCGTCAGAAGAGACTTCCATGTCGTCCGGGCCGCCGGGTGCGGGCAAGGTGTCCGCAACCGTCAGGGTCTGCAGGTCGATCTTGCTGATGGTGTCGGCCTCGCGGTTGCTCAGGTAGACATAACGCCGGTCAAAGGCGGTGCGGAAGGAGTGGGCGCCATTGCCCGTCTTGACTTCCTTGACCAGCCGCGCCTGCGGGCCAGAGACGTCAAACACCTGGAAGCCGTTGCCCCCGGTCAGGGCCACAAGCAGAGTCTTGTCGTCGGGCAGGCCATAGATGTCGGCGGGCGTGGAGCCCGTCTTCACGCGCCAGCGCAGGGTCTGGGTGGCCAGGTCAATCGCGACGAGTTCGTCGGTGTCCTGCATGGTGGAGTAAACGACCGTGCTCTTGGTATCGATCCACAAGTGGCTCGGCGTCTTTCCGGTGGGCACGCGCTTGGCCAGACTGATGTTGCTGCCGTCCCAGTGGTAGATGTCCACATGGTTGAGGCGGTTGCCGGCGGTGACAAACCACTTCATGTCGGGCGAAAAGCGCAGCTGGTAGGGGTCGAGAATGCCGCGCACCGTGCGCTGCAGCTCGGCCGTGCGCGGGTCAAAAAAGCTCAGCGAATCGCTCAGGGCATTGGCCACGATGAGGGATTTTTCGTCGGGCGTGAGGTAGATGTGGTGCGGCTGCTTGCCGGTGTGGATGCGGCGCAGTTCCTTCCAGGTCTGGGTGTCGATCACGCTGACGTCGGCGTCGAGCGAATTGAGCACAAACAGGGGAGTCGCCTTGGCACTGGCTTGGGCGCTGGAGACTTGGGGCGCCACAAGGGCGAGGCAGGCTGCTGCACAGGCAGCCAGGCGGAGCAGAAAATTCACACAATGCACTCTGGAAACGAAGCCCCGAGTGTACCCGCTCACCCTGACGCTACCATTGCTTGATGCAAAGCAAAGTAGAGCACATCCCGGTCTTCGGCATCCAGCTGGAAGTGCTGCGCATCCCCGTCCCTGCCGGCAGCGCCCGGTGTGCCCCCATCGTCTTCCTGCACGAGGGTCTGGGCTCGGTCGCCATGTGGCAGGGCAAAACCGGTTCCCATGGCGGCTACTGGCCGGCCCAGGTCTGTGCGGCGCTGGGGCGCCCGGGTATCGTCTATTCGCGCCAGGGCTACGGGCAATCGGACCCGGTGCCCGATGTGCGCGGCCCTTCGCGCGAGGCGAATGGCCAGCGCCAGGGCCGCCTGCGGGCCGACTACATGCACCGCGAGGCGTATGAAATCTTGCCCGAACTGCTGCGCCTGCTGGGCGCCGAACGGCCCCTGCTGCTGGGCCATTCCGATGGCGCCAGCATTGCGCTGCTCCATGCCAGCCGCTTTGATGTGGAGGCCTGCATCGCCATGGCCCCGCATGTGATGGTCGAGGACATCAGCCTGCGCGCCATCGAGC
>Ga0007834_1000649_pt1 | contig 10425 bp, 7 predicted proteins | sample CryBogCBE06Nov07_FD_71233 | JGI IMG/M metagenome (GOLD analysis project Ga0007834, IMG submission 71233) | Freshwater microbial communities from Crystal Bog, Wisconsin, USA - CBE06Nov07 | ecosystem: Environmental > Aquatic > Freshwater > Lake | place: Crystal Bog, Wisconsin, USA | collected...
CACCAGCAGCAGAGGAGGGGGAGGAGTGGTGGGGGCATGGGGATGCAGGCAGTGCACGTATGTATACTGTACCAAAACATGCCTAAGTCTCTAAATTGTCCTTACCTTTAGTCGGATCAGCCAATTTGGCTAACCATAAGGGTATGTTGCACAGTGAGCTGAAATGTGCTTGTCATAATTTCACGATTTGAAAATATAACTCTTGAGGCAGTTTTGAATCAAGCCCCACCAGTTGCAGCGGATTATTGTAGCAGAGAGCACTGAGGATGTAGAGCGGGGATGGTTTTCTTGGTGAGGGTGCGGGTTTTCTTACCACTTTGCATAACTGTCATTCTTCGGGTTTTGTTCTACCACTACCAAGCAGGTTAACCACTACCTATACACACTTTCGGGAAAACAAATGCAACGAAGGCAGGTTGAAAGCAACCAAGGAGCCGCGATCACCCGCTAAACCTAGTTAACACCTCTCCCCGCCGCGCCACCATGCTAACGTAGTGCCATGCGCACGCCCGCCGCTGTGAAAAAATCGTCCACTAGCTGGGATCCTACCCAATAAATGACAGCCGGGATATTCTTTTAGGGAACTCAGGAAGCGCATGACCGCTCCGTGCGCACTCAGCACTTGCTCCTCGGCGACTCAACCACTAAATCCCGTGACTTGCCATAAGGCGTATGAGTGGAGGTTATTGGTATGAAATTTTGACTGTGCGAATCTCTTGGAGCACCTGCTAATTTAAGTACATGATTTCCCGCAAACCTTCATAAAATATTGTTGACCACTTCTCACGCATTGGAGCACGGAGGGAGTATGAAACCAGCTGGCGCAGGTGGACTGGGTTACCAACGCCTCTTGGTCATCATTCAACAATATAAACGTACGTGTCTCATCGGCCTGGCGATCACTGGTTTCGCTGGGCGGCGGATGCATTGGTTCGTCGGGGCCATCGGTTTCCGCATCATCTCTTGCTTAGCGCAATCACATCTCAAATCATCCGCCCTGGATGTCTAACAGGAAAATGCGGTAATGCCACAGACCTCCCACAACTACTCCAATACATTTGTCCTTCCCTCTATCAATCTCTGATGGGTGCTCCCCTTTCGGGCCACTCCTGGCCTCCGTTCACATCAACAGTCTCCATTCGTTTCACCATTCCACCTTTGAGGACCTAGTCTCTTGGAACCGCCTTCTCCAGCGCTGGGATTGGCGAGAAGTCAATGGTCCCAAGGCTCTGCAGGGCGCTTTAGATTCACTCACCCTCCCGGCCAGTTTGATGTCTTCTCTCCTGCGCGGGCATGCGTGGCACTTTGCCCCTCCTGGCTTCCTCTCAGGGACACTGAGATCACTGAAATCCTGCACACCCCTTGCTCCCCCTCCAAATCGGGGAATGCCCTCACGGTCGTTTACCGTCGCTGGCGCCTTCTCACTCCGGCGACTTCTCCTCCTCAAAGGACTACCCTCCGCAACCCATCCCGGCCACAACTTTACCACGGCTCTATAGCGACCCAAGATTTTCCCCCAGAGATCTTTGGTCCTCTTGATTCCGGTGCGACCCTCCCACTACTCGAATGGAAATCCAACTCCGGGAGGAGTAGCCCCTGGTACGCTCTCCTCTCTTGACTCACTTCCACTAACAGTCGAAATATGTAGGGCGCTCCGTGTCTTCCGCCCTGGTATATCTGCTGCGCAATTCACATCTCACATCTCCAGCAGGAGAACTGTACGCTCAGTCGTATCCAACCACCCAACATGCATAAATGGCCATTTACACCAGCACCGGCTACTCTCCCCTTCACTAGGCTGTCAATCACGGGGTTCATCGTATCTCGCTCACTCTCGCTATCACATCGGACCACAAATCCTGAACATCTCGGCTGTATTGTAATAATCTGAAACAATTTCAGGCCAGACTCCGGCATCAGTCGGTACTTCTGATGGGGATCCTTTTCGCGCCCTTTCGGATCATCTGAACTCGAACACTGACAGTCGGTTAATCCTGTATATTTCTGACTTCTCACTGGTAGAGTCCCTGCCTGCGTGTTCTGACTCCTTCTCCAGTAAGGTCATTGAACGACTTCATGAAACGGTCGCTCTCTGGTGCATCACAGCCCAAATATTCCGCCCTCCAACAGTCGTACACACCCACGGACCTGGGTATGAATCTGGCGCAGGCCTGTGCCTTACTCCCTTGTCGTCTCTCTCTCCGGAGCGTGTGCACGAAAACACAACCTGGTCACCTCCTTCACCACTCACGCGCGGACTGCTTTCCGATTGGAGCACTTCGCGACACCTGGACCAGGCGAGACCTCTTCACGAGTGAACCACTGCTTGTACCTCACAAAGAGCGTGTTAAGTGTCTTTGGAAGATTCACGCCCAGCGCACGCGGGACCTCCCGATTTGGAAAGTTGCGACCATGAGCTTTGCGCCGAAGGATCTGGAATTGCAGTCGCTCCCGCAAGGCTTCGGACTCACTATAAAAAACTCCTTCATGAACTTCTTTGGACAGTTGGTCACAACTTCTCCAAGGAAGCCACCTCTGCACCCGCCCGGGCCGACCTCATTAAATTCTCGCTGCGCGCTACACCGGACGGACGGGAAGACGACACTTATGACCATGTTTTTGGCCTTTGCCCCCATCCCCAGCTCCACCAGTGCCGTAGCGTCCGCAACAACGAACAACTCGAACAGTACCAAATCACTACAGATCTCGAGCAACGACTTCTTTCCAAGACCACCCAACTTGTTCTCTCCCCGGAATGCCATCGAATATGTCCCGGCGAATGGAATTCGTTGCAATCGGAGGCACTCTCTCAACCGTCCACTCCTTTTCTCAGACTCGTCGGCCGCCATCACTGCTGTCCTGTTGGACGTTTCCAGATCACTTGTGAAATGCGTTGATACACTCTGGGAGGCTTGGAAACAGACAAAGTACATATAGAAGCAGTATCAAGCAACGCCTCTGTTGACCCAGCCACTTTCCGCCTCCTGCAGCGGAAGTACAAACCCTTCGCTCCCCGTTGGAAAAGGGCCAAGCCCCCGGGCTCTACACCTACACCTGTTGGAAAAGGGCCAAGCCAAACACTTTCGGGATTCGGAGCGACTTCAAACGGTTTTAACGAGGAAAAAGGCGGAAAAGTTTATTGTGACAATATGTGGCGCAGGTGCTCACGTTAGGTCAACCTCCTCTCCCTTCCCTGATGTTGTCCCTCCCTAGAAGGGCAGCAGGGGGAGGGTGTACACCCATCACTCCGATAACTCTGATACTTCTCTGTGGGGACCCGAAGTAAAAGACACTCCTGCATTTAACTGGGTGTGAGCGTCTCGCCCCACCAACATCACCGAGGAAATCAGCACGATCTACCACGCTTTAAACTGGCTTTCCGATGACTCCAAGAAACATGCTCCCGGGAACCCGCAAGGAGTCAATCTTATCGCTGACGGTTAGTACTGCGTTCGTCCCTTTGGAGACAACTCGATCAAGGCCCGCTGCAACTAACCCACCATTTAACGCGTTCGCTACCTCCTTGACGACGTCCGTCAGCATCGTCAACTGTCCATCTCCTGGAAAGAAACACAAACTGCCGCCTCCACCCCGGAGGCCCTTGGGAACGCCAGCGTGAATCGACTTACGGCCAGAGGCTGTTTGGGCTCCTCCGGCACTCTCTCGCCCGATTCTAGCTCTGCGATGTCACAGTCGCCCTCGTCCCCCGCCCGGCCCCTAGGATCCTAGCCCGAAGGAAAGTCGGTCCGTCCCCAGCTACTCTCGGGGCCCCCGTTGCTCCCCCTACTACACGGCGACTCTCTCTGCGGCCCAACGCGTACATCTGTGTAAGATAGTAGCTACTAGTGCGCCCGCTTGTCGTGCACGATGCACTCCTCCTGCTCCTATTTTTTTGCCCCATGGCACTGGGGACCTTGTGGGGGACTAATCACTCTGTTCCAGGTGTAGGCACCTAGAGCTCCCCACTCGGTCACGGGACTTGCCGATTGGTTCATGCGGAGTGGTTTCTTCGAGGATGGGGGTGCGACTCTTGTTTGGTTCACTTTTGGTACTCACTATGCCCATTCACCTGACCGTAATTGAATACAAGATTTTCGGGAAAACTAGGGAGTATGAACACAAATCAGAAAAGCCCTGCATTGTCGCATTACCAAATCTCATTTAAGAGGGAAGTTACAAAAAGAGATCAATAGAACATCAAAAGATTAAGATTGCAAGGCAGATCACAATAGCATTAAAGTCAAGAGGAACTTTTTGAATAAAACTGGCCCTCTCCGATAATTAATAATTTGGAAAGCAAACAATTACAACTTATCACTTCTATAATTCAACTACCTGTAAAAGCCCCACACTTTAAATATAGGGGAGGGGACCTTTTCGTCTGTCCAACACACAAGTCAAACACATCGTAAATTTCTTGTATCACTAGCAGCAGTAATCAGATTCCGCAATATCACCCGCGCTTCTTCGATCGCCCTCATAGTTTCATCCTGGCTCGCTCCCGAGTGCCTCCAAACCCACTGCTCTTCCGTCCCCGTGGCCTCCTCGCGGCCCTCTCCATGTCCCAGTATCGTCAACAATCGTTCCATATCGGCGCCAGTCAATTTCTGCAGTACCTCCTTCTGTCTCATGATCACCGCGTGCTGTCGACACACGGAGTCCACGAGGATAGTGGTCATGAAGTCAATCTGATGGTCCGAGACACTACCCCGATCTATTGCAACAACGTCTCCTGGTTGCGATCCACATGAATGGTAACTAGTTAGAGATGGGGTGATATCCACCGATTTCTCGACTTCCATTCCGTCATTCTACGAGCGGAGAAAATAAATCCAAGGAGAACGTCAGTACAAACAGAATCTGTAAAGGAGGGTGAGGGTTCCAAGGCGAGGCACCTACCGCGTTTCCTTCGCAAGATTCGATGCGCTCCACTATACATCGCACCGTGTTATCAATAGCGGATGTGAGGTCTCCCTCCCAATATAGTTGTCGATGCGAGAGCAAGTTCGCCATGACATTGCTCACAGTAGCGCACTCAGAACTGGACGGACCCAAACCATCCATTTCTAGACGGTCCCAAACTTTCCGCTCCACCTCATCTACCACGACATCTGATAACGAAGGGTGGCAGTCGCTATGGAAATAATTCGAGTACAAACCACTGTCTTTGTTCTTGTCGCCGATAAGCACTGGAAATATGTCTGAGAACATTGTCCTGTCTCTTAACTCCAACGCCAATCGCATTTCCAGCAGAAAGTTATCACAGGGCGACGTGTGCTTCAGCGCTCCAAAATTTTGTCGATCATTAGCAACGTCATTTATGGCCCCTCGAGATAACAGGCATAGGTAACTGCCGGCACCGATGAGACCTTGACAGAATCCTTCTTCCCAATTCTGACCAGGAAGCAATGATTTCTTGTCCCACCAAACTTCTAGCCCTTCAGCGCAAAGGGCATGATATAGTGCCTCCGCGTGGTGGAGGTCGCTGTTAACGCGGTAGGAAAGGAACACGTCCCAGAGAGGTGGCTCCCCTTGTAATCGCACCACATCTCTCCCGGTGAGAAAGGGATGCTGAAGGACTCCAGATGCAGATATTCTCGACCTCGAATTCTTATGCAACAATAAGGCGAGCAGGCTTCTAGCGTAGTCGTCCTTCACAGCTTCAATCTTTTTCTTCTTGGTAGTGTTGCTCCACTCCAATAAAGCTTTCAGATCGGATGGATTGCTCAAGTTGTCTTGGATGGTCGCCTGGAATAGAGTGGAGCCCGTGCACAGTAGGTAGAGAATGCAGCCAAGGGCCCACATGTCTTGAGCGGGATGTGCTAACAACCTTTTGTAGACTTTATTCGGCTCCCTTGGGTCCTCTGCCCGCACACCGTACCTCCCCGACTTGTCCCGGAACAACATCTCAGGCGGACAGTATGCAGAAGAGAACTTGGTACCGGCATAATCGCCGCGTTGGAAGCTCGCTGCGCAGTCTAGATCGATGAGTTTCAGCGTCAACCCAACCTGCAGGACATTTAGAGCTGTGACACGGAAGAATCTCCTTAGGCGAAGAGAGAGAAATGAGGAGGAGGGTGAGCGAAATCTTACGTTTGAGGTCTCCGTGTATAATCCCCTTCTGATGAACGTGCTCAATACAGAGCGCCAGTTGTCGCAAGATTTGTCTAATCGAATCCCAGTCCATCCCCGTGCCCATCTGCCCATCGATGACTCGCTTAAGACTGCAGGTCGCGGCCTCCATCACCACACAGAACGGGTACTGCTCAAACCCCTTTCCCTTCGCGTCGTCTCTAAAATGTAACTCGTGCAGTTCAAATCCGTGACCGTCATAGTGTTTGAGTAACGGCAGGACAAACCGCTCGTCGAACTCGCAGAATCCCCTCACCTCGACTTCCCGATAGTACTGATCCCTGTGACGCATGAATTTCAAAGCGACTTTCGCCTCCGGATCCGAGGTATCCTCTGCCGCCTGACCGCTCAATCGCCTGATCGGAGTGTCGCCCGTGGAGCCCAAGGACCCGTGATCTGTCGCCAGCACCACGACGCTTGTTGCGGATCGATATTCCGGTGGACCGGCTGCCAACTCATATCTACCAAACAAGTAAAGCACTTTAATCATCTCGGCTTTGCACCGGTGTCCCGCGATATGCAGACAGCAACGTCCCTGCTCGTCCTCCACAGCAGTCAGGTCCTTCGCGATCTCGCTATATTTCCCCAAAATGGCGCCCACGGTGGCCACGCAAAAGTTCTCTTCGTGCTGTACCAGCGTGGTCCAGGCGTGCAGGTGAGCCTCTGGGGACACCTCCTCGCTCGTCACTGGGTCCAGGGGAAGCAGGAGGTCTATCAACTTCACCATGATCTGCAGTATGTCCTCGGACATGGACTCGGACATCGCGGCCAGAACAGAGAATTCCTGCAGAGCAATGTCCACAACGGTGCGGCCCTCGAAGTCCCTTTCCCTCAACTTGTCCTCATTGCGGTCGATGAGCTCGCATATCCTTGACGCGTGTCTCCGATCGGGATGCGCTTGTACTGCTTCTTTGAGTGCTAGCAGAGCGGCGTGCACCGGAAGTTGTTTGAGCCGCTGAGCCCTCTTCCGGCGCTGGACCTCCTCCTCGGCCCGCCACCTGTGCCGAACATACAGTATGAGCGAGCAGAGGGCCACTGCCGCCACCACCCCGAGAGCGATACCCACCACGACGTATGATTTGTTATTGTCATTGCCAGGCGTGTTCTTGCCGACTGTGCTGACTGTGGGATACGGAGAGGGCGAGGAAGTAGGGGCGCGCGTAGGCGACGGCGTTGGTGCACACATTATCAAGGATGGATCGAAATGAACTTGGTTTGACCGAATCAACTCCTGGCAGTCCCTCTGGTAACAAGTGATGTCCTGGCAGTTGGTGAGTGTCACAGTGATGTTGCGACTCTTCGCCGCCTCGCATAGCACGGCGCTAACCTCCCCACTAAACAGGTTTCCATCTAAGAACAATTCCGCCAACGTAGTGCTGGCTGTGAAGAGTGTGGGCACAGACTGAGAGAATCGATTAAAGCCTAAGTCGGCCACAACTAAACTCGACAGTGCGGCCATTTCATCAGGAATGGCGCCTTTTAGCAGATTGTTAGTGAGAGTTAGTCTCTTTAAATTGACGAGTAGAGCCAGAGACGTCGGTAAGGTTCCAGTAATCGCGTTCGAGGACAAGTCCAGCGAGGTGAGTCCAGTTAGCAGACCGATTGCCGAGGGAATGGTGCCGTGCAGCCCCGCTCCATTGAGATTGATGGAGGTCACCACCCCGTATGTGCAGCCGATTCCTTTCCAATTCGAGACACAGAGGGTGGGGGCATACCGTGCCATGCTCCAGTTCGTCGACACACTTGAGTACCAGAGGTCACGGAGTTCTGCTGCAGCACCTATGCCGACTGGTGATGCCGCACGGAGGCTGCCTGTAGTGCTGGAGGACGCAGGCGCAGTTGAAATCATAACTTCGCTATGAGATTCTATTGATGGCGTGGCGAAATCCTGCTGTGAAACGGTCGCCACACGGCCTTGCGGGGAGGCGGTGAAGGCCCAGTTGGACACGAGGTGGGAGTAGGCGGTGACAGTGAAGGCGTATTTCCACCCCGGACACAGATGGCACTCTGGACAGGTGAAGTAGAACTGTGAGCCCGGGATCGTCGCATACGGGACCCACTTCCTCGGGTCCTTCGAATTGCCGTCGTAGGTCCACAAGATGGTTTTGCAGGTGCGGTCCGTACAGATGTAGTAGAGCAGGCAAGCGAGACCCATGTGGGAGTTTACGATGTCCAGACTGAAACTGTACTGGATTACATTGGGGTCGTGGATGAATTGATACGTCTGATTGACGCTTGCTATATACGCTGCTTGCGTATTGATTTGCTGACCCAAAACCTGCGATACTTGTAAACTGGCGTCGAACTGACCCACCGCTGTGTCCTGGTCATCTTGACACCGCGATACAACACCCCTGATTGCCACTTGTGACGGCGCATTCCACGCTCCAGGATTGACTTCACAACGAGGAATGCACTGTAGGTTCGGGTTCCCAAATAGGAGCACACCCGACAACGACCTCGCGCTACAAATGCTATCGGCATTAGGATCTGTCAGTTGGTTGTCGTACAGCGAGATAACCTTTAGTGAGGAAAGGTTTCGTAGCGAGAGAGGGATAGAAGAGATTAGAGAATTTTGGTGTAAACCCAGAAATACGACTTTTGACAGGTATCCTAACGATGTGGGTATGGAGGAAGTAAGGCGGTTACCAAACGCAGAGAAGTAGCGCAAATTAGATATCGACCCTAAGCTTGCGGGGAGCGAGGAATCAAACTTGTTCGAATCCAGTCGTAAGGAATTCAGGGAGATCAACTGTCCAATTGAAGAAGGAATAGACGATGTAAATGAATTCTTGTCTAAGTACAAGGCAAAAAGTTTTGTCAGAAGGGAAATGGAATGAGGAATTGCGGAACTTAAAGAATTCATATACAGGGAAAGAACCGTTAGGGATCTCACGAGACCTATGCTGCTGGGAATAGTTGAGTTCAATCTGTTATTGGCGAGATTTATGTACGAGAGTCGCGTCAATTTGAAAATATTCGGTGGGATTGATCCAGTTATGGAATTGTAAGAAAAATCAACGTAGCTGATGCTTGGAAAACTATAAGGAAAAAATCTCCACAGTGGACATGCCAATCTTGTATTATGTAGCGTCACACTATCTATTCTGTAAGAATCATTGATGATTGCACAGCTTAATCCCCTCCAAGAGCACGGATCTGAATTCACAATACCGTCGGAACATGTCCATTCCACGTATATCTGAGACATATTGCAAACATCTATAAACTTGCAAACTCTATTCAATTCCACACTCGTCGTTAAATTGAGCAGGTTAGAAGGAGCGCCATAACGATTATTATTTCTTGCAAAGGCAATACATAATAAGGTGCAGAATGCAAGGAAAGGAAACATTCAAAATTTTCGCATTTCAAACATTTATTAAATTTCCTTTACTATGAGAAATAAACGCAGAAGGGTTAGGGTTATAAATATTCCTTCATGCCACGAATTAAAAAATTCCTTTGTTAATACATTCGCATAGTTTAAAAGAAGAATAAGCTAGTAAAGCGAAGTGGATATATTTCTTACTTTTACCAATTTTTTTACTTCCTTACATTTAAGCAAGTAGAGTTTTCTGATTCTACTAAAATTTGAAGCGCTTGCCAAATATAAAATATAAAAATGCCAAATATAAAGGAATGATCCTTTATGACGAGGTGCCTCGGAAAATTTAGCGTGGAACTATCTTGTTTTCATAAATTGAATGACGTTTCAATTATTTCTTATCTATTGTGTACTATGTACAGAAATCGGAGAATGTTATTGCTAGAATAAATGCTGAACGCGTTCAATTGCAAGTGATTTTTTTTACAGAACTTAGCTTAGATTACACAGAAAGACATAGCAGACCACGCAAACGAAGCACCCCTATGAGCTACTCAGCAGATCACCCTGGGTGTAGGGGCAGGGCGGACATAATAATGACATAATTCAATTGCAAGTGGTGATGTTCGTTATTTTAAGCTTCATTCAACATTTGAAGAGTGTGGTCAAGGTTAAAACCCTTTGAGACTAATTTGCATTTTGCACTAAATCTAACAAAATTTGGGGGCGGACGACGATAATTTTCAAATGATTTAAGGGCGGGCGAGACATACGGTTAGTCCCGGGTGGACCAGTTGGGGGGCTGCGCTTGGGATCTCAGATCTTTTTTCAAATATTCTCTGAATCTACAGGAAAAGTTGGAAGAAGAGGAGTACGGAAGTCAATAGGACTTGGAGCGACGAAGGGAGGGAGGGGGCTGTTGTTCATAACGGGACTGCAAGTCAGTCATGACATGGGCTTAAAGA
>Ga0007834_1000653_pt1 | contig 10393 bp, 13 predicted proteins | sample CryBogCBE06Nov07_FD_71233 | JGI IMG/M metagenome (GOLD analysis project Ga0007834, IMG submission 71233) | Freshwater microbial communities from Crystal Bog, Wisconsin, USA - CBE06Nov07 | ecosystem: Environmental > Aquatic > Freshwater > Lake | place: Crystal Bog, Wisconsin, USA | collected...
GACCAGGTTCGACGTGGTCGAAGTCCTCGATGAAAAACCGAGGCCTAGGTTCTGCAGCGTTCGGCGCGGGCTTTGAAGGTGAAAGGATGCGGACTTTTCCGTCCCGTTGGACCCTGCTGTCCATCTCGGTCATGCGGCCTCCGATGGCTTAGCGGTTAGGGTTTCATTCCAGTCTTTGTGCCCGATCGGCTCCACGAGGCGAACTTCCACGCCAGCGTCGGCCCACCGCGCTCCACAAGTCTCTGACGCCATTCGACCGGCCTCGTCGGCATCGACCAAAATCGTCAAGGCTTCGATGCCTGGGAGAACGGGAAAGCGGCTGATGCCACCAGCGCTACCCAAGGCCCATACGGGCGCCCAACCGCCACACCTTGCTGTCAGAGCGTCCTCGACGCCTTCAGCGATGTGAAGGCCGGTCGCAACCTCATCGAAGCCGTCAATCATGATGGCGGCGTTCTTAACTGAGCCCAGAAATTGCCTTGTCGGACTTCCTTCGATTACCGCTTTTGTGCCGTCTCGGTTCAAAAACGTTCGATGCAATCCGACCAGCTTGGATGAGTGAATGTCTCGCATGGCTGCGATCATAGCCGGGCCAGCAGGCCCATTAAGGCGAGGGCACTTCGGGTGATACAGGATCGCCGTGCAGCCTTCGGGGATGAAAAGCTTGCGACTTTTCAGGTAAAGCTCAACCGGCGTCGCGGACGGACTTCGCGATGCGGACCAAATCTCCGCTACACGTTCTGCCTTGGCGTCATCTTGTGTCGGTCGCGTCAATGGCCGGATCGGCGTCGGGGCTACGCTTGCTCGCACTCTGGGCCGAGCTGGTGACTGACCTGATTTTGGTTGAAGGCCGACAAACGCCGCCGCCTCAACGATGGCGTCGCGCATTGTAGGCAAATTTCCCTTGTGGCGAATTAGGGCGAGCAGGTCGCCGCCTACGTGCTGTTCGTGGTCGAACCATTTGCCCGACTCTATGTCCACGCTTAGCGAACCATGTCGGCCAAAGCGGATCTCTCCCGACTTTCCGCCGCGCTTCCAGGTCGTGCCGCAATATCTTTCGATGACGTCTGCACGCCGTTCGACCAGCAACCTGCGCAGCTCGTCCATGTCGAAATAAGGTGTGGGATTAGTGGGGCTAGCCATTTGGCGACCCCCGCTTTGCGCTGCGCCGCGCATTGATGTAATGATGCATCGCGTCACCGCCTGATGAGCTATTGAACCTATGAACCGCTAAGCCCGCGCCGTCCCCCGGTGCGGGTTTTTCGGTTCTAGGCCGCGAGCTTCGCTGCGATCAGGTCGATTTCAGCACGCGGGATGAACCAGCGGCCTCCTACGAAGGACGCGGAAATCCGCCCCTCAAGACAGGCGCGGTAGACCCGATTGTAGCTGATCGGCGTGCGGGATTTCTGTTGAATTTCCGCGATGGCTTGGGGCAAAGGAACGTCAGTAGACATCATTTTAGATCCTCGACACGGCTTTGAGGGGGATGGTGTTCGCCGCGCCGGGGGATTGATTCTGTCCCCGCAATCTGCCTACAGAATGGGTGCTTCTTCTGTCTGTAGACAAGACGGCGCCTTGAACTTCCAGATCAGCCGGAACCGTTGCCGCGGTTCTGGCTTTTCTGTTTCTGGCGTCCTGTTCGCGGCGCGTGTCCGCAGCCAGGGTCACCAAAATCTCGATAATTTCCCGGCCTGCAGATGCAATTCGGGTAAATGGAACGGCGGGACGCAGCGTCGGTGGCGCGTCACCTGTTGGCTCGTAAATGAACCCTCGACCTGGATCCGTTAAATCGCGGATGTCTGATTTTAGAAGCAAAGCGCCCTTTGCGCCCCCAGCCCAAACCCAGACTTCAACGATTGGGGCAGACATGAATTTGTTGCCCTCAACGTCCTTTTCGATTGCGTCGGTCAGGTACTGTCCGAACGACAGCGCGTCTTGACCAACCTCAGTGGGGATTTTCGCGTCAAATAATCGACGCGGGGCTATATCTGCATCGGCAAGGCGGCCATCGCCCATCACGGAAATAAACAGGCGCACCAAGTCTGCCGCTTTCAAGTGATAAGGGCGGCGAGGCGTTCCCTCATTTGGCAATAAGCCAACAGACCTGAGCCGGGTTCCCCGTTCACGGATTTCCGACGCCTGGATGCCCAGCGCGTGTCCCAGCAGCCGTGATGTGTCGAGGATCGTCGCCACAGCTTTTCCCTTACTTATTTACCTCATCCCCGCGTTCGGTGATTCTGGCAAGCCGTTCGTGCGGAATTTTAGGCACAAAATTTCCGACCCCCATATTTAGCCTTGATAATTACACTTACCGGGGATAATCAATTATCAATTGATGATTCATCACACGGTGCAATGATGACCAACCAATTAACGATCCGTCAGATCGATGTCGTGATGGCTGATCAGATCAGCGGAAAGCTGGCCGAATATGCCTCTGCGGCTCAGGGAGCCTTTAGCAGCGCAACCGAACGCGCTGTGAAGTCGGACACGCGGATTTTCTCGAAGTGGTGCCAATCGCGGCAAGTCGCATCTTTGCCTGCCGATCCGCGCACGGTAGTCGAGTTCATTGACGATCAGTCGCAGACGAAAAAGCCCGCGACTGTGCGACGCTATTGCGCGTCGATTGCCCACATGCACCGCGCTGCTGGCGTCGCCGATCCGACAAAGTCGGAGATCGTACGCTTGGCGCTCAAGCGCATGAACCGCGCCAACGGTACACGGCAAAGGCAGGCCACCGGAATCACTGATCGGATCGTTGCCCAGATCGAGGCTACCCAGCCTAAGACGCTCGCCGGCCTTCGGAACGTGGCGCTTGTTCACACCATGCGAGCCATGCTGGCGCGTCGTTCAGAGATCGCGGCACTGGAGTTCGAGGCGATAACATTTGGATCAGACGGTGATGCGACCGTGTTGATTGCGAAGTCTAAGACAGACCAGGCAGGCGAGGGGAGGGTGCTCTACCTGCCGCCGGAAACCGTCTTGGCACTGCAGGGATGGCTCAGCGCGGCTGGCATCACGTCGGGTCATGTGTTCCGAGGTATACGCAAGGGAGGCCGTGTGCGGTCGTCTGGGATGGATGCTGGCGAAGTGTCACGGCTGCTGAAGGACATGTGCAAGGCCGCAGGGATCGACGCTGACTCCCTCGCCAACGTGTCAGGTCATTCCTGCCGCGTTGGTATGGCTCAAGACTTGGTCGCAGATGGCGCTGATCTCGCTGGAATCATGCAGGCGGGAAGGTGGAAGACCGCCGCGATGCCCGCTAGGTACGCGGAGCATGGGCTGGCGGCCAAGGGCGCTGTCGCCCAATACTACAAGCGTCGCCGCGCCTAATCCTACGGGATGAGTTGGAATTGTGAGATGATTTCGCCTGGGCTCGCCCCAGGCCGCAGTTTGCCCATGTAACGCAAACGGACGCCGATTGGAGCGTCGATCCAATACCAGACCTCGCCGGTCACTTCGTCAATGATCAGGGCATGGTTTCCGTCTAGCTGGGTCGTTTGAAATTTGTGGCCTTCTTGCTGCGGCGAGGTGCACGACACCAGCCCAAACGCGGAAAGCATCAGGCTAAGCCCGAAGGCTTTAGCTCCCCAAGCCTTGACCATAGGACCGGACCTCCGCCTCTAGCTCGTCCCAGTGCTGTCGGACCAAGCTCTCGATCACCGCAGACACGGACTTTCGCCCGCCGTACTCATCCTGTCTAGCTGATGCTACACGGCTCAACAGCTTGAGCGTGTCCGCCCGGATGCTGATCGCGGTCGTCTTCAATTCCGATGAACTTTTGACCTTTTGCGAAACCAAGTCAGGCTCGGGCACCGAAACAGACGCAGTAGCGGCGGACGGCTCCGGTTTATTCAGCTTCGCCGCTGCAGCGCGGTCCATCAGGCTTGTACGAGGCGGTTTAGCCATTGGCTTTGACCTTCAACTTTAGGGTTTTGGCGATCACTGCCGCCAGTGTTTGGATCTCGACGTGTCCAGCAGATCGCGGGGCATATGCGCCGACCCATGAGCCGAAACTCTCCGCGAACGCCGTTCGGTAACCCACAGCCGGTCCGACGGGTTCGCCCAGCTCGTGCAGAGCCGCCTCGATCTCCCGGCCCGCGGCTGTCCGCCTATCGACCTGCGATGGCACCAGGAACGCCTTCGGAAGCTCTCCAGATCGCCGCTGACGTGCGTCTGCGACCATGGCCAATGCCTCAGCCGTTGCGGTTATATCGACCATGCTGGCGCGCACTGGGATGACCACAACGTCGCAGACCATCAAAGCCGCTGCCGTTGCAGGCGCCATGTTTGGCGGTAGGTCAATCACCACGAGATCCGCCGAGGCTGTCTCAATGTCTGTCATCCATCTTTGCGCCTGATCTATGTCGTCCAAAGGAGCGGGCAAAACCTCTATCGGCAGTTCGCCAGCTTCGGCCCAAGCGGTTGCGGATCTTTGCCCATCAGCGTCCACGAGGCGCACTTTCCGACCAGCTGACAAGGCACAGGCAATGTTGACGGACAGCGTCGTCTTAGACGTGCCGCCCTTTAGGTTTCCGACTGCGAGAATCTTCGGGGGCATGGTTGCTCCGATGTTTCACCATTCGATTGTCCATCAAGTGATAACAAATCGGAAACGCCATCTATTATATGGCGATACATCATATGATGATTCATCAAACAATAGACACACTACTTGATGATGTGATGTAGTCCGCTTGGTTCAAAGCCCACAGCACAAAGGGAGAGGTTTTCCATGACAAACGCCGAACGCAACCAACCGGCAAAGGCCTTCGATGAAGTAGACATGCCCCCTTGGCCGCTGGAGTCGCTGGCAGTCCCCACAAATGACGAATGGGCAGAGACGGCGGCCTCTGTGCTTCCGCCGCTTCGCATGGCGGGCCTAACCCTGACCAAAACGAAACCCGAATTGCTCCAGCTCGTTCGCGACCTCACGTCGATGGAAGGGCCTGGGCGCGCCGATATGTTCCTTGAGCTATTCGAACTGTTGGGAACGACTAAGGCGCAATTCGAGGGCTGGGCGACGGCAATTCAGGTTGCTCAGTCGCGCCTCTATGCGGCCATGGGCAAGCTTGAAGAGATCGAGGGAAAGCCCATTGTGAATGATGAGCCATCCACGCAACATTGAGTGATGATCGATCATCCCGGCGTCCCGTTATTCAGCCTTCAAAAGGGCATGACGGCGGACGTCGGGATTCATTGCCGTGAGTGCGCTCGATACCAAGTCGCGCCGCTCGATGCTGTTATTCGCAGATTGAACGCCAAGGGCCTCGATGGAGCGCGTGTAGGCGTCCGCGAACTGGCTCAGCAGCTGACCAAGCCATGCGATCGGTGTGGATCTCGAAACAGAGAGACCCGACCAGCGTTTCATCCGCAGCCGGGCGCGGCGGTTTCAATGGGCGTGAAGTAGGGCGTAATTCACGCCAATTATAACACCGGCCCATACAAAACTACTTGCAAAGGCAGTCCTGCCGACTCGGTGAGCCACTACATAAGGGTCTTCAGAAGAATATTCTGCCCCTACAGTCCATGGGGACATTGCAATGTAAATTACTAGAATTGGCCATAAAAAAATCGTGAACAGCAATATTAACATTAGCCGCCCAATTCTCGGCAGGATAAACTTTTTATATGTCAATGACTTTCTTTGTTTTTCACCTAAATTACAAACCTCTTTTACCAAGTCAATATCAATGCCAATGGGTTCGATGGATTCAATGGCTTCTCCTCTTTCGAAAGCGACGCAAAATTGACCCACCCCGATCATTGAGCTAGCCACAAAATATTCAATAATATATCTATTATATGCCGTTGCAATGATCAGCCCAAGCGCCAAGTAATCATGCGCTATTCCCGGGAAAAAAAATGCAATAATGGCGGAATCCACCCGAACAAAACATCGATGACTGTGTGGGTAAGAAATCGCCATGCATCAAGCCAAGTCAGCAGATCCTTCTGCCATTCTAGGGCGTCTCGCGCAAAAGCGAGCACTCCTAAAGCGCCAAAAATCGCGAACGGACTAAATGCCGCCCCTAACGGATTTGCTTTCGCCTCAGCCACGCATGCCCCCCGGCCTGTTGCGGGCTAATAGTTAACAGCCGCCCGGCGGAATTGCACGGCCTCACCCGCCAGACGCGTATCGTGATCAGAGCACAGCGCCTCCGCAGCAGGCCCAGTAGGGAGCGAGAGTGAAATTACCCTTGATAATAATGTTTATGGTGGGCAATGCCCCGATAGCTCATCATTGAGGCGGTTGTCATTCGTAGCAATTGCTACGATATTAAGCTATGAATGGTAAGCAGTTCATCCGAGCCGCAAGGAAGTGGGCCAACGCGAACGGGCAACCGTTTTCGGTGGAGGCGTCGCGCGGCAAGGGCGGCCACCAGATCGTCAGGGTGGGCGAAAAGTGGACGACGGTGAAAACAAGCGAGATCGGAACCGGGTTGCTCAACGCAATGTTGAATCAGCTCGGCATTCCTAAAGGGGAGTTCTGATTATGCAGACCTGGGCGTTTCCAGCACGTATCACTCCGGATGACGAAGGCGAATTTCTTGTAACCTTCAGCGACATCCCGGAAGCCCTCACCTCTGGTATGAGCCGGGAAGAGGCGCTGCAGAATGCTGCCGACGCCCTTGAAGAGGCGATCCTTGGATATATGGCGGACGGTCGGGACATTCCCTCCCCCCGCGACGCCACACCAGGCGAAGACCTGATTATAGTCGAGCCTGTGACAGCCTCCCGCGCCGTGCTGTTTACAGCGATGCGCGCTCAGAAGCTGACAAACGTCGCTCTTGCAAACCGGATAGGGAAGTCTGAGGGCGCCGTCCGCCGTCTAATCGATGGAACCACTGGCGTGAAAATCGACACGGTCCTTCAGGCCATGAATGCGGTCGGGGCTAAAGCGGCGCTCGCCGTCGTTTCACCTTAAAAAGTTTCAGAGCGGATTGAGCGTAGTGATCCGCCGCCGCCAAGGCTATCCTGCCTTCAATTCACCCCCACAAACGACGTTGACGACAGTCAACGTATAAGCGCGCACTCACAACTTTCGTCGCCTCATGATTTGAAGCCGGTTCAGACGGCGCGAGATCTCGGTTTCAAGCATCGCTGGAACCTCGAAGGTCACCCACTCAACGCCTCAATTAGAGGCCGGAAATAAGCCAGCAAAATCAATGACATGACACAGCGTATACAGGCTAGATACAACGTATCATCAGTGAAAATGAAAGAAAGCGGTTCAACATCAATGACTTATGCGGACACCACTTCACCGCAGGTGTGCGTAATGTCCATATTCGTTTTGAAGGCTTCCCGCGTCGAAATTTCCCGGCCCCCAAGCTATTCGCTCAACCTCAAAACCGCTCCCACGGTGCGCACAGATCTGCGCATTTTCGTTTCGGCTTGAGGCTTGAGGTGCGCATTCGACGGGCGACATCGCGCAGCCCTTCCGACCCGTATATGCGCCCTTGCCCTGAATTTGCGTCTCCCTCGCGTGCGCGCGCGATGGAGCGGGAAAATGCCGTGAGCTTCGGCCCAGAATGTTGCCATTTGTTGCCAATCCGCAGGCCCGGAACGACACGAACTGATGCCCGTCAGCGACGCTCTAACGCTTCCAGGATCGCCCAATATCCAGCAATGCGACGTTCAAATGCCTCTTCTACTTCGCATTCAAGGTCGACCCATTGGCGGTGCAGTTCACGCCTGTGTCGCCCTCGCGGCTTCGGATGTCGGCCAGCGCCATCAAGGCGAGCCTTAACCCGGTCACGCCTCAAGATTTTCCGGTCTTCCTCGGTTTGATTTTGCGAGACATAGGACAGGCGCGCAAATTCACGACCGTAAAACTGCCCGTCCCTCATCAGAAACAGGCGTTCGACGCGGTTTTGATAAAACGGCTCGATAAAATAGAACCGCTTTCCGCCGTATCGACAGTCAATCCACGTGATCGGGATTTCAGGGAAATGCCACCGCCCTCCGTATCTGTAATTCAGCGTGAGAAGGCCGCACATCGGGTCCGTGAGGTCGACGATCACCGCGCATCGAAACTTTCCGTCCTGGACAGACCAGGTCCATAATTTGCTGCGACGCTCGCCGAACTCCAGCTGGCCGCTCCGGCGCAAAAACCGAATGTCCAAAGCGATAGCGTCGTCAACGTTTCCGACGTTGCGAGTCCGAGGGCGTCCGCTTCCTATGCCCCCCATGCGACAAATTCCCCGCCAGATTTTTTCCGAAATTCGTTGGGTAAGCCGCTCATTTGCGGTGCGCAGTGCGCACTTTGCAAACCGAAATGGAGCCGACGCCCGAAACATGCCCGCCAGTCTGCGACAGATGGCCGTGGGCGGCGATTTCGAACGTCAGGCATACCACAGAAGCCTAAAGAACGAAATCGCCGTGTGCGGCTAATTTTCAGCGCCCTCCGCGAAACCTAAACTCCTGGTCGCGCATGTGGTCTTGACAAAGTCGCTGAAATGCCGCGTGACCGGCCTTCCCGCCCCCTTGGGATTGCACGTAGTTTATAACCTCCGACGGCGACCATTGCAGGGGCGAACGGGGAGCAGGCGAAGCCGGTGCGGCCACGCCTGACATCGACGGCGGCGGCGGCGGATTGCCTGATCGACCACCAGTCAGGGCGGAAATGTATTCCGGCGTCGAGATCGGGTCGAACGTTTCCGGATGGAGCATCGTCTGCCCTCGATCATCGAGCCATCGGATTTGCGGCATACCGTCCGCGTCGGTCTGAAGGCTGGACTTCGACAGCAGGAAGGACAGCATCGGCGCCGGGACCTTGCCCCCCAGCTGCGCCTGCATCATCGCGATCTTCGCGAGATCCTCAGTGGACCGCTGCACCGGCTCCGGCGGGGACGGGCTGCGACCGGTTCCAGGCGGGTCGTTCGGGAGAATGTGCTCAGACACCGTGTCAGACATGGGAAATCCTTTGAAAATGAAGGTTGAGAAAATTGCCCGCGATAACTTGAATTATCGCGGCGTGAATAACGCCGGATCGTCCGCCTGGACGCCGGCGCGGACCTGCGAAAACTCACCGCAGGCTTGACGGTCCGACGTCGCGGAGATCCGTCAAAAGTCATTCGATTTTGAAATGAAGAAAAAAGAGACGTGTTCGGAACAATTCGCACCGGGTCGCCTAGTGGGATGGGACGGTGGGACGCCCCTATAGGGGGGGCGTCCCGTCCCGTCCCACCCCTGACGGCTCCCTGATGACCGGAAAAAGTGGGACGATTGAAAAACGTCCCACCCCGTCCCACCCGTCCCACTAGCGGATCGGCCAAAGCAATTCCCCCTCGCATCGGATGAAGCCCTTACCGAGCAGATCATTCAGGTGGACGTTTAGCTTTCGCCTTGCGCTTTCAGGCTTTTGGTCGTCTTCGCGGTAGCCCATCTCCATCGCACGACGCTTCGCAGCGTCACGCTGTATTCCCTTCGTTCCGGGTGGGACGGTGGGACTCACTGGGACGGGTTCGGTCGTCCCACTCTCAAACTCGGCGCGGATTGCACGAAGTACGAGTTGCTGTTTTGGAGAGAGGCGCTGGGACGGTAGTTTTTTGGTGCTTTCGGGAGCCTCTAACTCGCCGATTATGCACGTCGAAATCTCGTCTCCGTCTTCGTTATATCCTACAGTGATCGGAATAAGTTCGAAGGCAAAAGCGTCGCCGGATTGAGCGTCCTTGACCTTCTGAATGACGCCCGTTCGAGGCCCCATCTCCACGGGTTCCGCGAGCATGATGACGCCATCTGCATTGGCGAAAAGACCAGACCAGCCGCGCAAGCCTTGAGTGATGTCCTTTCCGGTGTGCGCGATGACCAGGACCAACAGTTCCAGCCTGGTCGCCATCGCCTGCAGTGATGTCAGAACGGGCGACATATCTTTTGCGGTGTTTTCGTCGGCGCCTGGGATCGATGCAGACAGCGTGTCAAGGACGACCATACCTAGAGGCGTATCAGTGCCCGACATACTGTCCTTGAGCTGCTGTAGCGTCGTCGTGAGGGCTAGGACGTCGTCTACGTCGGTCAAGTTTGGCGCGTCGCCGATAAGCCGGAATCCGCCGCCCAGCGGGCCTATCTCCGTGCGCAGTCCCTTCATGCGGGTGCGGACCCCGGCGGCGCTCTCTGAAGCGATGTAGACAACGCCGCACGGCTTGGATTTTCGGTCTAGGACGGTAACGCCGCGAACGACCCTTGAGGACGCGTCAAGCGCCCAGAACGTCTTCCCGGTCATGGACGGGCCGCCGAGGAAGCATAGCCCTACCGATGGCCATAAATCCTTGACCCGCCATTGCTGGCGACCAGGTTCGACGTGGTCGAAGTCCTCGATGAAAAACCGAGGCCTAGGTTCTGCAGCGTTCGGCGCGGGCTTTGAAGGTGAAAGGATGCGGACTTTTCC
>Ga0007834_1000654_pt1 | contig 10391 bp, 9 predicted proteins | sample CryBogCBE06Nov07_FD_71233 | JGI IMG/M metagenome (GOLD analysis project Ga0007834, IMG submission 71233) | Freshwater microbial communities from Crystal Bog, Wisconsin, USA - CBE06Nov07 | ecosystem: Environmental > Aquatic > Freshwater > Lake | place: Crystal Bog, Wisconsin, USA | collected...
CGTCAGCCAGTCAATCGGCTGGGCGCCCGCAGCCACCAGGCCGGCATTAAATACGCCCTGGCTTTGCAGCAGCCATTTCCAGATCAGGGCCACCACCACCGGCGAGAGCAGCACCGGGTAGAAGAACACGCCGCGCCAGAAACCGCGCCCGATGATCTTGCGGTTGAGCACCAGCGCAGTCACCAGGGAGAACAGCACCATCAGCACCACCTGGATCAGGCTGAACTGCACGGTGTTGAAGATGGCGCGCCAGAAGATATCCTTGCGGCAGGTCTGGATGTCAAGGTAATTGCGGCACTCGAACAGGATGCTGAAGTTCTCGGCCCCAACATAGGGCCGTTCGAGCGGCATCAGCTTGACGCCGCCCGTGGCCGCATAGAACACATTGATGACGATCGGCAAAAACGTGAACAGTCCGAACACCAGCAGGTTCGGGCCCACGAACAACCAGCCCAGCCGCGACACGCCCAGGACCCGCTGCCCGAGCCGGAAAATCGGCTCGAAGAGGTTGAAGAACAGGGCGAGCAGCGAGCTTGGCTTCAGTCGCGCCATGGGGACTTACCGGCTGCGAATTACTTGGATGCCTGCCTGACCGCGTCGGCCATGTCGGCGCCAAGCTTGTTGATGGCTTCGTCGGTGGACATCTCGCCGACGATGGCCTGGGTGACGCGTGTGACGGTGGGCAGCATGATGGCGCGGTTGTATTTGTAGCCCTGGAAGGCATAGGCTTCGGGGGTGAGCTTCTCGACCCCGGCGCTGAACACGCCCAGCGCGTTCTGCACGGCAGGCGCAGCAGCGAGGTACTTCACACCCTTCTTGGCCAGGCCCTGGTGGGCAGGAATGTTGTTGGTCTTCCAGGTGAAGGTTTCATACGCAGCTTCGCTGGAGAGGTAATCCATGAACTGGGCGACGTCCTTGGGCGACTTGCTGGTCTTGAGGGCCACCCAGGCAGCGCCGCCGGGGATGCCGGTGCAAGCGACCGGGCCGCACGGGTTGGGTACGGCGATCCAGTCGAACTTGTTGCCCACGTCCTTTTGCAGGCGGTTGAGCTGCCAGGAGCCCGAGAGCACCATGGCCACGCGGCCATTGACAAACTCGCCCATTGAATCGGCATAGGTCGAGCCGCCCGAACTGGCCCAGACGTCCTTGAGCATGGCGCCATCCTTGTGCCAGCCGACGAACTTGGTAATGGTGGTCTTGTAGCCGTCATCGAGCACGAGGTTGCCCTGCCTGTCGAGAATCTTGGCCCCATAGCTGATAGCCGGGCCGGCAAAGCGGTGGCCCGAGCGGTCCCAGGCCATGCCGGCCTTGAGCTGGGTGACCTGGGCCACCTTGCGGGTGGCGGCCACCCAGTCGTCCCAGGTGGCCTTGGGGCCGGGCAGCGCGACCTTGGCCTGGTCGAACAGGGTCTTGTTGACAAAGGGGCCGGTGACGGTGAGCTGCGACATGAAGCCGTAGATGCCCTTGTCGGTCGGGCTGGGGCGCAGCCAGGGCAGCGTCGCGCCGAAGTTGGTCTCCCAGTATTTCGGGTTCTTGATCTGCTTGCTGATGTCCAGGTAGTACTTCGACAGGCCGCCCAGATCGGTCACCCGCGCGATGTCAGGGCCCTGGCCCGCTGCCAGCTGCACGGGCAATTGCTCGACGATGGTCTTGTAAGGCACCACGTCGACAATCACCTTGTAGCCGGGGTTGGCAGCTTCATAGCGCCGGGCCTGCTCGGTCAGCACATCGCATTCGACGCCGTCCTGGTAGCACATGACCCGAATCTCGCCGGCGGATGCCACGCCGGGCAGGGCTGTTGCCGCCAGCGCAGCTGCCGCCATGCCTGCCGCGCCCAATGAAAAAATTCGCATTGCCATGATGTCTTCCTCGGTAAAAAGTGAATGCCTGAGAATACCTTCTCGCCACAGCACCACGTGCAGGGTTTTCCCAAGGCGCGGCGGATCATCCATATGACAACGCCGAGACCAGGTTAATGCCTACGCAGACCACCCCAGACAACGCTCCGCACCTGCCCGATCTGTTCGCCCTTGCGGATGGCAAGCGCGTGCGGCATGCCGGCCAATGGCCGCAGCGGCGCGCCGAGCTGGCCGCGCTCCTGCTGCACCATCTCTATGGCCCCCTGCCGGAAGCGCCGCACGCCGTGCTTTGTGAAGCGTTGCACTGCAGCCACCTGGGCAAGGCAGACGCGCGCCTTGCGGGTGCCCGCCTGCTCAGCCTGCGCCTGCAGTGCGTGGGCAGCACCGCGCCGCCGATCAGCCTGCAGGTGTGGCTGCCGCCCGACCGGCCAGGGGAGGCGCCGCGCTGGCCGGTTGTGCTCAGCGGCGATGGCTGCTGGCACAACGCGACCGATGAGGTCAAGGTGCAGATTCTCTCGCGCGGCCATGCGCTGGCCCTGTTCAACCGCGTGGAACTGGCCGCAGACCCGGCAACCGGGCCGGGGCGCAGGGCCCCAACGGCGCACGAATCATTTGCCGGCCTGGGCGCACTGGCCGTCTGGGCCTGGGGTTACCAGCGCTGTGTGGACGGCCTGCTGCAGATGCCCTTCATTGAGCCGCAGCAAATTGCCGTGGTCGGCCATTCGCGCGGCGGCAAGGCGGCGCTGCTCGCCGGCGCACTGGACGAGCGCATTGCCTTGACCAGCGCCAACAACTCGGGCGCCGCAGGGGCGGGCAGCGCGCTCTGCCTGGGGCCCGGAGCCGAAACACTCGCCAACGTGGTGCTCGGCTTTCCGCAATGGTTTGGCCCCAACGCCACGGCATTGGCCAAGGCGTTGGCAGACCGCGAAGGTCCGGCGCCATTGGACATGCACTTTCTGCTCGCACTGGTGGCACCCCGGGCCCTGCTCACCACCGAAGCCCTGGACGACGCCTGGGCGAACCCGCCGGGCACGCAGCGCAGCCATGCGGCCGCGCGCGAGGTCTTTGGGTTTCTGGGTGCGCAAGACCGGCTTGCCATGCACTGCCGCCCCGGCGGCCATGCGCACAGCCTGGTTGACTGGATCGCCCTGCTGGACTTTGCCGACCGGCTCTGGCGCTAGCGCTTGCCGTTGGGCCGCGCGCTGGCAGCAGCGCAGGCTGCGCAAATGCAGGCGACACCCCTGGCCTGCTCCGGCAAGCGCGCCAGCAATTCCGCATCGAACCGGGCCGTGGTGCACCAGCAGGGGCCTTGCTTCCCACCGGTTGCGCGCTCGACTTCCATGGCGCAGCGGTTTTCAGCGCCACACAGCGGGCAACGGCCCGGGTTCACTTGGGCGGCCGGTGCAGTGCGCACAGCTTGTTGCCATCCGGGTCGCGCAGATAGGCCAGGTAGAGTTTGCCCACCGAACCTTCGCGCCAGCCGGGCGGGTCTTCACAGGTGGTACCACCATTGGCAATGCCAGCGGCGTGAAAGGCGTCGGCCTGCTCGGGGCTTGGCATGGCGAAGCCGATGGTGCCGCCATTGGCATGGGTGGCCGGCTCGCCATTAAGCGGCCTGGTAATGCCAAACGAGCCCGTGGCCGAGCGGTAAAAGTAGCGGTCCACCACGCCGTTGTGGTTGTGCACGCCGGGCTTCATGCCCAAGGTGCCCAGGAGCGCGTCATAGAACTTCTTTGAGGCTTCAAGGTCGTTGACGCCGAGGATCACATGGCTGAACATGGGGGCTCCTTTGATCAGGCAGCTGCCTTGACCTTCAGCCGCCACGCGTGCAGCAGCGGCTCGGTGTAGCCGCTGGGCTGGACCAGACCCTTGTAGACGAGGTCGGTTGCGGCCTTGTAGGCCATGGAGGTGTCAAAGTGGCCGGCCATGTTCTTGTAGAGCGGGTCGCCGGCGTTCTGCTTGTCCACCACGGCGGCCATGCGCTCAAACGTGGCCTTGACCTGGGCGCGCGTGACAACGCCGTGGTGCAGCCAGTTGGCGATGTGCTGGCTGCTGATGCGCAGGGTGGCACGGTCTTCCATCAGGCCGATGTTGTGGATGTCGGGCACCTTGGAGCAGCCCACGCCCTGGTCGATCCAGCGCACCACATAACCCAGGATGCCCTGGGCATTGTTGTCGAGTTCCTGCTGCTTCTGCTCGGGCGTCCAGTCGGGCGTGCTGGTCACCGGAATGGTCAGCAGGCCTGTCAGCAGGCGCTTGCATTCGGCTGTGGCGTCGATTTTTTCGAGCTGCTTTTGCACCTTGCTGACCTTGACCTGGTGGTAATGCAGGGCGTGCAGAGTTGCGCCCGTGGGGCTGGGCACCCAGGCGGTATTGGCGCCGGCCAGCGGGTGGTTGATCTTGGTCTTGAGCATGTCGGCCATGAGGTCGGGCATGGCCCACATGCCCTTGCCGATCTGGGCCTTGCCGCGCAGGCCGCAATCGAGCCCGACCAGCACATTGTTCTGCTCGTAGGCCTGAATCCAGGCGCTGGACTTCATGTCACCCTTGCGGATCATCGGGCCGGCCTGCATGGCGCTGTGCATCTCGTCGCCAGTGCGGTCGAGGAAGCCTGTGTTGATGAAAGCCACGCGGCTCTTCGCCGCGGCTATGCAAGCCTTGAGGTTGACACTGGTGCGGCGCTCTTCATCCATGATGCCGAGCTTGACGGTGCTGTCCTTCAGGCCCAGCAGCTTTTCGACGGCGCCAAACAGGTCGGCCGCAAAGGCCACCTCGGCGGGGCCGTGCATCTTCGGCTTCACGATGTAGACGCTGCCCTGGCGCGAATTGCGGATGGCGTCCTTCTTGCCGCGCTGGAGGTCGTGCAGGGCAATCGTGGTGGTGATCACGGCGTCGAGGATGCCTTCAGGGATCTCCTTGGTCTTGCCGTCTGCGGCCTTGTAGAGGATGGCCGGGTTGGTCATCAGGTGGCCGACATTGCGCACGAACATCAGCGAGCGGCCATGGAGCTTGACGCTCTTCTTGCCGCCGGGCGAGGTGTAGACGCGGTCCGGGTTGAGGCCGCGCGTGAAGGTCTTGCCGCCCTTGGTCACGGTTTCGGTCAGCGTGCCCTTGAAGATGCCCAGCCAGTTGCCGTAGGCCAATACCTTGTCGTCGGCGTCGACCACGGCAACCGAGTCTTCGAGATCCATGATGGTGGAGAGCGCCGCCTCGACGACGAGGTCGCTCACGCCAGCTGCATCGCTCTTGCCAATCGGCGTGGCGCGGTTGATCTGGATGTCCAGGTGCAGGCCGTTGTGCACCAGCAGCACCGAAGTGGGCGCGGCGGCCTCGCCTTGGTAGCCAACGAACTGTTTGGCGTCTGCCAGGCCGCTGGATTTGCCACCCTTGAGCGCAACCACGAGCTTGCCCGCCTGGACGCGGTATCCCGTGCTGTCAATATGGGAACCCTCGGCCAGCGGCGCGGTGCGATCGAGCACGTAGCGCGCGTATTCGATTACCTTTGCGCCGCGCCTGGGGTTATAGCCCGTGCCCTTTTCGCAGCCATCGGCCTCGGAGATCGCATCGGTGCCGTAGAGCGCATCGTACAGGCTGCCCCAGCGCCCGTTAGCGGCGTTGAGGGCATAGCGGGCGTTCAGGACGGGCACCACCAGCTGGGGCCCGGCCTGTTTGGCCAGTTCGGCGTCGACGTTTTTCGTGGTGGCCTTGACCTTCCTGGGCACGGGAACGAGGTAACCGATCTGCTGCAAAAAGGCCTTGTACGCGGGCATGTCCTTGATCGGGCCGACATTCTTCTTGTGCCAGGCGTCTAGTGCAGTCTGCAGGCGGTCACGCTCAGCCAGCAGGGCGAGGTTCTTGGGTGCAAATTCGGCCACGATGGCGTCAAAGCCCTTCCAAAAGGCCTCGGGCGCGATGCTAGTGCCAGGCAGCACCTGGTCGTTCACGAATTGGTAGAGATTGCTGGCAACTTGCAGGCGGTGGACGCTGGTGCGTGCGGTCATGGTGGCTTCCTCTTCGGGGTCAAAGTCAAAAAAACGAAAGAACGTCGCGCAGGCTGGTGCCCGTGCGGCTGGGCTGGGTGCCCAATTCTTCAAAAGGCAGGCCCTGGCGGTTCACCCAGAGCGTGTGAAATCCGTACCAGGTCGCGGCCAGCGCGTCCCAGCCATTGCTGCTCACGAACAGGGTATTGGCCTTGGGAACGCCGGTGGCTTGGGGGCCCAGGGCGTAGGCGTCAGGGTGGGTCTTGTATTTGCGGATGCCGTCCACGCTGATGACGTGGTCCAGATACGGCCCCAGGCCCGCACTGGCAACGGCCGCGCCCAGCATGCCAGGGTTGCCATTACTGAGCACGCCGGTGATGACGCCGCGCGCCTTGAGCGCCTGCAAGACTTCGCGGTTTTCGGGGAAGGCCGTCAGATGGCGGTATTGCTCCATCAGGCGCTCGATCTTTGCATCGAATACCGCGCCAGCGCCCGCAGTATCCCCGTAGCCAGCTATCTTTTTTATAGCATAACGCAATGCCGCCCGGGTCAGTTCCCAGAATGGCTGGTAATGCACGCCGTGATCGCAGGTGGTCACGAGACGGCTGTATTCGATCTGCTTGTCGCGCCAGGCCTGGCTGATGGCCGGGCCATGCCCCGGGAACAGCTCTTCGGCGAGCGCGCTGACGCTGTACACGTCGAACAGCGTGCCATAGGCGTCAAAAAGCACTGCGCGCGGAGCTTCCATGCCTTCGACTATATGGCACGCGAATGGGTTTATTCATCGCCTTATTTGTAGTTTTTCCATAACAAAAATAGAGGTAATAGATCGATAATCACCGGAATGGACCGCCTCAAGCAGCTTGAATCCTTCGTCTCGATCGCCACGCGGGGCAGCCTGACGGCGGCGGCCCGGGCGGAAGGCGTGTCCCCGGCCATCATGGGCCGCCGCCTCGACGCACTCGAGGAGCGGCTGGGCGTCAAGCTGCTGGTACGCACCACGCGGCGCATCACGCTCACCCACGAAGGCAGTGCCTTCCTCGAAGACTGCCAGCGCCTGCTGGCCGACTTTGCCAATGCCGAAGCCAGCGTCTCTGCCGGTGGCGTCAAGGCCAGCGGGCATTTGCGCATCACCGCGCCCGCCGGGTTCGGCCGGCGCCATGTTGCACCCCTGGTGCCGCGCTTTCGGCAGATGCACCCCGACGTCACCGTTTCGCTCAATCTAAGCGACCGGGTGGTGGATCTCGCTGCCGAGGGCTTCGACTGTGCCGTGCGCGTGGGCGACTTGCCTGATTCATCCCTGGTGAGCACCCGGCTGGCCGACAACCGGCGCCTGTGCGTGGCAACACCGGCTTACCTGAAGGCACATGGCGCGCCGCGCCATCCCGGCGACCTCGCCCGGCACGCCTGCCTCACGCTCTCGAGCGACGCATCACAAACCCGCGGCTGGGCCTTCACCGTCAAGGGGGAACTGGTTCACCTCAAGCCCGCCGGCCCGATGGACTGCTCCGACGGCCAGGTGCTGCACGACTGGTGCCTAGCCGGCCATGGCATTGCCTGGCGCAGCACCTGGGAAGTCGAGGCCGAAGTCGCCAGCGGTCTGCTGATGAGTGTGCTCGATGAGTTTGCCGCCCCGCCCAACGGCATCTACGCCCTGTTTCCGCAACGCAAATACATGCCGCTGCGTGTGCGGCTGTGGGTGGACTACCTGCGCGAAAACTACGGCACTGCGGATTTCTGGAAAGTCAGCGCCTGAAGGCCCAGTAGCGGCTCAGCACAAAAGTCTGTGCGGCCGCTACCGCCAGCCCGGCAACCAGGGCCAGCAGCGAGGGCCAGCCCGCGCCGCGCAGCAGCAGCGAGAACACCAGCTCGTTGGCGCCAAAGCCTGCCAGCGCCGTGATGCCAAAGCGCAGCAGGCTGGTATGGGCTGCGGTGCTGGTGTCGGAAAAACTCAGAAAGCGGTGGCCGAAGAAGCTCACGAAGAAAGCGACTACAAACCCGCTGGCATTGGCCAGCTCGGGCCACATTTGGTGCTGCAGCAGGGCAAAAACCGCCATGTGGGTGAGCGAAGCGGCCACACCGACCAGCAAAAACCAACCCCCAGAGCGGGCCAGTGCGGCCCGGGGTTTGCGCTTGGCCATGAGGCCGATGGTGGGAATGGGTGGGAGGGGCATGGGCACATCATGCCGCAACGCCCGGCCCCAAAAGCAGAACCCCGCCGCAGCGGGGTTCTGGAAGGGCTTGGAAGCGGCTTACTTCTTCGCTGCAGGTGCGCCACCGGCGTCGGCAACGCACTTCTTCACGAAGCTGGTCTTGGCGGCGCCGGCGAGCTTCTTGTCGGCAGCGGTCTTGTCGCAAGTTGCAGCGGCATCGCTGGCGGCGGCGGGCTTGGCCGAGAGACATTCCTTCATGAAGGCCTTGCGCTCGTCGCCCTTCTTGTCACCAGCGTCCTTGTTGCAGGTGCCCATCTTGGTTTGTTGCGTGGTCATGGGGGCATCGGCCGCATGGGCAGCGCCAAAAGACAATGCGAGGCCCATTGCGATCACGGAAAGAATCTTCTTCATTTAGCGCTCCAGTTATATATGAGGTGGTAGGTGAAATCCCGGCAAGGATTCCACCACATAACGGTACCCGGCGCAATGTCGATGACACGGGCACGTAAAATCGCTGCATGCAATCCGTCAAGAACGAACTGCTCGCGGCCCTGGCCGACGGGCTGGAGCAGCTTTCACCCGGCGCCGGGGCCAGGGCCGCCTTCGAATCCCCCAAAATGGCCTCCCATGGCGATCTGGCCTGCACGGCAGCCATGCAATTATCCAAAACCCTGAAGCAAAACCCCCGACAGCTGGCGGAAACACTGCGTGGAATGCTATTGAATTCAGAGCAATTCAAGCGCTGGGCGGAGGCGATCGAGATCGCCGGCCCGGGCTTCATCAATATCCGGCTCAAACCAGAAACCAAGCAGCAGGTGGTGCGGGATGTCCTCTCGGAAGGTGCGCTATTTGGCACCCGTGCAGCGCGCGGGCAACGCATTCTGGTCGAGTTTGTCTCCGCCAATCCGACCGGCCCGCTGCATGTGGGTCATGGCCGGCAGGCTGCCCTGGGCGACGCCATCTGCAACCTCTACACGACCCAGGGCTGGGACGTGACGCGCGAGTTCTATTACAACGACGCCGGCGTGCAGATCGCCACCTTGGCTGCGTCGACCCAATTGCGCGCGCGCGGCTTCAAGCCCGGCGATCCCGAATGGCCCAGCGGCGAGAACGCGGCGGCGTACAACGGCGAATACATCCAGGACATCGCCAACGATTTCATGGCAAAGAAGACGGTCACGGCCGATGACCGGAGCTTCACCGGCAGTGGCGATCTCAACGACCTGGAGGGCATGCGCCAGTTCGCCGTGGCCTACCTGCGCCACGAGCAGGACATGGACCTCAAGGCCTTCGGCCTGCGGTTTGACAACTACTACCTTGAATCGAGCCTCTACAGCAGCGGCAAGGTCGACGCTGCCGTCCAGAAACTCAAGGACGCTGGCAAGACCTACGAGCAGAACGGCGCGCTGTGGCTCCAATCCACCGACTACGGTGACGACAAGAACCGCGTCATGCGCAAAAGCGACGGCAGCTACACCTATTTCGTGCCGGACGTGGCCTACCACATCACCAAATGGGAGCGCGGCTTTGCCATGGCCGTCAACATCCAGGGCACCGACCACCACGGCACTATCACGCGCGTGCGCGCCGGCCTGCAGGCCGCCAATGTGGGCATACCCCAGGGCTACCCTCATTACGTGCTGCACACCATGGTGCGGGTCATGCGCGGGGGCGAGGAAGTCAAGATCTCGAAGCGCGCGGGCAGCTATGTCACCCTGCGCGACCTGATCGAGTGGACCAGCGCCGACGCCGTGCGCTTCTTCCTGCTCAGCCGCAAGCCCGATACCGAATACACCTTCGACGTCGATCTGGCCGTTGCGAAGAACAACGACAACCCGGTCTATTACGTGCAATACGCCCATGCCCGCATTTGCTCGGTGCTGGCGGCCTGGGGCGGCGATGTGGCCACGCTGGCCCGGGTGGACCTGAGCCCGCTGCAAAGCGCCCAGGCCCAGGCCCTGATGCTGCTGCTGACCAGATACCCCGACATGCTCAGCTCTGCGGCACAGGATTTTGCGCCCCATGATGTGACTTTTTACCTGCGCGAACTGGCCGCCGCTCACCACAGCTATTACGATGCGGAGCGGATCCTGGTGGACGACGAAGCGACCAAACTCGCCCGCCTGGCCCTCGTAGCCGCCTGCGCCCAAGTGCTGCACAATGGCCTGGCGGTGCTGGGCGTCAGCGCACCGCGCAAAATGTAGGCAAGCGAGACACTTATGAAATTCCAGCGCGGCGGCACCATTGTGGGCTTCATCATCGGCGTATTGGTCGGCCTGGGCGGCGCCTTGGCCGTTGCCGTCTACGTGACCAAGGTACCCATTCCATTCGTCAACAAGGGGCAGGGCCACACGCCCGAGCAGGACGCCTCCGAGATCAAGAAGAACAAGGATTGGGAT
>Ga0007834_1000655_pt1 | contig 10390 bp, 12 predicted proteins | sample CryBogCBE06Nov07_FD_71233 | JGI IMG/M metagenome (GOLD analysis project Ga0007834, IMG submission 71233) | Freshwater microbial communities from Crystal Bog, Wisconsin, USA - CBE06Nov07 | ecosystem: Environmental > Aquatic > Freshwater > Lake | place: Crystal Bog, Wisconsin, USA | collected...
TGCAATGGGAATGGTGCGCAAGCTCATCGTCAGGTCGATGCAGGCGTTACTTTGAACACGGTCGCTTGGTGATCAAAACAAGGTATCCGTCGTGATGAGACCTTTCCACCTAACGCATTCCAGTCGCAACGCAGCAGTGGCTTACGATCGTGGTGTTTGTCTGTGTGTGTGTGTATGGCCCACCTGTACATGGACGCCCACATGTACGGATGAACGTCCCTGTTGATTCTCCAGGAGGAGAGGGAGAGGGGTGGGGAGAGCAGGCGGAAGCCGTGCGATCTGTGGCGAGCGAACAGCGTCCGGGGCCGTGAGCATGCGAGTGAGTGAGTGGTGAGCGAAACTGTTGGCATGGTAATGGTTCGACATTAGTGCCGTTGGAGCGCTTTTCCTCATTCCTTACTTGAGGGTCTGGAGCAGTCGCGGAATGGACAAGTGGTGTCCTGAGGTCACAGATGACGACGAGGGTGATGAGGCGGGCGAGGGGCGATGAACTACGACTCGGAGACCTCACCTATGGCCCGGAGGTGACGGTGATACGTGTGCGTGACCAAGCCGTCCGAGACTCCACCGTGAGCCCAGAGCACTTCTGGATCGCACGTCTGTATCACCCGCCCTTGGAGAGGTGCGGGCTCACTGCCTTCATCGGTGCCCACCGGGGGAAGAGGACCAGACGGCAGTGGTGCCAGTGACTGCTGTGATAAAGGACTCGAGACCTCTGGGCGGGCCGCCCGACACAGCTCCGTCTTGCCACTGAACGTGAGCGGCAAGTACAGTAGGGCTCCGGAGTCTCCGATCAACTCCACGATAGCAGAGGACAGGGCGGATGGATGCATCAGGTCCGCCACGGAGCAGCCCACCACCACATCGATCTGGACAGTGCGACGGAATGAGGTGACGGGATTACCGATATACTCACGGGGTCACCTCGTTTGAACAATCCAATACGCAGTGGTTGAAGAAAGTCTCAAGTTACGAGACAATCATACGATATCCTAACTGCACTGTATCGGTCCTTTTAGACATGGCCCGTCTCTCCCGCTCTCTCACCTGTCTGAAGCGCCCTCGTCCCAGGAGCTCGTCCACTGCCTTCCGTCCTGCCGCACTACAGAAGTCCAGCCCCAAGACGTGCACGTGGATCGTAACGGTCGCGTTGCCCAGTCGTAGGACTCCTTGCCACATCACGGACTGCGGCGGACCACCAGCCAGCTCGTCCCCAACCTCTACCGGGCCGCTTTCATGCGAAGGGAAACGAGGAGCAGAGGCGTTGTCCGTATACAAGAGCTCCTCCACTCCCAGCGCGAGGAGGGTCTCGTGGGCCAACGCGATCAGGGAAGGGCTCAGGTTCTTCTCGAAGGCCAAATATGTAAGGGTCGCTCTGTGACACGTACGGAGGCAGGAGCAGGCGAAAGGTGAGGAGTAGGGAAGCTATCGCTCTCAACTTAGGATATCTCTGCGTGCCAACGCACCTGCCATCCGCACAGCTGGTGCTGTAACCGTTGGCCTCCAGAGCCCGCATCGCGCTCCGGATCAGGGGCGGGGCCATACTCAGAGCACCAGCTCCCAAGTCACACACGCCCACCTTCCAGACCTCCCCCGATAGAGAGGGTGTTGAACATGTATTCTCCTCAATGAGACCGGCGGATGGGGCGGGAGAGGGGCCGACATTACGCTTGTGTAATAGTCGCGCTCGTTCTGCCATTCTGTGGGTGAGTTGAGTTGTCAGCATCTGTATGACCTGAGGGGCACCAAACACCACGGTTTACAGACATGTAATCGAAATAATGATACCCCGTGGCTGTATGCGGGGAGATATAGGCCGAAGGTACTGTATGAGACAAAGGAAAGTTGCCCGTAATATAGGACACGATGGGCTGAGGGTACGGGGGATCGTGTATACAAACTCGACCAGGCGGTTTGTATAGTATATTCAACTGAAATGCAATTATATAATATATATGACGAGCTTGTGGTGAGCCGATGTACGAAGAATGCACCGGGAAGGAGAACCAGACCTAAGAGTGACCGACGGGGGTCGAGTGCGCAAGGCTGTGGAGCGACAAGATCCTCAAGTATGAATAGGACAATCGATAATGCTAGGTTGCGGTGCAGTCCCACCGTTTCATGGTGTGATTGATTACGCACCGTCACGTTCAGTGAAAAAGAGTCCACGACATTTTTGGCCACGAGGTATTGGCTCTCGTTGAATGAAAAGGTCGAGCGTACGCGGTTCGGAATCGAATTATTTTTGAAATCTGTATCCACAGGAAGAACATTTAGGTAAGTCAGTAGGGCCTCGGGGAGAGACGTGGATGGAGTGATGCGAATTCCTCGAATTCCCAAACTCTCAACGATTTCGATATTTAAACCGTTATCGTCAATTAAGGCTATTTCGTGAGTATCTAAAGGAAACATTTCAAGCAAAGGCAACCAAAACCTACGATCGCTTTTCGTGACTCCACTCATACGTTCTGGTGTAAAATAGGCTGCTACTTTCAAATCAGAAATTCCCAAACGATTGAATACTCGTTTCACATGAAATTTCGGGGAATTTGAAGCGATCACTATTTTCGACGATTCTATGCTTAGCATTTTGCGCAAATTATGGCCTTCAATCAACCTATAGCCAGCAGTCTCCTTAGATGGGGTGGAATATCTCATAAGCTGGGACATGTCAAGATCAGGATAAACCTTACTATAGTAATCTGCGATCAATTCATTACTTCCAACCTTCTCTATTATTGCTCTTATCGTTGATCCATACGTTAAATGCAGCTCATCACATTCTGATGATGAATAGTTGAAACCTTCTCCATATTTAATACAACCTGATCTTATTTGCTGCTCAATATTGCAGGAATCTTCATATAAAGTGCCATCTACGTCAAATACAATAACAGGTATTTTTGAACATGAGGAAGGTGAAACGAATTCGATGGAGACGATTGAAATAATGAAAAGGAAAATCTTCATCAGGATCAACATGAAATGAGACTGCACAAAAGCGCAACGTGATAAATTCTTCAACGCGTAAAGCGAAACTTACGACGGAAACATAATGAGCAGTCTTCACAGCGTTCATCGAGTCGGTATCAAAGCTGAAGATACCATCAGCGATCGGGACGAAAACAGTAATGAGGCCTACATGCGTGGAAAGCTTTCTATTTTGGTAAGAAATCTGAAATTAATTGCTATTCTGAATAACAATTTCCCCTCAGGTTGTCGGCGCATCCGGAGACCTTGCAAAAAAGAAAACGTATCCTTCGCTACTTGACTTATATTTAAATGGATTTTTGCCAGAACAAGTTGTAATCATGGGGTTTGCAAGATCGGCCATGGATGATAAAAAATTTCGCGATTATTTAGCTCCATATCTTCGAAAGGCAGATATTAGCGACTCCGATGTTCAAAAGTTTCTGTCGCGTATATTTTACTTTAGCGGTGCCTACGATTCAGTAGATTCATTTCTGAAACTGGAGATACGACTGATTGAGTTAGAGGACAATGCTACCAGTAACCTCAGCTATTGCAATCGTTTGTTTTACTTCGCGATTCCTCCAAATGTATTCATTCCAGTGGCTTCTACCATCAAGACTTGCGCTATTTCAAAACGAGGCTGGAATCGTTTGATTGTGGAGAAGCCATTTGGGCATGATCTTGAATCTGCTCGTGTATTGGCCGAGTCTCTCGGCGCAATTTACAACGAAGACCAAATCTACCGCATTGATCATTACTTAGGTGAACTATGGGTATAGATACTTCCATGCGATCAATAAAATCTGCGCTTTATCTCCACTCCCGTTCTTATCTGGTGAAATCCTCGTTTACCTCCCGAACTCTCTTATCCAGGAAAGGAAATGGTGCAGAACCTAATGCTCTTCCGCTTCGGCAATATCATCTTCGAGCCGCTGCTCAATAACCGTTACGTATCCAGCGTCCGCATCACCTTTAAGGAAGACTTCGGAACCGACGGGAGAGGCGGCTACTTTGACAGCTACGGAATCATTCGTGACATTATGCAGAACCACTTGCTGCAGGTGCGGCTCTCCGATAGCTGCTAAGTAGATGCGCTGTTTGAATAATCTGATCCCTCTCGCGGTACTAGTGTAATCACCTCCCACCCGAGCATTCCGACGAAGAGAGGCGAACTACCGCACTATCCCCAACCTACGAAATCACCTCCGCCACTCCTGCGCCTTTATGACGATCTATCCTAACTAAATTCGCTCCAGGCGCTGATCTCCTCTACAGCACCGCACTTCCCTCTACATCACCTCGCCTGATGTGCTCGCCTCCTGTCCCCTGAAGGTGCTATCGCTGGTGGCCATGGAGCCGCCCGTCACATTGAATGGAGAGGGCAGTGGGAACTATCTCCGCGACGCGAAGGTGAACGTGTTGCGCTCCATCAGTCCCATCAGCTTGGACGACGTCGTCCTCGGCCAGTACGTGGCGAGTGTGGACAAGTTGAAGAAGGGCTACCTGGACGACCCGACGGTGTCCCCGAACTCCAACACCCCGACCTTCGCCCAGGTGGTGCTGAGGATCAACACACCGCGCTGGGAGGGCGTCCCGTTCATCATGAAGGCTGGGAAGGCCCTGGAGTCTCGCAAAGCTGAGATTAGAATCCAATACAAGGACGCCCCTGCTGCTGGCTTCATGTTCGGGCCCGAGAGCCGCTGCGCTTGCAACGAATTGGTGCTGAGGCTGCAGCCGAACGAGGCGGTTTACATGAAGATGAATGTGAAGAAGCCTGGGCTGTTCTCCCACCCTATGCAGAGCGAACTGGACCTCAGCTATGCCACCAGGTGGGCGTGGGCGTGGGGGATGGAGATCGGAGTTACATTAGATAGAGTTGTTAGAAGCACTCGATATGGACCGTCACCGGTGGCGCTTTTACCTGTGTTTCCGATGTCTCGGAGTCTGTAATTGTAACTGTAACTGTAACTGTAACGGTCGGATGTGGTTCTTCTTCGCGATCAGATTCGCCGGGACGTATAACCCGGACGCCTACACCCGCCTGATCCTGGACTCCCTCAAAGGCAACCAGGCGGGGTTCGTGCGCAGCGATGAACTCATCACCGCCTGGCAAATATTCTCACCTCTTCTTGAGAAGATCGATGCCTTGGGAAAGGCGGGCAAGCAGCCGTTGCCCTACGTTTACGGCAGTCGCGGCCCCCCTCAGGCGGATGAGATGCTCGACCGGCTTGGAGTGAAGAGGGAGGCGGGGTACGTGTGGCAGGCGGCCTAGAGGATTCGCGATGGCTCGAGGCGGCGGGAGGGCCGGCGAAGATATGATTTTGAAAGTTCAGACGTTGGTGAGGTTTGCAAGTCGAATCAGGGGGTTTCTCCTGAGCTGAAAAAGCGAAATATGCCATTCCTGTGGAAAATAATGAGGCAATCGTGCTTTCTATGCTTGAAACATCTGCGAGAAAATAAGATCTTATGATTTGAACTTGTTACAAGGGAAAAATCACCCGAAAACTTAGTTAGTCCTGCTACCAAGCAAAATCCTAGCGTAAGTTCTTCAAGTAAATGAAGAAGGTACTTAGTCCTTTCGGAAAAGATATCAGGATGAGGAGGGTGCATACTTACTTCCCGTCCGATCACCACTGCGCGCTGCTGTCCATAAACGTGGCAAAATGCACAATAGGTGACATCTCCATTATACAGAGATCCTCAGTTACGGACGAAGTGAACAGGCAGTGAGCTCCTCATCGTCGTTTGAAATTTCTTACCTTGTAGGAAGGAACCGGGGGTCAGTAAGCACTGCGTGACCAAAGGCGGAACAATGAATACGAAATTTGTTTGTGAGGAGGTGCCGCTTGTGCCCACCAAGGAGAAGTAACATAGCGCCGCTACACCTACCGGCAGGTAACGTGGTACATAGAACCACTGACATTTTTGCAACCGCCGGCGTCCACCAACGTTCTGAAATTGTATTGAAGGCGACCTTGATCACTACAACGACGACACAAAAAAACCCTGGCTCAGTCATGCAAAGGGAAATTTGGTTGCACTCGTTATTTGTTGAAAGAACAATCGTTGCCTTTCCAAGTGAAGAAGGGAATTGAGCTGGAAACTCAAAAACGGGCCTCAGAAAAAAGTAAAATGCTAACTTGCAGAGATAAATGGCAAGGTGAGCTGTGCGGACTGTCCTGACTGATTAATTTTCAGAAAACCTGACAGGTGTTAGATATTTGGTCTTGCTGGTAAACAAAGACTTCAGACGGGGACGATCAGTGGCCCGATTCTACAGATGCCTTTGCGCCCAGGTCGGCGGCTGACCCGCAGGACGCTTGGTCTTCGGCGATTGGTCGAAAGCACTCCTTGGTTATCTTATACTTGACTGAGCGAGCAGAGCGATTGTGGAGGCCATGAGTAGCCTCAGGGTTATCTAGTTAGAAGGGCGTTCTGTGGTAGGCTGATTGTGAGGATCCAAGGGGGGCGGGCTGTTGCACCATATATGCACCATCGATTCCACAATGGTTAAGTAAGGCAAATCTTTGTCAAAACCCTGATCGAGGTCAGTCATAGTCATGGTGCAAATATTGTAGGCGCTCTTCATGTGATGTGAGATGGCCAGCTTTTGGGCTAACCACGCGTCCTCTGGATCAGATAGTAAAAGCTCATTAAACAAAGAGTTAACGAGATCATCCGATTGTGCGGAGCAATATTGAGCTGTGATATACAGGCGCTCGAGCAGATCCAGTCCGAACCACTCTCTGAAGAAGCGACTGGAGTTCGTAGTTATAATTGATCGCAGAGCGCGGAGCTTTTGAAGCCAGCACCAAGCAAGATATACAAACCAAAAGGCTTTACTGTGGATTCCAATCAATCGGCGTACCCTCTCCAAAAAGAGAGCCCCCGGGCTAATGCAAATTTCAAGAGTGCCATTCGCCGAGTTCTGAGCTGCTGAGAAATTTCCGTCGGTCCTTCTTCTACCTTTCTTAGAGGCAGGCAATGGCCGACATCATTCAGAGTTTGTCCACCAAGGAGTCATAAAATTGACGGCAATTTACGAATGCATTACCTTCCGACTCCTGTAGCCGGGCGATCCACTTGGGTGGCGGCAAGAATTTTCTCTCCATCACAATACAATTGTTTTCCAGGACTGATTGTAGTCGTGTTGAATCAACTTCTTCTATTCATTCAATTTCAGTTCGCGACTGGGCTGGGGGGGTAAAAAGCTGGTATCGTAGCAACTGCGCTACGAATTTAATCGCCAACTATTTTTTTAAATTAATACTTAGGTGTATAACCTAAGGGGAATGACGGTCCGGAGAAATTTACCGCTATTCTTCATCTGTTGATGATAGTGGTACTATCTGTCGTCTCGTGTTGTGTTACTGATACCGAAAGCCTGATCGAAGCCTGATGTTAACGACAAGAAACCCTTTTTAGGACGTTAAGCTAAGTTAACCTTTAAAACAATAGAAGGTGATGCTGGTACCCAAGTACACGGTGGCCTCGAGGTTCTCCAGTCAGGCCAGCCAATGAATTTGATTTAAAAAATTAATTTTGTAATATTTCTCCTCTTCTTACTTTTTCACTTTACTTGCTCACTTAAACTAACAAGAGGATATGCAGATACTAATTTTTCCTTATTGCTTAGATACGCAAGAAATCACCAGAACCAGTAGTGTTAGCGGTCCAACAAGTAACAAACATATCCGTTTCACACCCTTCAGACTTTGGACCAGCCTTGATCATAGTAAGAACAACAGCGACAGCGTAAATATGTTGGCAAGAACATTTTATTTGCTAGTATGAGTGGTTGATGAAAAGCTTCTGATATGGTTCAGAGGTTTATGGCGATTAAGGTACTTAAACAACAATTGATACATCGCCGAAGGTGTAATACAATCAGGAAACAGATACGCAAACGATCAAGACCTTCGCATTATAGCCAATTTAACACAAACATCATCACAATCATCCACATCTCTTACAACAGTATCTTGAATCCAAGTAGTTTTTAACGAGTAGCATCGCTCTGCTAATTCAAAAAATTGCATCACCGTCTCGTAAGTGTATTCTGCGGCATCTCTGTGAGCAAACGATACTAATATTATGCCTTCATTTCCAAGGCAGTCTACGCAGCTATCCAGGAGCTGTTTGTACAAATGCGAAGTTTGTTTCCAAAATAATTCGGCCAGAAGTATCACATCGAAACCGGCTTCCCCATCACTACCATCCAGCGCCCTTAAGACGATTGTATTTTCTCCCCATATATGTTCCTGAATAACTATTTTACCATTGTCCTCACTCGTGAAGTTTCGATCTTTAAGAATTCGTATATTCTCTATAACGCTTTCGCCTGGATAGTCTGTTATAACATTTAATTTTGCGCCTAATTTACTGCAGACGAACGATGGTAAGGAGGCCCCAGCTCCAAGCTCTAGCACCACCATATCTCTGATTAAATTAATATTGGTGAGCAGATAATTTGAAAGTACCACTGAGCCCGGCCATACATCGTCACAGAATAGTCCATCTTGACTGCGCTTATCTCTTGTGTGAATATGAAGCAACCCATAGCGTCCAATATCAAATACACCGTTGGGAAGCATACCGTTGCAGAATAATGGACGCAAACTCATGGAGCAGAGTGAGAACGCTCCAAGAGTGGACAATTAGAAATTAGAACTGTAGACAGAACTTACTGAGGGCGATATGAGGTTGTTCAATGTAATTACAATACGAATATATATTCGAAAACAGACAATATCAATACGGCTGGCATATTTTTATGGTGGTTCCTTTCCTCTGGTACCAGGAATTGACTAATCCATATGGAAGTGTGAAGCAACCGAGCCAATATTTTAAAGATAAACTTCGAGTAAACATATTTCCACGGGTTTCGGGTTTGTGATGATAAGATTAATTTATACCGTCTGAATACTTACTAATATTGCATTATAGAATGTTAGCCGCTGATAGAATGCTCTTGGAAACAAATCTCCGTCAAAGAGCGATCAAGCTACGTGAAAAGGAATTAAATCTATTTACGGACAATTTTGCCGCAATTGGTACACAGTCTGCTGTATTGGCTGGATTCACTACCACCTGCCTAATCGAAATATCTGTACCTGACACTACTCATATCCTAGCAAAGTCATTATTGCATTTATTTGCTGTTGTCAGCATATGCTCCAATATCACCTGTGTTTCATTGTCTACATTGGTATCGGTTTGGGGAAGCGGCAAGGCGTTAAGAGGAGTGGATGGATCTATGGATGAGGCAGTTGACGGAATGAGTAATGAGCGGAACTTTATTTTTCGTGCATTTGGATTAGGCTTAGTGTGCAATTTACTAACTGTGGTTTCCGGATCATGGATATTGATGGACACACCTGTTGCCACAATTGCAACATTAATAATTGGCTTTACGGGCTGGATTATTGGCACTAACTTTAGTCGTATTCGAAAAAAATTCAAATTGACAGAAGTTATACTTCTCGACGATCTGACTAACTTTCATTCTTCCAGAGGAACCAGGTCAATTCAATCTAGTTCGTTGGAGCAAACCGGTTTAACAAATAGAAAAAGTACTGGCCTCGAATCTGTTTAAGGTGCTTGCAAGCATGTGTAGACTTTCATCGTGAATTGTGAATAGTTTTCATATTTGATTATTTGTACCGCTATAAGTAATCTGTCGTGCTTCTCGATTCCAGCTCCACTTCAAATCCAAACGGTTTTAGTTAATATTCTAGAGTGACAAAATATTAAGCCACTAAGTTGATTATCTCCAGTTGTTTGTCGCGGGAATCCAATTGTTAGTTACCGAAAATATTATTTGTAGTTAACTTGTTACCCGAATATCTTATAGTTAATTGCGGTACTTGGGTGGTAGTTAGAGAACTAACACGCAAGTCAAACCAAGTCCCCCCCCCCCCCCCCACACACACAGAAAAACCACTCCCCATGTACCAACTGGCAAATTCCGTGACCGAGTGGGGAGCTCAGGTTGCCTGCCTGCAGCCATCCGCCCGGAGAAGAAAATCAGTCCGCCCCTCACGGCCGAAAAGGTCACGTGGATGATGGAGAGACGTAACGGGAGCATAAGAGCAACGCTCACGACAGATGCTAGCTAAGCGGTACAGTAGGTCCCGTTGAGCTCCTGTATCATGAGCTTTAAGCCAGGAGTTGGATGGTTGACGGTCGAGCCGGACTGTGTGTAGAAGGTGACGCACTCGGTGATTGATCAGCTGATTGTATCTGGCCTTTATCGAATTACCGCCAAATTAGCGAACACAGTATTTTCCCTCCGTGATGAGATTGATACTTCTGGGAGTCTCGGTGGGACGCGCACACGCGCTTTGTCGTCCTCGCAGATCGACAGGATAGCATGGTAAAGGGCACTGATTTTACCAGCGTTGTTGGTTGGTCGTCG
>Ga0007834_1000657_pt1 | contig 10383 bp, 2 predicted proteins | sample CryBogCBE06Nov07_FD_71233 | JGI IMG/M metagenome (GOLD analysis project Ga0007834, IMG submission 71233) | Freshwater microbial communities from Crystal Bog, Wisconsin, USA - CBE06Nov07 | ecosystem: Environmental > Aquatic > Freshwater > Lake | place: Crystal Bog, Wisconsin, USA | collected...
ACTTTAGCGCTGTGTAAGATAGAGTACCCGAGGCTAGGGCTCAATTGCATGGTACGTCGAAGATCGGAAGTCATTACATTTGACATGCAAACCGATTGGACGTGTGACTTTTGTACATTCTTTCATTCGAGGAAACAACCAGAGGTAAAAGTAACGGTTATTAGGATCCAAGTCCCAAATGCTGAGCTTGCTTTCGTTGAACAGTATTTTGCAGAACATGTTTCATTAGATGTGGTACCGTTGGGTCTGAGTACGTCTGAGTGGCACTCTAGCGCATCCGAGTTCAATACAACGGCGATTCGATTGATTACTTATGCTCAATGCTTGGTAGCATCTTTCAACATACCTCGAGTATTCGTTTCTATCCGAGATCTAATTCGAGCAGTGAAAATTTTTCAATGGCATTTATGTCACAGTTTTCCGACAGACAGGAATAAGGAGGGCGAAGCGATTTTGTTCAAGAACATTTTCTTACCTGCTACGAACTGCACGTCCGTGGACAGCTATTCTCGCGAGGAAGCATTTCTTCGACAAGCTCTGATAATGTCTATCGTTGTCACGTACTGGTGCAGGCTTCCGTCAGCCGGCCACGTGGTCGCTGGGAAAGCAGATCGGGACCTACGCCGAGTTTTCATTGAGTTGTTTGCAAAGGAATGGGCGGAGGGGAATAATACCCTCGGCAACCGTCGACAACAGGTATTAATAGAGAAGATAGAGCGTGAGTTTATGGTCACCGTTGAACAGAGCTATGCCCATCTTTGGTCTCACACTCTTGTTTCGCATGGACTCGCGCATACTATGGCGCTAAAGGTAAATTATATTAATCTAATTCAGCTAAAATTCTTTTATCTAATTGTGTAATTTGTGCTTAGGAGAACTTTTATTGCATGGTATTGTGTGCCAATATACCCATTCCACTTTTGATCACAGGTCCTCCTGGCTGCGGTAAAACCTTATCTTTCAACTTGGCTTGCGAAAACTTCACAGGAATTTCTCCGAACCGATCCATCGCATTCCAGCACCTTAAGAGGATCCACAAGTTTACATACCAGTGCAGCCCTCAGTCTACAGCTGTAGAGGTTGGGATGGTTTATAAACGTGCAGCGGAGAAACAGATGGCTTTAGATAGCCACGAGTTCGGGAAACACGTCTCGTTTGTGGGAATCGACGAAGCAGGTCTTCCATCGGAAAGACGGCAGGCGTTAAAGGCCCTCCATGATGTTCTAGAACGTCGAGATCTGGGCACCGCGATGATGTCAAATACCACGCTTGACGCGGCCAAAACTAGTCGGACAATACAACTTCTGCAGACCCCAGCAAATTTAAGTGATTTGGAGGAGTTATGTATGGGGATCTTGGCCGATAGGTATCCTGGGATTGTGGGACAACAGCTCGACGATGTCGCCATTGCTCGTTGTAAAGGGTTGGGAGAAGCATACCAAAAACTCGCTGGTAGTGTCCATTTGTCCAGTGGATCTCTATGGTTCCACTCGCGCGACTTCGTATACCTTTGTCGTTTCCTCCGACATCGAATGGACCGCGAACGACGACAGTTGCAAGGATTATTCAATGCTCAGATGCTGATTGACGCCCTTCGTCGACACTTCCAAACTCCTTTCCCCGAAGATTTCGCGATGGTCGCTGTCCATTTCCTGAATCATTGCGGATTAATGGACGAGGCTCCTGAAGATACTGGGCCGCAAGTGCTGAGGTCGCTGAGGGAGTCTCTGAATGATTCGATTGGAACAGTCGATCCTACGTCAGCTCATTGCAGATACACTCTAATCCTAGACCCCACTGATAGCGAAACCTCAGTGGATTTACTCTTCAACTTGAATTTAGTTAGCGCCCAGTCCACGACGGTAGTTCAGTTGTCTGACTTTCCTGATGACGTTTCTCCTACACAGCGCACAATTGCTCTGTCTAAAATTAAAACTGCGATAGAGCGAGGGGAAGTTTTGCTGTTGATAAATTCTGAGCCTTTGCATACCCCGCTGTACGACGTGATCAACCGTCACTATGCCATTTCTCTTAATCATGTTGGGGAAAGAGAGTCTTACGCGAGCATTGCGATCGGCTCGTTTAGCAGATATGTACGAGTTCATCCGGACTTCCGTCTGGTGCTCCACTTGCCACTGTCACGTCTGGCCGCTACTCCCCTGCCTTTACTGAACCGATTAGAGAAATACACCCTATCAGTGAAAGAAGCGTTGCAGCAGAGGATCCGCGATGTGTCGCTTAATCCACCACTTTGTTTGCGAAGTCTTTTGGCGACCACGAGTTACGAGCTTTTTTTCAGCGCAATGGAGCAAGGAATGAGGGACTTTATCCAATTTGCTGGAGAAAGGGCAACATTCTACGGCTTTGTGCCTGGAGAAACAGTGCCTGCTCTTATTCTTCGTGTAATTGAGGATTCCTACGCCTCCACCTCTATAGACTTCTCTATAAGTCGCTCCAACGTTTATTCTAACCGAGAAGAGAATAAACCAGAGGGGGTGTGGGGAGGAGTTGAGGTAGAGAAGGGGCCATCGACGTCTGATATTTCTGGTGGAACCGTGGTGTCGAGGCTGCGAGAGTTCATCCGACATTTGAATTTCCAGTTGATGGAAATGGCAAAGATTGAGCGGATATTTTTGCTCAAGGAAGTTTTGCCGAAATCTTATTTGAACGAATATGTTGAGGTACAAGAGCACTTCTCTGTTACTTATTTCTTGAGGCGGTTAGTGAATGAGAGAAATCTTGGTGAAAAGCAGGTCAATAAGCGAAAAACCTCTCACAAGCTCATCGTTTACACTCGATCAGACGAGAACGTGATGAAATTCACGAACAACGTCTCGTTCGCCAAAGCATCTCTTGGCTTGGAGAAATATGGAGTTCAACTTGTGACCGAAGGCGCATTTATACAGGAGAACCTTAGTATGAATGTGGTGTTTATAGTTCCACTTTTCTCGTTCACTACGAGTGCGACCTGTGAGAAAGTGTTAAAGTCCTGCCTGACAACTCGCCAAAATGCGGAAAGTAACAACGTGCTTTTATTGATAGTTGACCTAAGCGCCTGCGTTTCAAGTCAAGTTAACTTCGCTCGCCGAGTGGTCGACGAGCACTTCGGGAAATTGAACTCGGAGGATGCGCTTTTTGCCTCGTCGCCTAACGGATTTGCGAAAGGTTGGCCGCTTGTTGTATTTATTCTTCATATTCCTGTCAATCAAATGTGTATGCGCCCTCGATACCAAATGCTTCCCCTCAACGGCTGGTCTGGAATATTCATAGATGCGTTTACTGAATTGAGTGATAGTCGAAGCGACGTTGCTGCTGTGCACAATGTGGACGGAGATGTGGTAGCAAGAGAGTGGATATCTCGCTCGTTTGGATTGAAGGAAAGCAGGTTGATTGAAGGAATCAGCGGTGATGTGTCGTCGGCGGTGGAGAGAGCACTGTGGAGAGCGATCAGGTCCTGCAATTTCAAGCAACCACGCCAATTCGGTACTCGACGAGTGGATTATGATAGAATTCATGTGAACTTATCTAGAAATGTTTACGAGCACGGTAATGCTGATGTGGTGGAAAATATATTTAAAGAAAATCCTCGATTAGTTAAAACCATTGTGGAATTGTTTAGCGTGATATGGAGTCAACTACTTGAACGAACAGTAAATGAGGTTTGTGGTCGCATCAATCGTGGAGTCACCGGCTCCGGTTTTTTGGAGAGTGTCTCAACCTCTTACGGGTGGCTACTCACAGATTTCATGACGAGCATTTTGCGAAAGGACTTTGCGGCGAATTGGGGACTTGAGGCGTTGGCTCAATTGGCTTGTTTGTCGATCGGAAACCCGGCTGTCATGAAGCTAACTCAGCCCTCTGACGAGAGCACGCGCGCGGATATCGCTGTGAACGTATTAAAGGCGTCTATCGTAGACCTTAATCTGCGCGACATCATCGATCATCGTCGTGCGGCAGCAGCAATTACCATAAACAATGTGGATTGCAGCACTTCCCTAATAGCTCCGCTAACTCCTTTTTTCCACACGCTGATGAGGCTTTTAAGAACCCTGATGTGCACAGCTTTATCGAGCCGCCGACTGCACGCGAGAAGTTTGGATTCACGTCAACTAACGCACGATGAAAATTCCTTACGCCAGGCGCTAGCTGATCCTCGTGGCGTATGGCGGAACCTTGACCGCGCAATTAGGGCGATAGAAGCAAATGAAGAAGCCTGGAGGGACTGGAGGAAAGATTTCATCTTTATTGTACTAGGTGTGGCCAACCAACCATCAGTTACGGCACAGCACTCAATATACTTGGAGAACGTTGCAAAGGCATGTGTTGATGGGGTGTACGAAGCGGAGCCCTATTCATCAGAATTAAGTCTTAATCGCGGTCAGACAAACGGGAATTTCTTGAGGTGGGTTCTGCTTGAGAACCGTATTCGGCGTGACATAAGTGTAGCTGTAAATAATATTCGAATCACCAGCGGTGTTTTAAAAATCAGTGATTTCCTTGACCGCATGACGCCGGAAGACTTATTGAGACTTGGTGTTACCAGGCTGTGGGAGGAGACCTTAGCTATTGTGTCTCTGCATCAGGCCATCGCAAAAGAACGCTTAAGTAAGTGGCTGCGAGCGGTGCGGCGCATGCTAAATGGTCATTTCTTGAACTTGAGAGCCCCTAAAGTCCTTGCTCTACAGTCAGAGTCGATTTGTCAATTTGCGTCGATAATGGTTCTGTTCGTAGCCCTGGGTCATATGTCGCGGGCAAGGCACCCATCAGAGGTACTTCGGTGCTTGCACCCACTTTCACGGGATACAGGCGATGACCCCTTGCGTTGTATATTGATGTTTGTCATGAAATTCGCCGAAGATAGGAGGATGTCTCATAACCAAGGCGAAGATGCGATGGGAACTTCAGTAGTGGTGGAGTGCATTGAGTGGGCACTAACTCTGCACCCATCTATGTGGACCAAGGTGAGTTTTGCTATGCTAGTTGCTTCACTGACAGGAGTAAAAAATGGGGAATCCCTTACACGCGTGGTCAATACATTTGGCGCTGCTGGTGGTAAGCGTCTGCTTGAGTTGGTGCCCAAGTTCCTTAATATTGGAGCGCGAATAGAGTTCCTTAAGTACATATTGGCCTCTGCGTGCATGAAAGGATCGTCGCAGAGCAACTGGGTTTTGGAAACATTATGTGATCTACTGGCTGATGTTACAGAATCAGGCGTGAAAGGAAAGGAGTACGTTCCGAGGGAGGTCTGCTTGGCATACCAATCCTTAGAACAAAATGTGGATGACTTGAACAATAAGGATAAGGTTATTATATTCCGTGATGAGTACCCAGGTCACTCCGTCGTCTTCTCAGCCATTCTTGGCATGTCTAGTAACCAGCAAGGTTCTATGAATTCCACGCTACATCAAGCGTACACCAGTTATGTGGCTCATGATAGAAAAAAGAAACCGCATGGCAATTTGTACTTATTAGATTCCCTCAATCGAGCTGCGCGTGCCATTTACTTTATGGATGAAGTGGCGGCGTCGCTTTCACGTGTCTACAGTTGCGAACTTTCAGACTGTCTTGGAAAATACCCGCAGGTTCTCGACCATTCCGTTCTGGGATGCGCTGCTCAATTAATATCGCGTACGAAAGCCTGGGGAGCATATCTACTCTCTAAGCTCGACGACCCCTTGATAGCGCATAATGTGCTGGTGGATGAATCGTTAATGGGGCATTTAGGTCTCTCAACGTGGAGTGTGAAACGGATTGTTAGAGGCACACCAGAGCAGATAGGTGAGTATCACGAGAAACTTCAGGATAGGCTTGCTTCACTGCTCTACGGGAAGGCGAATATTATTTATTTCAGGCAGCAGCTCTACAATGAATCTGTGAATCTTGGAATCCTCGTGGCTGATGATAGGCATCGAGACGATATGCGACCAGCACTTAATGAAATTGTAGATATTTCGAGATCGTTTACTGAAAAGATGATGGATATGACGCTTCTCTCCGACCTCTCGATGAATGCATACATACCAACCATGGCATCCATGTACGCCTTCGTTAGAGACAAATTCGCTTACATGTTTTCTAAGGAGGAAGCTATGGACATATTTGTCGAAGATGCGTTAGAGATGCTGCCACTTGCAGATCGCCAGGAAGGGCAGCAGTTGTTCAGAGATTTTTTGAAAGCTTGGCATGTCTTAAAACAGCAATTTGAAACCTTCGTCCAGTGCGCCCGAGAGAACGCTGCGGCGGCCCCTATTCCCGGGCTAACGGACAAGCGGGGCGCCTGTCCTACTCGCTTGTACCATTTGGTGGAGATGGAGTCTGAGGAGCTGGAGAGTTGCCCCGCACGGATATTAACCCAACGCCTGCTGCTTCAAACAAATAATCTATTGAATGAGAGCGATGTGGGAATGGTACGGCGATTGAAGGAGTTCAACTCCCAGTACTGGGTGGACGAGGGTGAATTGAGGTCTGTTTCATTAGAGAGTATGATTGATTCAACTGCGAGCGCAGGGGATCTCATTACTGGCCTTGGAGAGGGCAACGCGGTAGCAGATTTATTGGAGAGTATCCTGGTGCTCTACTCCACATGGGTGCCCGATGGCGATGCTCCGGCTCCACTCCCAACGCCTGCGTGTAATACGGGAGGTCAGATCAAAAAAATTACGCAAGAGATGCGCTATGACAGGGCCTTTGAAGCTCAGCAGCTGGCGCATCATCACAATTGGGTGACATGCCCGGGGTGCGGGAAAGTATTCGAGAGGATGTCCGGTTGTGATCACCTAGTATGCGGAATTGGGGATCCCTATGCCAGGACACCGGTGCAGCCGGGAACAGGTTGTGGTATGAGACTTAATTTCCAAACTAATCGAGTACCTGCGCCTGTTAGGGGGCGACCTCTCCACCCATTTTTCGAGCCTGAAGTTGTTGTCATATCCACTGATATCGTGCCCCTAAACTTGCCTACATTGTGTATGCCTAAAGGAAGATATGCTTGTGACTGGTTCAGCGTTGCTAGAAGAATATACGCGTCCGTTCTATCTGGAAAACCTATGATAGATTTTAAAGTGAAGTCGCACAACTTTTTTGAGTCTCTAAAATTGCGCCCGGAAATCCCCCCAAATTTTTTTACCTCCGTGATACCTGAGAAGACGTCGGCTGTTGACGGTCCCAGAAAGGAGATTATAACTGCCAATATCCCGTTTGCGGACGACTTTATGGAATTGAGTGTGACCGATGTCTACGCTCGTTTGTCCGTCATGATTGGATGCTTGGAGACAGTTCCTGCACTAGACTGTACTTCTAATAATACTTTAAGTATTAATGTACCGACTGAGTCATATCTGTCCATGCTACTGGGACCATCGGAAACGACTCGTCAGGAGGTAGTCGAACAAGTGATGCTCTTGTGCCAGATAGTGTTGTCAATGCTTAATGCAACGCACGTGGAAGTGAAGGGTGATCCTGCTCTTCAAAGTATCCTAAGTTTAAAGCTTATCGATTTATTAGATAAGAACAATGCACCGCTCGACTCTCGATGGTCGACCGTGTTGAAAGCATGTGTGGGGAAGTGCACGGTCAATGACCTTGTTTTACTAGCGAAAAGGCTCCATCTTGTGGCGACGGAGTGTTCTTGCACCAACGCTGAAGGAGGATCATCGCTGAATGTTACTTTGGAAGAGGACGAGGAGAGGAGGTTGCGGGGATTGGTCGACGCATACATGCGCTCGTTGAAAGACCTCGCGGACGGAGTCCAAGTTGAGCGTTTGGAGGAAATGCAGCTGCAACTCCAGGAGTTCGGGTCCGTCTTAAGTAGTGAAGTGGATAGCATATTAGTGCACGTTAATCCCGCTACCCCTCTAAGAAGGGTTCCGTATATAGAGGCGTACCTGAAGTTACGCAGAGTTATTCCTGCGGCTGCGGTAGTGGTTGGGGCGCTGGATAGTAACCAAATAAAGGTGTGCCATTATGCTGCCGTGATGCGATTTTTGCGACGATGTCTCGCTGAAATCGCTTCCTCACTTTTTCGAATGAACCGACGTCGTCGAGAAAATCGAGAGGGTGGGAGTGAAATGGGCGTCGCGCAGCCGAAGGATTTGCGTAATGTCACCCCTTCTATTGCGTCAGGAGTAGGCGGGCTAGATATTAACCAAGCTAAGGGTCGCCGTCGTGATGATGTGATGCGATTCGTTCGGCGTTACCTTGCTGGAATCGCATCGTCTCTTTTTAGTATCAACCGACGACTCCCCGAAGCTCGGGAGGATGGGCATGAAGTGAACATAGAGAAGCGTCCGCACGCAGACGAAGGTGGGGGGGCTGTTGGTCTTGCTTCTAGTGATAATGCACATAGCGTATATATTGAGCTAGTGCCAAATATCTGGGCAAGCATTCAGCGCCTGGATACTGACGATTTAAGTGGAGGGAGTTGGATTGATCCAAGCGATATAGATAATTTGGCCTCTGGAGATTTAATCTTAGTGGGATTTTCAAGCCCGATTCCGCATGAAGAAGGCCCGACAGAAACTTCTGAGGAGCTCGTTGCTCAAAAGGAGTTTATCCATGATGAAATCACGGAGGAAGAATCCGTTGTAAAATTGCTCGCGCAATCCCGGATGGCTCGAGAGAGGGCCCTACTATTGGGGCACAAGGCTCTCAAAGGGAAACATACACTATCTCGATCGGACTTCGAATCTAGTTACAGTATATCGACTAGTGACGTGGATTACCTTCTGGGAGCCGGCGTGCTAGAGCAGCATGTACATCCACGCTTTGGAGCAAGAATATTCGCAGGTGGTGAAGATGCTCTGCTAGTTGCGCTGGTCGCCCTTGAAACTTTAGCTGGCAACGAGATCAGCATTGACGAGCTTGCTCAAGTAGTTCGTGAGTATACGCTACCTGATGGTTTGCAATTGCGAATTGTAACTGTACACGAGGTGAAATATGTTTTACGTTCCGACCTGGAGGCTTGGCGTAGTTACATGCGCCACAAGCATGGCACGGACTTATTGTCAATACTGTTGCAGAAGCTACACTACGCGTCAGTTGATTCGAATATCGCGCCTTCAGATTCTCCTAAGATTGGCGCCGATCTCACGTCGAACGGCGATTCAACGACGACCTCGAAAATGGTAAAGAAGGCAGATTTTATGTCAAAATTGGGCATCAGCGACCAGGACTGGAAATACTTGTGTGCTGCTGGGGTTTTGAAGGGCGTTTCGTCCAAAATTTGGGACGAGCCCATATCCGATGTTTATCTGGTAGATATTTTCGACCATTTACTCCCGCTAGACGAAGCAGCGCAGATATGTGGCTTGAACGGTGACGGCCTATTGGCTCTTTTGAATGAGAAAATGATAAATCAACGTGGCATTACGGATACTTCCCAAGTTGAAGCGCCCCGAGTCGTGTCCTTGTCGGAGAACCGGTACGTAATTTCTACAAAATTTTATCGATGGGCAGAGAGTTGGGGAGTAATCAGAGTAGCCGTTGCCTCCTCCTTACCGATGGCGGTAGAGGAGCCGGATTCGCGGATGACTGTGACGGAGTTTAAGCGAAAATGGTCGCTGTCAGATGAAGATTTCGTATTTCTTCTAGATCGACATATTGTTGCTGTATCTAATTCTGGTGAAAGAATAGCTAATATGGCGGAGGACTTTTTAAATAGACTTTTCTTGTCGATTTCCGATGCAGCTTACTTTTATCAGGTTCCCGTCAATGATCTGCAAGATGCTATACGTAAGCCAACTGTCAACATTCGTGTGCTTTCCGTGTGCGGACTCGTATGCTTATTGAAGGATGATTGTTTGAAGTGGTGCTCATATAATATACTTGGCGAGTCCGTCGAGATCGACGTGCAGCAGCATAAATTTAATCATGATCTCGCGGTTGGAAGCGCGGGTAGAATCGAGGTGTCAGTATCTGCTGCAACGCTTTTGCATGAACTGCAGATGCGCGAAGAGGACCTTTATTACTTGGTGAATATGGAGGTGTTGCAGCGTATTGAGAGAGCGCCCTTCGGAAGCAGATTTTTGCGCTCAGAAACAAATCGCCTCCACCGTCACTTGCTAAGTATTGAAAGAGCATCTGAGATTTATAAGATTAGCGAAGAGGAATTTTTAGAGAGAGCTCTAGAAGAATCTGTGAATGGGCATGGACTACGCGTCCTGAAGATCGCCGGGCAAGTTTACTTTTTAATCAAGGATTGTTTGTCTTGGTCAAATGAAGATGCGAGCGGAGGCAATGTCGAGAACCTCCTGCGCGTGGAAGAAGTGGAGAAGGAAGTTGTTGATTGGGCACAGCGGAACGGTCGCGATGGGCGGGTGAGGGCGATGGATTCTGTTTCGGATCCTTCGAGGTCGAGAGGAGTGGAGGAATTCAAAGAGTGAGGAG
>Ga0007834_1000659_pt1 | contig 10361 bp, 11 predicted proteins | sample CryBogCBE06Nov07_FD_71233 | JGI IMG/M metagenome (GOLD analysis project Ga0007834, IMG submission 71233) | Freshwater microbial communities from Crystal Bog, Wisconsin, USA - CBE06Nov07 | ecosystem: Environmental > Aquatic > Freshwater > Lake | place: Crystal Bog, Wisconsin, USA | collected...
ATCCAGGAGAGGAAATAGTCCCACGCACCTGCAGAAGTGCCAGCGTGAAACCGCCGAGGGCGTTAGACACCGCGAAGTCGTGCGGCGCGATGGCGTTGGCTCGATCAAGCACACGGCTCACCACTCTTAACGTTTGCTGCACAGCGCATCCCCCCCAAAATAACAAGTCCACATATATAGAGCAGAATGAGTACATGGATTGTCTCCAAAGAATAAATTGCACTTACTTGAGAAACGTGCAGATCATCGAGTTGAAGTCCAGACACAAGGCACTGCACCACCTCTAGGCCCTCCCACATTCTGTCTGTGGACACCGCTGCCTCGATAAGCTGCAGGGAGCACACGTCCAACAAGGAGCAAAGCACAGCCAGCAATTCTGCCGCCGCACCACGAACATCTGCACAGAAAAATTGGGAGGCCGGGGGCCGGAAGTCGGGGCCAGCGCCCGGGGAAGGGGGGTCCATAAACAGTCGCATGGGCTCACTACCCGTGGGAGTGTGTACCGCCCCCCCACCCTCATCCATAGACTCTTGACCGTACTGAACGAGTACGTTAGACGGAGCGGAGCAGGGAGAACATATTGAGATTCGATAGGTAAAGTACTCTCTGTGTACGCAGAGCAGCGCTCGTACGGACGAAATGGTTCACCTGCATCGCCAGCACAGCGGAAGTCAGAAGTTCAGTCAACATCTCCCGCTCGGTGAAGGTCGATTTGCGTCCCAGCTCCTGACACAGACATAGTCACCCTGCACAATAACCGAAAAATAGCAGCGCGGCGGCAGGTACTAACGTACCCGAAGTAACCGCCGGCTGAGGAGCGGTGGGATTCGTCTGCGGGTGTGGTCGACGAGCGAGTATGGAGGAAAGGAAATATAAAAAACACAACGAAAGCACGGAGGAGAAGAAAAAGAGTCGGCAAAAGCTCGGAGATAAGATTGCGAGCGGCCTCTGGAGGGCAGGCGGAAGGCGCACTTCACTTCACCTGACTTCAGAACTGTTTATCGCAATCCAGGCCCCAAGGAACTGCAGACCCGCTCCCAATACGGAGGGCCCTCGCGGCTCCTGGATATACGCATCGATCCCGGCGGCGGCCGACCTGAGCCGTTCAGCCCGATGAGGAGAGAGAAGAAGCTCGACCACCTGGTGGGCATTGTCGAGTAAGCTAAGGCTGTTATTGGTAGGATTAGTAACAAGGTATGTATTGCAGTATATCAGGTACGGATCTTACCATGACCGCGAGAAACAATAGTGCGGGACACGTGTCCATGTCCACGACGAAGCTGTGACAGGAAGCCACTTCTGGCTCTATGTCCATATGGCCGTGAGGACGCGCCGCCCCTGGTCTCTGTCGAGCGGGACTGCAACCGCTGATGATGAGTGCTACGCTGGAAAGGGCCAGGGCGGCCGCACGCTCAGAGGCGGGGGATCGGTCCGCCAATAAGAACCCCAGAGCGATATCGAGCAGTGCGTCCAGTGTCTTAGGAACAGCATGCAGGTTTCCCACCAGGGCACCGTCCGCGTCTGTCCGCAGCAACTGCTGGAAAAGGTGAAGCGGGTGCAGGTCGGAGACGAACCCGTGGTCTGTACAAGGACAGCGAGTGGCGAGGTCCCGAATCACGCGTTGTGTCCGCCCGCTGACGTATGACACACACGTGTCCACACTGTCGGCGCACGGGGACGGGGGGAGCACGAATACGGATGACGAGCAAGGGTTGAGGTTAGGGTGAAAGCGACGATCGTCTACCTGGAGCAGACGGCGCGCAGATATGTGAGGTTTTTCTCGTCAGCCCGAGCGCCCACGTCCAACCGGGGGCCTGGCGCGGCAGTGTTAGACTCGTCACCGGTGTCTGCGTCATAGAGGCTGGAAGACAGCATATTTGCTATGTTGCGGAGGCGTGCCTCGCGGGACTGTTTGTCTGACCCAAGGCTCCCGGACTCTGCACCGTGCCACAGGGGAGAGCACAAGGACAGCAGTAGGGCGGTGGGAGGACGGCAAGTCACTGAGTCGGTGGCATCGGACAGGCCCAGCATAGAAGAGTAGAACCCCCTCTCCTCGCTCCCCCCCGACCCCTCCCGCCCTTCCTGTCGCTCGGTCATCGACCAGTGCAGTTGGCGAATCATATTCTGACAGGAAGGATTGCTGCGGAGGACAGAGAGGACGAGAGCGATGTGCCACCTCGCGTTGGGGAGGGTGCTGAGCAGGTACGGAGGTCTAAGTTCGGATCCGGAGGGGGTGGGCGCAAAGGCGAACACGTCGCCCAGCGGAGACTCTGCGGGTAGGGTATCCCAGCCCGTGGTTCCCCACTCGAGAAGTTGAGCGAGGGTGAGAGCGGCGCTACGGTTGCGGTCGAAGGGCGGAGGGTCCTGGTAGAGAACAGTCGGAACAAAAAACCGGCGTTCTGAGATGAGATCAGCCAGAGCGTGCGTGGCAATCGTGGATAGTTCGGGGAGGCGTTGTATTTTACAGGAGAGCTGAGAACATAAGGTGAGCAATGGCCGAGATGCGCTGCAGCTCGTGGACTGCAATCGTCCGCGTCTGATGACCTGCTCCTCCAAGAGAGAAAACGTAACCAAATCCGTCCAAGGAAGATCGAGCAAGGACTCAATTATTCCCTCGGTCACTGCGCTGAGAGCTGTGTGATGTGGGTTGGCTGCTCGCATGTCGCCACTTGACTGGGAAAAGAGATTCCTCGGTACTGTCTTTATCAGTTGAGAACCGAAGATTTTATAAATACAAAGCGACAAACTGCACAACAGGCAACGGAGGCAAGCGAACCCAAGCGTCAGATCCGCTTCAACCTGCCTCAGCAGAAGCGTTGTCTGGTCGTGCTGCTGCTTCGCTATTTTGACCTTGTCATAACACATGCGAAGTTCCTCATTATCATTAGCGTATAGCTCTACTGGCAACTGAAGCTCTTTTATATCGGGAACATGTGCTGATTCACATATGATGTACTCGAAGCGACTCTGTACTTTCTGTAACTGATTGAGCGCCCTGTCACGGGAATCAAAAACTTCCAAGTGATTCATCACAAGTCCCATGAATCGTTTCATGAATGATTTCACGTCTAAAATGATGTTCAAGCTCAGGGCATGTGCTACTGTATCATCGCAGAGGTTCTCACAGACAGTGAGCGCGGTGTTTGACGCTAGAAGTGGGACAAAAGCGTCATCATTGCAATAAATACTTCCAGTAAAAATATTCAATGAGAGTTCCGGATTTTCTTTGATGTTGGAGAGGAAAACTAATGCTCTATACGCAACCAGATTGACATCATAAAATTTTCTCCCTTCGGCAGCCTTAAATTTTACCTTTCTTCCTTTCGTCGCGTTAATAGTAAAATCTGACAAAAACTCTTTCAGTGATAAATTCGCAATATTAGTTTTTAAATCCAGCAATAGGTTGGACACCTCGGAAACGGGATCCATGTCGAGCATTATCATTAACCATAGACAACTCGAGGCGGAGACATAAGTTTTCGATTCAGAATTTTTTATGAAAGATAATAATCTGGCAGGATTGTCCAACAAATCATAAAATAAGTCTATTGAGGAGAGATATTCCAAGTATAAGTCGTTTAAGTTTAACAGGACACAATTATTGTCAATAAGATCCGACATGGCCCCTCAGAGAGGATTAAATGTACAAGTAATATCCTGATTTTAAAAATTCTACCTAGTATTATGTCATTCAACTTTAGTTTCCGATATGGCTTTAACTTTTAATATCACTTAAAGTATACCGTTACGCTCCTGGAACCCTGGAACAGCTCTACTGCGTGTTTCGTAGGAGTCGTACTTTAAAAAAATGCTCTTTGAGCGAGTTTCCATCTTGAATGAAGTATTGAAAATTTTTCGGTATATTAGCTATTACTCTTAAATTGTGCAATTGATAGAGCGTTTGGTTTACGCAATATTGAATAGGCATGATGCCCGAAACACTCCTAAATATTCCTCCGATCTTAGTTTCCATGATACAAAGGCAACATAATAAATATATTTGAGTGATATCTGCATAAATCTATCATATAAATTCATCAAGAATCCCGAGATAGATAAGTTATATAACTCATCACCATTGGTTCAAGAGCAACGTGATATATTTGATGTGGACTCGCCGTTGGACGCTGATTATGAGGTCCGTTTTGCTAGAGAGGAAATAGCCTAATTTAAGCTTTTTTCTTCCGTTTAAGTGCTTAAGCCCCAGCTCTGACCCAACGCTATCGAAGGTGAGATTAAACAGTGCTTTAAGCGATAGGATATCATTTTTATGCTAAGAAAGAGACTGGAACTAAAAATGGGCGAAGGGTAGCAAAGAACGTCATAAAATCTGAATTAGTCTTTAGGTAACCGTATTATATATATATATTCTTGTCATCACATGGTTCTGTACTTTCTACATCTAGCACCCCCGAGGCGTTTACTTGTCCTCCCAAGATCCAACGGCCGTCTTTGCTAACTGCGACTATACAAGGCACAGGCACAAACTCGATCCCGGGTAGGCAATCTCCAGTTGCCCGAGGGAGCTCTGTTCCCGAGGTTGTAGCGGGAGGCATCAACATAACCGTCTACATGCCTGGAGGAAAGTAAGGGACAACACGAATCCATAATCGCATCTTACGGGGCTCTTCGCTACATATGCTTATCCTCTCAACTAAGATCGCAGCTTACGGTGAGAATAGGGGAGGGCTGGACAGTGGAGGAAGTGCTCCGGCGAGCTCTGTCTCAGCACCGCGCGGATCGCTTAGAACCTGTTCTACACAACGATGCCCCAGAGAACTACGAGCTCCGCCTACATGAAGGTAATGCGTCAGGGAAGCGATCGTCTCAGGGCTGAAGAATCATCCGATTCTGTAACTGATCGCAGGAGACGGCGAACCAGACTTGGATTTCCCGCCACTCGACAGAGCCAAACAACTGCTGTCGTACGGCAAGCTCTCTGAGGTCTGTCTGCGATTGTCGACTGCGGCGGCGTTGATGTCGGGCAAGGCGGCTCCCCCACCCTCTGTTGTTGAACAAGTCAATGCGGCGCAGACATCTGATCCGTTGGGGAAGGCCGCTCCCGGGCCAGCATCAGACGCGCCTCCACCGGCAGTGACTCCTGCCGTTCCCAGTAACCGCCGGTCGATGTCCAACCTGCCTTCCGCGGGGGGCGGATCTCAGGGGACACACGTGCGGCAGAGGACCGGCAGCGTGGGTCTACTCGCGGGTCAGCTGCCGGTGAGAGTGCGGTTACCTACACATGTACCGACAGAAGGGGAGGGCGGTTGAAGCACTGAGTCGCAGCCCCTCCTCGCTGTTTTCTCCTTACCTTTATACGAAGGATGGCCAAGGATAGTCAGCAACCAGCGCAGCGCTGTTCCGTGCAGTACTTGTCTAACAGTGTCGCCCCATGCCAACAGATGAACACCGTTACGATATTGTTGCCCAACGCCGGACACATGAAGCTCCGAGTGAACGAGAAGACGCTGGTGAAAGACCTCTTGCCTCAAATCGCGAACAAGCATCGACTCCGGTGAGCAGTTACAGCCGTGTGAGGCGGCGACTCGTAAAGAAGCGAAGTGAAGAATTGACAAGCTTCTACTGTGTCTATGTCTGTGTTTTCAGCTGTGTCTTTATCTGTGCTGTCTGTCCGTGCACTGAGTCAGTCTGTTCACGGACGAGTACTGCTTTGTGATGTCGCGGGCCGAACAACTCCGGCTGAATGTGAGTGGAGTTCGGTGACCATGGAATGGTTCCTTTCACTTTGCCCTCTCAGAGTACACGCCGCCTCACTGCCTGTCTGTCTGCCTGCATTGACTGTCCCTCTAGCCCGTAACTACGGCAGTGGACCTCGGGGCGCCTTTGTTGACTCTCGGGATTAGGGAATTGGAGTTGCAGAAGAGGTGAGTGCGTTGGACCTGTGATGTGTCCTAGCGGCCTTGGCGTCCTCCCACCGTTGATGTCCGTGTACATCCCAATGTCTCTTCGTCTGTGTCTGTGTCACGGTCCGGTTTGTGAAGGATATTCGCAGACTCTGTAAAGGCCTCTAGAGCCGGCAGAACTGCGCGGGGCGGTGGAGGCCACGACTGGCGAGGCGCCACCAATAATACGGAGTTCATGCCCCCGCCCGCCTACGGCTACTTGGACGCCACGTCCTCGGTGTACCAGGAGTGGCCGGTGGTGGCTAAGCACGGGTTGGGTCAGCGGCGAGAGCACCATGTGATGGGCATCGACTCGCTGCGGGTCTACATCTTCAACCACCCGGGGCTGCAGCCGCCTCTCTTGCCCAGAGAGAAGGGCGATGTCTTCTCAGACCGCTCCCCCGGTCTGCGCGTCCAGAAGCACTGCCAGTCTCAGCGCTACGTCAGCTACGTGTCTCAGGTCACTTTCACGGACGGAGACCCCAGCTCCTTCCGCATCTCCTGGAGCGACCTCAAGAAGCCCTACGAGACAGAGTACCGCTGCGAGACGGCCAGAGATTGTATTGAAATTGTGGCCAAGCTGAAGCATCTGCTGTCCTTGCATACGAAGTGACCTCGCGAACAAATGACTAGTAGGCTTTTCGGTAATTTTTGTGTTTCGGGCAATTGGACTTGGTGGTGTAAGATTAATGGTTTATTCAGTGATCATTTCCTTTGTGAGGAGAATTTTCTGATATCTGTTAATCTCGAATATTTTCGCATAGCTGATTATTGCTATCATGCTAAATTTTCTAATAGTAATAGTTTCCCAGGACCAAGTACCCCCATGCACAAACCTGTTGGATTGCTATGCATGCAGAACATGACGACGAGGAAGCATAAGACCGATGTTCATGTTATTGGGGGTAAATCTTACACCGTCTTTGCCAGCGAAAATAAATTCTGAATACAGAATGGGAAGGTTCTACAAAAACTATGGCGCTACATCAGCCATCAACAACAACGACGTTAAATACTAATTTTAATGAGATTCTTCAATTTTGGAATGGTGGGCGGCGGGGGGATGATTAAGGAGAGGAACTACGCGCAGTGATGCATGTAGCCTGCTGATCGCTGTTAATAAGTAGTAGCAACAATCACTAGCTAAGAACGAGAGTGTTCGCTGAGTGGGCTAGCTAGTACTTTAGTAATCGTGGTGATTTCTGACCCCGCAACAACGACTAACGCAAGGCTGACTTTTCCGCTGATTGAGTTTAATGACGAACGTGCGCTCCAAAAGGCGACCGTTGATGCAGAAGCAGATACCAACTTCTGCAACAAGGGAAATCGAGCATCATACCACTTCCAACTTCGTTGCGCTGGTCACTTGGGCTACCATTGTTCATTCTCAGAATGTTGAAAACCAAACATGTACCAAGAAGTGTTTCAATAGTCTATTAGTAATAAAACGTCGCCGAGAACGTAAGGTAGCAATTTGAGCGGCTTCCTATTCCCGTGCGAGTTTCCAGAGAAACTAATTTGAATAATTCCTTAATCGTCGAAAAGTTTTTGGAAGTTGAATTTTGATAGGATTAGCCAATCACTAAAGGATGAAGATTGCTATTCCTTTGAGGTAGCAAAAGTTAGATTTCACGGACACTCTTTCCTCACTAATTTCTTAATATTAAATTTGAATACTCCAGACTGCAAGGTGAAGGAAATATTTATATTATTATGTGCAGATTATGCTACTCATTTGCTATGCAAAGACTCATTTTCTATCCTGGTATATCAACCTCACCTCCAAAAGAAACAATAAATTCACAGTTACAAAAACCCTGTTCCGATTTTTGGTTTGTAACTGACAATTGGTACTTCTAAATAAATTAGTCAATAGTCATCGAAAACTAAAGTTATACATATGGAGTCACTCACGGAAAATTTTATCGATGATATGAATTCCTCCAGCAGAGATATGGTAATGATGAATCATTTACCTGTAAATTTTTCTTAATTATTCGTATCATTATTTGGTCCAGGTGAGAAAATCAATTCAAGACCTGCGTAATTATTTGCACGTCAAAGGGATATTTCTATTGGCTCGGATGCATCCCGAAGACAGTCCATTTAAGGAGAAGCACAATGTGGACTTCATCATTGACTACTTAAATAACTCCACAAATTTACCTACTTACAAATTTTGGAAAAATTTGTCACGATCAAAGCAAATTAGAATTTGCAAACTTATGTCGCTGCGAGGTAATAATATTAGCAAATATGAAGTATTTTCTAAGATTTTTCGTGTTATAGACGACGATTATATGCAATTGATTATTCGGGAATCCAAGGAGAAAGACGGAGTACTCTATATATTATTAAGTGGGAAAGGCACGGTGGTATGTTTAAAATTCGTTACAATTTCTACTGTACCAAAAATTTTTTACTAGGCAAGTGAAAATGATCCGTCTAAGCTAGAAAGGATAAGGGTTGGTAGTGCATTTGGCAGTGTCGCCCTTATGGAAGCTCAAGCAATTCATCGACAAACCCAAGTAGACGAAAACGAATTCACCAAAACGGCAACAATAGAACGAGGATCGGTGCTGAGATTGAAAATGTCTGATTTCTTCAAAGTTGTTCGTGGGAAAGGTGTTAAATCCGAGAAAGCTGCGGCGGTCGCTGAAATAGAGACCGAGTTTGATATCTGGGAAGTATTGATAAGAGATCTGCCCGTGGGCCTTATGCGCCCCGTTAGGCTGCTTCCTGACAGCTTATCACAACCAATATTTCAATATAAGCGCACTGGAAATGTGGGAAGGCGATTGGTCGTAAAGATGGGAGAGGAGGAGATGGTATACATCGTAATCAACGGCTCCATTAAAATAATATTTCGTAAAGATGGAGGGGGAGTTATCGAGTGTCGAAAGAGAGGAGAGAAAAAGCTGAAAATTAAGGTGACGATTCCCCTCTTGCGTAAATGTATATTCCACGCCGGTATATATCGCTTCTCTGGCCCACGTTATTAATATGATGATTATGATTTTCAGACCGGATGCATGCCTGTAATGCTCGTGGAATCTGGATCAATATTTTGCATCAATCAAGCATGCTTTCAAGTGCCCCAAGTAGCCGAGGTTCCTACGGATGTCTCTATCCGGACGTTCGACACGTTGCCGGTGAAGAAGACGAAAAAGGAGCACGTGAATATGTCCGTGCGGCGGTACCCCCCGCCGCTGGTCATCAACGACCACCCCGAGCCAGAGCCAGATGTGGATCCGCGGCGCTTCGCCATTGATCTGGTGTTTGAGAAGACTACCCAGTACCTTTGTATTCCCTCATCCAGCTTCAAGCAAGTGATGCGCGAGTTCTCGCTGGAGGCCTACAGCGGTGCGCCGAGAACATAACTCTGCGCAGAGTGCAATCGACGTTATCGTTGTAGTGTATCCTAGTGCCCGTCCCTTGTTTGTCGAAGTATTCGATTATGATCCGCTCTGCTCCTCCCCTCTTGTGCCTTCGTTCCACAGAGGCCAGGCAACACGAAATAGAATTATCGGCTACAATTGAGAGCAGAATAAAAGCGCTCGGTCCTTGGATCCACGGGAAGCTGCGATTGTCCTCGGTGAGTCTCACGATTCTCTTCCTTATCCGCATGACTTGTGACCTCCTTCAGGGGAGCGCGTTGGGGTCCGCGTCTTTGTCCCGCGAGGAACAGGGCGAGGGGCCCGCTGGTGGCAGCGAGGCAGTGACACGCGTCAATCCAATCAGGTGAATGTGCGGTGGAGGGGAGGGGTGATGCTGTACTGTACTCCACCGTGTAGTGTGTCAGGGACGTAGTTGGATGAGGACAAAGTTGATAAAGGATTTAAGAGCGGCATGGTCCCAATATTTTTCATGGAAATTTCCACTTTCACTGCAATTTCGACCAAGGGAACCTTCCCGGTTACAGTTGAATACTCGCACAGGGTGCTTGTGAAGCTGTGTTTCTGACTGGTGGCTGACTTAACGCTGTGGTTGACCAAAAATCATATAGCTGCTTTGACAACCAACAGTTATTCGATACTACGTTAGTCCATCGCCAAAAGAGGAGACGAATCAGAGTGACGATGACTTGCTGAGCCCATCGTTCGAATTGTCAATGATGATCGCAATCATTTCCTTTTTCGTTTATTCCAAATAATTATGTCTTTCTTTGTCTACGGGACATCATAACTTCTGCGTAGTGACCACGTGCGCACCCGGCCTGGCGATTCGAAATTGACATTTCTCAACGGATCTTATGCGATTACTATGGAGCCGTTGGAAACCTTCAATATGATGCGCAGCTCGATGCCGACCACTCCTTATGGGGAACAGGAGCAGGAGCGGACCTTGGTAAACGGGGAGGACTACTTGAGCGAGGGGGGTGGGAGCGGGAACGCCTCCAGAGATATAAGTTTTGTGACGAGTTCGTTTACCCCGGATACAAATGGCACGTCATTGGCG
>Ga0007834_1000660_pt1 | contig 10360 bp, 9 predicted proteins | sample CryBogCBE06Nov07_FD_71233 | JGI IMG/M metagenome (GOLD analysis project Ga0007834, IMG submission 71233) | Freshwater microbial communities from Crystal Bog, Wisconsin, USA - CBE06Nov07 | ecosystem: Environmental > Aquatic > Freshwater > Lake | place: Crystal Bog, Wisconsin, USA | collected...
ACTTCCTCTCAATTAATATTAAATCTAAGGTGATTAAGATCTTTGACTATTTAAGCCTAAGCTAGCATCCTAGAGTTACTATTCCGACACCGAGAGATTCCTGCTGGTTCTCAGAGATTTTCTGTGCTTTTCCACTCCTCCATATTCACCACAGGAAATTTAAGCGATCACACTCTCCCATTGAAAAATCCTCGTTTTACTACGTTCCCGACTCAAACCGACCGTAGTTGCTTGATCTTTTTTGATACTTTCGTTTTCTCAAAATCAACTGGTATTTAGTATTACCAGCTCATTTTTTCGGTACTCTATATATCTTGCTCCGTTGAGTAAACAATTAGACTCCTCTGTTCCTCTACTAAAGCGGAAATATGCACGCAGAGGGATTGTCTGTCGCCTGCGCCCTCCTCGTCACTCCTCCGCAAATCCCTCCAAGCTCCATAATGAACTTCCAGGAAATTCTTAGTATATCGGCAATACTAAATGAGTAGCCTTAATCAGAATAGACTTATCGTCACCGTCGTTGACAACACAACTACATACTCCCGGCTCGACGTGTATTATTAATTAAAAATCATAATATTATTACAACTGAGATGTATAAATTACGAGGAGGGGATCACAATAGGAACCCTCATGAGGCGGTTATACTCGCGTTAGCTACCTCTCCATTGATAGAGACATCTGCCCACCCTAGATCCGTCCATACGCGAGACTTCAACTGCACCAGATCCGCATCATTCAAATGCTGAGGGCATTGCTGCGCCATGGATTGAAGACATGTGACCAGGTTACCGACGAGGGCGTTCCACGAGGGAATGTCTTCCTTTGTCACCGTCAGGCGAGAGAAGTGGTCGAGTTGCACCTTTGCAAGAGTCGCCCACTCGCTCGCACAGAATCTGTCCCCAAGTAGTGACAAGGTGGAGATCTCCTCGTCCACCGATGCCCGTGCCGATTCGCTGAGATCACCAGAGACGATTTGCAACAGCTCTTGGCGAATATACTGCCTTTCATCGAGCATATCTGAGACTAATGCCCATATTTTTCTGGAGATCTCTACGGTGGAGTCTCGTTGGGAGCGATCCGCTAGCTCGTAAAACAACTCTAGAAAGGACGAAACGTTGTCATCACCTTCAGAGTTGACCAGGAACACTTTCGTGGCCAATAAAGCTTCTTGTATGTCTGCATTTCCTCTGGCACCCGACGAAATCGCATATAATATCCTTCTTTGAGTCTCTTGTGTGTAATTCGTTTCCGACGACAAGCATCGAACTAACATATTCAAACAATTCGCAGACCGGTTACCTGCACTGGGAACTGTTTCGACATCTTCCAGAAGCCACAGTTGATAGTCATAGTTATTCTTGACGACTGTGCCAATGGTCCAAGCTACATGCATTATAATTTTATCTTGGTTTTGGTGTGAATACAACATCTTCAATAATATTTGCCAAGCGCCAATTGTATGGAAGTCGCGTGCATTGTCTACATCAGTCACGAGAGATTCTAGTTCAGTAAGGGTTGATATCAAAGTATCAACATCTGCGGTACTGTTAATCAATATTTGCGCCAATTTGGCCATATGTTCTGCAGGTTTCACCATAGTGCTCATAGCCTCCTTCAGCTCCATCTGTCTCTGTTCCCATTTTCTTTTAATATCAAAAGCGATATCTGTTCCAGCCTTCACACTTTCATGAATCGGAATACCCAATCTAAGAATTTCACTATCCGGTAGTTTTTTAAAGGATCTAATAATCAAGTCTAATTGTTTCTGTTCGTCAACATCTTCATCTTGGGATTTATTGATCTGTTCAACTGTTTTGGCGCTCGAACCTGCTAAGGAACTATGAGCTCCTATTAATAATTGTCCCTACAAAAGTTATAAATATTTCATGAGACTCTTTCAAGTTTCAAGCGACAAGAATATACAAGCACGAATAATGACGACATTGAATTTGATATTTTCTTACATTAGCACGGGCGATCGAGACATGATGGAAGCCGACTAAGCTTAAAATAAGGGAAAAACAAAGAAATGTCATCATAATTCCAATTTGTTATGGCCAATTTATATTTTTATTTGAGTTTGCACAGACTTTCTGAATTTCGAGAATCTCAATCAAAAAGTATTTAACAAATATTTGTACTTTTATCGAATATGCGACTTGTACTTCTGCAAGACCATTTGGAACTCCGCTCTCTCGGATAGCATAATAGCTGAACAAAAAATCAGCAGAAGCATGATTTCTCCAATCTACAAGGCCGTCCTTTTCGGAGGTTTGCATCGTATGATCTTGGAACTTGTTCAATAAAGGCCAATTATGTTAATTGTGAAGGAGGAGTCGTCACTTGTGTCGACGCCTTACTTGGCCAGGACAGCAGAAAGAGTCGATCAAATATTGGTTGGGAAGCAGGTTGGGAGGTGTAAAAGCAACCTGGTTGAGGCGATGGTTTCGTAGGCCGTGAGACTAGGTGATTTGCTAAGTCCAAAAATTTTATGAGCGAAATGAGCAAGTTTGAATTAGCACTGCCACCAAATGAAATTGATTATGATGCCTTCATAATTTTATGGGTTTCGGTACCTCAATGGAGAATAGGCTCAATGGTAGCACGAAGAATGTAATTGTTTTTGTTCTGACCTGACAGTGAATTGTTATCCGGACTCAGCTCATTTGTTGGCGCTTGTGTTCGTCTAACGCAATCCCTTATCTAAATACTTGTAATTTAGCCAGTTTTTTGTTGCCGAAAGTTTTTTCATCTTAATTATTATGGGTAGATAAAAGGCACGATCCCTACGCAAAATGCAGAATCGTGTGCCATACCAATTACTGACAATTATAAAGAAGAAGGACAAGTAGAGCCCCCATCAGTGGACAAATTTTGTAAGGCTACATGACAAATGCACCCGGCAGCTAGGGTCACCACCAAGAAGCTAAATTGACTTTGGCTAGTGGTGTGCTTTAATGCAGGATGATGCATTTTGTGGGCCTGCCTAGAGTGGTACCACTTTAGCTGGGACTTTAGTGGGACTCAGGCGTGGATGTCCACTACGACAGCCGCTGGTAGTTAACACTGCGCGCGGAGAGACTTTTTGTCGAATGTCATGGGAGACTTTAGTACGACTACTTGGTAGATTTTACAAATGGAGACTTTACGTAAATGTGCTATTAGTATATGTAGCTAGGAAAAGGTAGGATCGCCACCACGAAGAATCATGACTACTGATAATCAAGAGCCCCCATCAGTGCCACCAGACTCCACCCGCCACGGTGGCAGGACGACGTCTACCTCTTATTTCCGGCGCCATCAAAGTGCTCAACATGGCGGGTATCTTACCAGGGGCCCGAGGTTGTAGGGCGCTACGAACGTCTTCTCCATGAACGCCACTGGACTGTCGGGCATAACTCCTGATAAGGTACCAAGACAGAGTGCGACCGCGAGACCCTCCTGACTGCCAACTCTGCGCGTCCAACGTCACTTCAGCGGACGAGACATATGATCACATCTTTCGGTCCAGCCTTTCTAGCTAAAGGCCGACCAGGCTCTGACCTGTATCTCTGCCTGCTCCCGCTACCAACTGAATTCAATCTTCGCCTGCTCCCCGCTCTGCTGCAGCTACTCGCCTCTGAACACAGACATAGGATCTGTTATGCCTACTGGTTCACCTCTCAGTTTATGCAACAAGATCAGGTATCCCAACCCTCTGACACAGTGCCAGCGCTGAAAGAGAGTCTTCTCGACCCAGAACAAGCATTTTTTCAAAAGGATCGATATCATCTAGGCCGACAGACAGCAAGCGCTCTACCTCTGTGCGCTCGCCACCGCCCCTGAAGCTGACCCCCGCACCCTCCAGATCCTTCAGAAAAGCTGCTACAAGACTCGCCTCCCTTCCACGGTATCTCCCACGGGCTTCTATGCCGTCCGGCTCGGTAATGTTCCTGGCATCTACACGTCATGCAAGGAGGCGCCGCCCCAGACCGTCGGCATTCACACGGACTTCAAGAGATTCACGCCCCGACAGAAAGCTGAGGACTACATGTCCATGACATTGGGTCCTGGTAATCCTCTCTTGGAAGATTCAGTTGCGTTCCTCTTCACCGACGGCTCTACCTTACCGAGTGGCCCAGCTGGCTGGGAAGTGCGTATCATCTACACTGATCGAGCTTATACCAAAGCACTCCGGGGGCCTGTTGTGACAACCGCGAGGAGCCCCAACTGGGTGGGCGCCTTTGCCGCAACCAGCAAGATACGGCGAACTGAGCGCCATGTACCGCGCCCTCAATACCACACGAACTTTCCCTCCACCCGTGGTTCGCCCAAGATACAATATTGTCTCTGACAGCGACTACTGCGTCAATCTGTTTGCTCCACGGTCTATCAAACCAATTTCTCACCAACGGATCATTGCTCGTATTCACGCCCTCCTCGCCAAAGTGAAGACGACTAATGATGTGTCTATCTGGTGGACCCCGGCCTACACGAATGCATACAGTCCCCTTGCGTACGGGAATGCAGCCGCCGTGCTGTGCGTGGCCGCGGGGTAACTTGCCTGACCCATTCCTCGAGCAATTTCCTGCCCCTCCCGCACAGCACCGTTGCTCCACCCAACCTCTCCCTCCAAGTAGGTCCTCGGCCCACGCCCTTCTGCGTCGCACCTGCGGCGAGTGCGGCTCTCCCCGCATGGAGCCCGTTTTACCCCGCCCCGTCGTTTGACAAGTGACTATCTCCCCTCTGGCGTGCGTTATGTCTGAGTTTAGCCATGCGTCTTCGTTTCTTTGCTACTACGATGTAGTACCTCCCGCCCAAGTGTGAAAAATGCTAGTACGTGGACCTAATTGGCGACTAGCGGTTTTGTCCGAGTGCATTCGCTCGGTTCCCTCTACTCGGTAAGAACGGGACTTGCCCCTTATGAGTGATTTCGTATGAACATCTAACATGACTTCAATTTTTTATTTGCAATTTGATTTTCGGCGAAGAAACCAAGAGCCTATATACGAAAACGCAAGAAATCCCGTGACCGAGTGGGATTAGGTGAAGAGGGCTCCACCCGTGAGCGTAGTGAAGTCCTCCTCCGGCATTGACTAGTACGCAGCGACGTCCCCAGCTCGACAGAGGAGGACACGGGTACCACCCACGGGGGAGGACATTACTACTACATCACCACGCATAACATCGTAGAAACGCGGCAAGAAAGTCCCCAAAACGCCAGTAATAATAGGGGCACAGTATAACAAATGGAGTATATATGTCGTGAGAATGCGGACCACCACCTCGACCGAGGCCAGTTCGGTACAACAGAGAACAAGCTCCGAAGTGAGAAAATATTTAGACTCGCACGGAAAGTTGGTCTCCGAGCGTTCTCTCCGAACGCTACCCTGCTACTAACGCACATTGATCAACTATTGTACAGTTTATATATGATGATAATTAAGAATGAAGCCAAATTTATTCTTTCGGACGATAGCTTAATTCTTATCATAATCACCGCTCCCTCCTCCCTTCATCAATCCACTATCATTATTTACATTTGATGCAGCAGTAAACGACAGGTCTGCGCATGCATGGTGCACCGTTTATCCCCTTTCCAATAATCATATGATGGATGGCTAGTTGTCGTGCGGCTATGCATTTATCGTGCTCCCAAAAACCTGATCATTGGCAGTAAGCAAGAATCAATCAATCGAAAGGAGGTAAGCGAACTTTACGGTTCCTAAATAAAAGTGATTGAAGTAGTGATGGTAGCTCCTCGTTGTTCATATTACTGATAACGCTTATTATTCTTCTGGACGATATGAGGGCCGGGCTAGTGTCAATACCTCCTGTCCTGGTAACTATTCAAAGTGGGTTATGTAATGATCCATGGGGCTGCAGGACCCGGTGATGATGGAAGCCCAACATCTCGTCAACATTTTAATGCTTCTGTAGGAGGCCTCTTCGTCCGCTGGGTCTAAGGTGTAACGCTTGATCGTCCGACCTCAGCCACGGCGAAAGGGGGAGATTATTAGAGACTGTAGTTTGTATTTAGGCCCTCCTTGTCGTACAATTAATGAAGGAGAACTCTCGTACTAAGAATGAAGTATGTCATCTGTTTTTCGTTGAACTAAACCAATCCGGACGGGAGAGAGCGATATATATTTTCATAATAAAAAACTGACGCGGAAATCTTAGGATGCGAACATCATTCACAACTCGAAGGCGGTAATCATCTCTCTGCCAGTCGTTATGGCATACTTTTTGCGACATTCCGCAACCACGGGATGAACACTTGATTCTCCAGAAAAGAAGTAAATTTGCGCACGGCAAGCTATCATAATCTCGAACACAAAGAGCTGTAATTTTGTTAGTTGGTTCAATAAATCTGGATAAGCATGAAGAGTTATCAATCCTTCCCGCCTTATGTTTCCTACGTGCCCGTGAGAAAAACTTGATATTGTATTGTATAAATTAATGCTTACCAATAACGGTAGAGTTCTGTTCATTTGTCGCCACATACTTGGTGAAATTACTTACTCCATATTTACTACAAGTTGAATTCACGATTTCAATAAGATGTTTTACTGGTTTGCAATTCACCCCTTTATCACGACCTGAATGACATCTTGTTCGCAGCTGGTCCCCTCGCCTCCAATGAAAAACAATCGTATTTTCCTCAGTTAATTCTAATCGCTTAATTATGTGAGTAAATAGAGTGTTATAATGCTCTCTAAAAGTGTAGTTTTGAAATAAATCCTGTGTTACTGAAGGGTAGATTGGACTCGACCTATTGAAAGCATACATCGTACCAGCAAAACACTGGACATTTAGGATATTTACATCTTTACAAACAGGTGCAGATTGTAAAAAATCATGGCTTTTAACGATACCAGGGTCGCGAGCTTTACCAACAAACACGCAATCTAATTTTGCAATGAATCGATTATGCGAAAGAGGACTCATGCATTGAAATGATTTTGGCAGAGTAAATACATCACAAACAGATATAGATATATTCCCAAAATGCTGCGGAGATTCGAAGTCAAACGCGACTACAGAACGATTTACAGCAACAGCCCAATTCCAAATGATGTTGTATTGCAGCATATGCGAGCAAAGCCCCTCTTTCGTGCTCAGATAATATATTGAATTTGTTGATAGACTAACTTTTCTAAATAAATCACACTTTGAAGTATTTACGACTTCATGACGAAAATTTTCATTCAAAGGAAAACACTCTAAATGATTATGTTCCTTATCTGTCATACAGTCTTGTCCACTGCAGACTATCAGAACAAACATTGAATTCCATATGAGTGAGACTAAATAATATAATCGCATCGATTCAATAAAAAATTTTGATTTGACCTTACAAAGTAATACGCGCGTATGAACACGTGTGCGTTTCACGTGTTCTGAAAAACTTTTTTATTAATTTGATCTTTATAATTTTTATACGACACATTACACTAAAAAGTAAGTTTAGCATTTTTTTGAATGGTGGAAGAGGAATTCTCGTCCCGTGATGATCTCGCAAAGGACCCCAATAGCTTCAAAGTCGAGCTTTATTTACCGAACTGTATGAAGGTTAATGACTTGATTCGATTTCACGGCTATAATCCCGTGAATATAGCTGAAATGGATCTTGACTTCGAAAAAAGCTCAGTGTCTGCGTTTGTGGTTGATAGTTGGGCAGAATCTTTATGTGCGGTTTTTATGGAATTAATTGAAAAAGTTCATTCACAGAGATCAATATTGAATGATGTATCGATCAACAAAAGGTTAGAGAACTTAAGCCTGGTAGATTCAAAATCAGAAATTAATAAAGTAGAAGCCGAACTAAGAAAGTCCAGGATGGATTGCAAAGCCCTGGAGAAATCTCTGCTAGACTATGGTACGGTATACGCAATGACCTCATAACATGGATATAGGTTTTTACTCATACCTCTTTGAAGATGAAACCATCAAGGCCAAAGATCAACATATGAAATTACTAGAGGCGAGCTTGAAGAGAAGAATCAAAGGCTTGGAGGAGCAACTTGAGGTAAGGAATTGATTTACTGCGCCTTCATTTTAAATTTTCTAATTTCCCGAACAGGAGCGCGGGCGAAAGGTGCGTAAGCTGGAGCTAGACATTGACAGGTTACGATCTCAGTTGAGTCTCCTAGTTGAGAAAGATAGACAGAACTCCGTTAAACAAGATGAAATGCTTTTAGTCCTAGGTAAATCTGACTCGCCCGGAATGCGGGATCCGGACGATCATGATTATTTAAGATCCTACCAGTGCATCAACCGATCAAGCAAGAGTGGTGTAACCGTCGGGACTGTACCCTCCTTTCAAAGTCCCAGCGGCGCCCGAAGTCCAAGTTCTCTAAAAGGACGACCTAACAATTCCTACGCGTCCCCTGCCTCGAGCAAGCGTTCGTCCAAAATGGAGGGAATGGGACGAAAAGATGTGGCACTTGACCCGGAGACGAAAGTCAAAGTATTACTGAGAGAACGAGCCCGACAAGCTCTTGTAATTACAGACCTCAAGGCTCAAGTCAAGAGTTTGACCGCAGAATTAACGGAGGAGTTCAATCGCACTGCTTCTGCTTATCGAAGGGGAGAGGGTAGTCAGGGAGGCGGGGATAAGATCACGGAGAAAGGGATGTCGGTGGGTGCTGGTCGACAGTCAGCTGACGGAGATGATTCTTTCTTCGATATGTCCACGGATCCGTCCCTGCCTCAACGAATGGAAGAAATAGAGGTGCTCACACATCGACTTCGGGAGAGCCGCGCACGAGCAGAGGGGCTAGCACTGCGGCTCAGAGATACAGAGAGGGAAAATGCCGCACTGGCGGCTTCGAATACCACACTTAATGAAGAGGTGGAGAATATGAAATTCGAATTGAATAACCGTCCGAGCGCCAAACAATACGCGCAGATGCGGTGGGAGCTGATGGAGGCGGAGGAGAAGCTGCAAGACGCCTTGGCCGTGTCCCGAGAGGTTGCGGACATGACGGCGTGGCGCAGACACTTGAGTACCCGGGACAGGATCCAGGCGGACCAGCGCGGGTACCGCCTCCGCTTGTGGCTCATCGACAGTCTGCCTCGAGCTGTGGTGACCGAGACACTGCGGGACGTCTGCTCGTCGCTAGGAGTTGGAGAGATATCGGATATACTGCCGTGCTTAGAGAAGCTGAAGGCTGTGGTGACGCTGGTCCCGAGGCTGGAGCGGTTCGTGACACAGGTCTGTGCCTATGTGTCGGAGTCCCAGACCCCCGCCCCGTCCCATCCGAGGAAGGAGGACGAGCTGTCGGTGTCATGCGCAACTTCTAATGCGGGCTCACTGCTGATGGAAGATGTCCTGCCGATCATTAAGGGGCAAGTATCCCTCCCCCTCACCGCCTTCTTACGGTTGACTACCGGGGTGTTTTACTCCTTCGGGAAGTGCTGTGATAAGTTGTGTTTCGTGTGACGTGACATCGGTGACGGCAGGTGGCGTGTCGAGCTAAACGAGTTGCGCGAGCTTTCCCTGCTGAAGCACCTGTTGATCAGGTGAAGGGCGGGAGTATGAAATTGTATCCGGCGGTCATGGGCAATGCAGTGTAGACAAGTCGGACCACTCGCTCCGCCTTCCGCTATCACCCATGCCACTTTCACACTGTAAACTGAAGTATCCGCCCACTCCATCTCCGCGGACGAACTATTAATGGCTCGGATCCGCGTTGTTGCTCAGGGAGTTGAGAGATCGCGACGTGTGTCTTAGCGCGGTGGTTACAGAGTCCACGGGGGACGAGGGATCCGCGCAATCTGGGGGGTCGAAGGAGGGGGACGAGGCGAGAGATGTCGATGTGAGCCAACACGTTTTGAACAACGAGCCGTTCGCCAAATATGACGCGGCCGTTGCGCGGGAATATTCTGTGAGTGACGTGGTGGAGGAAGTCCGACAACTCCTTCTGTTTCAGCGGAGAGTGTTGGCAGACAGAGCCAACATAGGGGCTGTTGAAGCCCACCTGCAGGCCCATCCGGAGGACATCCTCACAGGCCTCACGTCTCATATTATGTTCCTCTTCCGGGCCCCATCCCTGGCTCAATTGCTACCTACTGTCGGCGCCGTGTACACTTTCTGGATGACTACGCGCAACTTTCTCGAGCGAGTGAGGTTGCAGTGGAATCTGGATGTGGACTGGACTGATGATCGCGTCTTGCGGGAAATTAGCGAGAAGTTAAGAATTCAATGGGGCCGCGGGGGACCAATATCCTTGGAGTGAATGCAAATTTCGCTGTTCTTTTCTGAATTCGTTTTTCCTGAAAAGCTCTTCATACTAACGATACGTATAACTCATTTCAATATGTATAAAGAAAATAATTGTTAAGCTAGTATTTTAATTGATACTATTACTTA
>Ga0007834_1000662_pt1 | contig 10320 bp, 4 predicted proteins | sample CryBogCBE06Nov07_FD_71233 | JGI IMG/M metagenome (GOLD analysis project Ga0007834, IMG submission 71233) | Freshwater microbial communities from Crystal Bog, Wisconsin, USA - CBE06Nov07 | ecosystem: Environmental > Aquatic > Freshwater > Lake | place: Crystal Bog, Wisconsin, USA | collected...
CCGCATTGGCAGACGTGAATATATTTGATTTCGCAAATCAATTAATAAGAATCTGAATACAATTATCGTTTATTAAATTTTTGCACAGATTCTTATCACTTAAAAGTAGGAATTACTAGAAACTCGTTTTCCATAGTAAACTGGATGTGAATACGCGCGATCACTATCAAGTTATTGAGATTTTGAAGTATTGGAATAGTGAAGCAATCTTATCCGCACGCGTTAACCATATTTGAGTCGTAGTATCAATTTAACAGGTGCTGAATACATATCAGTCCGTGGATATACTTCATGGATATCCACCGCGTTACACTCAGTATAATCACGGAGTGTAATATGGCGTGGATAAGTGACTTTTCAGCTATAAAGTCGGAGTATAATGGTAGTATAAAGTCGGGGTAGAAACGGTGTAGTTATCCACGGCCAGTTTTGTGCACTGATGAACAAGCGTAAAGATGAACCAGTTACTCACTAAAGCAGTGTCAATCATCGGCGTAACCCCGAACCACATATTGTTAAAAGGGCAACGCGCCCAGCAAACAAGAGGGTACAGATCGTAGTTGTCTACCAGCTACAACTTGTAGCGGGTGTGCGCCACCGCCACCACGGAGTAAAAAAGGTCTCATAAAGAATCATGCAGATTTTAATAACTCCAGTAAACCTTGGCATGAATCTGAGCCTGGGACGAGACTCTACTTACAGGTATACTCCTGCATCCAAGGATCAACGAATGAAGAAAAGTCGAAATTGGGGGGATAGAGCAGGAGGGGGTCGCTTTGAGACCAGAGGGTACAAAAAGGAGGACGCTTTTGACGTAGACGTGGAAGTGGATTCAATTGGGGTACGCCTTTATACGCCTTTGAAACAAACTCTGAGGCTCCTCAAGTACTAACCCTTTCCATAACGAATTATACTCCGGACACTTCTTACAAGAGGACGGTCCAAGCCCTAATTGACATGGGATGACCGGGAAATTTTAAAAATCTGGTGCTTCACAAGTGGTTAGTGTTACAAGGTGCGAATATATATGATGAGAGGCGAAGGCAGTTGCAGTAAAAACAAAGTAAACTTCTACACTTCTATCTTACGACCATCAAATTCCTTGATTATGGAAACGAATGGAGATAAAACAAGTACGAGATAAGCGCATAAGATCTCTTTTTAGAGACAAATGATTAAATATAGGCTTTCCCTCCATTCAGAATACTTGAGAACCTGCAAGAAAAGATAACTCAAACCTCGAACCCCTCAAACCCACACACATTAGAGCATACCTGTAGTGCGGTACAACAAACAGAGAGGAGGCAACTAACACTAATACGGTACCAGAGCTTAGTACATTATTAAACGGTACCGAAGAGGGTGACGATCAATCGGAGCAGTTTTATAAAGAAGCTCCATGGGAATTACATAATGAGGAACAAACGAATTATAACAGTATAGTAGACCTGATTTCCATCGATGGTCCTATAATAACGTGAAGGAAAGAATTAAATAATTATGCATACAACATATGCACTGCTTTAGTTTGCAAGTACAACCAGAACCGGCTAGACTGCAACCATTAGGATAGGGGTAGATTTTTTTTCAAAAGATATACTTAGCTTAGAGAGAAACATGCGAACATATGAATCACCATGCACCCTTATGAGCCAAATTGGCAGATCCCACTAGGGGTAAGGGCAATCTAGGATAGGAACAACCTGAACACTGTGGACCACCGAGAGATCAGTCAGATATTTAACAAGAGGAAATCAAGGGGCAGTTAGATAACTCCTCATCCTCGATGTCATTCAAACATCACAAACTCCATATATTATTCCCATCCACATCACAAAATGTTCGATGATACTTGTTTGGCGAGTTCGATGATACTTGTTTGGAGTTTCTGTATTGATATAGACAAATAATCCTTTGTTCCAAAAGTTTAGGATGGCCGATTCCGAATATTGAATTTTATTGCGCCGAGTGGGGAAAATGAACTACATACTTCAAAAAAATTGATTTTACTTCTTGACACCATCAAATGGCGGTGTTAGAGGATTCCCGACGATTGACCGCTTTAAAGACGGCGTACTAGAAAAGGAGCTTCTGCTTACTTTGCAAAAGCAATTCAAACGGAAGTATTATGAGATCTATTATTTAAAGTCTGTGAAGTTACTTAGACGACATACTTCATTGGGACTCATCAGCGGATGAATATCTAATGAATTTTGAGAATTTTTTCATTTGCCTTTCTAATTGGAGAATATATCTAAACCCAAAGAAATACAGTTTTGGGTTAGTGACTATTGAATACACGGGTCCCTTAGTGGACAAGGAAGGTCTGACTTTTAGTAAAAAGAATATTGAGCAGGTGATCAATTTCATTCAGCCAACTACTCAAAAGAAGTTACGCTCTTTTCTGGGACTAGCAACTACTTTCGAAATAACTTTCGAGATCATTCATTTTTTACGCGACCATTACAAGAATTAATCCGAAACTATAAACTCAAGACAAAACTTCTGTGGTCACAAGAAAATATTGAGGCTTTTAAAAATGTAAAATCGGCAATTAATTATTGCCCTAAGTTATATTTCCTCGACGATTGGTAGCCCATGTTGTTGCACACCGACGAAAGTGATTATGGTGTTGGATCATATTTGTTCCAAGTTGTACAGGGAGCAGAACATCCAATAATAATGTTCCTAAGCAGTACCTTCAAAAGGGAACAAATGATATGGAGTGCTGCTGATAAGAAATTCATACTTGCAATGGCTATTTTACATTACGAACAGGCCATAAAATCTATTCTTGCAGAATTAAGCTCTGGAAATTTTAATGCAAGAGTTTAATTTATTGGAGGAAGGGACAACTTGGTTGCTGATGATTTTTCGCGATTTATCCCACACATGGAAAAATCTAAAAGCGTTGAAGTCAAAGTTCATATAGAGGTTCATTCAACTTTAGAAAAAGTTTTACCGATCCCCATAGTAAATAGTTCTTTAGAAGGAAATTCTGATAAAGAATTTTACTTAGTAACCACACACTCAGATAATGATCATTATATTAATACGGTAGTCTCCGCTGCACCATTCATAGATAAACCAAGTCCAAGGGAAGAGTTTGAACTAATCAGCGCAGTACCTAACTCCGTCGTAGGACAAATGGGCGTAGTAAACTGTCAAACGCTTAAGGATACAAGTTCATAACTGGCATGGTGTGCGTAGCCCAAGTCATTACATTTACAGAAAAATTGCGCTATTTGTCAAAATCTATCTTTACAAAAAAATGGAACTAATACGAAACCATTTACGCTTTCATCTTATGATACAATGCAACGAGTCTCCGTAGACTCAACAGAGGTAGATTACCGTAAGATTCTCAAAATAATGATATTGTTTCCATCATGAATAACATTTTTCAATTTTTGGAATTATATGCGGTGAATGACCTATAGGCTAAGTCCAACTACGTTTGCTCGGTGTCCACTTGACTACATAGGACGTTACGGTTTTCTTTCGAATTAATTTCTGATAAAGGACTCAATTGGTAATTGAAAATATTTATGAGTTGTGTCGCGCGGTAGGAACAAGACAAGTTTTCACAATGCAGCTTCAACAGAAGAAAATGGCATTGTGGAACGTTCCATTAGAAAAATAAGGCGACACCTTTGTGCAGAAATATTCACAATAATCTTATGGACCATTGGAGTACCTATTTACCTATAGTTCACAGAATTTTCAATGCCGATGTGAAACAATACTTAGGGGTATCAGCAGCCCAAATGGGTTTTGGTAATTCGATGCAATTAGACTGAGGGTTATTATTCCAACATAATCCAAACAAATTCCAAAAAATCTCGGAATGGATGCCAAAAATGCTTGATGCTCATGCTGAAATCATAGCAACAGCTAGAAAAATTTTTGGTCAACGAGATATTTTTCACACCTCTAATCAACCACAGCAGAAATTACTTCCTTTCCAATCAATTTTTAGTGATTATATTGATAGTCCTCAATACAATACATAAAGGTCCTTTTAGAGTCGTTAGCTCTGAAGGCGGACGATATACTTTAATGAAGCTTATAACTGGAGATACAAAGGAGTGTCATATCTCTAGTCTACGTCCATTTTATTTTGATAACGAGGAAATTCTTCGTCAAACTGCAATGAGGGATTCTCAGCAATGGAATGTTGATTTTACTAACTCTCGCAGAAAAGAATCAAAGTTTAAAGATAATGGTGAATTCATGACGAAATATGGGAACCATACTCTAGGTTATACGCCATAATTCCAAACTACATGAATACTGCAAGGCTAATAAGATGAAGTATCCACATTGAATAATATCTAATGAATTGTGTTTGATTCATAAAAGGGACGGAGGACTGTTATATGACGTACTTACATATGAACCTACTCAATCAAACTAAAACCTATTTTATATCCCCACAACTCTTCCCACCACTAAATGAAATTATTATTTATTATTGAAAGCTTAAGAATCTAGCGTCTCGATAAGATATTACTATATCTTCAATATTGAAACTAATCTTTCATGCAGCTTAATAATATAACAAATTCCATTTTTCTTAAAATTTCGCTTCTAGTTACACCTCGGTCTATATTTTATTCTGTCATGTCAGAAGTCATGTATCGAAATCATCGAACATTTGCAATTTAACGGTGTAACCACTATTTACATTTTTTCTTCTAATATTATTATTACCAAATGTGTTCTGACATAATGACTTTCCATCTTTTCCCGGCTACAACCTGCTTCGTAGAGTATTCATTTATATTGTCGAAATGTATTATTCTGATTAATGTGTTTCTCGAACCTTTTTATGATCTAATTGTGCGTTTTCACTAAATCCTTTTGACAGTTGCTTTTTATCCCGAACTAGAGGAATTCGAAAGTTCTGCAATTCCTCTTTTATAATTGTTTGCAATTTAATTATTTTTTAAACCCCAGAAGCCAGGGACGACACCACTGTGCTTTTGATGGTTTAGATAGCAATGATCTAAATTCCATTCGGGAAATCCTGAGGCATCACTGGTCAAACTCGAAGTAGAAAAAATCTTAGACGAAAGCCAGCTTACCTTATTGAACTACTTCAGGAGGTTAGAAAAAAGAGTAACTCAATGCAACAATTCTATTTTAGAACCTCACAAGCGAATTCTATTTTGGAACCGTACAAGAAAACCTTAGAATGGTGTAGTGGGGGTCGAAAACTTCCACACGACTTTAAAACTACCGCACCAGCACGCGCGTCAGCGCTCCAACCTTCTTGGGAGGGATACGAAGAGGGCAGCCACCATCAATTATGACCATTTACCTTGAGTAAGTAAGGTGTTGCGATGTCTCGCAAGTAAAAATTGGTTCACTGCTGGTGATTGGAAGCGGTGAGAGTCACCCAGTAATTGAGAGCCGTTTGTGCATATGAAGCGACCACCACTGCCTCTAGCAGCGCATTATTACAATTTCCCATTTTCGATTCCAACTCACCTAGACCTCCGCCCACCTAAAGATTATACTACAACTCTATTTACATTCACTCGTCTTTAGACGCGCCACTAGCGCAATACAGCGTTAAAGACTCTAAGGCATTTTTGATCCCTACTTGAAGTAAAAGGGCAGTATTAATACCCAATGAATTAAAAATAGCTTTCATATCAAGATACAAATAGCAGCAGTCGGACGAAAATTAAGTTGCTCACTCGCAATTACTCTCCATAGATATCTTTGGTCCCACCAGTAGCGAGGATCCTATCAGTACGGAGGAGTCGCAGAAGAGGGCCCAAGAAATTTCGGTCTCTGCCCCAACAAAAGATGGAGGAATAGAAAACAAAACACGTCGACAATATGCCGAAGGCCTCAAATTAAACACAGACGGAAGATGGACGATCTCACAGAGACAGTGGCTATAAGCAGGAGAAGTGGTAAATGACAGCTTGGGTACATCACCTGTGCAAAAGACGCTTCAGACGCAGAACCTTTAGAGCCCAGCCCTCCAGAAGACGAAGACAAGAAGTGAGGTAGGGAGGTCGGCCGAGTTAGATCTCCTCCGGCGGAGTCCAATCGCGACGGGGCGAACGCCACCTGGAATGCAGGAGGTATGAGGGGCAACGTATGGACCAGAATCTTGGAGATGGTGAGTAGTAGAGTACCATACCACTGCTCTTTCGCTCTTCTTGCCCTTTAGACCCCTCCTGTGAATGGGCTTGACAGTCATGGCGTCTTCTCTGCCGCCAGCGTGGACCACCGCTCGAGTGTATCCACTGCTCTTACGGCCTGCGCACAGACGCGAATACACATCGGAGGGAGGCGGGTAAGATTGAATAAGAGGTGAGCGACCATACGCACTGACCCCCCTCTCCGCTCGCGACGCTCTCGTGATCGTCGGTCCCGGACACGTTAACTAACGAGCTGCCCTCCCCGACTCCGCCCTCCTCCTTCTTCGAGTTCACGACGGTCAGGTCCGGCGCCTCAGTGAGCCGTTGAGCACCTCCGATGGCCGGCGCAGTCAACAAGGATTCTCGGTTCAACACCGGCATTTTGAATCCCGCCCGATAGACTTCGGGACCGGGCGTTGAGGCGGCGTGCAATTGCGGTAAGAAGCTTGGTGGAGAGGTGGGGTCTGCGGAGGCCTTAACTACGCTGTTGCGGCCACAGGACAGACAGAGAGACTTCGTAGCCAAAAAAGTAGGTTTTGCCTGATCGTCTTGAGAAGAGAAAAGCACCCGCAGAGTTTTCTTCACGGACTTCTCCAGGGCTTCCTTCACCTGCCCAATCTCCTCCGCGTGCAGATTGCGGAGATCACCAACCTCCAGCATGATGTTCCTCAGATTACGTTCCATCGCCTCCAGAAGACGGACATCCGCCTTGAGGTCTAGGTCGAAGCTGTCCGCTTTCGAAGACATCATGTCATGCATCGCACTCAGGTCAACCTTGTCGCGAAACAAGCGCTCGATCTTCTCTGATATGGTGCCTAACTCGTCTCTCATTTTCTTCATGGCCTCCGAGCCCCCCTCACGCCGTATACTCGCCTTCCGTGCAGTCTTGTCCTTATCTTTCTTGGCGGAGGAAACGGAATTGACAGTTCCATCTCTGCTTCCAGGAGCAGATCCCGAGCCGTCAGACTTCAAGGCGGAGGTCCCCGCGTCCGCGTTGCCGAGGTCCCATCTCGCCGCATTCAAAGTAACGTCGGAGGGGCCCAGCTGTCGGGAGCCAGAGCGACTGCCGAGTGCGGACGAGTTCCTCCCCTGGCTCACAGTCATGGTCACAGACGCTCGCTTCGCCCTCGCCCGCGCTAATCGAATTAGAGCAACAACGAGTGAAGCAGGGAAATCAATTGTGTGTTTTTGTGGGTAGTAGGGAAAGTACTCACGCTCTCGAATGATCTGGGGACCGAAACGTGAATCCCGACCGTCGTTTGCCACCACTCCTTCTGTCTGTCCGTCGTTCTCGAGTAGTCCGGGGATGACCCCTTCCCCGATCCCACTTGCGCCTCGACTGTGCGGCGTGGTGGTCGGCCTGGAGTTGGACTCGGAGTCGAACGCGAAGGACTCCATAGAAGTGAAGGGAATGTTACTCTCCGAGCCGCCTTCGCCCTGACTTATGCCCAAGTACATCTCTACAATGTCTCGAATCAACGGCTCCAGCATACCCTCCAAGTCCTCCCTGGACTGATCGTCGTCATCCTTCTTCGTCAAGGACTCCTGCGACCCGCCCCCTTCACCCTCCCCTCGGATCATCTGCTCCACATTCCTCATCCTCAATTTGAAGAGCATGTGATTGACCTTGCTCTCGAAGTCCGACATGGAGCTGGACAGACTCTCTTGGATGAGAGAGTTCACATAGTCGATCGAGGGCTTCTCCTCCTTCAACAACTCGATTTCCTCGCCGTACTTGCGGAGCGCAGTGGCCATTTGTTCGATCAGTCGAGTGGTGTCGCTCGAGGAACTCCCCCCGACCACGCCCAGCCAGCGCTTGCCGTACACCTTGTCGTGGCGGCGGCAGTGGTCGTAGCACGTATTCAACAGTATCTCTAAGCTCTTCAGTCGCGTCCAGAAGGCCTCCGCCAGCTCCACCATACCGTCCAGCTCCGCCTTGTCCTTGGGCGTCATGATCCCGTCTTCCTCCAGCGTCGGACTGTTGAGCATGTCCATCATGTCACTCCTGGCACTCTTCACCGTCGACAGCATGGAGCTCAGAGTGGAGTCGATCACCAGCAGCTGACCACGCGCCTCCCGAAGGTCAGTGTCGTTCTTCAAAATCCTTTTTATCGACTCCGGATTGTCAGCGTCAGTCTCTGCCTCCGCAGCCGAGGTCAGGAAAATGATGCGCTTCTCTGTGGACACCGTAGCAATCTCGAGGGCGTCAAGCTTCACCTCCAACTCTTGCAAAGTCTTCTTCATTCCCGTGGCTTGTTTCATCGCGTCGCCATTCAAACGGTTGATAATGCTCAACAGTCTAGGCTCTAAGTCTATGCTGAATCCCATAGCGGGGGACATGCCGGGCGCAGAGGCCGGTGGGGCGGGCGCGGGGACAGTGGGTGGGGGCGAAAGTTGGACTTCGGGTATGACGAGGACAGGTTGAGCCGGAGGGGCGGCGGCGGGGACCGGGACTACGGGAATAACCTCCTCCAACTTGGCAACAGATGCGCGCTTGGAACCCACAACAGGAGCCCGTGGGACATCGTCCACGGCTTTCCTAAGGTCCATAATGTGCGCCTCGAGCTCCTGCATCCTCTCCTCTAATTCTTGGCTCTTCTGGCTGGAGGCGGCCTTCATCTCCGCTGATAGCCGCTGTATCCCAGATATACTCATATTTGCCTCTGTGATCTTATAGTTCAAGTCAACGATGGTGGTGTCCATCTCCCGCTTGTATTCGATCAGATCCTGATCATCCTTCTTCAGGTCGGCCAACAGCTTCCAGTACAACTTATCCGAGTCTTTGTCAAATTTAGCCTGAGATTTCTGAGGTATCTCAAATATTTGGTTCTCCATTCGCTCGAGCCGCTCTAGTATTGTAAAGTCTTTGGGAAGACGCGCACGCGTGACACTGCTGCGTTTGGACTGATAACGCAACTTAAGAATGATGGTTCTGATAGCGCGGACCCAACGAGCTCGTGCTATGGCTGAAGAGTCAGTGCCCAAATCGCCAGAGCGCTGCAGAAGACAGCGTCTCATCAGCTTTCATTTCTTGGTTTCAATCGATATGCGCGAGATGACAACAGGAAATTACCTTTTTAGAACGCTTGGATCGTCCATACAGTTCCAGATTGCCAGTTGGGCGTCTACTTGAGTGAGCACTTGCATCTGACTCCATTTCTCCATCCCCGGAGATTGATCGAGCGGTGACGTGGGCCGACATGCCATCATCAGGAACCACGATGGGCAGCTCAGTTGTTGAGACTGAAACTTCGTATTTCTTAACATCATCTTCAGTGAAGCCCTATGAATTTCGCAAATTTAATTATTGCAAATCCTTGCAAAATAATATTACCTGTATATTATATGAAAAATTTTTAAGCTGTTGTTGGCAATCCAGAAGTCTACTTTCCAACGAGCTGTTCTGCTTTCTGAGCTCATCGATCGCCTTCTTCATCCAACCCATAATATCAAACTGAGATTTTGTAATATCTTCCGAGAATGTCTTCATCGCGCTATTTGTTTTGATCAGCTCTTGTTGCTGCTTAACAAGGACAGTTGCTGTACAATATTAGCGAGTCATAAACAGTTTCGCAATAAACATGAATGTAGCAAGCAGCTTACTAAATTGAGAGAATGCAGCCTTAACATCATCAGAATCTGGAACGTTCAGATTAAACTACGGAAGTACAATGTCAGATCAGAAAGTTTATTTTTATTAAGAGTGCTAAACCTGAATCCCATCCCTACTAAAACCAAGACTCTGCGATCTTAAAGACGAAATTCTATGCTCTAGATCGCTAGATATCGGCGCTGGACCAGCGCTATCCAGCGTTATTGACATTTCTTCCTTCTCCCTTGTACAGATATAAAACGATCAGCGAAGTAACCGTCAAAATATTTTCTCAAGATACAGACCAGAATACCATTGGAGCTCAGGTTTTTTTGTTTGAAATTTAACGGCGACATTGCAGAATAGATTATTATATATTATATACTTAATATATTAACGACATATTTATTTTCATCAAAAGTAGAATAGGTTCATTATATTTTTTGAAATGCAGTATCAAGGCCAAATATTGGATGGACAAATGCATGGTGAGGGAAAGTTACTCTACGACAATAATGAGTACTACGAGGGGGAGTGGTCTCGGGGAAAGCGCCACGGCAAAGGTAC
>Ga0007834_1000663_pt1 | contig 10311 bp, 6 predicted proteins | sample CryBogCBE06Nov07_FD_71233 | JGI IMG/M metagenome (GOLD analysis project Ga0007834, IMG submission 71233) | Freshwater microbial communities from Crystal Bog, Wisconsin, USA - CBE06Nov07 | ecosystem: Environmental > Aquatic > Freshwater > Lake | place: Crystal Bog, Wisconsin, USA | collected...
CGCTGGTGCTTGGAGAACAGCATGAACCCGCTGAGGGGCTTCTTAGGAGCGTCAGGATCGCGCTCCTTCTTAGGAGCACGCGGCTTGCGCGCCTTCTTACCACCCTCGCCCTCCGCAGGGGCGGGGGCGGGGGCAGCGACGCTTAGCGCAGCCACCTGCTGCGTAAGCGCTTCGAGCTTCTGGGTGAGCTCGTTGACCTGGAGGGAAAGGGACTTGACCGTGGGGGCGGAGGAAGAAGACATCTTTGGAAAGGAAGGATGTGTGGATGTATGCGGCGACTCAACAACAGGCAAGATGCGCCGACCACATTTCAATTTTTTTCACAGAGCAAATTACTGCATGAAAAAATCCGGTTTTTTCTGCATAAATCGCCCTGCGAAAAAATTGAAATCCCTCGCGGAGGAAATGAAAATGACCCTGCTTCAATACAATACATACACACACGACAGCAATCCCTCCTTCCAAAATGATCCACGAAAACCAGGCACTCGCTGCTGCTGGTATCATCAATGCGTACAGCCACGGCGTGCGCTTCGCGCTGCTCAACGCGCGCTGCCAGTCTGGCAAGACAGGCACTTTCCAGGGCGTCATCCAGCACATGCTGCGCACAGCAAGCATCACGCATGTCTACATCCTCTGTGGCTCCTCCGAGACCGAGCTCAAGAAGCAGGCGGTGGAGGACACGCGCCACTTCAACACGGCGGCGTACAACGCTGGGCGCATTGACGTCCTTTTCCACCAGGACTTCCACAAGTCTACGTTGGACATCCAGGACGCGCTGATCATTGTGGACGAGTCGCATATGGTCCAGACGCAGGGGCAGCAGCTCCACCTTTTCCTGGCGAAGTACGGCATCACGCTGGACGGCAACCCTGCGGCGCTCAACGAGAAGAACGCGTACGTGCTATCTGTGGACGCCACGCCGTACTCGGAGATCGCCGCGCTGGTCCAGGGCGAGACGCTGTACGAGAAGCACGTGGAGGAGCTCAAGCCTGGCGTGGGCTACTTTGGGCTGGCTGACTACGAGCGTGAAGGGAAGCTGCTGCCCACGTTCAGCGTGAGCGAAGACCCTGCGCGCTTCGCCGACCTGCTGCTGGCGAACCCGCAGAAGTTCGTCCTGGTGCGCCTCACGCAGAGCGAGAGAAATAAGACGAACGAGGCGGCAATGCGGCGCGTCTGCAAAATGCACAGCATACCTGTGCTGCTCTACACGGGCGAGAAGACGCAGGTGACGGTGACGCGCGCGGAGCAGAAGCGCTACGCACGCGCGGGCTACAGGCTGCCGTGCCTGGAGGACGCGCCGCCCACAACAACGCTGGTGATTGTGCGCGGACGCCTGCGTGCGGGCAAAGTGGTGCCCAAGAAGCACGTGGGCTTTGTGTGGGAGGGCGCGGCGAAGTCCAAGACGGACGCGCTAGTGCAGGGCTTGCCTGGGCGCATGTGTGGGTATGAGTTTGGCGCCACGAAGCCCACACTGTACGTGCCGCCCACGGGGCTTGTTGACGACGAGCTGGGGCTGGTGCTTTGCGGAGACCTGCCCAAGACGGCAACAAACATGCGTGCGTCGCAGACAACAAATGGAAAATCGGTGTTCTCTACTAGCCCGCCGCCGTCGCCAGAAACCGCATAAAAAATCAAACAAAAAGAAATAAACATAAAAAAAACAAAAATTTTTCAACAATAATTCCTCTGCGAAAAAAATTGAAATGTGCCAAATCATGTAAACAGACAGTCAGCCCCACACACACAGCTCTTCGACGACTCACACCATGTCTTCGACACTTTCCTTCCCTCCCTCCCTTCCTCCCTCCATCCCTCCCTCCGCTGAGGACCTCTTTCGCCAGCAGGCGTTTGAGACACTCTCAGCAGATTTCAACAGCTATGCATCCGTCTGCTGGGGCGACGATGCGCTAGCTGCACCTGCGCCTACGCCTGCGCCTACACCTGCGCCAGAGTCCGTGGTCGCGCCCGACTACGACCCTGACGACGCTTGGGAGTGCCCAGATCTGCGCCTGCGCAAGGACATCTGGACGCACTTTCCTGTCACGGTCGTGCCCCTCGGTCGCAGCAGCGACGGCGCTGAGCGCCACTCGGTCCAGTGGCACCGCGAGCGCCTGCTCACTGGTCGCGACGACTTTGACTTTGACGAGTACGTCAATACGGTAGAGCGCCGCCTTTTCAAGGCGCTTGAGGCATCGTCCAAGTGGGACGTGCTGCCAAAAGAGACGTACGGGCTCATTGAGCTCACGCGTGAGACGCGCACATGTGGTGCCCTCACGGCGGCTAGCGAGGTCTGTATCCTGCGCATGATCTTCACTGAGGCTGCACCTGTGCATGCGCCTGTGCCTGAGCCCGCGGCAGACGGCTGGCAGCAGGTCGGTGCTGCTGCGCCGGCGCCAGCGCCAGCGCCAGCGCCAGCGCCTGGTCCGGCGATTGAGCTGCGCCGGCTCAATGACCTGCGCGACATCCACTGCGTGTGGAAGACGCTTGACGGCGGCAAGATCTACTCGGTCCAGATACACGAGAAGAACACAAAAGCCGCCGGTCTGGATGTCGCCAAGCACTCGGCGAATGTCCTCGCTGCGCTCAAGAAGTCGTCGGCGTGGCGTGTCCTGCCGAAAACGCACGACAAGGAGCTCTGCCGCATTGAGCTCCCCTAAACGAAAACCAAAAACAAAATAAAAAAAATAAAACACAAAAAAAAATAAAAAATTTTTTTATTTGTTTTTGTGGTTTTTGTGCTTCTTGCCAGAATCAGATCTTGTTGCAGCAGCCATAATAGCATTCGCAACAAGGCGAACGTGCTGGGAGGAGTAGGGAGTACGGTCATACTTGTCTTTTGCTTTGTCGGACTTCTTGCGGCGGGAGGAGGAAGGATGATCGTCCATTTGTGTAGAGTGTAGAAATTAGGGCGCAATAAACCAACTCCCCGCCGAGCGCTTTCAATTTTTCCCCCGCCGGCTGCGCCCTGACTTGCTCCCTGGGTTGCCGAAATTAGAACCATAAATCATGTAAAAATTTCCGTTTTATATCACACATTACAGTACCTGCGCGCGCTCAAGCAACGGAGACCCCGCCGGCGCGCATTTGGACAATAAAGTGGTCGTGCGCCTGCTGCCAGGTGGGCTTGCGCTTGCCGTGCCAGTCGGCGCGTTCCATAGCGTCGGCGAACATATCGGCGAATGCCGCAGTGATCTCGGCATCACGAGCAGCGGAGGAAGATTTGCTGGAGGAAGAACCCATGTCTGCGAAGAAGGAGGAGGGGAAGAAAGGAAGAGAAGAGGGCAAAAGAGTCACAACCGCATATAGAATATGCCGCTGTGTTTTCAATTTTTTTCACATCACGAATTAATTCCAATTAAATTGTTAGAAATTCAGGAATTAACGCCGCTTCCTTGTACGACAGTGTGTAGATCCGGCACCTCCCGCAGTTTTCATAAGCGCATTAATATCCGCTATACGCCGGTCAATCTCTGCTGCGTCTTTGAGTGTTCGCAACTTCTGTTGTTCCGCTTTGAGTGCTGGTAAGGAGAGTACTGGCACGCCGTCCAAAATATTAATACGATCCGCTGCTTTCCACTGCTCGGCAAGACTTATTTGGGTCTCCGTTTCTTCGTATTCGTAGAACGGCACAGTCACTTCAACCAGTTTAATTTCGGGGCTCGTCTTGGTATAGAGTTGGAGAACAGTGATGTTTTTTGGTCGTTCTAGCGCCCTCAAAATGCGTAAGTTTAGTACATTTGTACTGGGTTTCGCTGCGAAACTTGCATAGGGAAAGTGGTTCTCTCCGTCTGAATAAAACTTAGGAGCCGATTTATCAGGGACCGATACATGCTCTTGTGGTATCTTATCTTGTATAGCATATACCGGCTCTCGTCGCGCAGCGTTGAAATACGCAAACGACGCGAAAGGGATGCCGACGCTGTGGAGTTTTGTGATGACTTCTGCATTAAAGCGAGGGTCGTCTATTGCATCGACGAGTCGATTTACTATAATATTTAACATATACGACCGTGCGTTATAAAAATGTGTTTTGGATAAACCAGGATTGATAAGTAGGGTTGTGTCATAATCGGATGTATGGTTAATCATAACCGCCCGTCCCACTTTTTTATACATATGAATTGCAGCACTACCCTTGAGATAGAACCGTGCGTCTGGATTATCGGTGCGAATAAATAAGTCGTAGAGAAGTTGATAGATATATTTGTGGTCGAGGGTTTCCCAAAATCGTGTTACAGGCGGTGAACGACTATAGGGGGTAAATCCTATTTTGGCAAGTGACGGTGTCGGTGCTCGTGGTATATTTGAAAGACTTGGCGGCGATGCAGAAGGCGGAAGGGGTAAAACTGACGGCGCAGGTGCTGGAGGTAAAGGAGGTGTTATGGATGTTGTTGGAGATACAGATGACGGCAAAGATGACGGCGATGGTGCTGGTGCCGGTACTGGAGGTGAGGCGGATGGTGTTTTCTTACCAAGTCCAAGTATATATTTTGTTTGTGGAGTCGTCATTAATTCAGGTGCGCGCTTTTTCATAGAGGCGGCTAAGAGATCGCTTGACTTCTTTATAGCATTCTTTGCTACCTTTTTCTCAGCCGCAATACGCTCTGTTTCTGCCTTTTTGGCTGCATCGGCTGCGGCTTTTTCTGCTGCTTCTGCGGCGGCAATACGATCCGCTTCTGCCTTTTCTGCCGCCTTGCGTGCTGCCTTCTCCTCGCGTTTTTTCTTCTCTTTTTCCGCTTTTCCTGCTGCTGCTGCTTTTGCCTGTTCCTCCTCTTTTAGAAGTTCTTGTTCTATCTCTCGTGCAAGGCGATTCGCTTCTGCCTTGGCGGCATTTTCTGCATTCTTCTTTGCCTTTGCATTTGATGCTTTTTTTTCTGTTTCCAATCGTCTTACTGTAGAATTTTCAGATATCTCATCTTCAAGAGTTTTCATAAAAGCAGCCAACCGTTTGGCAATTTCATCGCGATGTAAGATCGCTGCAACATGCTGCTCTTGCCGTGCTAGAATATATAAAGCCCGCCAAGTATGTTCATCATTCATCAAATCTACTGCCACAAATTGTATAAGAAATGTAATGGATCCTCGGTGTTCGGATGCTACTAATAGACGGGAATCAATTACTAACGATTCGGATAGAACGGATAGACAAATATTACGACGACGGAAAAATTCGCGTATAAGATCTAATGTGTACATAAATGTTTCTCCAATCTGTTCTACCGCTCGTTCAGAATAAATATCACGCTGTGTTAATTCTTCTCCAATAAGTAAGATCATAAGATGCATAAGTAGTTCATGGGTATATATTGTTGTTTGGTCAAGTACCATAATTTTTATTAAAACTCCTAAAAATTGGGAATAGCGTTCTATCGCTGGAAAAACAGGATCAAATATACGCTTATGCCTAGTATTCCATATAACCTGTTCAGGAGGTTCTAATTCACCAACATATACATGAATATTTTTACCAAGAGCGAGTATTTGTTTAAGATATTCTTGCATCATAGGAATTAAATCGGCGTATTTACGAAATACATCTTCGGCAGTTTTTAATAGTTCAATTCTATTACGTACAAGATTTGCTGGTAATGTATTCCTTACTAATGGTGATAATGGTGGCGGCAAAGGTGGCTCCGACATCCTTAATCCCTAATTTATCTGCGTAAAATAGAATGGGGGATATCTTCCAATTTAGCCCACAAAGTCTTATAGCATGGATGGCAGCGTATGCTATCCTAGAGCCGGCGAGTTTCTACATTATTCCTAAGGTGGTTAAGGGACAAACAACACAGGAGTATTACTCTAAGTTTCCCTTCGCTATCGTAGCGTTCGGCGATTTCATATACTCTACATTCTTACTCTTAATTGCCCAACAAGTCATTACTGTTATCTTCAAACATAGCCCGCCAAAAAGCGCCATTCAGTGGCTCCTGCGTTTCGCCACCTTCACCGCCGTCCAATGGACGGGAGATCTTTCGTATTTCACCCTGATTAGCAAACTCAAGCCGACAACGAAGTATATTGACTTCTTCCAGCGATACGGTAAGGAGGCGACTCTGGGAGCCCCGATAGGTGATACGGTCTATGGACTGGCGTGGTTCATCTTAGCCCAACTTGCACTTTCCTATGCGCCCCTCTGGAGCCAAATTACCGCAATTACTCTATTCTTGTTTGGAACCTTAGTTGTATCCTATTAATCCTTGAAAAATTGAGTTCTCTAGGTGCCACTATACTATCAAAGCAAACCGTTACCCTATGGATCTTTGTATAAGAAACTACTCTCAAGGGCAATACTCCCTTTCTACACCAACTACAATACATGAATACACTGAACCCATTACCCGTAAATGGCTAAACGGGGATATTCTTAATCCAGCCACGAAAGAACTTCAACATAGAGACATAAAAAATCATAAAGGGATTGTGGGAATCATTGATTATCTCAATCGCATTCGTATCGGTATGACGCCACGGGGTGTTCCGCTCTACAATTTTCATCCCTATGACCCTGCGTATCCAACAATGGTTGTCAGTTCCAAACTCAAACCCGACCAAAATATGGTAGCGATTGCGTCGCTGGAACACTGGAACGATAAGCACCCGCGTGCCGGTGTCCAGCACGTCTTTGGACCTGTAGGTGACCAGGCTGCCGAAACCGCTGCCTTGCGCATGGGACTCGCTCTCCCTAAAGCCCCCATAGAGCCTGATGAAGAGGATAATATTGTTGCGCATCATATTCGTCATCATAGCAATGCGCCGTGGGACCTAGTCTTCAATATTGACCCACCTGGCTGTGAAGATGTAGATGATGTGATGGGATGGCGACAAACATCTCGCGGTACCGAGTTCTTTATAGGTATTGTGGATATCGCTGCGTGGGTGCCTGAGGATTCGTCGTTGGACCTGGAAGCGAAAGCGGCGGCACAGACCATATATGTAGACGGCAAAGCGGTAGACCCGATGTTTCCCGCATACTTGTCCACACAAAAGGCGTCCTTGCGTGCGGACGGAGTAAAGCGTCCTGTAATAGCTCTTTTATATCTTATTGAAGGCGATACGGTTTTACAAACCGAATGGAGGCTTCTCAATGTCGCTGTTAACACCGCATATACTTATGAATCTGTGTTAGATAATCCAGCCATTTCTGAGGTGCTTCCAGCCTTGCTTGGCATTATCACAAAACAACCGCAATCCATAGATCCTCACGTATGGGTGGAGCAGGCAATGATTCTATACAATACAAAGGTCGCCGAAGTGCTCAAACAGTCACACAAGGGACTTCTGCGCCGACATGCTGGCACGTCCAATGCAGCCTACAGTCTTCTGGCGGAAAAGACCAAAAATCATGAGCTGGCGTTTCTGGGTGCTGCTGCCGGTCAGTATGTATCTGCTATAGCGACAGATACCAACCACGCCGGTCTTGGACTCGCAACATATTGTCATGCTACGTCGCCCTTGCGCCGCTACGCGGATGTTGTTAATCACCGGTGGCTCAAGCATCTAGTGTTTGGATTTCAGATGCCGTATGGGGTGACGATTGCCGAGCACCTTAATCATCGGTCCAGCGTTATCAAGCAGTTTGAGCGCCTTATTTGGTTTCTGCAGCATCTCAATCCAGATGGGTCTATTACAACTACACAAGGCATTGTTATCACTTACAACGCAGAGACAAAAACGGCAAAAGTCTATATATCAGATTGGAAACGGACTGTAAGAGCAGCGCATACTACAATACAAGTGTATGAGCCCGGTCAGTCTGTAATAATTCGCGCGTTCTCCAATACAAAGGCGACCTCTATTCATCAGCGGGTAGTTTGTGCGATGAATTAAAAAATGAGTATGGATATTAAGAGAGATGGATTTTGATCCCACCGCTACACCTAGTAATCTTCCCCGTATAGCAAATGCTATACTTGATATTATTCTTGATAGTCAAGGAAACTATAAATTTCTTTATATTACAAGTGATGAGAAGGAGAGTAATGGAGAGGAGATTGGAGAGGAGAGTGAGGAGGCTGAAGTATTAGTGAATGCTAGATACCGTACACCTCCCAGATCCCCTAAGCGTAACACTAACCAATCACGGATTAATACAGCGACAGGCAGTACTCTTACATTATCGGCATCACAAACAGGAGGTGCTGATGCGATTAGCAGTTTAATCCTTAGATATCCAAATTACGTACCAATACAATACATAGCTATTTTGCTAGCGCAAGCAGAAGGTGATGTAGCAGAGGCTATTCAGGAGGTAATTACATTAACCGGTGAGCCAGCAATGTTGGGATTAAAGAGAGAACAGTGGGAAAAACCACATCCTACTATACAATGTAATAGTGCTAATGTTAGACCGTCAACAAATAAAGAATGTTGGTTGTGTGGAAATTCAGTGAATATTGGACATGCCGGCAAATCAATGAATGGTAGACGTATGAGTGTATGTAATTCTAATGAGAATAAGTTTGAGTGTGAACATGTTCTTCCAGGAATATTCATGTTTTTTCTCAAAATGATGAAGAATAACGCTTTTGACGATGCTCAGGCTAATGCTGCAAGAGATGCAGGATTATACGCCACAAGCTGTCATATGTGCAATGGTATTAAGTCAAATAAATTGTATATGAAAGCGCGATGGGTTTCACCCCAAGAAAGGGCGGGTCTTATTGCTGCTGCTGCTGCTGCCCCTGCTGCTGCTGCCCCTGCTGCTGCTGCCCCTGCTGCCGCTGCTGCCGCCGCTGCCCCTGCCGGCGCTGTTATCGGTAATGGCGCCGCTGGTGCTGCCGAATACGCTATTGCGTTTACAGAAGGTGATCGTTTCAATAATTTAGTCCGTGCATATATTGAAACGCAGCCAGAAGATATGCCAGCAGTAGATGTGAATAACATTGATCCTACGCTAGTCACAAATTTGATAGACTCATACGAAATTAGATCGTTACCATTAGTAATTTCTCAACCTGCTGCTGCTGCTGCTGCTGCTGCTGCTGCTCCTGCTGCTGTCCCTGCCGTTCAATATATTGATAAGAAAAGTAGACTTCTAACAAATGCTGCGCGGTTAGCGTCTTTAAAAGCAGCAAATATTCCTTTAATGGTTCAAAGGGACAAAGCGTGGAAGTGGATATCTAACAGATTTAAGCATATATATGATCGTATGCAACATGTATGTAATTATTTAAATAGTCAAGACAATATTGGAGATTTTGCGGAATTACTTACGAGCAAGCCTTTATTAAATTACGCTCTTGCTGTTCGGCTTGGTGCCCTCCAAAAAGTTAAACTTAATAGCCGTAGCCGTCCTTCAGCTGAACTTAATGCTATTGGGCAACTCTCACAGATAGCAGAAGCCACTGCTGCGGTCGCCACTCGTCGCCTTCGCGGTGCTGCAGCGCCACCTCGTATTAGGGTATTATATTTTGAACCTTACAACGAAAAAATAATGGTAGATATTTTATCATTTATAATTGCATTAAGAGTAGGTGAAACAGTTGAAATATCTCATGTAGAAGAGAATGATGATTTACCACCTATTCCAGGACTTCCAACAACTTTCGCGAATCTAGAGAACGAAGTAAGAAACAATAAAGGTGATGCACATGGTGTGATGGGTGCCACACCTGCCGAAACAAAATTTATGAAAAATGGATTTTACATTAATAAACTATCGAATGATATAATTGAAGGGCACGCTCCGTTTGGAAAAGAACCGCTTCCTGATACTAATCCTAATTGGCCTACATCTCCAGATGGTGATTATCCTATATGTAGTAGCCGCCCTGCTGTCCACTTCTATAGCATAGCAAAAAAAGATAATGAAGTTGTTGTTGAACGATCCGTATTTACATCTATAGCAAGCGTTGCAACACCTCTAGATCAAGAGCGAGTAGGAAGATTACAAGATTGTTTACGAGAAGATAATAGCAACAGTAACAATAGCACATATATTCCCTCGGGCAGCAATAGCAATAATAGCAATAGCACATATATTCCCTCGGGTAACAGCAGCGGCAACAGCACAGCCGTCCAGCCCTCGGACAACAGCACCGGTGGTACCAATATTATCTCTCCTCCACCAAATATTAAGCGTCGTCGCATAAATGAGGCGGTTGCAGCACCAGGTGATACCGTCGCAAAACCTATTAATCTGAATGCAATTCGACAGGATCTTGAGGCGAAGCGTAGTACCCTCGAACGGCAGCTAGGAATGTCCAGTGCCGCTGCCAATAAATTAGGCGGTGGAGTCTACAGACAACACAAAACCCGCCGTGCATCCCGTCGGCGACTTACTCGCAAGAAATACGCCCGCAAAGC
>Ga0007834_1000666_pt1 | contig 10232 bp, 9 predicted proteins | sample CryBogCBE06Nov07_FD_71233 | JGI IMG/M metagenome (GOLD analysis project Ga0007834, IMG submission 71233) | Freshwater microbial communities from Crystal Bog, Wisconsin, USA - CBE06Nov07 | ecosystem: Environmental > Aquatic > Freshwater > Lake | place: Crystal Bog, Wisconsin, USA | collected...
CGGGATCTTAGCGCAGAAAATGGCATCGTAAATGCCATTATTGGGGGCGGAGGTGCGCTTGGCGGGGACAAGTCGGGCGCTAACTGTCACAGCAAACGACATATCTGTAATGCACTGATAAGGCGTGACCCTTATGATGTCGTCCGCATGACTCGATCGAGAGACGAACTGTGACCTATCCTGCGATCATCATCCTGCTGGCCATGGCGGCGTTCCTGTTCGGCTCGGCGGAGCGGCTGCTGCTGCTCTGGGGATCTGTGATTGCGTTCGGCGCCCTGGCGCTGCTGCCCCCCGAGGCGATCGGCGGATTCAACCTGCTGCCGACGACCGGCGTGGCGCTGGCCCTGATCGCGAAGGCCGCCTCCGATCAAAAGCGGGCGCCGGACCTTGTGCGGCTCGCCTTCGAGCTTGATGCGATGATCCTTCTGACGATCTTCATGTTCATCGCCGTCATATCCTCGGTGCTCTATCCCCGGATGTTCCAGGGACAGGTGCAGGTCGTGCCCATGCGCGGCGACCATTGGGACCTCGAGCCCACGATGGCCAACTTCGCCCAGCTCGGCTACGTGGTCGTGTCCTGCCTGACCGCGATCGTGGTGCGGCAGATGGCGGAAAGCCCGCGGGTGATCGACTATTTCCTGAAGGGGCTCCTGATCGGCGGGACGATGCTCACCATCACGGGCCTGATCAGCCTGATCATGGGCTCGCAGGCGCCGCTGGTGAACGCCGCCTTCAAGACCGCCAAGTACACCTATCTCGAAGGCAGCGAAGTCGCCGGCTTCCGGCGGGTCGACGGGTTCATGACCGAAGCGTCGGCTTTCGGCGGAACGTCGGTCGCCGTCGCCAGCGTGCTCCTGTTCGTGGGCGGCGCGCTGAAGACGGGATTTCAGCGCAGCATGGCGAAGCTGCTGGCCTGGGCCCTCGTCGGCATGGCGATCGTCTCCACCTCGACCTCCGCCTATGTCGGGCTCGTGGTGCTTTTGTCGACCTATGGGGTCTGGTGTGTGGTGCGCGCGATGCAGGGCCGCACGCCGCTGACGGCCCGTGTCGTGATCGAGCTTTCCGCGACCTTCGTTGCAGTGCTGGTCGGTTTCGCCGCCGTGATCCTGCACCCCGATCTGCTCGACCAGCCCCGGGCGATGATGGACGTGATCTTCTTCAAGAAGATCTATTCGAGCTCGTATTATGACCGGAGCCTCTGGAACAAGATGGCGCTGCAGGCCCTGTCGGACACCTGGGGCATCGGGGTCGGGGTGGGATCGGCGCGCACGTCCAACTGGCTGGTCTCGGTCGTCTCGAACACCGGCGTTCTGGGCGGGCTGGCCATGCTGGGCTTCATCGCAAGGCTGCTGTTCGCAAGGGCCAGCCGTCCGGAGCTGAAGGACCTGGTCGGCGGCCTCAAGCTGGTGATCCTGGTGAACTTCGTGCCGCAGATCATGGCGACCACCACGCCCGACTTCGGGGTGTTGACCGGGATCGAGTTCGGTCTGCTCGCCGCCTTCACCGCGTCGGCGATGAGAAGCGGCCGGGCGAGCGCGCGACCGGCCGCGGCGGGGTTGCGCCCCGCCTGACGGAGGACTTCAGGCGGCGTCGGACCAGATGGCGCAGCCGAACCCGGTGCGGCCGAAGCCGTCGCCATTGTGGTACATCACCTTGCGCCCATCGACGACGACGACGCTGCAATAGGCCATGGCCACGGAATTCCAGCCTTCGCCCGCGGGCGCAAGTTCCGGCGGATCGTTTTCCCGGACCCAGCTCACGCCATCCGTCGACGTCGCGTAGCCCAGGCGGTATGAGCCTGCGCCGTCGCGGTAGTTCTCGCTGTCGCGGTGGCAGTACCACATCTCGAAACCGGTCGGGGTGGGCAGGACCGCGGGGCGGGTGATGGCTTCTCTCGGGAAGGCCTGTGTCAGGCTGGTCACGTTAGGCTGCAGCCAGGTCTCGCCGTCCGCCGAAGTGGCGGTCTTGATCACGTAGACCGGCTCGAACTTGTCCTCGACGGAGACCCACTTGATCCCGGACCCGTACCACATCCGCCAGCCGTCCTTCGTCTTCAGGACATTGGGCGCCATGGTCATGTGCGGTTCGAGACGCGTGCGATCGACGACGGGCCCTTCGAACATCCGCTCGAAGGTCACACCGCCGTCGCGGCTGACTGCAAGGCCCACAGCCATGCGATAGGGCACGTTCCCGCCGCGGCTGATCCCCGTGTAGTACATATAGAGCCGGTCGCCGCGGTCGATCAGGCATCCGGCGATCACGCCGTCTTCGTCGTGGGTTCCAGGTTCGCCGACGTTCAGGACCGGCGCATCGTGGGCGGCGATCAGGCGGGTCGGGTCCTTGCGGTCGAAGTCGGCGAAACTGATGACGCTGCGGTTTTCCGCATTCCGCGTGGCGTAATAGACCCGGATGCGGTCCTGAAGGACCAGCGCCGAGGGGGTCTGGGTGTGACTGCGCGACCAGGCCTTGCCGCCGTCCGACTCAAAGACCTTGCCGTACTGATGCCAGGGCATGGGCGTTCCTTTGCAGGCGAGCGGCGCGGGCGCGCGAAGCTAGATGACGACGTTGGCTTCCCAGAGCGCCGACTGCTCCGCCAGGGTCCGCCCGATCTGCGGGTGCGCCTTGGCGTAGAGCCACTTGTAGCGCTGCTGCAGATGGTAGCGCATCCGCTCGCGCGTCTCGAAGCGGTTCAGGCCGTAAGCAACCTCTGGATTTTCCTCAGCAAACCGAATGTAAATGTGGTGCTCCGCCTGTCCCCAAGGTAAAAAGGCTCCGTTCCAAGGCTTGGGCCTTGACATGAAATGAGTGATCCGCGGATTGATCGCAGGTCTAATGCTGTAAAAATCCCAGTAAGAGGGGTAGTTCCAGCGAATCGAGAGCGGCAATCGACGACCGGCCGATACAGCGTTCAATGCGCTTTGATCATAGCAAATGCATTTTCCAGGGTTGTCCTGGATGAATTTCCATGCGGCGGCGCAAAGCTCTCCCCAACCATTCCGGTTGATCCTGAGTATTCCTGCGTTGAAGTAATCTCTATATCTTGTTGAATTTATGCCAATGCCATCCATATACGCACGCTCAATTGCGGCTCCAGGGGTATCATCGTCGATCCAGAAAATCTTTGGATCTGGTGCGGCTAAGAAGCATCCATCTGGAGTCTGCGCTCGGACGAGTTCATCTAAGGATCCTTCAATTTTGATGTCTCCATCAATATATAATATTTGATCATATTCTGCGGGTAGGGCATCGTCCAAAAACAATCGCCCAAGTGATCCAAATGTAAATTTTGAATTCTTAAATAAATTGTCTACAAATACATTTCGATCTTTATCTCCAAAAAGGGAGCGGCCGACATTAATTAAGCCCACATTGTATTTTTGTGCGACCCGGCTATATGCGTTTGCGGCTTGGACACTTAGTCCCATAGCCATCACGAATATGTCTATATCTTCGCCTGGCGCGGCGACTCTCGCCTGCGAAGCCGCTACGAGAGCGGGAAATAGATAATTCTCGTCGCAGGTAAGGCAGATAGCGTATTTTGTCATAGCGAAGCTCTTTGGAGGTTGGTGGAGCTATGGACGGAAAGCAAATTCGGACTCAATTTGCGTGCATTCGTAAGGGGTATTAGAAACAACGATCAACAAGCGCTGACCTCTTGCGAAGCCCAGCTAATGCTATGCTGCGAAATTCTTAATGACAATATAACTAAATTGATTTAACGTTATAGAAAATTATCGCACCAAGGCCGTGCCACGCTTTCAGGTTCTGATAACTCGTAAGCGCATAAAAATAGAATCGTAATATTGAATAACAATTTTATTAATAATACAAAATCTCCAAAGCGCGTAGCAAAGACAAAGCTATTAGGGTCGAAACTCAATCAACGCGCGATCCAAATGGCTACCAGACCGACTGCGAACACCCAGTCAAAAACGGCGCAAAAGGGCGCATACCAGCCAGGCATAGCTGTTGTGACGTAACGATGGTGGGCTAAGTCCCATAGCCCGTGCAGGGCGTAAGCCGCCGGTATGGTCCAAGCGCTCACCCATAGCCCGGTCAGAGCCGCGGCGGTGAACCCAAGCGCAACAGAGGCTTCTACTGCTAACGTCCGTGCCCTGCCGTCCTGCAAGGCGAAGCCGACGTAGATGCCAGCCACAAGGACCAAGACGACGGCCGCAAGCTGGTGGGACGCGGTCGAGGGCAGCAACAAATGCCCAGGTAGGCTCGCAAGTGCGAGTCCAGCGCCGATACGCGCAGGGTGTTTGCCTACAACAGACTTCAGCTCAACTTCGGCCATCTCGACCCTCCCCACCTTGAAGCGGCATAAGCCAGTTGCGCCAGTCTTGTCACTCTGATTCACCCTGCGAGGGGCAGATGGGAGGTCGTGAATGGCGTTGTTTTGGTTGTCTGATGCGGCGTGGGCGGCGATCGAACCGCACCTGCCCAAGAACCAGCCGGGCGCGCGGCGGGTAGGCGATCGGCGAGTGATCTCGGGCGTCGTACACATGCTTAAATGCCGTGGTCGCTGGGCCGATTGCCCGAGCGAGTACGGGCCACCGACGACAATCTACAATCGTTGGAACCGGTGGAGCAGACGCGGCGTATGGGGCCGCATTCTGGCGGCGCTCACCGACGAGGGGGGATCGCGGAGACCGGGCAGATTGATAGCAGCTACGGTAAGGCGCACCGATGCTCCGGCGGCGCAAAAAGTGGGGCTCGAGCCCAGGCCATTGGCATCTCGCGCGGTGGTCGGACGACGAAGATCCACGCGCTCGTCGACTTCATCGGACGCCCCTTGCGCCTCGCGCTGTCGCCATGGAACACGTCCGACATCAAGGGTGCCGACCTGCGCGTCTGCGAGACCGTCGGCATGAGGCGCTTGCTCGCCGACCGCGGCTACGACGCCAACCGGCTGCGCGCCAAGCTGTGCGAACAGGGCGCCATCCCCGTCATTTCCGGCCGACGCAACCGAAAACGGCGGATCCAGTACGACGAGCGCCGCTACAAGGATCGCTGGCGGGTCGAGGCCATGTTCTGGCGGCTCAAGGACTTCCGACGCGTCGCAACCCGCTACGACAAGCTCTCCCGAAACTACCTCTCAGCCGTCGCGCTAGCGGCCGCCATCGCGTTCTGGCTACGAATAAGTCTCGACCCTAATAAATATTCGTATAACAAAATCCAATTGTATAAATCGCCTTGCGAAAATTATGTGATCAAAGGTGGCAAATATTCGATTTATAAACAACGTAACGTCAACAGCGTCAATTTTGGAATTTTGCGATATCTCAAAGCATGAAACCCGTTGATATGGCGTTCATGATTACTGCTTCAGAATGTATTTTTCGAAAGCAATGATGGTGATTGATGCGGCCAGAGCACAATTTCTGAACCAAGGGGAGGGAATGTACTAATACAGTTGCGCCGGTTGAGCTCCCCTCCGATCTAGAAGAAAATAAAATGCTGTCAACACAACTGAAACAGTAAGGCAAAGTCCAATTTAAAAAAAAACACATATAGAAAATCATTACGTATATTATCTCTGGCTTCAAGCGGCCGGCTTTGGATTTAATTGTCTGCGATGATGGTATCGGTTTGATAAACTGGATGGATAGCCCTGACTGGTTGGTCCAACGCGCGTGCTCAGTTACCGAGGAGGATTTTGACGAACATTTTTGGCCATATTGTTTACGCGTTCCGACCGAAAAATCTGGATCCGTCATTGCGTGCAAGATGTTTCGATTCATGCTGCCCACTGTTCCGAACATGGACCACTTTTTGCATTCGAACATGATAAAAAGCGAAGAGGTGTGCTAGAATGGGATTGCTGACCTGTTGGATCCCCTACTAGACCGAGGCGTCCGTGTGTACTAGTGATGTAGACAGAAGCTAAAGGGGAATATTGTCGATGCCGAATTCAAGTGATGCTCAGCCCGTAATGATTGGAGCCGTACAAAATATTAAACTCAATCAATCTTATGACTTTTTGATTGTTGGTGCAGGATTTGCGGGCTCCGTACTCGCCGAAAGGCTGGCTGAAGGTTCTGGAAAGAAAATATTATTGATCGATAGGCGTCCTCATATCGCTGGAAATGCCTATGACTTGTTTAATGAGCATGGCATTTTGTACCATAAATACGGTCCACACATTTTTCATACTAACTCCAGCGACATAGTCAATTATTTGTCTCGATTCACAGAGTGGAGACCTTATGAACATCGGGTGCTCGCGAGTGTAGATGGCAAATTGGTGCCAATTCCGATCAATCGAACAACGATAAATCAGCTATTTGAATTAAATTTGTCGACAGATAAAGAGGTCGAAGATTTCCTGAAGCAGCGCGCGGAGCGCGTAGAAAAAGTGATGACATCAGAGGACGTGGTTGTGTCCGTCGTCGGTCGCGAGCTTTATGAGAAGTTTTTTCAAGGATATACAAGAAAGCAATGGGGGGTTGATCCGTCTGGCTTGGATAAATCTGTCACGAGCCGAGTGCCGACGCGTGTGAATGCTGATGATCGGTACTTTACAGATAGTTTTCAGGCGATGCCCAAAAACGGATACACTAAGATGTTCGAAAGTATGTTGTCGCATGAAAACATTGATATCGTAACTGGAGTCGAATTCGAGGAAGTAAGAAGGGTTGTTCAGTTTAAGAAATTGATTTTCACGGGGCCTATTGATGAGTTTTTTGATTACAAGTTCGGAAAACTCCCCTATCGAAGTCTCCATTTTGAACATCAAACTTTGGAGGTCGAAAAATTCCAGAATGTAGGAACTGTAAATTTCCCAAGTGAAGATGTTCCTTACACCCGCATCTCTGAATACAAGCATATCACAGGCCAAACGTCTAAAAACACAACTGTTACTTATGAATATCCAAGCGCAGAGGGTGATCCATACTATCCAGTTCCCAGGGGCGAGAATCATGAATTATTCAAAAAGTACGAGGAACTTGCTCGGGCAAGTAAAGACGTGATATTTGTTGGACGGTTAGCCACCTACCGCTACTACAACATGGATCAAGTTTGCGGTCAGGCTCTATCGACATATCGCCAACTCGTCGAAGGCGGTGGATTGGAATAAGATTGCGAAGCAACGTGCGCAGCCAGTGCATTTCAAACGTCGGTTGCGCCGATGCCAGATCGATGATGGCAGAGTCAAATTGGAGCTCAAAGTCAGTGAGTAAAATTGTTCAGCAAGGAAAGGACCGGCTAGTCGTATTGCGGTCGGGTGCACAGTCACTTCATAGAAGTTGGATGTCAGAGGATCGCACATGGGATTTGGCAATATCTTCGTTCAGCTCGACAGACAAGACAGATTATCCGGAGGCAAAATTCTTCAAATATTTTAAGGGCGGAAAATGGGATGGAGTTTATGATTTTTTTAATAGCAACATGGAGCTCCTAGATCAATATGATTACGTATGGATACCAGACGATGACATTGCAACCTCGGGCAGTGACGTAGATAAAATGTTTGATCTGATGGAGCTTTATTCACTCGAATTAGCGCAACCAGCTTTATCCGTGAATAGTTATTTTTGGCATGCCATCACGTTAAATTGTCCGTTCACGCGAATAAGGTACACGAACTTTGTCGAAGTCATGGTGCCGATTTTGACGGCCAAAACTCTCAAAGCCGTTCTTCCGTTATTCGAAAATTCGCGAAGCGGTTGGGGTATAGACAACATGTGGGCGAGGCTCACGACTGACCCGAAAGATAAGTGCGCAATTCTTGACGAAGTGACGGTCCATCACACTCGTCCGGTGGGTTCGGTGCTCGCCAAGTCCATGGCACAAGATGGTCGATCTGGCTTCACTGAAATGGACCAATTGGACGCCCTATATGCCGTGAGGTCAGCTAGGCCTTTGTGTTTTCGCGCGATCACCAAAAATGGGCAGGTGGTGAGAGGCACCTGGGTCTGCGGATTGATGCAGTTTGTCGGGCAGATGCCTTGGCGTTCACGGCGTCGGCACTGGTGGACCGGACCAAGAGTGTTTCTCGGATCCCTGCTTTCTCACATCAGGCTTCGGCCGAATTTGTCTCGGGTGGACTTGGGCGCCGTTGCTTCAGAATCTTGCGCGCGCTCTGAAGTGGAACGTTCGATATCACACTCGCAGTTACCTTCGAAGGGTGATGGAGTTTGAGTTCGTGAGCCAAGCAAAGCGTGGTGTTGGGCTTCAACCAGGGTCGACAAATGGCTCAGATCTCAGCCGTTCTACGACTTTGGGCTTTATCTGGCTTTCCGCTCAGAGTTTAGCTGTCCGAGGAACCAATTTCTTAACTCAACTCGTTCTTGCCCGACTTCTTCTGCCTGAAGCTTTTGGACAGGTCGGACTGGCATTCACTGTCACTGCAATTGTTACTTCTGTAATAAATGTTGGTGTTGATGATATACTGCTTCAAAGAATGAAAAATTTAAAATATTGGGTGACTTGTGGATTTTTTGTCAGCTTTTTTCTATCCCTTGTCAGTGCAGTATTGATGATGACTGCAGCGCCATTTGCTGCAAAGCTGTATAATAGCCCAAGTCTTGTTGGTTTGATTTTTATTGTGGCTTTAGCTCAGCCGCTCAATGCATTATCAACTATACCAGCAGTTAAATTGAGGGCCGAATTAAATTTTAAGTATTTAGCCACGTATGCGAGTGTGGAAACTGTATGTATGGGCTTGACTTCAATAATGCTAGCTGCATTTGGGTTCGGTACTTTAAGTTTTGTTTTGCCATTTCCTATTTCCGGCCTTGTTAAAGCGCTATTTTATTGGAGGAGGGCGCCAGTTAATTTAAGGAAGTTCAAGAATATTCAAGTAAAATATATAATGGGCTCAAGTGGGTTGATTTTGGCGTCACGGCTTCTAGTCGAAGTCGTCGGTCAAGGTGACTATATAGTGCTTGGTTTGATGACATCGGAAAAAACGGTTGGCATGTATTTCTTTGCTTTCAGGCTAGCGATTCAGCCGATCCGCATGTTGGCTGGAAATTTCAGCACAGTCCTATTTCCCGCCTTGGCGCAATTGCAAAACGACCCAGCGCGGCAGCAATTGGCTGCTGTTCGGGCTTCGGAAGTATTAGCTTATTTGGTAACTCCCTTATCTTTTATGCAGGCGGCTGTCGCCCCGGCTCTGCTTCATATGCTTTTTAAGTCGAGGTGGGATGGATCTATCCCATTGATACAAATACTGAGTATCGGTTTGCCTGGAGATGCGATTTGCTGGATTGGCACCGCTCTTCTCATCGCGAGGAGGCAGTTTCGTCGAGATTTTCAATATAATTTATGTTTTTCTGCCCTATTCTTTATTTTCGTTTTGGCGGGCGTTTACTTTCAGCGTGAATTGGGGGTGGCCATCGCAGTGTCCGCGTATTATATGTTACTAAAGCCGGTTAATTCGTGGCTTATTCTGAAAGAGTCTATTAAATTTAGAGATTTTATAAATATTTACATTCTTCCAAGTGCTTTATCGGCGATTGCATTTGCCCCTCTTTATCTAATTTATATTTATTCAATGAGTAAAGATGCTCTGATCGGATTGATATTCATTGGCCTTCTAGGTCCGATTATATATATAATATGTGTCCGAATGTGTTCGCCGCGCGTGTTACTGGATATAATCAATCGGTTTCGCATTCGACCTTTTGCGCGCTTTTTGAGGTTTTCCGTTAGTGCTGATGCGCCGTGATTTCGCCTTGAACCTGGCCGAAGTCGAACATGTGTCCGGCAACGCACTGGAAGCTCGTTATGACACTAAGCGCGAGGGAGTACTGCACGCGACCATGGCAAGCCGTTGGCGTCCACTAAGGCAAGGATCTTGGTCGTCAGCCCGCCCCGTGAGCGCCCCAGGCATCGGGTTCCAGAGATGTTCCAAGCGGCCGCCGCCGCCGCGCTGGACTCTGACCCCCCTTTTCAAGTTCCTCCCATGCTGGTGAACGCGGATGGATGAGCTGTCCACTATCTGGATATCGCCGTCGTAAGCCGCTGATACGGCGTCAAATATACGGTCCTAGACTCCAAGCTTGCGCCGGCGCACGAACCGATTGTAACACGTCGTCGCTGGACCATAGCCGTCAGGAATGTCCGCCCAGGGCGAGCCGATGCGAAGCCGCCAGTAAATGCCATTTGACGTGACCCCCGTTTCTCATCCAGCCATAACGAGAGTCTGCGGTTGATTAGGGTCTTCGTTTTGGGTGTTGGCAAGAGGCCGGGGCGCGGAGCCATTGCGTAGCGCAGCGCCCCGG